>Ga0209631_10003581_pt1 | contig 17734 bp, 17 predicted proteins | sample COG_08_FD_184752 | JGI IMG/M metagenome (GOLD analysis project Ga0209631, IMG submission 184752) | Pelagic Microbial community sample from North Sea - COGITO 998_met_08 (SPAdes) (version 2) | ecosystem: Environmental > Aquatic > Marine > Neritic zone/Coastal water | place: Helgoland, sampling...
CCCCAGCCAGACTGGACGAAGCCGAAGCGCCGGGCGAAAGTGAAGAGTCAGACCGAGACGACGTGCTTGTGTTGGTGCCTGACCCCGAAGGAGATGGCGAACCATGACGATGATCCAGACATCAGGTTCCCTCAACCCTCGTAGCGACCCTGCGTCGCCGTGGTGGCACGTCGATATTTCACCAGTGCTGGCCACGATAGGGCTCGGAATCATCGGACTCTTCGGTATCTACAGCGCAACCCGAGGGCGCGACGACGAGAACTACATCACTACCTTTGTCGAACGACAAACCATATTTCTTGTCATTGGTCTGGTCTTGGTCGTCGGAATTGTCTTCTTCGACTATCGCTGGCTTCTCCGATTGGCACCACTCGCGTTTTTCGCCACGATTGCACTGTTGACTCTTGTGTTGTTCGCAGGCGTCGAAGTAAACGGCGCAACGTCGTGGTTCGAGTTCGGGGGTTTCCGGGCCCAACCCTCGGAGTTCGCCAAGATTGGTTTGATCGTTACGATCGCAGCGCTCCTGAGCCGGAATCGTTATGGCACGTTGCCGCTCAGTTCGCTGATCACCATCATCGTGGTCGCGTGTGTCCCCATTGGTCTGGTCGTGCTGCAGCCCGATATCGGTACCGCGATGGTGATGCTGACCATTACCGCAGCCATGTTGATGGTTGGTCGAGCCGAGGCCCACCACCTGATGTTCCTGGTGCTTGTCGCTGCTCTGGCCGTCGGCTTGTTAATGAACTCCACGCTGCTACAGGACTATCAGCGGGCTCGACTCGAGTCGTTTCTTGATCCGGCGGCAAACAGCGTGGCGGCCTACAACCAAGAGCAGGCGCAGATAGCGATTGGCAATGGCGGTATCACCGGAACTGGTTTTGGGAAAGGAACTCAAACCAAGTCAGGACTTGTGCCCGAGCAGCAGACCGACTTCATCTTCACCGTTATTGGCGAAGAGTTCGGTTTTGTCGGGGGCAGCGTCGTGCTCGGTTGTTTTGCTCTGCTGCTGTGGCGGCTCTATCGCATGGCCAGATTGGCGGGTGACGCCTTCGGTAGTTATTTGATAACCGGCGTGTTCGCCATGTTCGCGTTCCAGATGTTCCAGTCGATCGGGATGACCATGGGCATTATGCCGGTCACCGGTATTCCGTTGCCGTTCGTGTCGTCTGGCGGTTCATCGGTGATCGCGTCGTACATCGGCGTCGGTATCGCTCTGTCGGTTCACATGCGGCGTTTTACAGCCGGCATCGATGATGAGGTCGGGCAGCTCGGTTGACCAGCTGCTGATACCGCGCTCGCGATGCAGGCGGCATGTGTCTCAGCCCCGGACTCCCGCCTGGTAAAGGCCGTCTGTTGCCGACCAAGTGGGGTGGGGTATCGGGGCGGGGTGTGGCGGCGAGTCCTCGGGCGGCCGCTCGGTAGTCAGCGTTGGCCAACTCGGGACATAGATGCCGCCAGGTGTTGACTGAATCGAGGAAATCATGCAGACACAAGGTTCGAGACACAAGGTTCGAGAGCCGCTAAACCTCGAGTCACACGACTTCTAGTCCATCAACGCCTGTCGCTTCCATGCGCAATTCGTCCGACACAAATTTCCTATCGACGCTGCAAACGACGCCAATCGTTCTGCCAGGGCGGTAGCCGAAACCCATCTATGGCGATCGACGAAAAAGCTGCTTCGCCGACACAAGTAACGGTTAGGCAGGCAAGTTGGGGCGAGCGAGCTTCAACGGCGCATCGGTGTCGTGCAATGAGCCGGGGTCCGTGGCTCGTTGACGGCTATCCTCATCCGAATGTCTACGTCACTTTGGGATCAGCTAGAGCCACTGCTCGCCCGGGTGGAAAAACCTGCCCGTTATATCGGCTGTGAGGACGGCGCGATCGAGCCCGAATACACCGACGGTGTGGTCAGCTGGTTGCTGACATACCCGGATACCTATGAGATCGGCCTCCCCAATCAGGGCCTGCAGATCCTGTACGAAATCCTGAACGAACGCAGCGACGCTGTGGCTGAACGTTCCTATGCACCATGGACCGATCTCGAAGCCGAGATGCGTGAGCACAACCTGCCACTCTTTTCGGTTGATACACACCGCCCGGCCCGTGACTTCGATGTCATTGCCTTCAACCTGTCGTCTGAACTTGTTTATACGAACGTGTTGAACTGCATCGACCTCGCTGGTGTGCCGATTCGGGCAGAAGATCGTGATCACACCCACCCCATTGTTGGCGCGGGTGGCCATGCAACCTTTAACCCGGAGCCAATGGCCGCCTTCTTTGACTGGGTCGGACTCGGCGACGGCGAAGAGATTGTCGGCGACGTCACTGCAGCTGTTAAGGCATGGAAAGACTCTGGCAGTACCGATCGCGAAGAAGTCTTGCGAGAGATGTCCAAGATCCAGGGTGTCTACGTGCCCTCCATGTACACGCCCTCGTTCGAAGAGGGAGTCACGGACACGCCGAAGCTCGTCGCAATGACCCCACGTTTCTCCGATGTGCCCGAAGTCGTTGAGAAACGCACGGTTGCTGACCTGGCCGATTGGCCGTACCCCAAGAACCAGCTTGTTCCGTTGACCGAGGTCGTTCACGACCGTCTCAGCGTCGAGGTCTTCCGGGGTTGCACCCGAGGCTGTCGGTTCTGTCAGGCCGGCATGATCACCCGCCCGGTGCGCGAACGCCCGGCCGAGCAGGTCCGGCAGATGATCCAAGATGGTGTGCGCCGCACCGGTTACGACGAGGTTGCGCTTACATCGCTTTCGACCGCTGACTTCAGTGGCATCGTCGATGTCGTCAAGGCAACAATCGACGACGAAGAGATGGGCTGCGGCGACGTTTCGGTGTCGTTGCCAAGCCTGCGCGTCGATGCCTTCACTGTGGATATCGCGGCCGAACTGCAACGAGGTCGCCGCTCCGGGCTCACATTTGCTCCCGAGGCTGGCACATGGCGTATGCGCCAGGTGATCAACAAGTTGATCACCGAAGAAGACCTGTACGCCTCAGTCGAGGGTGCGTTCTCCCAAGGCTGGCGCCGAGTCAAGTTGTACTTCCTGACCGGCCTGCCAACCGAAACCGACGAAGACACACTCGGTATTGCTGAACTGGGCCGCAAATGTGTTGAGATCGGCCGCAAGTACACGAACGCGGCATCGGTCACGGTGTCGGTGGGTGGTTTCGTGCCCAAGCCGTTCACCCCATTCCAGTGGTTCGGACAGAACACGATCGAAGAGCTAAACCGCAAAATTTACCTGCTGCGAGACGAGGTCAAGAAGACCAAGGGCTTGCAGATGAAATGGCATGACCCCAAGGCAACTTTTGTCGAAGGCATGCTCACCCGAGGCGATCGTCGTCTGGGCCCTGTTATCGAACAGGTGTGGCGTGAAGGTGGCACGTTCCAGGAGTGGAGCGAACACTTCGACGTCGAAAAGTGGGACCAAGCGATGGCCGACGCCGGCCTACCAATTGAGTTCTTCACCTACCGGCACCGAGAAGAAGACGAAGTCTTCCCCTGGGATCATCTCAATGCCGGACTTCATAAGGACTTCCTCTGGCACGACTGGCGCGATGCGCTCAACGAGGTCGGGCTCGAGGATTGCCGGTGGACGCCTTGCTACGACTGTGGCGCGTGTACTGGTTACGGGATCGAGCATGTAGTTGCCTCGGCAACACCCCCAGCGGGTGGCAGCCAGGGCACCGGCCAGGACTTAGCCCGCGGGCACGAGGTTCCGGTCGATCTACTTGCTCGTCCATCGCTGAGCACCGCATGAGCGAAATCCAGCTTTCAGCTTGTACTTCGCCGAAACCCAGTTGGTCCTATACGGGTCGACCGTCCGCGCCTGAGGCTCCGCAATGAGTCCGGTGCGTAAACCTCAGGTTCGTGTGCGGTACTCCAAACTTGGCAAACTGCGATTCACGAGCCATCGAGATATGGCCCGAATCTGGGAACGTTCCGTGCGACGGTTGCAACTGCCGATCGCCTACAGCGAAGGTTTCTCGCCCCGAGCGAAATTGTCGTTCGGGCTAGCGCTTCCCACTGTGTTCGAGTCACAGGCTGAATTTGTCGATCTCACATTTACTGAACCCGTAGGGGTCGACGCGCTGCCAGAACAATTGACCGAGGTACTCCCACAGGGCATCACGGTTACTGGCGGAGTAGTGCTGGAAGGAAAGGTTGCGTCACTCCAAGAGAGTGTCGAAGCCACTAGTTGGTCGTTGTTTGTCGACGGCGACCTCGACGAGTTGCGCACATGGTCTGGGGACCTGCTCGCAGCCGATGAATTGCTCGTAACCCGCGAGCGCAAGGGTAAAAGCAGCACCGACGATGTGCGTCCTGCCGTATTGGCAGTCGAAGTACGTCCGAATGCCGACACGGAAGTGCCGGCAGCTGTCGAGATCTACGCCGAATTGGCGACCAAACCCCGCGCGCTACGACCACTCGAGCTCCTCGACATCAAATCGCCGGACCTCACGCTTAAGCGTGGCCGGCGAATCAACCAATTTGTAACGCCTGTTGGCGCCCGACTCGATCCACTCGAAGTCGGTGCAGCCGAGGCGTTACTCGACGCAGAAATTGCGTCATGAGAAGGAGAACTAATCATGTCAGACTCATCAGGGTCCGAGACATCTAAATCCCAGCGGTCATCATCTGACGGCAGCGGCGGCGGAAACAACCGCAATCGAAACCGGTCTCGCAACCGCGGCGGCCAGAACAAACAACAGGAGTCGTCCAAACCAAAGGTTGGCGATTCACGCCCCGCACCAGCGCAGGCCAGAGGCGGCCAGGACACCGACAATCGAAACGGTGGCGCCAAGAACCGCGGTGACCAGAACCGTGACGACCGGGGCGGACGCAATCAGGGCGGCCAGAGCCGTGACAACCAGAACCGTGATACTCAAAACGGTCGGGGCCACAACCGCGACTCACAAGACGGTGATGACGGCTCGGGCGAAGGGCGACGTCGTCGTCGTCGTCGAGGCGGTCGTGGACGTGGCCGAGGGCGCAAACCAGAAGAGTTGGCGAACATTCAACTTGATGAAGCGACGATGGCTAAACGCCGGGGTAAGGAACGCGATGGTCGGCCAATCGGTCGGTACCTCATGGCGGTCCACGTGCACAACGACACCCGCCACATCGCGATCCTCGAGGGTCGCACGCTGATTGAGTACTACGTCTCGCGTCCGACCGACGACGTCACCCAAATTCACGGCAACGTCTACATGGGCCGTGTTCAGAACGTGCTTCCGGGTATGGAAGCTGCGTTCATCGACATCTCCACGCCAAAGAACGCAGTGTTGTACCGCGGCGATGTCCAGTACAACCCCAAAGAGTTCGAAGGAACCCGTGGCGTGCCTCGCATCGAGCAGATGCTGAAGGCCAAACAGATGATTCTGTGTCAGGTCGTAAAGAACCCCATCGCTCACAAGGGTGCCCGACTCACGCAAGAAGTTTCGTTGCCAGGTCGTTTCGTGGTGCTTGTGCCCAACAGCGACACCTACGGCATCTCCAAGCGACTGCCAGACAAGGAACGCCAGCGTCTTCGCAAGATGCTCGATCGGATCAAGCCGAAGGAGCACGGCTTGATCGTGCGCACTGCGGCCGAAGATGTCACCGACGAGGAACTCCAGCGCGATGTCGCTCGGCTCTTGAACCAATGGGAAGTCATCGTCGACGACTCGAAGAAGCAGGGTGGCCCACGTCTGCTTAACCGTGAGCCTGACCTTGCCGTTCGCCTAATCCGTGAAGAGTTCACCAAGGATTTCCGAGGTGTGGTCCTCGACGACAACACCCTGTTCGAAGAGGTGAGCGGCTACATGGATGCCGTCACGCCCGCTCTGGCCGATCGCATCGAGTATTACGACACCCAGTCAGAAGGTATTGATCTGTTCGAGAAGTACCACGTGTACGAACAGTTGCAGAAGGCGCTCGACAAGAAGGTGTGGCTACCATCAGGCGGTTCCCTGATCATTGAACACACCGAAGCTCTCACAGTCATCGATGTAAACACGGGCAAAAACGTCGGATCTAAGAGCCTCGAAGACACCGTGTTCAAGAACAACCTCGAAGCGGCCCGTGAAACGGCACGCCAATTGCGACTGCGTGACATCGGCGGCATCATCGTGATCGACTTCGTCGACATGGAGAACCGCAAGAATCGGGCCGAGGTCGTGCGGGTATTCCGCGAGGAACTGGCACTCGACAAGACCCGCACCCAGGTCTACGACATCGGCGATCTCGGCCTGGTCGAGATGACCCGGAAACGCATCGGCGAAGGCCTGCTCGAGTCAGTAAGCACGGGTTGTTTCACCTGTGAATCAAACGGTCTGTTGTTCGACGACACACTGTTCGGTCACCGCCAAGCAATCCCTGGCCCCAGCGTCTCCCAAGTCACCAACCCGAAGTAGTCCAGCGACCACCAGAACAAGCCAGAACCCTATGGCTGAATAACGGCCTTTCCGGTTCACAAATCTGGGGGTGTGACCAAGTTTGCGTCCGAGTAAGGCCGCAACTGTTAGTAGGACAGTTAGGATGTCGCAGTTATGTATGCAGTAGTCGCCACCGGCGGAAAACAGTACAAGGTCGAACAAGGCCAGGTCCTGGAAGTTGAACGCGTTGGTGCCATCGGCAGCGACATTGATCTTCGTCCAGTGCTTGTAGTTGATGGGTCGACCGTGTTGTCGAACCCCACTGATCTCGCAGGCGCTTCGGTTTCGGCCAAGGTGCTCGACGAAGTCAAGGGACCCAAGATCAACGGCTTCGTTTATAAGAATGCCAGCAATAACCGTCGTCGGTGGGGTCACCGCCAGACGCTTGCTCGCATCGAAATCACCGGAATCTCGAAGGGATAACGCCATGTCAAAGACCAAAGGTGGCGGTTCCACCAGGAACGGGCGCGATTCGAACGCCCAGCGCCTCGGTGTCAAGGTATACGACGGCACTGAAGTGACCGCCGGTTCAATCATCGTTCGCCAACGTGGAACCAAGTTCCACCCCGGCGTGAATGTTGGCAAGGGCAAAGACGACACGCTCTTCGCAACTGCTGATGGCAAGGTCAAGTTTGGCAGCCGTCACGGCCGCAAGACCGTCAACATTTTGACTGACTGATTCTTCGGATCCACTCGGATCTGCTGAACACCTACATCGAAAGAAACCCGTTGGCTACGACCAGCGGGTTTTGTCGTTTTTCCAACGGGTCTCGATGCCCAGGCGCCCCTAGGCGCTTCGGGGGAGTGCTTCGGGAGCCCAACCCAAGTGTTGCACCGCCAGATTGAGTGCAAACCGATCGGTCATGCCGCTGACATACCGCACTGCGTGGGCAGTGATTTCGTCGGTGTCGGTGGTGACCACAGACCAATCACCGATGTGCTCGGGGTGATGGATGAGCCACTCGGTGAGTTGTTGCAGCAACGAGATGACAGCGGTGGCCTGCGCTTGGGCATCGGGCCGGAGGTAGATGCGGTCGTAGTTGAATGCCCGAAACGCGGCCAGTGAATCAGCGGTTGTTTGGTCCAGGCCAATCGCCCCCGCCTGTGCAGATGCATCGACCATGGCAGTGATGAACGCGTGCAACTGCGATCGACGGTCTGCGCCCACAATGTCGGTCACCGACGCGGGTAGGTCCTGTTCGCCCACGATATGGGCCGATACGGCGTCCTCGAAGTCATGACAGACATAGGCGATACGGTCGGCCCAGGCAACAACTTCGCCCTCGGGGGTGGCGGGTGCCGGGCGATTCCAGCTGTGGTTGCGGATGGCATCGGTGGTCTCATAACACAGGTTGAGGTGGTTGAGAACGACGTCGGCTCCATACACAGCGTGGTGGTAACCACCTGGTACGAATGGGCTCAAAGCATCTTCGGACGCATGACCGGCAGGCCCGTGCCCGCAGTCGTGCCCTAACGCTGCGGCTTCTGTCAGGGCAACATTGAGCCCAAGCGGGCGAGCGATGCTGACTGCGACCTGTGCAACCTCGATGGCATGGGTCAGACGGTTGCGGAGGTGATCGTTGTCGGGGGCAATAAAAACTTGGCATTTGCCGGCAAGGCGTCGAAACGGTTTGCTGTGTTTGATCCGATCCAGGTCTCGTTCGAAACAAGTGCGAAATCGATCGGGTTCCTCAGCAATGGACCGGATACCAGCGCCTTCGGCCCGGGTCGCCCCGTGGGCCATACCGTCGTGTTGGGCATCTTCTCGTGCGCCACGTTCGGGTGGGGTTGCTGGGTGAGCAGAGAAGGGAATCGCCCGATGGGCGGCAACCAGCGCATCGATACGTGCCATTCGCCAATTCTAACGATGAGGTGTGACAGTGTCGGGTCACACTGTGAACTCGTAGGTGACTTCTCGGAGTTCACACAAGGATCTTGCACCGCGTACGCTGCAGCCATGGCACCGGTCGCTGATCAAACTAAGCCCGATCACTCAGCTCGGGCAACGCGGCCGACGGTAAGTGTTCCGGTTATCGACATTGGCGGCCGTGGTGGGCCACCGACCGATGAGGTCGTCCGCTCCGTTGCGGCCGCAGCCGAGAACTTCGGCTTTTTCCAGATCGTGAACCATGGCATTGCCCAGGAACGGATCCACCGTCTGTGGGAAGCCACTCAGACATTTTTCGGATTACCGGCTGAAACCAAGCGCCAGATTCTGCGCACGAAAGAGAACTCACGCGGTTACTACGACCGAGAGTTGACCAAGAACGCTCGAGACCTCAAGGAGGTACTCGACATAGCCCATGTTCCGTTCCCCGACCTTGCCGACGACGACCCCAGAAACTTTCACCGAGTTGATGGCCGAAACCAATGGCCAGACCTTGTCGGGTTTCGCGAATGTGTCATCGACTATCTGCAGGCGTGTAATGCGTTGTCGCTCTGGCTCCTCGAGGCGTTCTGTCAAGGTCTCGGCGAACATGCGGAGCACCTTCACGACGCGTTTGGTTCCGACCACACAAGTTTTCTGCGGATGAATCACTACCCGCTCGATGACCTACTTACCGAAGCCGAGGCGGCCGATGTTGCCGATCTGGGGGACATGGCACTGCACCACCACAGCGATTCCGGTGCGCTTACCTTGTTGTTGCAGGACCAGGTCGGTGGGCTGCAGGTCGAGAACGAAGGAGCCTGGATCGATGTGGAGCCGCTCGACGGGGCATTGGTCGTGAATACCGGCGACATGATGCAGGTGTGGTCAAATGACAAGTACCACGCAGCGCTGCACCGTGTGGTGGCTCGGACAGACCGTGCCCGTTACTCGCTGCCCTACTTCTTCAACCCAAGTTATGCCACCGCCTATGAGCCGCTCGCAGGGTCGATTCGGCCGGGGGACCGGGCGCACTATCGGGCAATCGATTGGGGTGAATTCCGTCAGGCCCGTGCCGATGGTGACTTTGCTGATTACGGGGCTGAAGTGCAGATCAGCGATTTCCTGATCTAGGTGCTCGCCGCTGGCGGATGCGTTCGCCGCCAATTCACCGCTGCGCCACTAGGCTTATTTGGTGAGCCAGAGCCAATTCGTCGACGAATGTTCCGTTAATTTCCGTGGTGGTGATGGCGGAGCCGGATGTGTGTCGTTCCGTCGCGAAGCCATGGTGCCAAAAGGTGGTCCCGATGGGGGAGACGGTGGCAAGGGTGGCGACGTATGGCTCGTTGCTGACCACAACGTGGCGTCATTGTTGGCGTATCGCGATCATCCACACCGCCGGGCCAACAACGGCAAACATGGCTCGGGGCAAAAGAAGCATGGCCACTCGGGCGAAGACTACGAAGCGATGGTGCCGGTCGGCACGATCGTCAAGAGTCACGAAGACGGCACCATTTTGGTCGATTTGGCCAACCACGGCGATCGGTGGCTAGCGTCAGCTGGCGGCGAGGGCGGCCGAGGCAACGCCCGGTTCCTCTCCAACACCAGGCGGGCACCGAAGTTTGCCGAGCAGGGCGAAGCTGGCAATGAAGATTGGGTGCGGCTTGAGCTCAAACTGCTGGCCGACCTAGCGCTGGTTGGATTTCCCAACGCTGGGAAGAGCACACTGATTTCTCGTATCTCCCGGGCCAAGCCCAAGATCGCGAACTATCCGTTCACCACCCTTGAACCAAACCTGGGCGTTGTGCAACTCGACGACTTCGACTTCGTTGTTGCCGACATTCCTGGCCTCATCGAAGGTGCACACGAGGGAAAGGGCCTTGGCCACCAATTCCTGCGCCATGTCGAACGAGCCCGGGCACTCGTGGTCCTCATCGATCTCGCACCTATGGACGGGCGAAGCGCCGCTGACCAGCTCGAGATCTTGCTCGATGAGCTCGAGAAGTACCAACCAGACCTACTTGATCGGCCCCGGTTGGTGGTGCAGGCCAAAGCCGACGTTGCGTTGATCGAGACTGATCCCGAGTACATGGTCTTCTCGTCGGTCACCAACCAGAACATGGACAAGCTGATTGGCGCACTTGCAGACCTCGCCAAAGAGGGCCGGGCCGATATCGAAATCGGTACCACAGCACCCACAGTGCACCGTCCAATGGCTGAATCGGTGATGATCGGTCGTAACGACGATGGCTCGTGGCAGGTATACGGTCGTCAAGCCGAACGAGCGGTGGCACTCAACGATCTCACTGACCTCGATGCAATGGCGTACGTCCAAGACCGGTTGTCTGGTTTGGGCGTTGACAAGAAACTTGGAAAGGCCGGAGCGAAGCAGGGCGACATCGTCCATATAGGTGCACTGGAATTTGAATACGACGAGTCGATTCTGTGAACGACGTTGCCGACACGAAGGCGGCCGGCACAAAGACAATTGTCGTCAAGGTCGGAACGTCGTCCATCACTCACGACGACAGCCCGTTGCTCGACGAGGAGTCGATCACCAAGCTCTGTGCTGACATCGCCGAGATCCGAGCACTGGGTCACCGGGTTGTTTTGGTCTCATCCGCAGCGATCGCTGCTGGTATGGCCAAGCTCAATCTGGCCGAACGCCCCCGTGATTTTGAGTCCCTTCAGGCCCTCAGCGCCGTTGGGCAGATTGAACTCATGCGGGTCTATGACAAACAATGTCGTGCGCTGGGTTTCGACTGCGGACAGGTGTTACTCGCGCCGCCCGACTTCTTTGATCGAGCTCGATACCTGCGAGCGCGCTCTTGTATTGAAAGCCTGATGGCGTTTGGTGTCTTGCCCATCGTCAACGAGAACGATGCGGTTGCTGACGACGCGATCCGGTTCGGTGACAATGATCGCATCGCTGCGCTTGTAGCTCACCTTGTGCATGCAGACCTGTTGGTGCTGCTGACCGACACCCAGGGGCTCTTGACAGCCGATCCGCGAGTCGATGAACACGCATCACTCATCGAAGAGATCCGCAGCGTTGATCGCGAGTTCGAAGCCATGGCAGGCAGTGCCGCATCGACGATGTCACAAGGTGGTATGGCGTCGAAACTTTCGGCAGCAAAGATCGCCTCGTGGTCTGGGGTCGAGACCGTCATTGCCGCAGCCCATCGGCCGAACGTTCTGCTCGACGCCGCAACTGAGACGACAGGTGTTGGCACGCTGGTTCGGGCCAGAGCCGAACGGCTCAACGCCCGCAAATTGTGGATTGCGTTCGCGTTGCCATCGCAAGGGGAGTTGCGCGTCGACGCAGGGGCACAACGAGCTCTCCTCGACCACGGAGGTTCGCTCCTAGCAGTTGGACTCACCTCTGTTACCGGCTCGTTTCTGGCCGGCGACGCCATCGATGTCATTGGCCCAGACGGGGTGGCGTTCGCCAAGGGACTTGCTGGCCTGAGCACTGAAGAGGCTGTGGCCGCTATTGGCGAGCGGGCTATCGAAGCCGTTCATCGAGACGACTTCGTGCTCTTGCCAGCTGCACACCGCTGAACGGTTTCACCGGTTCCCACCGGTCGCCGAACTCATGCGCTAGCGTCGGACTTGTCAATACCACCCTCGAGGAGTAATCCATGGCAGGCAAGTTCGTTCTTAAGAGCTCAAGGGGCGGCAAGTTCCGTTTCAATCTGTGCGCAGGCAACGGCCAGGTCATCCTGACGAGCGAGGCATACAACACCAAGAAGTCAGCGCTGAATGGCATCGCTTCTGTTGGCAAAAATTGCACCAACGAGAAGTGCATCGACCGTAAGGTTGCCAAGAATGGCAAGCCGTACTTCAACTTGAAGGCGACCAACGGCCAAGTCATTGGCAAGAGCCAGATGTACGCCTCGCCTGCATCTATGGAAAAGGGTGTTCGGTCGGTACAAAACAACGGCGGATCACGGGTCGACGACCAGACCTGAACCTGGATAGCTCGAGAATAGAGGACTACCCCCGCACTAGGCGGGGGTGGTGCTTGTTGTAGGCCACGTTCGGTTGGTTAGCCGATCTGTTGTGTCAACAGTCCAAACCCGAGCAACGCCATCCCAGCCCCACCAACCTGTGAGAGTCGAATCTGGCCTCCTTCGGTCAGCCTGGCCCCCATCGCAGCGGCAGCTAACCCCAACGTTGGGTGCCACAGGGTCGAAGCCACTAATGCCCCAACGGTGAACAAGGCAAGTTGAGTTGTGTCCGCGGCAAATGGCATTGCCGCCAACATGGCGATCCAGCTACCGAGAGCGGTGGGGGTCAGGCTTGTCAGTAAGAAGAAAGTGCGAGCCGGACGATGCATGCGCCCGATCGAGTCTGAGATCGCTGTCGGGCGTAGTGCCAGAAGTGCTCCAAGAGCTATGAGCAGTGCGGCGGCGACAAGCTGGGTGGTCGAAAACACTCGTGCTGGCAGCGCAGTTCCGAGCGTCAGGAGCGCGACGGCCGCGATTCCGAGCACTGAATCGCCGCCAACGATTCCTGCAGCGCCTCGAAGGGCTGGTCGCCGACCCATCCGCGCTCCGACCTGGACCAGTGTCAGGTTTACGGGTCCGGGCGGCAACAAGCTGAGGAGGCCAATTCCGATGCCAAGGAGCACAACGTTCATGTCTGAGATCGTGCCCGATCTGCCGCCGTATGTGTGCCTGATATTTCTGGTAAAACTGGCTAAGAACCAAATAAACTACGGTTATGGACCAGGTTGACCGCAAAATTCTCACCATTCTGCAAGAAGACGGCAGGATCTCCGCTACCGAATTGGCCAAGCGGATTCAGCTCAGTGTGTCGGCTACAGGTGAACGGCTGCGCAATTTGCAGACAAGCGGCGTGATCCGCCACTTTGCGGCGGTCGTCGATCCGACACTGGTCGGTCGTCCGATTGAGGCGCTGGTTGATATTCGCGTAGGGCCAAACAATACGACACCATGGTCGGAGCTCGACAAGGTAGTAGCGACCTTTCCAGCGGTCATTGATGCAACCCATCTCACAGGCCGTTTCGATACACAGCTTCGGGTCGCCACTCGCGACGTGGCTGAGTTGGATGAGCTCTTAGCCAGGATTAAGGACGAACTTGGAGCCGAGGAGACCAACACTCGACTGGTGCTGCGAACGATCGAAGGGTTTCCCCGCTCGGCGTTATGAACCGACCCCAACGATTTTCAGGTCTGGTTCGCTCGCTCGATCTGCTTGTTCTTGTAGATGCTGAAGAAGATCGCGGCGATCATGATCGTCACGATGATGGCCAGCGAGATATAGATGTCGATGTGGTACCACGGCGTGATCGACAGCTTGATGCCAACGAACAGCAGGATGCCGCCGAGCGCATGCGAGAGATAGTGGAAACGTTCGCGAGCGTCGGCCAGCAAGAAGTACATGGCTCGAAGGCCCATGATGGCGAACGCGTTTGCGGCCAGGATCGTAAATGGATCATTGGCGACACCAAACGACGCTGGAACCGAGTCGACCGCAAAAACCACGTCGGTTGTTTCGACAACAACCAAGGCAGCAAACAGAGGGGTGGCAGCGCGCACGCCGTTTTGGCGGGGGAAGAACTTCTGTCCGTCGTACTGTTCCGTCACCGGCATGACTCGACGGAGTAACCCAAGCCCCGCAGTCGATGCATCGTCACCTTCGTCGTCAGTGTGGCGCATGATCTTGATGCCGGTGAAGATCAAAAATACGCCGAAGATGATGAGCACCCAGCTGAAGCGAGTCACGATGGCGGCGCCAGCAAAGATGAATGCCGCTCGCAAAATCAGAGCGCCAAAGATGCCCCAGAAGAGCACCCGATGCTGGTACTTCAGCGGGATCTTCATCGATGAGAACAACAACGCCCAGACGAACACATTGTCGATGCTCAGTGACTTCTCGGTCAGGTAGACGCCGAGATATTCGCCAGCAGCTTGCCCACCAAATTGCCACACGAAGAACAACGCGAAGCTCACGCCACAGAGCACCCAGAACGCAGACTCTTTGCTGGCATCGCTGAAGGTCGGAGCGTGGGCCTCTCTATGGCGGTAGAGATCGATGGCCAGGAGTGCAACGATGGCAACCCCGAGAATGGCCCACTGCCACCCATGCACCTCGAGATCGAGGAATTCTGTATCGTCGCCTTCTTCGGCGAGCAGAAACGATGTGAGCGCGGCGACCATGGAGTATTCCTATCGGTTCCGCGTCAAAGCGACTACTTGACTGCGGCGGTTGACTCGACCTGGTTGGCCCCACGCTATGGCGAAGCTCGTGAAGGCGGTGAAGGTGAGGGCACGAGGCCCACGAGTTTCATGTGGTCATGATCGCACGAGGCCGACAGCTCGACGGATCAAGGCGTCGGCGGTCATGTTCCCACATCGTTTTGCCACCACCATGTAGAGCAAACCTGGCGGCCCGATCACCAACGGCGCTGCCAACAATGGTGGGAGCCCATTCAGCGCCGCAGCGAGCCCGGCGACCGCAATGCCAGCTGCGAAAGTCGCAGGAATCAGACGGCGCAGAGCCGCCCAGATTCCGAGGGCGGTCGTGGTGCGGTGGAGCCGGCGACCAAGCAGCGCAAATTCGAGCCAGGCCGCAATTGCGCCCCCGGCTGCCAGCCCAACAGCGCCCAGCCGATGGCTATCGGACTGTTCGCGGATCGATTCGCTTAAGGGCCCAAAGGCGACGTCGTTGCTCTGACGGACCAGGCCGTCGACCACCTGGTAACGATCGGCTGGAAACATGAGACAGAAGCCGACCACTGCAGCGACGACCAACCGGGCGAGTGCAATCTTGGCGGGGCCAGCCACGTCGCCTTGAGCGAAACTAGCCGTCTGGAAGACGCGTGAGAGAGCGCTGGCCAACAGCCCCAATGAGAACACTGCCAGCGTAAGCCACACCGCGACGGTGTCGTCGCTGGTGAATTGGCCGCCCTCAAAGAGCGCGCCGACCAGGCTTCGGCCACCGAAGACAAAGGCGATTGCCGAGAATACAACGAAGAGTGACACTCGATCGATGGCGGTGCGAACTCGGTCGGTTGCTGCCGATGCATCGGCCGTTTCGCGGGACAACTCGGGAAGATCAGCAGCAGCGATGCTGACGGCAAATACCGATATCGGCATCATGTACAGGATTTGGGCCTTGGTTAACACTGCTACTGCGCCGACGGCCAGAAATGAAGCCAGTGCAATGTCGGTGAATGTTCCGAGAGTGACGACCCCGCGTCCGGCAACGCCGGGAATGAAGCGTCGTACGACTTCGCGTAGCTCACCGCCGGTGCGATCGAGCGACGGGGTGATGGGTCCTGCGATGCGCAGGACACGTGGCAGTTGCACTGCGAACTGAGCGACTCCACCAAGAAAGACACCCCAGGCGCCAGCGCGAGCCAACTCGATGCTGTCGTTGGTCTGGGTGGTCCAGATCAGGATCGCTGTAATGATGGCGATGTTCCACAACATTGGTGCCACATAACTCAGGAAGAAGTCACGGTGGGCGTTCAAGATGCCAAGGCACCATGCAGCGAACACAATGAAACCAATACCTGGTGCCATGGTCCGGACGAGTTCGGCAATGAGGTCGGCGCGGGTATCGCCGGCGCCGCGGACGATGATCCCCACGATTGGGCGTGCCGCGAACATGAGCACCAGCACGATGGTTCCAACGAGCGCAGCGAGAAGTCCGAAGACAGCGCCAGCGAGACGGCGGGCGGCCCGCGGGTCTCGATCAACAACAGAGCTATAGACCGGAATGAATGAGGCAGAAAGAGCGCCTTCGCCCAGCAGATTCTGCAACATCTTGGGGATCTGCAACGAAATGGCAAAGGCGTCAGCAGCGATGTTGCTTGCGCCGAGCCACCGCGAGAGCACGGCTTCGCGGATGATGCCGGACACGCGGCTCAGCAGAATGCCAGCCGCGACGAGGATGGCTGCGCGATCGGTCGGAACCGGGGGAGGAGCGGGCGACGGCACCTGATCGGCGCCACCGATGAGAGCGGAATCTGTCATAGGTCTGGCCCGTCGCACAAGGGAGGGCGGGCTTCTGAGCGTAATTCCTGTTGTGCTGTTGCGGCGTCACCCCCTATGCCATGGGTGAGGCGGCTCTCATAGTTCGTTGCCTGTCGATGCGAAATGGTCCGGCGGTTCGTTCTCGGTGGAAGTGTCACAGGTGGCGGTAGCTGATGAGCTGCCATGCCGTGTTGTTGAGCTTCAGTGGTTTGCCGACAGCGGTCGGTGAGGATGAAAGTTCGACGGTCAGCGTGTCGGTTGCCACCGCATGGGTCGCGCAGCTGAATTGGTGGAGTCCACCAGCGATGGGGCTCCTGACTGCGAGGAACACCTGCTGACCTGCAACATAAAGGTTCGTTGTTGTCGGGGCATCGGGCGCTATGAAATGGGCGACCGGGCCGACTGAATCCGGAAGCCGCTCCCACTCTTCGACGTAAGCACCGCTCGGAGCCAACTCGCGCATGACCGAAGGTGTGTCCCATACCAGCCAGCCCTTCTCAGGGAAGTTCGATACTGCTTGCTGTGCAAATCCCGTTGGGCCGTCGAGCCAACCTGCAGTCATATGGGGTTCAGCTTCTTGGTCGACGATGGTGATGCCGCACGATGAGTCGCTCTCGGCTTGTGTCTGCTGGGGATCGATGCGCAGGTCACCCATACCCGACGCAGTCTGCAGCCACCGAACCTGCACGCTGGAATCCTTGGCGCCGTCATCACCGAATCGAATCCAGTTACGGCGCCAGCAGCCAAACAGCCTGTCGGGCACGGTCTGTTCGCCGGTTGGTTCAGCGTCGGCAAGGAGTTCGTTAAGGGACCTGTAGGTAAGAGACACGGTGCTAACCCAGAGCGAACTCAATTCGCCGATTGAGTGCCCTACCTTCTTCGCTCTCGTTGTCGGCTACAGGTCGGTCAGCCCCAAACCCTTGGGCGTCGAGTCGAGACTCGTCTACGCCGTTGGCCACCAAATAGTTCAGCACGGACCGGGCACGGCCTTGGCTCAGGTTCTGGTTGAGGATCGCGCCGCCTGAACTATCGGTGTGGCCCTCGATGGTCACGTCGACGTTGTTGGCGCTCAGGATTTCGATGAAACTATCGAGCGTGGGGAATGAGTCGGGTTGGATGTCGGCGCTGCCGGTAGCGAACAGGATTGGATTACGGGCAACAAGTGCATTGAGCGCCCCGATTGGTGGCACCAACACATTGTCGAGCGTGTGCACGAACCCGTTGCCGGTCTCCTCGCTGGTGGGCAACACGGTGGTGGAGCCATTGATGGTCACATTGCCAGAGTCGAAGCTCAAGCTGATGGTCTCGCCTTGCACCGTCATGAGTTTGGTAGACCCTTCGCCTCGGGCAAGTTCAGACAGATCTTCGACCGTGTAACCACCGGGCACGACGTGATAGGTCAGCACGTTTTCTTGATCGGCTGCGAGTACCGCCACGGTGG
>Ga0209631_10003583_pt1 | contig 17729 bp, 11 predicted proteins | sample COG_08_FD_184752 | JGI IMG/M metagenome (GOLD analysis project Ga0209631, IMG submission 184752) | Pelagic Microbial community sample from North Sea - COGITO 998_met_08 (SPAdes) (version 2) | ecosystem: Environmental > Aquatic > Marine > Neritic zone/Coastal water | place: Helgoland, sampling...
CATCCTGACCGCCACCTCCTTCTCGTTAACGGCGCAGTCCGGGGCGAAAGCCACCTGCTGCAGTGGTCGCAGCGCCCGCGCGACGATGATGGCACCCGCGACGCTGAGCAGCAGCCAGTGGAACCACCCGAGGAGGGCGAGCACGGCGATTTCGGGCTTCGTGCTCGGGGTCCTCTCCGCCCATCCGAATATCGCGTCGGAACTGATTCGCACAGTCGTGAGACTCAACATCAGCTTGGATGAGAGCAGGTCCGAGTCGAGGTCCTGTCCCTCCGCAGCCGCCACCGAGGTGAGCGCGACGGAGCCGATGAAGATGAACGTGAACTCGATGAGCACCTCCAGCAGAAGCAGCCGCGGCAGGCTCATGTCCACGGTCAGAATGTGCCAGATATCCTCCCCCAGACTGAGCGAGAGTAAGGCATCGCTCCGCCCCTCGGGTTTTGACATCATCATCTGATAGTTTTTCTTGGTGAAGTTGTGGAGCCCCAGGTCAAGGTCCTCTCGTCGCTCGTGCTCTCTCCTCGTGTCCACATCGTTCGCCCCTCGCCCGGGCACGTACTTCATGGCTTTATTCACCGCATCGTCAGCCTCCTCCCAGGTCCCCGTCTCCATCATCATCGTGTTGCCCCTCTCGTTTACGTGATGGTAACCCGGCGCCCGCCGAGCGGTTGGGTTGCTCGGGTGCTCGCAGAAGAACCCCTCACCCGTGGGCAAACCCCACGCGCGCCGTACCAATCGTTCCATCCGACTTACGGGTGAGCGACCCTTCGCGGGCTTATGCATGGCGTCCCCGGTTGTCATGGTCTTTTTGCGAGATCAGCGCGAGGGCCGTCCTCGCGCGACTGAGTCTGATGACATTCATCAAATGTACAATGAGACGCCTTCACAGTCGGTTTTCAAAGTGGCGGGGCACCGTACCCGGGAGACGGGTCGGACGGGTCTCGCGATGGCGGAGCCCCTCGTGGCGCCCGAGCTGATGACTCCGCCGCTCGGGCTGGTGGCGCTGCTCGGCAGGCCGGAGCTGCACCCGGCGCTCAGGGAGCACCTTCGATCGCAGCTCAGGCCCCCGCTGGAATCCGTGGGGGTCGGGGATCTCGCCGAGGCGACGTCGGTGCTGACGCGACGGAAGCGTAACGGGCCGTCAGCCGCCCCACCTCCCGCGCCCACGAACCCCTTAATCCCGCCCGTCGTGCCCCTAGCCCAGGCCCAGGTCCCAACCCAGGCCCCGGGCGCGACGGACGGGTCGGGATCCCCCGTCATCTCCGCGGACGGCACCGACCGATCATCGCGGCAGGGATTGCTGCGCGCGGACTGGACCCGCAAGCACCGCGAGCGTCGACCCGCCGTCGCGCTAGCCTTCCTGCCCCACGAGGAGGTCGAGGGGGATCCCAACGCGTGGGTCACCCTCACGCGTCGCATCGACGCGCTACGGGACGCGGCGGCGAGCGCGGGCAGCAGGCTCGCGCTGGTGGTGGTGGGCGACGACGCGCCGGAGAGGCTCCCCGAGGACCGGGTCGCCGCGCTCACCAGACAGGCCGGGATCGCACGGAATCACCTGGTGTCCATGCCACAGCCCCCAACCCCGGACGCGATGAGGGCCGTGGGAACGCTGTGCGCGGACCTCGCCAAGGTGTACTACGTAGCCGAGTGCGCCAGGCACGCGACAAAGACAAACGTTCCCCGCGGGATAGCCGCCGCCGAGCCGGGGTTCAAGGCTGGGATCTTCTCGGAGTTTCACGGGGACTGGGGCGGGGCGTGGCGCATGTATAAGACCGCGTACGACGGTCTGGTGGCGGCGCACGTCACCGCGGAGGCTTCACCCGCGGTTGGTGACGGCGGGGCGTTTGGTCCCACGCAGGGTAGGTTCGAGAGGATGGCGATGGCGGAGAGGCTGCACTATAAACTGTGCGCGCTCCACCTCACGTTGAACCCGGGGGATCCGGGCATGTGCGTGTCGCAGATGCGCGCGCACCACGACGCGTTCAAGCGTCCGCCCGCGTGGCTCCCCGGCGCCGCGTTGCCGCAGCACTGGTCGTGGGTGGCGAGGCAGCACAGGGCGTTCGCCGAGCTCCTCTCCGCGCGGACGCCCTGGGGCGGGTCCGCGAGCGCCGCCGCGGGTGCAGCGGCCGGGACCATGCCCCTGCCCTCGCCGCCCCCTCCCAACGCACCGAGGACGTACCTACCGGGGTTCTGGTACCACGCCGCGGCTAACGCGACGGAGAAGCTGCGACGCGCCGTGGAGTCGGTGGACGCGGACGTTGACCCTATGGTTCCGAAAGAGGACGTCGTCGACGGTACATTCGTCGGGACGTTCGAACGCGGCGACGGACGTCCCATCACCGACGCCGAGTACCTCAGGCACGTCAACGCGCGCCTACCCACGGCTCCCGAGCTGGTCAAGACGTCGATCGAGCTGCTCACCAAGGCTCACGATCACTTCAAGCGAACCGCGCCCAAGGATGGCAGCGCCGGATCCGCCAGGCTCTTCGCGTCGATCGTCGCCAGGCTGGCGCGTGGGTACCTGCTCGCGGGTGATTTCGTTTCGTCCAAACGCCTGTTCGATTCCGTGGCTCCGGTGTACAGGCGCGAGGGGTGGGACGACCTGCTCGGGGGTGTGCTGATGGGAATGAAGGACTGCGCGAGGCACTCGAAGATGAAGTCGGAATATCTCGAAATTTGCCTCGAGCTCGCCGCGCTCGGCGGGACCAGCGCATCCGACGCGATCGCCGCGATGGCCGCGGCGCAGGCGGCGATGGAGGATGCGAACGGGACGGAGGTTACCATCGGGATGGGTACCACTCCCAAGGCTGGGGCTGTGGGTGGAGGCGGTGACGACCACCCGTTGGCCAGGGCTGTGCACTGCGTCGCCGGCTTTGACGCCTCGCACGCGGCGCCCGGGGAGCCGGTCAAGCTCACATGCGCGGTTCGCTCGTGCCTGCCCGCGACGCTGCCTGTGAGGTCCGTGTCCGCGGTGTTCAGCGACGGTCGGTACGACTGGACGAGTGAAGATGCCGTGTCGGATCTGCCCGCGAGGACGTGGCGCGTCTTTGTCGTTCCGGTGAATCCGGTGAAAAGCAACCCGGTGAACGTCGTCGCGATCGTCGTCACCCTTCACACCGGGCTCAGGTTCAGGCTCGAACTCGGCGAGGGCAGCGACGAGAACGGCTACCGGCGGGACTGGCTGGCGCCCGACGAGCGGCTACCGGCGGCGGTCAAGTCACTTGGGAGTAACTTGGGAGCGTACGCGGTGGAAATACGAGCCGCTCCGTTGAAGATGTCGCTGTCGGTGAACGTCGACGGACCCGCGCTGTTGGGGGAAGTCACCGCCGTGCCTCTCTCCGTGGTGTCCACCGGGGATGGATTGGTGAACGCGGAGCTCGTGTGTACCGTCAAGGAGGGTGACACGTCGGGTAACTATGCGACGGATACCGGGGGGGTAAAGTCTCCGGAGGCTTCCGCCCAGGGCCCAAACGCGGTCGTACTTCGCGGCGCCGACTCTCAATCGGCGATGCAACCCGGCGAGTCGCTCTCCATCGGGGATATCGCGCCGGGCGGGGAGTGGCGCGGTGAGGTGTACGTGCTGTGGCGCAGGCTCGGACCACCCGCCACGTTCACCGCGGAGCTTCGAGGCGTACGCGAAGGAGGTGAAGTCGACGGCGAAGAAGTCGCGACGTTGGAGAGTTCGACGGAGGTGAGCGTGCAGGCGCCGTTCACGGCGACGCACCGTGGCGTGTCCGCATACCGAACCTTCGCGCTGGTCCTGGACGAGCCCGCACCGGGTGGTACGGTGGAACACGCGTCGGACGGCGACGTGACGGCGTCCACCGTCCGCGTCGCCGCCGCGGGTTCCGTCCTCGCAGTGGATTCAGTTCGAGCGTCAAAGGGATTCAAGGGCGACGAGGGCGTGGCGGTGAGGACGGAGGGTGACGGAGGCGTGACGCTGATGGAGGGGGACGAGTTCCTCACGCTGTGGCCGCACTGGACCGGCGCGGACGCCAGGGATGCGTTGGACGTGACGTGGCGCCGGGGTGGCCCGGACACAGGCCCGGACACAGGCGGATCAAAGAGCAAAGAGGTTCGGTCCGTCGCGCCAGTGACCCGCGCCCGCGTCCCGGGCGGCAAGGTGCCGCTGACGGTCACCCTGGACTGCCCGCCGAGGCTTCACGCGGGTGTACCGTTCCAGATGGAGGTACGGTGCCGCAACGACACGCCGACGCCCCAGGCGTTGACCGTGAAGGTTGTCGACTTCACCGGGTTTGCGTTCCAGGGCGCGAGGAGCGCGGAGGTGACGGTTGACCCGCACGGGAGCACGCACGTGCCGTTCACGCTCACGGCGGTGAACCCGGGGGAGATGTTGCTGCCGGACCTGGAGATCACGGCGAAGGGTTTTGGGGCGCAGCTGCGGCTCCCGCGCGAGAGTAGGGAGCTGTACGTGCTGCCGGGTGAGAGGCAGCCGGTTCAGCCCGTGGCGACTCCGATTCCACCAGTTTAGCTGGATAGATTTTTGGATGGATCCCGAAAGTGCCGATATAATTGGGTGACAACCCGTTGGTGAGCTCACTTCGAGGCCACGCGCGGGCGCCGAAGCTCATAAGGTTCCAGTGCTTAAGCTAAGTGTACAAGACGACGTGTACGTGTGTAACTTTCAATGTGCCGTCTACGAGTGTGAAAAGCAGCCTCGCTCTAACTTTTAATCCGAATCTGAATTTTCCTCGTCCGACTGGTGGAAGATTGGCACCGGCTGCGTATCCTTGTACGCGTTGTTTGTCCTCCACGGGTTTTCCTCGGCATCCTTCGCGTGCCTCAAGATGGCCGCCCTCGGATCCTGCAACCTCCAGTTCTTGTCGCCGATCATGTCGCTCCCCTTCATGATGTGCTGCGTCAACAGCGTGCCGCCCCTCTCGTTCGGAGTGGGCTCCTGGGGAATCTTCGTTCGCACCGGATCCTTGCGCTTCGACGTGAAACTCTCCCCCTTTGCCTTTTGCCCGGGCATGGGCTCCTGGAACATGGGCAGCGCGTGGGGGGTGTACGCGATGGACTGCACGTTGATGTTGACGTAGTCCGACTGCGACTCCTTACGCGTCTTCCGCCCCACGCACACCAGCATACCCCGCGTCGACTTCTTCTCGTCGTACAGCACCCGGGTCTGGCCGCCGCGGTGGTCCCCGGCGCCGATGAACACCTGGTTCAGCCGCTGGTGCCACAGCGCGGAGACGCAGTTCCCCGGGACGCCCACCTTGCGCACCATCTCCAGCTTGGACTTTGAAAACACCGCGAGGGATCCGTCGCCCTTGTCCGCGCGGGACATGGGCGCGTCCACGCCGGTGAAGAAAAAGTCGTCGTTTGGTGAGAATCCCACGCAAGTTTCCTCGTGCGTCGTCTCCAGGTCGTCGAAGGTTTTCACAACCTTAACCGGGTTCCTCATGTCCCGCACGCTCAACGTTCCATCCTGGCACCGCGACAGGAGCGTGTGTCCGTCGCGGCTGAACGCGATCGACGTCACCTGTGAACAAAACACGACGTCAAGTCAGTCTGATTGCCCGTACGGAAATAAAAAGAAACTCACCGTCTCCCCCGGCGGGTGCGCGCCCTTGATGCTCGTCTTGGGTTTGGACGCGTACGACCAGTGGTTATCGAAGTGGCACTGCGCGCTGGGTGGAAGCACCAGGCCCACGGACGCGCTCCTGAACCCCTGCGCGCCCGTGGGAAAGATCTGGATGCTTCCGTCGGACACAGCGCCCGCCATCATGCTTCCATCCGGGCTGTAGCAGCACGCCGTGACCTGCACCCGCCCGGGCCTCGCGAGCTGCGGCTTCAACACGCTCGCCTGCGCGCCGCGTGGGTTACCGAGGTAGTTGACGTCCCAGACGCGCATGGATCCATCCGCGGAGCTGGTCAACACCGTCTGCTTCTCGAACGGGTGCCACGCGCCTCCGGTGCAGGGCGAACAGTGCCCTTTGGTGTTCTTGAGGTCCCGAATGTACATGTCTCCCTTGTCAAACTCGCCGAGCTCGCGCCCGTCCCTGTCGAAGATCTTCGGCTGCGGGTGCCCCGTCACGCACAGGAACTGGTCCCCGCTCGGTGACCACGACAGCGCGTGCACCGGGTACCCGTCCATCGGCACAATCTCCCGGAAAGGTTTGAGATCGCGTTTCATGCCGTTGAAGTCGTATATCTTGACGCCGTAGTCGTGCGAGCCCGTGAGGAGCCGGCTGCCGGTGTGCTCCAGGGACATGCAGCTGACGAACTTCTTGTGCCCCTCCATCACGGCCTCGTTGGCGGTCGGGAGGAAGTCGTCCACGTCGTCCGAGTCGGAGTCGTCCTCATCATCATCGTCTGAATCTTCTTCATCGTCCGAGGCGGGCGTGGGTCCCGTAGGGGGCGGTCGCATCGGGCCCTCCGCCGGGCGTGTGGGTCCCTCCGCCGGGCGTGTGGGTCCCTCCATCGCGCGCGGCGCGCCCTGGGTCGCGATCACGCGCGCGCGATCCTCCGCCGCGCGCTTGGCGCCGGGCTTGACGCCGCCGAACCCTCCCGGGAGCATGGCGCGAAGCGCAGCCTCCTCGTCCTCCTCCGGACTCGGTTGCTTCAGGATCAGCGGCTCGGGCCGACCCTCCTGTTTGCCCCCGAAGTCCGATTGTTTCGGCCTCTTGCCCCCGTGGCCCCTCGCGTCGTCGTCGTCGTCGTAGAACGCGGACGAGCGCGAGGCAGCCATGGCCTTGTTTCGCTTGGCGCGATCTAGGAGGTCCTGCATGCCGCCGCCCGACCTGGCGTCCATCCTCGCCGCGACGTTACGCATGGCGCGAAGCCGCGCGGTTTCCTCCTCGTCGTCGCTCATCGATGCCTCCCTGACACCGGTGCCTCCCGCGCCTCTCCTCTGTGTCTCATCGAAGTCGCGCGCATTTTGCTTCATACGCCAAAGCCCCGCGACCTGAAACTTCAGAGAGAGGAGGCGCGACATGCTGGTGGCGAGGTGCTGCTTGAGGCTCGCGGCGCTCGAACGCGGTGCGTCGTGCGTCACGACCGCACGTACCGCACGTACCGCATCGACCTGGTCGGCGCGTTCCCAGCGCCCGTCCGACCTTCCCCCGGCCTCGTCGGTGCGATGGAGCGGCGGCCACGTCTCCATCCAACGCGGAGATTTGCTGGCCGCCGCGGCGAAGACGTCCCAGAAGGTGCACCCGAAACCGGTGCACACGCTCGTGTCCCCGCCCGACGGTGTGTGGGCGGGCCTGCGGGAGTGGCGGGACGCGCCGCTGAACCGACGGTGGGTGTGGGGCAAGAAGGACGCGCAAGATGCCGACGCCGGTCGCGAGGATAATCCCACCCCGAACCTGGACACACCGTGGGCGACCGACGACGCGTGCGTTCGGATGCCGGACACCCTCGCGGAGTGCGCGGACCTCGTGCTTCGAACCGCGGATCCGGCGATGAAAGCCGCGCTGAGCCACGCCGCGTACGCCAAGTTCGTCGCATCGGACGGCACGATGCGCGTCGGCGTCGCGTCGCCACCCAATAGGCCCGCCAGGCCGGACAGACCGGAGTTGGTCCACCCCAAAGACGTCCCGTCGCCCAAGACGTGCCCGCTGGGCATGTCCGCCGCGATGATCCACAACGTGGCGCACATCGAGCTCAACGCCATCGACCTCGCGTGGGACACCGTGGCGAGGTTCTCGGCGCTCGCCGCGGATCGTGGAGGAGACCGGGGAGATGGCAATCCCATCAATCTCCCAGTCGACTTCTTCGCCGACTTTGCCCGAGTCGCCGACGACGAGTCCCGCCACCTCGGCTGGTGCCTGCAACGACTCGGCGAGATGGGCGTGCGGTACGGGGACATACCCGCGCACAACGTCCTGTGGGAGGGTGCAGAGTCCACCGCCGGGTCGTTACCTGCGAGGCTCGCGGTTGTGCCATGCATGCAAGAAGCGCGAGGCCTGGACGCTGGTCCCCGGCTGGCGGCCAAGCTGCAGGGCCGCGGCGATAACCGAAGCGCGGCGGTGGTTTCGAGGATATCGGAAGAGGAGATCGCGCACGTCGCGGTGGGGGTGGCGTGGTTCAGGCACCTGTGCGGTGACATCCTGGGCGGCGTGGACCCTGGTGACGCGTTCAGGGCTCACGTGGGCGTTCACGCTCCGGATTCGCTGCGGGGTCCTTTTAACCACGAGCAGCGGGTAGCCGCGGGGTTGGAGCCGGACTGGTACAGCGTCGGGCCCGATCACAGGATGGGACGGGAGGGTGAGGCCGAGCTGGGCGGTGACGACGCGAAGGCGCTGGTGGGCAGGCTGAGGCAGATGCTGGTGTTGGAAGGGGTGGATCCGGAGAAGGAGCTCGCGTAGACTCGGGTATTTTTATGAAAGCTGAAATGCAATTGATATAACGGCGGGTTCCGCTGTCACGCACAGCGGGACCCTCACCCCCCGCCAAAAGAATAAAGGTTGAAGCCTAGAGTAGTAAATCACCTCGACACCGGCACGCCCTCCTCCGGCACGTCCTCCGTCGCCTCCTCCTCCACCGGCACTGCGTTGAACTCGTCGCTCTCATCCCCGAACATGTGACCCATCTTCTCCCGCTTGGTCTCGATGTACCGTTTGTTGTCGAGGGTGATCGGTGCGAAGAGCGGGACGCGGCCGACGACGGTCAGCCCAAACCCCTTCAGGCCGTGGTACTTGGCCGGGTTGTTGGTCATGAGCCGGATGGTCCTGGCGCCCAGGTCCTGAAGGATCTGCGCTCCCACCCCGTACTCGCGCGAGTCGACGGGGAGGCCGAGATCCTCGTTCGCCTGCACGGTGTCCCGTCCCTCGTCCTGCAGGTTGTACGCCCTCAGCTTGTGCCCGAGGCCGATGCCACGGCCTTCCTGTCCCCGAAGGTACACGATGACGCCCCTGCCCTCAGCCGCAACCTTCTTCATCGCCATGTCCAGCTGGTTCCCGCAGTCGCACCGGGTGGAGTGGAAGATATCCCCGGTGAGGCACTCCGAGTGCACGCGCACCAAGACGTTATCCCCGGAAACCGCATCCACGTCGTCGCCGTACACGAACGCCACGTGCTCGATGCCGTCCAGCGTGGACTTGTACGACACGGCGGTGAACTCCCCGTGATCCGTGGGCACGCGGGCAGACGCGGTCCTCTCCACCAGCGCCTGCCTCTTGCGCCTGTACCTGACGAGATCGGAGATGAGCACCATCTTCAGCCCGTGCTTCTCGGAGAACTCGCGGAGCTGGGGCAGGCGCGCCATGCTGCCGTCGGCGGGGTTGACAATCTCGCACAGCACCCCCGCGGGGCCGCGACCGGCGAGGGTGGACAGATCGTACGCCGCCTCGGTGTGACCCGTGCGCCTCAGCACGCCCCCTTCGCGGTAGCGCAGCGGGAAGACGTGCCCGGGCCTGACGAACTCGTCGGCGTGCGCGTCGGGTGAACCGAGCCTCGCGATGGTCGCCGCGCGTTCACCCGCGGAGATGCCCGTGGTGCTGGCGACCAAATCGCACGACACGGTAAACGCCGTCTTCATGGCGTCCTCGTTCTCCTTGTTGGACACCATGAGCGGGAGGTTGAGTTTGTCCGCGTTCGCGTCGTCCACCGCGACGCAGACCAGCCCGCTGCTGTGCGTGATCATGAAGTGCATGCTCTCCTGGGTCATCATGTCCGCGGCGCCGATGAGGTCGCCCTCGTTCTCTCGATCCTCGTCGTCGAGCACCACGACGAAGCGTCCGGCAGCCACCTCGGCGAGGGCCTCGTCGATGGAGGCGAAGCCGGGGGTGGGGGTGTCGGGATCATCGTCCGCGGGGTTGGCGTCGGGGTGCCAGCTCGGGGTCTGCGCGCGGACGACGAACGTCGCGTTGGAGCGCGACGAGCGCGAGATCTTGGCGAGACGAGCGCGAGAGTTGGCCACGCCGGCGAGGGGGCGGGGGGCGCGCAGCGCGGCGGCGGGGGCCTTGACGGACCTCGCGACCGCGCGGGGCGCGCACTTGGCGGCGGTGAACGCGGCGGAAACCGTCGTCATCGCGGCCATCGTGGGTGGTGTGTGTCGCGCGACCTTCGTCCTCGGCACGTGTGCACGTCGTCAATTAACGGCGCTTGCTCGAGCAATTATATCTCGAGATATCTCGGGGCCCGAAGAAGCTTCGTGCGCGTCCGTGGGTCCTGAGGGCCTTCCGTTCGGTCGCCCGGTGTGTGGCCTGGCGATGCGAGCGGGTGCGAGGACGTCCAGGTGGGGCGCTCACGCGTGTTGTGTCCAAAGCGCGGCCGGTCCGGGAGCTCAAGGCGAGTCTCGGAGGAAAAAAGCGAAGGTCCGTGTTCGAGAACCCAAAATCGACGGCTGTGAGATCTTCTGGCGGCTGAATCTTCAAACGCAAGAATTTGCAGACTGGATGCGCGTACACGACCAAAAGCGTAAATTTGACCGAGAGGATAGAACCGTGGTTCGGGGGATAAAAAGGTCGCATAGAGATCGCAGGGACACGCAAGCATCGGTCTTTCCCCTCGATCGGCCCGAGTCCGCTCGAGCGAGCGTGCCGTCTGCTGCATTTCACATTTTCCGTGGCGCCTGGGGACCCACTGAGGGTGTATCCACCGGCATGAGCGCGTACACGACGCCGGTGAGGGACGGTGCCGGGCACATGGTGATGGCACCGACGCCGCCCACCAACATCCGCAACCTCATCGCGCAGAAGGAGAAGGTGCGCGTCTGACGCTGCTCCGAACGAATGATAATCCAACAACCCCCCGCATTTTGCGCGTCCCCCGACGACGAGCGTCCCCTGACCGTCACCCCCGACGAACAAATAAACAGGAGCTCGTGGCACTGTCCGAGCAGCGTATGAACCAGATCAACAAGCGCACGCACGACGTCGAGGAGCGCCTCTCGGTCCGCGAGCAGGAGCTCGCCAAGACCAAGCAGCAGTTCGCGCAGCTCACGCAGGATTTCAGGTACAACCTCAAGCTCCTGGAGGACAGGGACGCGGAGCTGGAGAGGCTGGACGCCTCCATCGTCACGCACAGAGCCGCCGCGGAGAAGTCAGATAACGCCCTGCAGCAGCAGAAGAACCTGGTCACCGAGCGCGAGGCTGAGGTGAGACGGGAGAAGTCACGCATCGCGGAGCTGGAGGCGTACTACAAGGAGAAGGTTGAGCGACTGGCCAAACAGACCGACGACGCCCGAAACTCCAAGGATGAGGAGCTCCAGAAGCAAAAAGACGATTTCCTGGTGCTGGAGCGTCAGCTCGTGCGTCAGCTCGAGGAGCAGAAGACGCTGCTGGAGGCTCAACGGGCGGACATGCACGCGCAGGTTGCCGAGCGAGGCAAACGCGCCGAGGAGGAGGCCAAGGAACCGATAGCGCTCCTGCAGGCTGAGCTGCACCAGGAGAAGGCACAGTCCTTGGCGCTCGCGGGTGAACTCGAGGCGGCGCAGGGTGTGAATCAAGGCTTCAAGGATGAGATCCAAGCCGCGGTGGACGACAAGAGGGAGGCTGAGCGTGAAGCAGCGGATTGTCGCGAGCGGGTCGTCGCCGTGGAGGAGTTGTTGGAGTCGATGCGTGGGGAGCTGGATGCGGTGAAGGAGTTCAACGCGACGGAGAAGGCGGCCGAGGTTGAGGCGGACGCGGAGGCTATCAACGCGCAGAGGGAGAAGGAGCGAACGCTGGCCACCACCGTCCAGGACCAAAAGGATGAAATCGCCGAGTTGAGTAAAAAGGTGAAGGAGCTCGAGGCGAGTCTGGAGACGGCTGCCGAATCCGTCAAGAAGGCCGAGGAGGACGCCAAGGCCGCGGCGGAGCAAGCCGAGACTGCAAAGGCTGCGGCGGAGGCGATGAAGGCCAAGGCTGAGGAGGAGGCCAAGAAGCCGCCCGAGCCCGAGCCCGCCGACCAAGTCCCCGCCACCCCCGCTTATCTCCCAGAGCCGACCTCCGCCGACCTCCTCGCGCCCCCGCCGTCCATCGGCAGGGAGAAACCGGAGGTCGCGGCGGCCGCGGCGGGCGCGGCGGCGGCGAGGGCGGTGATGCAGCAAGGCGCCGGCGCGCACTGGGACTCCAGCGTGGAGCAGATGTGGGGCCGGTCAATATCCATCTCATCCGCGGGTCCCGACAGCATGGTTCCCATGGAGGCGGTGGAGGCGGCGGCCAAGGCGGCGGTGGAGGCGGCGCTGGCGACGCGCATCCCGACCACCGTCACCATCTCCGCGCCATCCTCCCCGGTGCAGCAGCAGCACGGTATCCCGTCGCAGCAGCGCGTGTCGGTGTTTGGGCCGCACTCGCAGACAAACACAAACACGGTGGGTGACTTGTTCACCGTCGCGGAGGCTTCAAATAACTCGTCATCGACTCGCGCCCGGCTCCTCGCGGCGAAGGATGCCATCGAGACGGTCGGTTCGGCACCTCCTGAGATGGAACGGGCCGTGCAGGAGAAGAAGCGGCGGAAGAAGAGGGCGAAGGCGCCGTCGCGGCCGAGCAGCGCCTCGTCGGCGTTGTCCCGGAGTACCATCGAGGAGAGGCAGGCGCGACAGCTGTCGGCCATGCAGGCTCACGTGGACGCGATAACCGCGGCGAGACGGGAGCGCGCGCACGTCTCGCGCCTTCGAAACTACTGGGTCTGATGTGAGTTATGTAAGGTGTGTGTGACATTGAGGTGTGTGTGACATTGAGGTGTGTGTGACATTGAGGTGTGTGTGACATTGAGAGAAGAGCCGACTACACCATCTTGAGAGCCTTTTGCTTCTTGAATTCCTTCGACTTGCCGCGCTTGGCGATGGTCTTCGTGTTGGTGATCTCCGGCTTGTACAGTCCCTCTCCCGTGCGCTGCCTGTTCTCCTCCTTCTGCTGTTTCTTCTTCGCGCGGCGCTCGTGCTCCTCCTTCCGCGCCGCCCTCGCCGCGTCGTTGGCTTCCTTTATCGTCGCCTGGAACTGTTTCTTCGCAGCCTTTTCCTTCATGCGCTGGTCCCAGGTCTTGATGCCCCTGAGCGCGTCGGGCTTCATGATCTTGCTCGCCCGCTCCGCCGGGAGCTTCCACGCCCTACCGCTCGCCTTGCCCACCACCTGCTTGTACGTCGGCCTCGAAGCCTTCCTCAGCCGCATGGACTCGTCCTCGTCGACGTCCTCCTCCATGAGCGCGTCGTCGCCCCTCTCCGCGATTTCTCTCACCCTCTTGCGGCTCGCGCGCATGTCGTGGAACGAGCGGAAGTCCTCGCCGGTCTCGAACTTCTCCTGCGCGGGGACCCATTCCTCCTCGGTGATCTTGATGGGCATGTTCGTTTGGTTTTATACCTCGCGTCTGCCCGTGCCGGACGCGCCTCCTTCACTGGTCCTCCGAGCAAATGCGGCGGCGGCTTGTTCACAGCGACGTTTTTCCTGAGCTTTTTGGCCGAGCAGCAGGGCGCGTGAATCGGCACTGGGCAAATAGGCAGCGAGAAATCTCGACCAATCAGGAGGCTGCATTTCATCTGGCGCATCGATTTTGAGCCGAACGATGCCTTCGATATTTGTTTTGGCAACCCCCAACCTTCCAACACATCGAGCTCGCAAAGGACGCGGGGACGCAGGACCGGTGGATAGGTCCCGCGAGGGTATATTCGCGGTCGTATCGACGCGTGGTATCGCCCGGAAGAGGTCACACGCGGCTCACGTATTCTTCGACCCATCTCCAGCGCACCGCTCGTCGTCGCGTCGTCGTCAGCGTCGAACGGAATCTTCGCTTTTGGAGGGGGGGTGTTCTGGTGAACGATCTGGTGGAGCGCGCGCATCCTGGGGCGACGTTCGATCATCCGAGGCGCTCCGATTGAAGCTTTTAACATGTTCGCGAGGCAGGCTTCCCGCGCGGCGCGCAGGGCGGCGTCCGCGTCGAACCCGGCGCCGTCGTCCGCCAATGCGGCTGCGAACGCCTACTCAGCTCCCGCCGCCGCGGTTCGGCCGTGGAGGACGTTGGGGGCGACGATGGCGACGCTCCCGTTCGCGGTCGAGGCCGGCAGCGCCGCGGCGGGATACACCGGCGGGTTGTTGAATCCCGCCGACCTCAAACGCATCGCCCACGACCTCAGCGCGATGCCACGCAAGCGCATCGAGGGACCCGACGTCCCGCAGGCTCGAGCGGTGCTCGTGCCCCTCTGCCACGACTCCCGGACCAAAATACCCCACGCGCTGTTCACGGTCAAGCCCGACGACTTCGGCGCGCCCCACGCGGGGTTCCCCGGCGGCCCGAGGCACAACGACGACTCCGACGACATCGGCGCCGCGGTGAGGGAAGCCGTCGTGGAGCTCGGGCTCGGGGATGGGTGCAAGCTGCAAATCTTGGGCGTGGGCTCGGACGCCGCGGATGTCCCGAAGCAGTGCGCGGTGACCCCGGTGGTGGGGTACCTCGGTGAGCTGGACGTGGAGACGATGACGTCGACGAGCGCGCTGGAGAAGGGCAGCACGCTGATGGCGGTGCGGCTGGACGACTTGTTGAGCAAGGAGAGCGTGGACGTGAGTCTGGTGCCGGGGGTCGGGCCCATGCCGGTGTTCAACGCCGGGTGCGACAGGGACGAGGACGGAACCGGCGAGGGTGCCGCCGGCCCGGGTGGTACCCACAGGAGGGGCGGGCTCAAGATCTGGGGCCTGTCCGCGCAGATCCTGCACCAGGTCATGAGGGTGGTGGTGGGGCCGCGGAAGGAGTACATGGAGGCTCTGTACGGCCCTTTCGTCAACAAGAAGTTCGCGGGGGGCGGCACCTCGTCGCAAAATCCGTAAAGACGGTCACCCCGACTGTACACAACTCTCATCAAGAGTACTTTAGCCGGGCGCATTCATTTATTTCTTAGGAGGGGGCATTCCCCTCGTCAAAGAGCCGCATTATTTTGTAAATGTAACTTTTTATTCATTTCGAGGAGAGCCTATCGGCGCTTGTAGATGCACGCCTTGAGCGGCTGCCACTTGACCTTCTTCGCCTTCTTCTCCGAAGCCTTGACCATGGACACGGTGAAGAACATCTTGTTGGACTCGTCCGGTTTGCCCTTGAGCTTGAACCCGAGCGAGGTGAGCGTCTTGACGAAGCTGTCCACGCTCGCCACGCCGTCCTTGCCGTCAAAGCGGCTGCGAACCTCGGCGATCCAGAGCAGCCCGCCAACCTTGAGCACCTGTGTGGTCACGATTTGGGTCAGCGGATGAGTCAGCGGATTTGGGTTAGGAAACATGGGTCAGGCGGAGCTGTCGAGGCTATTCCAGCCGGCGAGCTCACGGGAAATTCACCCGCCGGTGAAAGGGAAGCTATCGTCTGTTAAATCTCGCGTGTGTTGAACAAATACGCCCCCGCCACTTGCAAACAGACGGACGCGCGAAGACTGAACACGCCCCGGGCAAAAGAGAAAAAGAAAAAGGGGTAAAACTTCACCGCGGGCGGGATTTTGTGTACGTACCCTGTGCGCTTCTTCGAGGAACTTGCCGTAGTCTGTGCCCATGAGGGACAGGGAGAACACCGCCGCGTGCACGCTATCGTCGGGCAGCGGCACGTCCGACATGTTGCACGCGATGACCCCCGGCGCATCGCTCTCCAGATCGAACGAGTGAACCTTTTGCTTCACCCGTTGTGCCAGCTCGGCGTCGCCGCACCCGAAATCCGCGACGACCAGGCTCTTGGGCTGGGTCTTGAGGTATTTCATGATGACGTCGACGGGGCGGGTTGGCCATTCCTTGGTCTGCTCCCTGAACCCGGCGTGATACGCGCCGAACGTGCCCGGGGATGCCTTGACCATGCGAAGAGCGTCGGAGCCCGTGGTGGTGTAGAGCGCCTCGTTGAGCATTCGAAACTGGCCGCCGGAGAGCTTCGCCTTCATCTTCTCGACCAGAGACATCTTGCCGGCGGGCTTGGCCTGCGCCGCGGCTGGCGCCGGGGCTTCCTCGGACTCGGACTCGGACTCTTCGGATTCCTCGGATTCCTCCTGCGTGTCGTCCTCCTCCTCGGACATGGACTCGTCGGACTCGTCGTCGTCGTCGTCGTCATCCGTGCTGAATTGCTCACCCCAGTCCCCGGCAGCCTCCTCCTCTTTCTCCTCTCCGGGGGAGTCATCGGAGTCATCGTCATCGCCTTCCTCCTCCTCGGACTCAACATCCTCCTCCTCGGACTCATCTTCATCGTCGTCCTCGGACTCATCTTCATCGTCGTCCTCGCTGCCCGAGGAAGCCAGGGCGGCGTCCAAGGCGGCGTCCTCGTCCTCGTCGGACCACCTCTGCTCCTCCTTTCCGTCCTCCTCCTCGTCCCCATCCTCATCGCTCTCCTCCTCTTCATCATCGGAGGACGCGAGGGCGGCGTCGAGGGCGGCATCTTCATCCTCGTCGGTCCACGCATCTTCAACCGCCTCCTCCTCCTCTTCTTCTCCATCCCCATCGCTCTCTTCGTCGTCTTCGGAGGAGGACGCGAGGGCGGCGTCTAGGGCGTCGTCCTCATCCTCATCCGACGACCCTTCCTCAATCGCGGCGTCCTCGTCCTCATCCTCGCTCTCCTCCTCCTCGGACGATTCATCTTCCCCATCGCTCTCCTCCTCCTCCTCGGACGATTCATCTTCCTCCTCGGCGAATCGACGTGCCAACTCCTCCGCCTCCTCCTTCTCCCGCCTCCTCCGCTCTTTCGCGCTCGTCTCTCGCGCGTCTCCGTCGGAGCCCTTTGAAGCGGATCCCTTTGAAGCGGATCCCTTTGAAGCGGATCCCTTTGAAGCGGAGCCCTTTGAAACCGCCTCCTCCGCCTCCTCCGCGCGTCGCTTCTCCTCCCTCCTCGCCTTCCTCTTGGCGTTCTTATCCGCGTTCTTGCCCACGGCGGTGTTGGCGCCGCCCCCCGCGACGTCCGCGTCGAGAGCGTTGACCCCCGCGGCGGTGCCGACCAACAGCTTGGGCGGCAGCCTCTTGGCGGGCGCGTCCACCGGGAGGCCCTTGGCGAGGCGGTCAGCCTTGCGCTGCTCCGCGAGCCTCGCGCGCTTCTCCGCGGCGCGCCTGCGTCGGCCGAGTACCTTCCCCGAGATCTTCCCCTGGCCGTCGTCCAACGCGCCTTCGTCGTCTCCCGCGGCGTCCTTCAAGGCTTGGTACTTTTGTCGCTTCGCCTCGCGTCGGTCCTCGTACCGCTTGTCGTTCATCTGTTGCTTGTAATGGTCGGAGCCGAACCTCATGTCAACCTTTGGCTCCTTCTTCTTCTTGCCCTTGCCCTTCTTCGGCTCGGACGCGTCGGCGTCGGGGGCATCGGGGGCGTGAACGTCGGCATCCATCGCCGCCGCCGCCGCCTTCTCGGCGCGCTCCTTCTTCCGTCGCTTGTTGGACTTCTCGTTCGCCCAGTCGTAGGATTCCCACGCGGGCTTGTTCCCGTTCATGTCCATCTCCCCGACACCGTCGAAGGAGGGCACGGCCATGAACATGGATCCCTCCTCGCCCGCAAAGTCCAGCGACGGGCGCCCGTCGGGTTTCTTCAGGCGCTTTTTCCCATCATCATCGGCACCGCCGCTCGGGCGCTTCTTGGCGGATGTGCCGCGCGGAGACTTGCCCTCACCGCGCGTGGGTTTCTTTCCCGATGACTTTGGGGTCTTCATGGCGCGGTCCGACTCGGCACGATTCGGCTCAGCCGACTGGCGCGCGCGGCTCTGTCGCCGAGAGACGAGAGCCTCCGACTGAAAAGCAACCGTCCTCCGGGGCAGTCCGAGAGAATCTGATCAAAGAGGATGAAGGGCACCTTCTTCCGGGGGACGAGTCGACGAGCCCCGAGTGACGCGCCACACACACACACGCGCGCGC
>Ga0209631_10003584_pt1 | contig 17724 bp, 13 predicted proteins | sample COG_08_FD_184752 | JGI IMG/M metagenome (GOLD analysis project Ga0209631, IMG submission 184752) | Pelagic Microbial community sample from North Sea - COGITO 998_met_08 (SPAdes) (version 2) | ecosystem: Environmental > Aquatic > Marine > Neritic zone/Coastal water | place: Helgoland, sampling...
TCGTTCGACTGGCGCTTCAACAACCGTCTGATCTTCGAGGAGGGGCCCGGTGAGGGATCCCGTGAGGTCGTCCGGCAAGGATACGAAGAGCTCCAGCGGGCGACCCGTGATCTCGAGCTGACCATTCTGGCGCAGGTAGACGGGAGCCGGCGCCGCATGTCTAACGAGCAACGGTTACAATCCAGAATTACCTACGCGCTCGCGTTTGTGGCACTCTTCGCGACGCTCATCGTCGCGCGTGTAGCGTATCGCTACCGCAGTCTGACCGTCGAGCAGGAGAAGCGGCGACGCGAGGCTGTCCAGGCGCGAAGAGAGATCGATGCGCTTCTCGAAGCAACCGACGACGGCGTGCTCGGTCTCGATCTCGATGGGCGGTGTACCTCGCTGAATCGGGCGGGCGCGCGGCTTCTGGGTTACACCGAGACCGAGATATGTGGGCGGGACCTGCACGCGACGATCTTCCACTCCAACCCGGACGGCAGCCAGGCGGCACGAGAGACGTCTCCCGTCCTCGCGGCGGCCACCCAGGGTGACGCCCTGGAATCCGAGGAGGGTGCCGTTCTGTGGCGTCGGAGGCGGATTCCGTTCCCTGCTCGATGGTCGCTCCTTCCGATGATCGATGGCACCGAGCTTCGCGGTGCGGTCCTTACGTTCACTGACATGACCGAGACGCTCGAGCGTGAACACGCGCTCAGGAGGGCAGTGCGCCATCGCGAGGATGTCGTCTCGATCGTCTCGCATGATTTGCGCAATCCCCTCGGTGTCGCTCTCGCTGCAGCGGACCTTCTGCTGGACCTCCCGCTCGACGAGCAGAAGAGACGACGCCAGGCCGAGATCATTCGTCGGTCGGGAAAGCGGATGCAGAATCTCATCGAGGACCTGCTCGACGCATCCCGGATCGAGGCAGGGATTTTTGTCGTTCGGCCGTCGCAGGAGGATCTGATTCCGATTTTGCACGAGGCCGTGTCCCTCTTCGAGCTCCAGGCGTCTTCACGCTCGATCGATCTGCGCGTCGAGGGCGACGAGCCGGTCTTCGCTCGAGTCGACCGAGACCGGATCATCCAGGGCGTCTCGAACCTTCTCGACAACGCCGTTCGACTGACGCCGGATGGCGGGCGTGTCGTCGCCTCGGCCTGCGTCGACGGACCGTGGGTACGGATCTCCGTGCGCGATACGGGCCCCGGGGTCCCGACCAGGATTGCCGGTCGGATCTTCGATCGATTCTTGCAGGGTGAAGAGCGAGACGGTGGCTCCGCAGGGTTGGGTCTGGCGATCGTGAAAGGGGTCGCAGCGGCTCATGACGGGACGGCTGAGCTGGAGTCGACCCCGAATGAGGGAAGCACGTTCACCTTGCAGCTTCCGGTTTCCGGGCCTGCGGTGGGTGAGGAACGGGCCACGGATGTCCGGACCTAGAACGGCACTATCGGACCTGGAACGGCGCTACTGGGAAGAGATCGTCTCGGCCCATGCCAGCATTCGTCCTACCTGATTTGTGGTGATACGGCGTACCCCGAGCTCGAGGAGTCTCGACGCCTGGTCGACCTGGTCGACGGTCCACACGGCGAGGGGTACCCCCAATGCGTCTGCACGCTCGGTCAGGGTTGACTGAGCGAGCAGGATCCGTGCGTCGAAGTCGAGCAGGCTGCGCGGATCATCGGCGACTCGAGCGAAGGCGCTGTCGATGCGCTCCTCATGCTCGACGATAGGTCCGATCAGGGCTTCGGGCGCATGCGCCCGCACTGCATCGAGCAATGCCCAATTCATCGAGATGAAGACTGTCCGGTCCAACAGGTCCGCATCCCGCGTCACGGCCACCACGTTCTGCACGTCCGAGATCGCTCGCACGCCCTTGACCTCGCAGAAGACGGTGGTGACTCGACTACGGATCGCGTCGAGAGCGGCCGCGAGGGTCGGAAGAGGCTCGTCGGCGAAGGCGTGATCGAACCAGGAGCCGGCGTCGAGTCCTGTGAGATCACGCGCGGGGATCGCCGTGATCTCACCCTGGCCATCGGTGGTGCGGTCCAGCGTTTCGTCATGTAGCAGGACGGGGATGCCGTCGGTTGTCGTGTGGAGGTCGAACTCGACTGCCGTGGCGCCAGCGTCGAGCGCGAGGAGCAGAGCTGCGATCGTGTTCTCAGGGGCCCGGGCGCTGTAGCCACGGTGCGCGATGATCTCGATCGGCTGGTCGAGATCAAAGGGCGAATCGGGTGTCATGTGGACGTCTGACAGGCGAAGGTGAAGTCGATTCTCAAACCTCGTTCCGCTGAGCGGTCCCCTCGTTGGGTGCCCCTCTCCAAGGGTGGTTCGTTCTCGTAACGGTGTTCATACGTTGAAGTGAACGTAACAAACCAGTTCGGACTGGCCCGGATCCCGTTCCAAACCCCTGGGCTACACATCAGTCGAAGCATACGGACGAAACGAAGGCGAACCGCATCCACAGAGGAACCTTGGGCGCACGCGTGACTGCTCACTTCGGGACAGCTGCTGTTCAAAGGACCGCGGTGGCATCGATCTCGACTTCCCTTTCGAGCTTCGTACCGTGCGTCGTGACCATGTGGTCGGGACGATTGGTGACGGTCGTGGTGAGATCAGCATCGACCCAGGCGCCGGTTCCGTTCGGCTTCGCCGGACGCGCAACTGACCCAACGATCTATCGCTGGACCAACGAGAGAGGCGGCTCAGCCCAGCCGCCCCCCTTTCGTTCATCCCGCTTCCGATCAGCGTCGGGCGATCGGCAGATCGAAGGTAGTACGCTCCCAGGCGAACGTCAGCATCCCGGACCACCCGGAACCCCTGAAGCTGAAGGTCAGCGTCTCGACGTGCTCGCCCGTTTCCCGGGGCCGGACGACGACGCTGCCTACATCTGATGATCGGACGTCCGGGCTGATCGGAATTCCCCACCGATTCGTGTTGGAGTTCACGACGACGGTCCACTCGGTCTCGCCTGTGATCGCGTAAAGCGAGTACGAACCAGCCTCCAGGTCCACCGACCCCACACGTGCAGGGAAGGGTAGATGGAGCGTCGTGGGCTCGTTCGCACCCATGCGCCAGGGTTGCCCGAACGGGTCAAGGCCGCCCACGATGGCACGGCCTCGGGTCGAGGGCCGGCCGAAGCAGAGCTTGGCTTCGGCGTCACCGAGCCGGACAATCACGGAGTCGAGCGGACTCGGGCGCTCTGCGAGCGCTTCGGGCGCTCCACGGAACTGGCACTCCTGCGCCTGTGCCGGAGTGCCCAGCACCCCAGCGGCTACCGATACCCCGGCGGCAAGCAGCAACCGTGTCATTGTCATGGACATTCGTCAGCTCTCAGTGAGGGTTCCACCAAGTCGGATCTGTGCGGTCCGGGCGAGCGTTGCCTAGGCTTCCGGGAAGTCACTCCGTGCAGCTGATTGGTAAGCTCGTCGTGCATCCTCCCACCTCCACATCTCCTCGAGGGAAAGCTCCTCGAGGGAGCTCGCGCCGGCGTCGGGTGCTACACGGTGGTCCCCCGCTGCGTTCGCGAGCGGATCGTCTCTCGCCGCCGGCCTCCCCAGAGCAGCCAGGATCTCGAGGACACCGCTGACGAGGGCGCGACCCACAACGACCGGATTCCCTCCAGCGGGTATGTTCACCCGTGTGGTAACAGCGACGCCCCCAGTTTCCTTTCGCAGTTTTGGTTGGGAACAAGTTTTAAGGTACCCACGCCGGCTGATCCGAGTCACGGCCCGTGTCGTGCTCTTCCGTCGACCTTGGGACTATCCTACCTATGGCTGCGGCGCTGTCCCGAACCATGGTGGAGACGAGATGAGCTTCGAATTGAAGGATTCCGCGGGATCGGACGAGTCGGGCTTCCGATTCTGGCACTCTGTGCCGGTCCGGTTCCGTGACGTCGACGTAGCTGGCCACGCCCATCACGCAGATGCGCTCATCTACTTCGAAGAGGCTCGCTGGGCGTACTGGACCCAGGTGGTCGGTCAGACTCGCGTCGAAGACCTGAACTACGTCCTGGCTGAATGCCGGGTTCGTTGGCACGCGCGCGTCCTGTGGCCTCAAACCGTATCGGTCGGGGTTCGGGTGTCCCGAGTCGGTCGCAAGCACTTCGAGATGCAGTATGAGGTGCGCTCGGAAGACGGAGAGAAGCTTCAGAGCGGTTCGACCGTCCAAGTGATGTATGACTATGCGGTGGGAGGGTCGACGCTCATGCCGAACGATCTGCGCCAGACCCTGGAACGCTTCGACGGGCCGTTCGACGAGGACCTGGCTTCTCAGGTGCAATCTGGCATGTAATGGTCCATTGAATAGACCCTGTCTCACTGCAGCACCGAGCAGGGCATGGCAGTGTGTCTCGAAGAAGTTGTTTGCCCGCTCCACGTTTTGTGAATAAAGTTAAACGCTGTTCTGGCCGGGTTCTCGCACGTTTGGGATCTCCGGCTTTTCGTTGGTTTAAGAATTAGTGCGACATTCGGAATCCGGTCCGGATGAGCCCGCCTTGGCATGGCGGGTCCACCGTCGGGAAAACCCAAGGAGATAAGGAATGCTTGGACGGCTCAAGCTGATGTTCGCTGTGGCCATTGCCGCCGTTGTGATCGTCCCCGCGGCTGAGATCGCCGCTCAGGACGGCGGACGCTTTCAGGTCATCATTCCGTACTTCGAGCCTCTCGAGGACGCGGACGACGGATTCGGTAAGGACGTTTCCAAGGAGCTCCGTAAGCTCCTGGAAGACTTCCCGACCCATGTCGCGATGGAAGAAGGCGACATCAAGGATGAAGCTAAGCGCTTCGACATGAAGATCGACGACCTGAACTGCATCTACACGCGGCAGCTCGCGTCCCAGATCAATGTCCCTGTCGCCATCTGCGCGAGCTATAACGAAGTGTCGAAAGACAACTTCACGGTGACTGCAGAGGTATGGGATATCGCGGGTTCCGAGTCGTTCCCCATAGAAGCTTTCCCGGCGACTAAGGATGACCGGGACATGGCCGCCCAGCATATCTTCGAGCAGTTCGAGCGGTATTCGACCACGGTCCGTTCGGCCGCCATCTGCAATGACTACTACGCGTCGCAGCAGTGGGACAACGCACTACGCAACTGCGATGAGTCGCTCGCGCTGAACCCGAGCCAGATCGGAGCGCGCTATCTGCGTGGTCGCATCCTCTATGAAATGGAGCGGTTGGACGAGTCGTTCGTCGAGCTGGAGACTGTGCTCGACACGAACCCGTACCATGAAGACGCGCTTCAGCTGGCCGGCTATATCGCCGCCGTCAGCGAGCAGGACGACAAGGCGCGTGACTATTACTCGCGCTACCTGGACATCAACCCGGGCAACGCGGCCATTCGGATGCGGATCGCGTACGAACTGGCTCAGGCCGGTGACCCGGTAGGTGCGATGGAGTTCATTCAAGTGGGCCTCGACGTTGATGCCGAGAACGTCGACCTGCACGAGCAGTACGGTGGATTTGCCTTCAGCGCTGCGCTGGAGATTCAGCAGGAAGCGGCCGTAGGTGCCCAGAACGGTGGGGATGCCGTCGCCCCGGAAGCCGTAGGGTACTATAGGGAAGCCATCTCCTCGTATGAGAAGGTGTTCGAGGCGAAGGGCGCCGAGACGCCCGTCGGTCACCTTTCCAACGTGGTATCGGCTTACATCCAGCTGGAAGAGCTCGACAACGCGGTCATGATGAGTGAACGCGTACTCGAGACGCATGCCGGTGAAGATCGCCTCTGGGTGCTTTACGCTGATGCGCTGCAGCGGTCCGATCGCCTGGATGACGCGATCGCCGCGCTCGACCGTGTGATGGAGATCAACCCTGACCACCCGAGTGCCGCTCTGCGCCAGGGCAACTGGCTGATCCAGGCCGGGCGACTCGAGGATGCGGTGTCGGTCCTCTCGCGTGCTGCCGAGGGGAACCCGGCGCAGGCCGAGCAGGCTGGGCGGATGGTCTTCGCCGAGGCGTACCAGAACGGGTACCAGAAGGACAACTTCCAGTACACGATCGACGGTATGCTCGCTGGTAAGCAGCTCCCGAACCTCGGTGAGGAAATGCGTAACCAGATGAACTTCTGGCACGCCTTCAGCCTGTACCGGAAGGCCGTAGTGGACCAGGAGCCGAACACGATCCAGTCTGCCCAGGCGACGCTCCCGGCGTTCCAGCAGGCGCTGCAGCTTCTGGGCAATGTCGGTGGCTACCCGGCCTCGGTGAACCTGAACCTCACGGAGCTCCAGGGTAACGTGGGTACCTACATCGAGATTCAGGAAGCGATCATCAAGCGCGGTCGCTGATGCTGATCTGACTGGATCGCGGCTCAGGCCGCGAACCACGGGCGCCGCGGGGGATCTTCCCCCGCGGCGCTTTTTTTGTGACCACGCCTCGGGTAGGTGCTTCTTTCGGGTAGGGGCCGGGTTTGAGCAGGCCGCACCACGTGAGTTCTGCCGCGTAGTGCGGCCGCGAGCTCATAATCGTGCCACTTCTCCCCACTTCCTCTGGACAACCTTCGGGAAGACCTTCGGTTTTTGTTCGCATTTCAGAAAAATTTGTTTCTGAGCCGATCTGCGACATCCCAGCAGGCATAAGGGTGAAGTCCCTATTCGGTCCATACGGACCAGGGGAAGAAATTGGGAAAACCTACCCTTGACGCTCGGCTCCATCGAGTCGTATTATGATCCCAGCATATCCCACTTCTCCCCACTCAGTACCACCTGAAGGCACCGCGTGAACGGTTTCGTCGGGCAATACGAGCATCAGATGGACCAGAAGGGGCGCGTCAGCCTGCCCTCGGCGTTCCGCCGTGAGGCTGATGGAGACCGCTTCGTCCTGATGCAGTGGGAGCCGCGTTACCTGACGCTGTTCCCGGAGGAGAAGTGGCGGGATGTGCAGGAGAAGCTGCTCGAGTTTCGACGCAGTGAGCCTGAGGCCTGGAATCAGGTTCGCATGATCATTGGACAGGCCGTGGAGGTCTCCCCGGACAAGCAGGGCCGCATTCTCGTGCCCTCTACGCTTCAGGCGGCCGCAGATCTCTCAGGCCCTGTGCTCCTCATCGGCAACCTCGATCGCGTTGAGCTGTGGGATCCCGCGACGTACGGCGAGGTGGTCCAGAAGCAGTCAGGTGACTTCGATCAGTTCGCACACAAGCTCTTCGGTTGACCGGTATGTCCGATTATCACGAGCCGGTCATGGGGCGAGAGATGTTGGAACTGCTGAGCGTGACCGACGGCGGGCTCTACCTCGACGGCACCGCGGGTGGGGGCGGTCACACGAGGATGATCCTCGAGAAGTGCGAGACCTGTCGCGTGATCGCCGTGGACCGAGACCCGGACGCGCTGGAGGAAGCCCGTGGGGCGCTTGCCGATCTTCGAGCAGGAGTCCGCTTCGTGTCCGCTCGGTTCGATCGCGCCGTGTCCGACCCGGAGATCCAAGACCGTGGGCTCGACGGTGCCTTGCTCGACCTGGGCGTCAGCTCGCGACAGCTCGACGCTGACGAGCGCGGCTTCACCTTCCGGCGCGGCGTGAAGCTCGACATGCGAATGGAAGCCAAAGGACCTGATGCAGCCGCATTCCTGGCGCAGGCTGACGAAGACGAGCTCACACGCGTCTTCCGTGAGTTTGGCGAGGAGCCGCGGGCGCGACGGCTAGCACGTGAGGTCGTGAAGAGGCGGGCAACAGAGCCCCTGTCCTCAAGTGATGATCTGGTTGCCGCCATGGCCGTGACGCTCCGTCGCTCGCCTGGCGCGAAGGAAAAGGCACGGATCTTCCAAGCTGTCCGTATCGCAGTGAATGAAGAGCTGGAATCGCTGGAGGTGGGGCTGCCCGCGATCCGCGATGTATTGAAGGTCGGTGGAGTCATGGTGGTGATCGCGTACCACTCGCTTGAAGACCGAGTGGTGAAGAATGCGTTTCGAGAGTGGAGTAAGGCGTGCGTGTGCCCGCCCGAGCTCCCGGTATGCACGTGCCGCGGTGAGCCCCTCGGTGAGACGCTCACGCGGAAGGTGCTTCGTCCCTTGGCGGAGGAAGTGGAAAAGAATCCTCGGGCCCGGAGCGCGCGGCTGCGCGCCTGGCGGAGGGCTGCCTGATGGATGCCCAGGTGCTCGGACGCGCGACCCTCACCTTCACATTCCTGGTTCTCTCGCTCGGGTTCGTGACGTGGCGACAGAGCCGCGCCTTCGAGGCCAACCAGGCGCTCGACGAACTCCGTCGGCAAGTCTCGGTCGCTCAGGCGGAACAAGTCGAATTGGAGCGCGACATCCAGGTGCGCCGCAGCATGACAAACATTGTCGAAGCGGCTGAAGCGATCGGCATGGTGACACCGCATGCAGAGGACCTCGTCATCCTCGGCCGCGGAGGTGGCTCATGAGCCGACGTCGCAACGGCGAGATGCGCCCGCACCCGTGGCGTCGGCGTGCCGTCTTGGCAGCCTGGCTGCTGAGTGCGCTGGGGATCACGGTGCGTGCGGGTCAGATCCAGGTCGTACAGGCCCCGACATGGGAAGAGATCGCGGGGCGTCAGCACGCAGGTGCGGTGATCCTGCCCGCTCCTCGCGGGACGGTCCTTGCAGTCGATGGCGTGCCGCTTTCCGTCACCCGCGAGCGCATCCGGGTCTACGTGGCCCCCAACGAGGTGCAAGACGTTGATGCCGTCGCGGAGCGGCTCGTCGGCGTGCTCGGCCTTGGTTCGGCGCGCGCTAACCGTCTGGTCTCTCGCGGCTCTGGATGGAACACCGTCGGACTCTACTCGCTGGCGGTGCGCGATTCTCTGATCGGTCTTCCGGGTGTGCACCTCGAGTCCCTCTACCAGCGCTATTACCCCCATGGCGAGATCGCCCGGGGGCTGGTCGGCGTGGTCATCGACGGGGATGGGCGCGGTGGTATCGAGCAACGCTATGAGAATCACCTCAGCGGTACGCCCGGCTCGCAGGTCGTCGCACGGGATAGCCGCGGTAATCCGATTCCGGGCCAGAGGCTCACAGTCGACGAGCCTCGGGCGGGTGGTGAAATCGTCCTGACGCTCGACATGGAACTGCAGGAGATCGCCCAGTCGGCACTCACCGCTGCGATCGAGGAACACGAGGCGCTGGGAGGCGACATCCTGATCACCGACCCGCACTCGGGTGAGATCAAGGCGCTCTTCTCGACTCAGAACGGCAACGTCGCCTCCCTCTCGGCCATCAACGCGCCGTTTGAGCCTGGTTCGACGCTCAAGGCCTTTACGGTCGCGGCACTGCTCGACAACGGGCTCGCCGATCTCAGAGATGTGATCGACATCGCTGATGGCCGCTGGACGATCAACGGCCGAACACTCAACGACACGCATGTGGAGGACCAGTACATCACGCTGCGCACCGCGCTCAGCGAGTCGTCGAACGTAGGGATCGCCAAGGCCGCGCTCGCGCTGCCTGAGGGGCTCCAGTACCAGAGCTTGCGTGACTTCGGCTTCGGTACGTTGACCGGTGTAGAACTGCCCGGTGAGGTCGCCGGTGTGCTCCGCTCTCCAGACCGTTGGAGCCTCCAGTCGCCGCAGTCGCTGGCGATCGGGTACGAGATGTCGGCGACGCCGCTGCAAATGGCGATGGCGTACGGGGCGATCGCCAACGGGGGTGTCCTCATGCGGCCGCGACTCGTCCGCGAAGTCCGCGACGCGAACGGGGCCGTAGTCGAGAGCTTCGAGCCAGAGGAGATTCGTCGCGTGGTCACCCGCCGCACGGCCGACCAGGTCGGACGGACACTGATTGATGTCGTCAACAGCGGGACCGGTAGGGCAGCCGGGATCGGTAGCTACCAGGTCGCGGGAAAGAGCGGCACGGCACGCTTCGCCACCAACGGTCGTTACGAGGCCGGAGACTACTCGTCGTCGTTCGTGGGGTACTTCCCGGCTGACGATCCGCAACTCGTAATCTTCGTGAAGCTCGATCGGCCAAGCGGGAACGCCTACTACGGGGGAGCGGTGGCCGCGCCGGTCACGCGCGTGACCATGGAGGCGGCGCTCGCTGCCAATGTGCTGAATCTGGACAAGCTCGCCGGCGCGGCGCAGCGCCCGGTCGTTGTGGTTCCGTCGAATCATTACACGGTGCACATATCCACCGAGCTCAGCATCCCGGTTCCCCCGGAAACCCCGTCCGGTCAGGGTGCCGAGGTGGGTGTGGCGATCCCCGACGTATCGGGCCTGTCCGCGCGGACTGCGATTCGTGAACTGCACAGACACGGTCTACGCGTGGCCGAGGTCGGCCCGGGCTCCGTGATCCGCACCTACCCGGCCGCCGGCTCCGTCGTCGCTCGAGGTGAGTTGGTACGCCTGCGTAGCGAGGGCCAGCACGATGAGTGACGTGACCTGTTCTCTGCGTGCGGTGGAAGAGGTCCTCCGGACTGCCGACCTCCTGACGGAGATCCGCGGATCGGAGGACATTGTCGTCCGGGGCGTCTCGCAGGACTCGCGCACAACTGAAGCCGACGAGCTTTTTCTGGCCTGGAAGGGAACGGAACGCGACGCACACGATTATGTCGCCGGTGCCGTCTCCCGTGGAGCGTTGGCCGCAGTGGTTGAGCGTCCTGTGGACGTGAACGTGCCTCAGCTGGTAGTCCGTGACGGGCGACGCGCTGCTGCACTCGCTGCCAATGTCGTATTGGGGTCGCCGAGCCGTGGAATGACGGTCGTGGGCGTGACCGGCACGAACGGAAAGACGACGACATCTCTGCTGGTGCGGCACCTCGTCGCTCCGGAACGGACGACAGCGGTGATCGGAACTCTCGGGCTTCTTGCGGTGGGCGGTGTTCGCCCCGGCACAGAGGGCCTTACCACGCCGGGGCCGGTTCAGCTCACCGAGTGGCTCCGTGACCTTGCCGATGTCGGCTACGAGGCCGTGGTGGTCGAGGCATCATCGCACGCGCTCGAGCAGCACCGCCTTGATGGAATCTCCTTCGATATCGCGGTATTCACGAATCTCACGCAGGACCACCTCGACTACCACGGAGATATGGCCGCGTACCGCGCGGCCAAGCTCGGGCTCCTGGACCTCATCTCCGGCGAGGGCACGCTGGTCGTGAACGCGGACGACGACGCGTGGCAGGCACTTGAGTGCGGTGGGCGGCGCCTGGTCACCTATGGACTCCAGAGCACTGCGGACGTCGAGGCGCATGACATCCAACTGGATTCAACGGGGAGCAACTTTACGATCGTCGCAGGTCACGAAGAAGCGAGGGTTCGTCTGCCGCTCGTCGGTCGCTTCAACGTCGAAAATGCATTGGCTGCGGCTGCGGCTGCGATGGCTGTGGGTCTTTCGCTCACCGTGGTCGCAGAGCGCCTCGGCACTGCTCCGCAGGTCTCGGGCCGACTGGAGTCGGTGGTGAGCGAACCGTTCGGGGTTCTGATCGACTTTGCGCACACGCCGGCCGCGCTGGAAGGCGCGCTCGGAGCCCTGCGTCCGCTCACCGACGGCCGCCTCATCGTGCTCTTCGGTGCGGGCGGAGATCGTGATCGTACCAAGCGCAGACCGATGGCCGAGGCCGTCGCTCGTGTGGCTGACATCGCCGTTCTGACGTCCGATAACCCAAGGACCGAGGACCCCGACGCCATCATCGATGACCTGGTCGAGGGCATGGGCTCGACAGAGTTCATCCGCATGACCGAACGTCGGGCCGCGATCGGTGCAGCTCTCGAGGTCGCTCGGCCGGGTGACACTGTTCTGCTGGCAGGCAAGGGGCACGAGAACTATCAGGTCCTCGGGACCACGAAGCATCCCTTCGACGAGGCTGCAATCGTTCGTGACTCCCTCCGCGACCTGGGAGTCCTCTGATGGCCTTCCTCTGGAATGACGCGACGGTGCGCCAGGCGCTCGGTATGCGCGTGGATCTGGCGCAGGACGGCGTCGAGTACGGGGGCGTCTCCACCGATTCGCGGTCGGTATCCGAGGGTGATGTCTACGTGGCCTTGGTCGGTGACCGGTTCGACGGACATGACTTCGTCGCGGACGCGTTCTCGAAGGGAGCCGCAGCCGCTGTCGTATCCCGACCCGCGGCTGGTGATCCAGCGGGTCGGCTGTATCCCGTAGACGACACACTCGTCGCCCTTGGCCGTCTAGCCGCTTGGCGTCGACAAAAGCTGGACGCTCCTGTGGTGGCCATCACCGGTTCGTCCGGCAAGACGACCACAAAGGAAATGACCGCCGCCGCGCTCAGCGAGACGTACCGTGTGCACGCCACGACCGGGAATCTGAACAACCGGATCGGCATGCCGCTCACGCTACTCGCAACTCCGGAAGATGTCGAAGCCGTCGTCCTCGAACTCGGGACGAACGAGCCGGGTGAGATCGCCACGCTCGTTCAGGTGGCTCGCCCAGACATCGCGGTGATCACGACGGTCGGGGAGAGTCACCTCGAGAAGCTTGGCTCGCTCGAGGGTGTGCTCAGCGAGAAGCTCGACATCCTGCGTGGTATGGTCGACGGTGGACGCTGTGTCGTCGGTGACGAGCCTTCGGTTCTCGCCGATCGTGCGCATGCGATCTGCTCCACCGTGAAGGTGGTGGGTTGGAGCGAGCGGGTGGATGTCGACGCGCGCGCCGGCAATGCCGAGGTCGACGTCTTCGGGCGGTACAGCTTCGACTGGCGCGGCCAGCGTGTGACGGCGCCGATGGCGGGACGCCACGCAGTCTCCAACGCGCTTCTCGCGCTCACCGTAGCAGATCTACTGGACGTGGCGCCGAAGGACGCCGTCCGCGGCCTTGGCTCGGCCCGCATGGGGTCGATGCGCGGTGAGTTTCAGCGCATTGGGGATCTCACTCTGATCGTGGACTGCTACAACGCGAATCCGCAGAGTGTGCGCGCTTCGCTCGACGTACTGGAAGATCAGGCGATGACCGGGCGTAAGGTGGCGATCCTCGGATCGATGCTGGAGCTGGGCGACGCGGGCCCCGAACTGCATGCGGACGTGTTCGCCGATGCCGTGGCAAGGGACATCGACATCATCGTCGCGATCGGTGCGTTCGCCGACGCCGCAACGCGGGCGGGCTTTCGGGACGATCGGGTGGTCAGTGGAGACGACTGGCAGGCCGCATACCCTGCGCTCATCGAGCGACTGGAGGGTGGCGAGGTCGTCCTTCTGAAGGCGTCTCGGGGGATCGCGCTCGAGAAGATCCTCCCGCGGCTCCACGCCGACTTCGGCACGACCGTCGAGCCGGTGGAGGACTGATGCTCGCACATCTGCTCCCCGGTCTGACCGGTGTGTTTTCACCGCTCAACGTCTTTGTCTACATCTCGTTCCGGACGGCGGGCGCGGTCGTGACATCGCTGATCATCGCGTTCGTATTCGGACCCGTTGTCATCCATCGTCTGCGACTCGCGAACATCGGGCAGGTCGTACGTGAGGTCGGTCCTGAAACGCACCTGGCGAAGTCCGGGACGCCCACGATGGGCGGACTGATCATCATTCTGGCCACGACGGTGTCGACGCTTCTCTGGGCCCGACTCGACAACCCGTACACGATCCTCGCCCTCGTCGCTTTGCTGTGGATGGGTGTGATCGGATTTCTCGACGACTACCTGAAGGTGGTTCAGGGTAAAACGCGCGGGCTGGTCGCACGCTACAAGATGGTGGGGCAGTGGACCTTCGGCCTCGCACTTGGCGCGTTCCTGGTCTGGAATCCGATCTCGGAGCACCCGACCACGTGGACGACCGTCCCGTTCTTTGCGGATTTCGCCGCCGTATTCACCGTGCCCGCCTTCATCGTCTTTACCGGGATCGTTGTCTCAGGATCGTCGAACGCGGTCAATCTCACGGACGGACTCGATGGTCTGGCAGCTGGACTGACGGCGATCTCTTCGGCCACCCTGGGCATTTTCGCCTACATCGCAGGCCGTGTCGACACGTCTCAATACCTCGGCTTCTTCTACCTGGAAGGCGCTGGCGAGTTGACGATCTTCGCGTTCGCGCTCGCTGGTGGTGCGTTGGGCTTTCTCTGGTTCAACGCGCACCCGGCCGAAGTCTTCATGGGTGATACCGGTTCGCTGGCTCTCGGAGGGGCACTCGGCGTCATGGCGATCCTCCTGAAAGCCGAATTCCTCCTCGTGATCGTGGGTGGCGTGTTCGTGCTGGAAACGCTGTCCGTGATCGTGCAGAGAGGGTGGTTCAAGTACACGAAGCGGCGGTTCGGAGAGGGGAGGCGCGTCTTCAGGATGGCCCCCGTTCACCACCACTTCGAGAAGCTCGGTTGGTCCGAGAGCACGGTCGTGATCCGCTTCTGGATCCTCGGCGTCCTGTTCGCGATGGTCGCGTTCAGCACGTTGAAGATCCGGTGAGCGGATACCATGCGGCCGTGCGATTCGGGGATGTCGTTTGATGGATCTGTCTGGAATGAACGTGGCTGTCATAGGCCTTGGTGCGAGCGGAATCGCCGCCGCCCGGTTGGCCGCTGAAAAAGGAGGAGACGTCTATGTCTCGGATTCGCGCACGGATGATGCAGTTGCAGCTCGTAGAGCCAAGCTCGGAGATGGAACCCACGTCGAGCTTGGAGGACACGATGTCGATCGAATGGTCGATGCCGACCTCGTCGTTGCCAGCCCCGGCATCTCTCCCGACGCACCGGTGCTCCGGGAACTCGCTGAACGAGGAGTTTGCTGGATATCAGAGCCCGAGTTCGCCTGTCGGTTCTTCTCTGGTGCACTGATCGGGATCACCGGTACCAATGGGAAGACCACGACGACGCTCTTGGTGGATCATTTTCTCCGCGCCTCGGGCATCCGATCCGCGGCGGGCGGGAATGTCGGGGGAGGGCTCGCCCCTGCTGCGTCGGATCTTGCCCGCCTGGATGATCCGCCCGACTGGATCGTACTCGAGATGAGTTCGTTCCAGCTGGCTCGTGTAGAGACGTTCCAGCCGGATATCGGCGTCGTGACGAACCTCTCGCCCGATCACCTTGACCGCTACGACTCGGTCGATTCGTACTACGCCGACAAGGCGAGACTCTTCGACAACGCCACAGAGGAGAGCCTCTGGGTTCTCCCCGCAGGCGACGAAGAGGTCGAGCGGTTAGCAGCAGGCGCGAGGGGGCGGCGATACACCTTCGGTGAAGGGGCGGGTAGCAGCGCGTTCGTCGCCGATGGCGAACTGATTCTGCGTTTCGAGGGTGAGATCGAGCCGCTCCTGCCGCGGTCCGACTTGCCGCTGCTCGGCGCACACAACGTGGCGAACGCACTCACCGCAGCGCTCACGGCGCGACTCGCTGGCGCGGCACCAGGTGGGATCACCGCCGGACTTGGCTCCGCCAGAGCTCTGCCGCATCGTCTGGAACTCGTTTCAGACCACGCAGGCGTGCTCTGGATCAACGACTCGAAGGCCACGAACGTTGCGGCGACCAGCAGCGCACTGACCAGTCTCGACCGCCCTGTCGTCCTCCTACTCGGCGGGAAGGACAAGGGTGAGGATTTCGGTCAGCTCGCCGGTGCGGTTCGCAGCCATGTGCGCGTCGTCATCGGGTACGGTGAAGCCGGGCCGCGTGCGACACGGGAATTGAGCGCTGCACTCGGTGTTGACGTCGAAGCCGCTACGGACGTCTGCGATCCTTCAACGACGACGCCGTCGTTGCGTCTGGTCGAGGGTTCTCTCGAGGATGTCATGGCTTGTGCACTCTTCGTGGCCGAGCCGGGCAATGCCGTCCTCTTGTCACCGGCATGCTCGAGCTTCGATATGTACGAGAGCTACGAGCACCGGGGCCGGCATTTCACGCGCCTGGCGCAGGCGGTCGCGTGAGGGTGCGACCCATAGATATCGCCCCGGTCGGGCCGGCCGGGCTCCCGGATTCGGGGCTGGGGCGTGGATGGGAAGCTGCGGCCGTCATGGGCCTTACGATTCTCGTGCTCACGTTCGGGCTGGTGACGCTGTACAGCGCGTCCTCAGTGTTCGCCCTCAGCCAGGGCCTGTCGGACACGTTCTACGTGACGCGGCAGGGTGCCGGGGCCCTGTTCGGGCTGGCGTGTCTCCTGCTTTGCGCCTGGATGCCCTACCGATATTGGGAACTCTTCGCCTGGCCCCTGGTTTTCGTCAGCGTAGGCATGCTCGTGCTTTGTATCCTTCCCTGGACGACGGGGATCGCCCCGGAGATCAACGGGGCTCGCCGGTGGCTGAGGGTCGGTGTGACCATCCAGCCGTCGGAAGTCGCGAAGATCGCGATCATTGTCTGGTCGTCCACCATGGCCGTCCGGAAGGCTCCGTACTTTTCGTCGCTCACCCGCGGCCTGGCTCCATTCCTAGCGGTGTGGGGCCTCGTGATCGGACTCGTCCTCAGGGCGCCTGATCTTTCGACGGCGCTCGTGATTGCAATGCTCGGCGCTGTCATCGTTTTCGCTGCGGGCGCGCGCGTTGCCCACTTCGTATTCCTTGGCGCACTCGTCTCGCCGCTGCTCTACCTGCTGCTCTTCGCGGGGTACCGTCGCCAGCGGATCGAGGTCTTTCTTCAGCAGCTCTCCGATCCGACCGGCGCGGGCTACCAGGTGTTGCAGTCTCTGATCGGCTTTGGCTCGGGCGGCGTATCGGGTGTGGGCTTCGGGGAGGGACAGCAAAAGCACGGATTTCTGCCCGAGGCGCACAACGACTTCATCTTCGCCATGATCGGTGAGGAGTGGGGTTTCCTGGGCGTCGTCGTGGTCGTGTGTGTGTACAGTGCTCTGGTGCTGGTCGGCTTCCGAATCGCCAGCCGCGCTCCGGATCTCTTCGGTGAACTGCTGGCTATTGGCTGCACGAGCCTGATCGCGGTTCAGGCGGTGCTCCACATGGCGGTCGGGCTCGCGCTCGCACCGGCCACTGGACTCGCGCTGCCGCTGATCTCGTATGGCCGTTCGAATCTGATCATCACCTTGGTCGCGCTGGGGATCCTGATCTCTATCGCCCGAGCGGCGCCGGGTGGAAAGGCAGCTCATGTATGACGCAAGGCCGACTTCGGGGCCCCTAGTGGTCGTGTCTGGGGGAGGCACGGGTGGGCATCTTTACCCGGCTCTCGCGATCGCAGATGCGCTCCGCGAGGCTCGCCCCGACGTGCATGTCGTCTTCATAGGCGCGAAGCGGGGACTCGAGGCCAGGGTCCTACCAGAACGGGCCGAGGCCCATCTTCTGCTGCCCGTGCACGGGATCGACCGGAGCCGTCCCACGAGCGTCGTGCGCGCCCTGGCCGGCCTCGCCGTCGGCCTCCTCCGCGTGATCGGCCTCTTTCTTCGAACGCGCCCTGAGGTAGTGGTTGTGACGGGCGGGTACGCTGGTGCGGCTGCTGGCATTGCTGCAGGCATCATGGGGATCCCACTGGTGCTACAGGAGCAGAACTCTGTGCCCGGAGCGGTGACCAAGCTGCTTACACGTTTCGCCGTGCGCGTACACGTCGCCTACCCGGAGGCGATCGGTCGCCTCCCGGTCGGCGCACAATGCTGCGTGGTGAGTGGGAATCCCGTGCGGTCGCGCTCGGGCATGGATCGTTCCGAAGCGCGCCGAGCCTTCGGCGTCCCCGAAGACGTGACGCTGACGTTCGTCACAGGTGGAAGCCAGGGCTCGCTGGCTCTCAACGCGGGTCTGACGGCTTACGTAACCGAGGTGTCCCGTGGTGAAATTGAGCGGCCGGACATGCTTCACTTCCTCTGGTCGACCGGTCGACGTCATTTCCCAGGTGTTCAGAACGCTCTGGAACATGTGGGCGAGCCCGAGTGGATCCATGCATTCCCGTACATCGAGGATATGCCCGGGGCTCTCGCCGCGGCGGACCTCGCCGTGAGCCGGGCGGGCGCGA
>Ga0209631_10003588_pt1 | contig 17717 bp, 17 predicted proteins | sample COG_08_FD_184752 | JGI IMG/M metagenome (GOLD analysis project Ga0209631, IMG submission 184752) | Pelagic Microbial community sample from North Sea - COGITO 998_met_08 (SPAdes) (version 2) | ecosystem: Environmental > Aquatic > Marine > Neritic zone/Coastal water | place: Helgoland, sampling...
TCCTCATCTGTAATTTTTTTATCGGAACCAAAAATTGTTTTATTTAAAATGCTGTTGGGACTAATTAATTTAATAATTTCAGAATATGTAATTTTAAGAAGAATATAAAATCTAGCTAATTTAATGCCAGAAGAATTAGACATAAGAGAGCCACCTATTATTGTAATTAATAGAAAATATAAACTTAGGTTATTGTCAGATTTAATGGTAGTAAGACCAGAATTAGACATACTGCTTACAACGCTAATCACTGAGTCCAAGCCATCAATATTATTAAAATAAACTAATAAAATAAATATAACACTCAATAATAATAAATATAAATCTTCCCTATGTTCTCGAACTAAAGTTTTTTTGTTCAAAATATTGAAAATTAGATAAAAATTCATCATTGAAATAAATAATGAAGAAATAAAAATTATTTTTTGTAAATTGCTAGAAACAATATTATTCAAAGAATTTGTTGGTAAAAATCCTCCTCCTGAAATTAAAGTCATACTAAGATTCAAGGAGTTAAAAAGTCTTATTTCAGAAATATTTAATAATAAAAATAAAATTATACTTATAATGGAATAATAAGCAAAAACTTTAAATATATTATCTTTAATTTTTTCATGTAAAGCAAAAATATTTTCACCTGAGTAAGTAAGGGAAATCATTTTATAATTAAATTTTTTATTTGAAAATATTAAGATTAAAAAGAATAAAAAATATAGACTTCCTATCCATTGAGAAGAAGATCTCCAAAGAACCAGGGTTGGGTCTAAATATTTTATATTTTTAAATACGGAAAATCCTGTAGCAGTTAAACCGGAAATAGATTCAAAGAAAGAATTTAAAAAAGTAACTTGATAATTACTCATATAAAAAGGAATAGATATTAAGAAAGCACTTAATACATAAACTAAAATTATTAAAAATAATTGTTCAATAAAATTTATCTTTTTTTGAGAATTTTTACCAAAATATAATAATCCAATTCCTATAGCCAAAGAAATTAATAAAGTTGTAAAATAAGTATCTATACTCAAGAAATAATCAAAATATGATGAATATAAAATATTTATAAACGCCAAACAACTTATAGGAAAACAAAATAAACCTAAAAAATAACTTATACTTTTAAAGTTCATTTTGTAATTATATTGTGCCCAAACTAAAAATGCTTTCAACAGCTTTAAGCTCTTCTCTTTTTGCAAGAAATATTACTAAGTCATCTTTTTCAAAGGTTGAGTTAGACCTTGGTATTATAACTTTGTCTTTTCTGACTATTGCACCAATTCTTATATCTTCAGGTAAATTTGACTCTCTAATTTTCTTGTTAAGTAATTCAGATTTTTCTAAAATTTTAGCTTCCATAAATTCGTATTCTCCATCTAATAAAGAATAAACAGTATCGATGGTTCCTCTATGAACATGTTCTAATATTCTAGATACTGTTGTCATTCTTGGATCAACTAAATCATCTATATTTAGAGAGTCTTGTAAAAGATTATAATTAGTTTTGTTTACTATAGCGATAGTTCTTTTTTTTAATCCAGTTTTTTCAGCTAAAACACAAGCCATCATATTATTTTCGTCATCATTAGTTAAAGCTAACACAGTCTCTGATCCTTCAAGATTAGCCTCTTTTAGTATATCTTCATCTAAAGCATCCCCGTTAATTACAATTGAAGAAGAAAGTTCATTTGCAATTTCTTCTGCTCTTTTTTTATTTTTTTCAATAATTTTAACTCTTATGTCTTCAAAATTTTCTTCAAGCATTTTAGCTAAGTGTAACCCAATATTTCCTCCTCCTATAATTAATACATTTTTTGCAATTTTTTCTTCATGTCCAAAAGCTTTTAAAATTGGATTTAATTGATCGCTACTGACTACAACATAAACATTATCATCTTCTAGCATTTGGTCATTTTTTTTAAGATAAATGAATTTGTCTTTTCTAAGAGCTCCAAGAATATTGGCCTTAAAATCTGGAAACTTTTCAGTTAATTTTTTTAATGGTATATTTTTAATAGGACAATTTTTTTCTATAGAAATTTCTAGCATTTTAACTTTATTATTTCCAAAAGGAACATTGTCTAAAGCGCCTGGTGCTTCTAATCTTCTATAAAGCGATTTTGCAACCTCAAGCTCTGGGGAAATAATAACATCGATAGGTATATTTGATTTATTGTAAAGTTTTCCCCATTTTCCCTCTAAAAAATCTTTAGTTCTAATACGTGCAATTTTTTTTGAAACATTAAATAAAGAACTAGCTAATTGACAAACTATCATATTAGTCTCATCATTTCTTGTAACCGCTATAACCATATCAGCTTTTTCTGCTCCAGCATTTTCAAGAACAGTAGGTAATGAAGCTCTACCAACAACACCTTTAACGTCTTGGGTGTCATTTATTTTTTTAATATCCTCAGAAGACTGATCTATTACAGTTACAGAGTGTCCTTGAGCTGATAATTGTTTACTAATCGAAAAGCCAACTTTACCGGCTCCACATATTATTATATTCATTTTAATTGATACCTTTAATGCCTAGGGATTTAAGTTTTCTATGAAGCGCTGATCTTTCCATTCCAATAAAGTCAGCTGTCTTTGAAATATTTCCATGATTTTTTTGTAATTGTTTAACCAAATATTCTTTTTCAAAATTTTCTCTAGCTTCTTTAAGAGGTGAAGAAAGCGATCTCTCTAAAATTTTTTGATCGTTTTCTATAGAAGGGCTTGAAGATAAAAAATCGTTAATAAGTTTATTGATATTTTCCTCGTCTTCGTTCGCTGATAGGATTGTAATTCTTTCAACTAAATTTCTTAATTCCCTTACGTTTCCTGGCCAGCTATATGTGTACAAATTATCATTTTCAATATCAATTTTTGGTTGTTTAACCCCATTAATTTCTGAAAGTTTTTCTTTAAAATACTTTATTAAAAGAGGAATATCTTCTGTTCTTGAGCTTAACGAGTTTAATTCAACAGGTACTACGTTTAATCTATGAAATAAGTCTTCTCTAAATTCACCTTCTTCAACTAGTTTTTTCAAATTTTTTGAAGTACTTGAAATAAGTCTAATATTTACACTTATATCTTTAGAGCCATTTAATCTTCTAAATTTTTGATCCATTAAAACTCTGAGAACGTTAGCTTGTGTCACATACGGAATTTCTGAAACCTCATCAATTAATAATGTTCCTTTATTAGCTTTTTCTAATGCTCCAAAAGAAATATTTCCATCTTTGAATTCTTGACCATATAATTCTTTTTCATAAGTTGCTTCTTTTAAAAGCGCCGCATTTAAAATCACAAAAGGTTCTTTTGATCTATTTGAGTGTTTATGTATTTTCCTTGATACTAACTCCTTGCCAGAACCAGTTGGTCCTGTAATTAAAATTCTACTTTCTGAAGTTACTAGTTTTTCTATAGTTTTTCGAATTTTAACAATTGCTGTACTTTTTCCTATTAATTCAAAAGAATGAAACAGTTTATTTTCGATAATATCTTTTTCGTATTTTAAAGATACTGTTTCTAATGCTCTCTTAACATAATTTAATATTTTTTCTGTAGAAAAAGGTTTTTCTATAAACTCATATGCCCCTAATCTTATAGCTTCAACAGCAACCTGAACAGTTGCATGGCCAGAGATCATAATAACCGGAATTAATTTATTTTTCTTTATTATAAATTTCAAGAGATCAATTCCATCTTTATCTGGTTTATCTAATTTAATATCAATGATGGCTAGGTCAGGTAATTTTTTGTTAATTTCTAAAATAGCTTGATCATAATTTGCTGCAGAACGAACATTAAAATTTTGCTCTTTCAAAATATTGCAAATTAAAAAGCGAATATCTGAATTGTCATCTATGACTAAAATTTCTTTATGCATCTAATTTGGGGAAAGACATTTCAATAATTATTCCATTTACACTTTTTTCTCTGTTACTTATTGAAAAATCACCTGAGTGTTCATTTATAATTTTACTTACTATAGGAAGGCCTAATCCTGAACCTTTGTTTTTTGTTGTATAATAGGGAGTCATTGCTTTTTTGGTATTAAGTATACCTGTACCATTGTCAATTATTTTAACCACTATATAGTCATTATTGCTATTAATTTCTATGTCAATTTTACCTTTAAAAATAGGGTTTTTTAATAATATTTCTTCAAAAGACTCCTCTGAATTTTTAATTAAATTTATAAAAACTCGATTTAATTGTTCTTCATCACCACTAATTATTAGTTTTTTATGATTTGTATTAATATTTATTTTGCTTTTGGATGAAACCCCAACAAAATGAATAGTTCTGCTGATTACATCTATTATATTGATTTTTTTAAAAACCGGTCTAGGCATTCTTGCAAAATTTGAAAATTCATTAACTAATTTTTCAATATCTTTAATTTGCCTATTTATTGTTTCTAGATATTTTTCAAAATCTTGTCTTCCATCGTTAATTGAAGATGTGTATTTTTCTCTTAGCCTATCAATTGATAGCTGGATAGGTGTAAGAGGATTTTTAATTTCATGAGCTAATTTTCTTGCTACGCTCTCCCATGCTTCATATCTTTCTGTTGCAAGTAATTTATCCTGTTGTTTTTTTAGTCTATCAATCATAGAATTAAAATTATTATTAAGTTGTTTAAATTCATCATCTGATTCAATATTAGGAACTTTAATATCTAATGAACCTTTGCTAATTGCTTCTGAAGCACCAATTAAATTAATAATAGGTTTTGTTAATCTTGAGGCAAAAGTGATAGCTATTGCTGTAGATAAGAAAAGTAGAAGTGTTACAACAATTATATAAATAGCAGCAAATGTTATCTTTATTCCCGTTTGACTGTTTTCAACAAAATAGTAAAAGCTAACTGCTTGTTCTGTTTCATTTAAATAGCGTAAAATTTCATCATCAATATTTCTTGATATATATAAATAAGTATCTACTAAAGTTGTTAATTTAAACATGATACTTGTTTTATTTTCTAAATTATTTGTAATAAAAACAGGTTTACCTTTTAAAGCTTGATCATAAACTTCGTCTGAAGGTATCATAAATTCTTGAGTTGTGTCAGCAACTTCAGATATTAAAATATTTCCAAGACTATCAATTAAGTAAACATCATCAATACGTCTTAAAAATTTTTCCGCTTTTATAATTTCAATAAATCTTTTTGGATTTGAATAATAATATGATGAAGCTCTATTTAGACCTACACTCATTAAAAGAACATCTGATTGAACATTTGCCTTGCTTTCTTTTAAATAATTTTTAGCAACGTCGTTTGAATTATTGACCGCATTTTTAATTTGTTTATCAAAATAGTTTTGTATACCAAAATTAAAAAGAAATAATGAAAATATAGCAACTATTAAAGATGGGATTAGGGTGAAAACTGAAAATATTGATATATATTTTAAGTTAGTTTGAGACCCTGTTTTATTTTTTTTTCCAGTGTAATAAAATCTATAAAAGTTTTTAAAAATTAAACTAAAGAAAATTAATAATAAAATAATATCAATAATTAATAAAATTTGTAAATTCTCATCTGATAAGGGGACAAATCCTTCGTTGATAAACGTTAAAAATGTTACTATCCCCATAAAAATACATAAAAATGAAGATAAAATAATCCAGATAAAGTTTTTTATAATTTTAAACATTCTAATTAAGAGTTAAATATTCATATAAATATAATATAAGAATATACAATGAGTTTCTGTTTAATCATTCTTGCTGGAGGTAATAGCCATAGATTTGGTTCTAATATAAGAAAACCTTATCAAAAAATTGGTGGTAAATCATTAGTGGAAATTAATGTCGATAAAGCTCGTCAATTTAATCAAATAAAAAAAATTATTCTTGTTTATAATAAAAATGACTTAAAACGAGTCAAATCATTAAAGTTAAAAAAAATTAAATTAGTATTAGGTGGCAAAAACCGACAACAATCAACTTTAAATGCTTTGAAACATTTGTCTAAAACTAAAGTATTTTCAAAAGTTATAATTCACGATGTTGCGCGACCTAATTTTTCATTAAAATTATTAAATTCAGTAATTAAAAACATAAAAAATTCTAGAGCTGTAATTCCAAAATTAAATATTCAAGATGCTATAAAACAAAAAATAGGGTCTAGTATAAATGAGTATATTTTGGGCAAAAATAGAGATGATTTTTTTCTTACACAAACTCCTCAGGCTTTTAACTTTAAAGAAATTTATTACTTACATAAAAAAAATTATTTAAAATATAAAGATGATGACGTATCTTTATATATGGACTTAAATAATATTAAATTTATTGAAGGTGAAAAAAAAAACTTTAAGATCACTGATCAAGCAGACTTTCAAAATCTAAAAGATATCTATAAATCTAAACAAAATGTTGGAATAGGTTTTGACGTACATAGATTAGTTCCAAAAAGAAAACTTTATTTAGCTGGTTTAAAAGTTAAGTCAAATTTAGGTACATTAGGCCATTCTGATGGAGATCCAGTATTACATTCAATTACTGATGCAACTCTTGGAGCCTGTAAAATGGGTGACATCGGTCAAATCTTTTCTAATAAAAGTAAAAAATTTAAAAATATTAGGTCAACAATTCTATTAGAGCAAATTGTAGAGAAAATAAATTCTAAAGGTTATTTTATAAATAATATTGACATAAATATTATTGCACAAACACCTAAAATTCAAAAATACAAAAATAAAATGATAAATAATATTGCTAAACTTTGTAAAATTTCAAAAGAACAAATTAATATTAAGGGTAAAACTACTGAAAAATTAGGGGTTATTGGTAAAGAGAAAGCTATTGCTTGTGAAGTAATATTATCAGTAATTAAATATGATTAAAACTTTCAATTATTTATTTGTTACTTGTTTTGGAATAGGATCTTTTAGATTTGCTCCTGGTACGATTACTTCTTTTGTAACAGCGATTTTTTTATTTAGTTTATTTCATATTATAAACGTATCAAACAATGTTATTTTGATCACTCTTCTTTTAATTTTTGTATATTCTTTTTATGCTGTAAGTGAATATATTAAAGATAATAAAGATAAAGATCCTAAAGAAGTTGTTATAGACGAATTTATTGGTCAATCAATTCCTATTTACCTTTATGAAATAGCCCATGGGACAATTAAAAATCCACAAGAGGCAGTTTTATTCTATTTATATATTTTTATTCTTTTTAGATATTTTGATATTAAAAAACCTTTTCCAATTAATTACTTTGATAAAAAATATAAAAATAGTTTAGGTGTAATTTTAGATGATATTATTGCTGGTTTATATGTGGTGTTAACGCTAATTATATTTATGGTAATAAAAACAAAATTTTTTTTATGAGTTTAAATCAAAAAGTTGTCTCTCTTTTAAAAAGAAAAAAGTTAAAGATTTCTTTTGCAGAATCTTGTACTGGAGGTTTTCTATCTAGTGCTATTACTTCTGTAAACGGATCTTCTAAAGTATTCTCAATGGGATTAGTTACTTACTCCAATCGAGCTAAAATAACAGTTTTAAAAGTTCATAAAAAAATCTTTGAAAAACATGGCGCTGTAAGTATTCAATGTTGTTTAGCAATGGTAAATAATCTCAGTAAAATTAGTAAATCTAAAATATGCGTATCTATAACTGGTATAGCTGGTCCAAAAGGTGGCTCAAAACACAAACCAGTTGGCTTAGTTTTTATTGGAATAAAAATTGGTAAAAAAGTTATTGTAAATAAATGCAATTTTAAAAATAAAGGAAGATCGTTTATTCAAAGACAAGCTGTTAAAAAAACCCTCAATTTGGTAATAAAATTAATCAGTTAAAATGTTTTAATTTTCATATCCGATAAATTTTAAATAGGATAGCTAAATTTTTTAATATTTATTATTACATCTAAAAGATGTGCGATAAAACTATTAAAAGTTAAGAAAATTATGAATACATTAATATAAAGAATAAAAATAAGAGCGTTTCTATTTCTTTTTCTTTTTAACAAATGTTTGTCTTCAGGGATCCATTCTTTTTTGTCAGATTTAAAATCATATGAAAACATCCAATATGTTAATTCACTTTCATTTGGATCGCCTGTTCTAATTGTCTTGATATATGAAACTAATAATTTACAAATAATTGATAAAAATATTAATAAAAAAGTTATACCTAACATTTTTTGTATAACTTTATTGCCCTATCTTCAAAAGACTTAGCTATTTTATTAAGTCCTAATTCAAAAGATCTTTTCATAATTGAATTTAAAACAGGATTTTTTAATTCGAAGTCTATAAAAAATTCTAATTGGGTAGCGTTATTTACTTCTTTGAATATCCATTCATTTTTAAGATGTTTTAATGGACCGTCAAGATTGGTAACAATTATTTTATCTTTTTCTTTATAATAAGCTACTTGACTAAAAAAAGTTTCATTTAAAATACTTTTACCAACTTTTAAATCTCCATTGAAAGAAATTAAATCTATACTCTCATTTTTATTATGTACCTTTCCTTCAATACACCAAGGAACAAATTCTGGGTATTTTTCAATATCAAGAACCATTTCAATAAGATGATTTTTTTTACAAGGGATAATTTTTTTTATTGATGCGGATGACATTCGAGTTGTTTATTCCTTGCGACTTGTAATTTTCTGAAATCTTCATCTGCATGATAAGATGATCTTGTTAATGGAGAAGAGGCTACTAATAAAAAACCTTTTGTTTTAGCAATATACTTCAATTCTTTAAATTCGTCTGGATGGTAATAACGATTTAAAGGGTGATGTTTAGGAGATGGTTGTAAATATTGACCTATAGTAATAAAATCAACTTCAGCAGATCTTAGGTCATCCATAACTTGTATGATTTCATCTTTGTCTTCTCCAAGACCAACCATAATACCGGATTTAGTAAAAACTTTTTTATTAAAATTCTTTGCATTTTTCAATAATTCTAAAGAAGCAAAATATCTAGCACCTGGTCTTACTGTGGTGTAGAGACTTGGAACAGTTTCAATGTTGTGATTAAAAACATCAAGATCTGCTTTGAGAACTTTTTTGTATGAATCTCCTTTTCTTAAAAAGTCTGGGGTTAATACTTCTATTGATGTATTTGGATTTTTTTTTCTTGTTGCACACACTACTTTATAAAAGTGATCTGAACCACCGTCTACCAAATCATCTCGGTCTACAGAAGTGATAACAACATGTTTTAAATTAAGTGTTTTTACAGCATTAGATATTTTTGTTGGCTCAAAAATATCTAAACTTGTTGGTTTTCCCGTTTTAACATCACAAAAAGCACAAGCTCTTGTACATGTATCTCCCATAATCATAAAAGTTGCATGTTTTTTACTCCAGCATTCTGTTATATTTGGACAGTTAGCTTCTTGGCAAACAGTTACTAAATTATTTTGATTAACGACTTGCTTGGTTTGGAAAAAAACTTGAGAGTCTACAATTTGTGATCTTATCCATTCAGGTTTTTTTTTAATAGGATTTACGGGTTTATTTACTTTCTCAGGATGTCTTGGTTTAATAGTCATTTCAATTTAATTATAATTTCATCTTTAGTTCCGTATTTTAATTTTTCTCTATACATCATATCCAAAAAATCTAAATCATTATTAGATATTAATTTAATCTTAAGTTTTAATTCTTTCAACTCTTCATTAATTTTTGCTTCTTTTAAGACCAAATGTTGATTGATTTTTTTTTTTTCAAAAAAAGAAATCAAACCTCTTTCACCACCTATAAGATTTATTCCTACGTAAAGTGTGAGGAATATATTAAATAAAATAAATTTTCTTTTTATTAAACTTTTAATAAGACGCATTATTAGATTTTAGCCATTTTAGCTTGATTTCCAAGCTCTTCTTCAATACGCAACAACCTATTGTACTTTGCTACTCTCTCTGATCTAGCTAAAGACCCTGTTTTTATTTGAGATGATTGAGTTGCAACAGCTAAATCTGCTATAAATGTATCTTCCGTATCACCTGATCTATGTGAAATAACTGTATTAAAGTTTGCTTTTTTTCCCATTGATATAACATTTAACGTTTCTGTAAGCGTTCCAATTTGATTTGGTTTAATTAAAATACTGTTTGCTGATTTTTCCTCTACACCTCTTTTTAATCTCCTCGAGTTTGTTGTAAATAAATCATCTCCAACAATTTGAATATTATTGCCTATTTCACCTGTTATTTTTTTCCAAGCTTCCCAGTCTTCTTCTGCGAAAGGATCTTCTATTGATTTAATAGGGTAGTTTGAAATTAATTTTTTGTAATATTTAATAACGTCATCTGCTGATACAAATTTACTAGATTGAATTGAATACTGACCAGCTTTATTAATTAATTCATTTGCTGCAACATCTAAGCATATCATAATATCTTTACCAGGAATTAAGTTTGACTTTTCAATAGCATTTACGATTAGTTCCAATGCCTCTTCATTTGTATTTATAGAAGGAGCAAAACCACCTTCATCTCCTACGTTAGTAAGCATTTTTTTTGATTTTAATAATTTTTTTAGATTTTGAATTACTAAAAAACATTTATGAATTGCGTCCATAAAATTTTTTGCTGAGTCAGGTCTAACCATAAACTCTTGTATCTTAAGATCATTATCTGCATGAGCACCTCCATTTATAATATTCATTAAAGGAATTGGTAAAGAAAAAGATTTACCCAAATTTTTATAAAGTGAACTCTTATTTGATTTTGCTGCTGATTTAGAGTTTGCTAACGATACAGCTAACATTGCATTTGCACCAAGATTTTTTTTATTTTCACTTCCATCTAGTTCTAATATGAGTTTATCAATTTTATTTTGGTCCGATGGATCTAAGCCTTCTAAAATTGGTGAAATTTTCTCATTTATATTTTTTACTGCAAGTTTGACACTTTTTCCTAAAAAATTATTTACATCTTGGTCTCTTAACTCGTGTGCTTCAAATGTACCCGTAGATGCTCCTGATGGTGAAATAGCTGTAGCACTAATACCATTATTTAAATAAACTTCTGCTTCAACAGTTGGGTTTCCTCGGCTGTCAAAAACCTGTCTGCTTTTAACTTTGGTAATTTTTGTCATTTAATTATTTTTTAATTAAACTATCTATCTCAGTTAGTTTTTTTAATAAACTTTTCACTTCATTTAATGGAACCATATTCGGTCCATCCGAGGGTGCGTTATCAGGATCTTCATGAGTTTCCATAAATATTGCTCCAACACCAACTGCTACTGCTGCTCTTGCTAGATATGGGACAAATTCTCTTTGCCCTCCACTTTTCTCACCCATTCCACCCGGTTGTTGAACTGAATGAGTTGCATCAAAAACTATTGGAAAACCAAATTTTGACATAATAGGTAATGCTCTCATATCAGATACTAAAGTATTGTATCCAAAACTTGCTCCTCTTTCTGTGATTAAAATATTTTTATTACCTGAGTCTTCTAGTTTTTTAATTACATTAGCCATATCCCATGGAGCTAAAAATTGACCCTTTTTTACATTAATAATTTTTCCTGTTTTAGCAGCAGCAAGAAGTAAGTCAGTTTGTCTACAAAGAAAAGCTGGTATTTGCAAAACATCTATATGGTCTGAAACTATTGAACATTGCTCAGCTGTATGGACGTCGGTTAATATAGGAAGTCCAACCTCTTTTTTAATTTTATCAAAAATAGGAAGGGATTTTTCTAGACCCATCCCTCTTTTTCCTTTAAGGCTAGTTCTGTTCGCTTTATCAAACGAGGTCTTGTAAATTAAATTTATTCCTAAATCTGAAGTAATTTCCTTAAGCTCTGTAGAAATTTTCATTGCATGAGACTCGCTTTCTAACTGACAAGGTCCTGCTATCAGAGTAAATGGTTTATTATTTGCAATTTCAAAATTAGCACATTTTACTTTATGATTTATCATTTTTTTTATTCGAATTTTTTTTTGCGGCTTTAATAAATGAAGAGAATAAAGGATGTGGTGCCAAAGGTCTAGATTTAAATTCTGGGTGAAATTGAACGCCAACGAACCAAGGGTGGTCTTTTAGCTCAATTATTTCAGGCAATTTTTTATCAGGTGATAATCCTGAAAATAGCATACCTTTTTTTTCAAAAGAATCTTTAAAATTAATATTAACTTCGTATCTGTGTCGGTGTCTTTCATTAATTTTTGTTACGTTATAAATCTTATTTATTAATGAATTTTTAACTATTTTCGCCTCATAACTACCTAAACGCATCGTACCACCTAAATTTTTATCAGTTCCTTTTATTAATTTTCCTCCTTTAGTCCATTCATTCATTAAGCCGATGACTGAAGCTTTTGATGAGCCAAACTCACTTGAAGTTGCTTTTTTTATATTTAGTTTATTTCTCGCAAATTCTATAACAGCCATTTGCATTCCAAAACAAATACCCAAAAAAGGAATATTATTTTTTCTGGCATAATTTATTGCAGCTATTTTACCTTCTGTACCTCTTTGCCCAAAACCACCTGGTATAAGCACTCCAGAGATATTTTTTAATTTATTCTTAATTTCTTTAGGTTTTAAAAAATCAGACTCAATTCTAATTAGATTAACTTGCAAATTATTTGCAATACCTCCGTGTGTTAAAGCTTCATCTAATGATTTGTAAGCGTCCTTTAAATTTACGTACTTACCTATTATTGCTATTTCAACTTTATTTTTGGTGTTTAAAACTTTACTTGTAATTTTTTTCCAAGGATTTAGGTTCACTTTTTTTCTAGATTTTACTTTAAAATATTTTAAGACTCTTTCATCCAATTTTTCTTTATTAAAACTAATAGGTGCTTCATAAATTGTTTTTACATCAACGGTTTCTATAACATCATCAATAGAAACATTGCAAAATAAAGAGATTTTTTTTCTTTGACTAAGGGGAATTGATCTTTCAGATCTGCAAATAATAATATCTGGTTGAATTCCAATACTTCTTAATTCTTTAACAGAATGCTGAGTTGGTTTTGTTTTAATTTCGTCTGATGCTTTCATATAAGGCACAAGTGTGAGGTGAATAAATAAAGTATTTTTTTTACCAAATTCATTTGAAAACTGTCTAATTGCTTCTAAGAATGGTAAACTTTCTATATCACCGACCGTGCCACCAATTTCACATATAACGAAATCTTCTTTTTTAACATCAAATTTAATAAATTCTTTAATTCTATTAGTTATATGAGGGATAACCTGGACAGTTTTACCAAGGTATTTTCCCTGACGTTCTTTTTTTAGAACATCATTATAAATTTTTCCTGTTGTTATGTTGTCGGATTTTTTTGCTGAAATTCCTGAAAATCTCTCGTAATGACCAAGGTCTAAATCTGTTTCTGCTCCATCATCAGTCACAAAGACTTCACCGTGTTGAAATGGACTCATAGTTCCAGGATCAACATTTAAATAAGGATCTAATTTTCTAATTCTGACTTTAAATCCTCTTGATTGAAGAAGGTAAGCTAGTGAAGCTGATGACAAACCTTTACCTAAAGATGAAACCACGCCGCCAGTTACAAAAATATATCGCGTCATGGAAGGATGTTATACTTTAATATAATGATTAATACAAAGTAATAATTTATTTTGATTGAGGAATTTGTGGAAGATTTGAGTTTTCTTCTTCTTGCTTATCAAGAACTGACTGTGTTTCACGCAACTCATCTCTTGAAATAGAAACAATAACAACGCTACAAATAATAAACATAGCAGCTATAATTGATGTGAATTTTGTTAGAAAGGTACCCATAGTTTTTGCAGTCGTGAAATTATCTTGTGAAACACCTAAACCTAATGCTCCACCTTCAGATTTTTGAAGTAAAACAGAAATTACCAATATTATTGCGAGTATAACATTAATAGTAATAAGTAAGCTTTCCATTATCTATAACTATAGTAATTTTTTATTATATCAATAAATTTTTTTGAAGATTTAGAGGCACCACCAATTAAAAATCCATCAATTTCTTTAATTTTACTAAATATTTCAACGTTACTCTCATCAACCGAACCTCCGTACAAAACTGCAGGACTATTACTTTTAAAAATATTTTTTAAAGTTTTTTTAATATATATTGTTGTTTTTAATAAATCTTTCTCATTTGGTATTTTTCCTGTTCCAATTGACCAGATGGGCTCATAAGCAACAATAATTTTCTTTTGATCAAATTTTTTTTCCAACACTTTTGTTAATTGTTTTTTTAAAACACTAAAGGTCTTATTGTTATTTTTTTGTACTTTATTTTCACCAATGCAATAAATAACCTTTAAATTATTCTTTAATGCAAATTTAACTTTGTCTTTTAACATCAAATCTGTGTCTCCCTCAGCTCTATTATCTGAATGACCAATTAAAGTACATTTAGCTCCCACACTTCTAATCATATAAGGACTAACCGCTCCAGTGTTGGAAGAAAATTGCTCCTTTTGATAGCAATTCTGAGATCCAATTATTATTTTTTTATTTGTGAAGTATTTAGCAAATGTCTCTATCAGGGTGTAAGGAGGGGTTATAATTACTCGATATTTATTTCTATTCTTATCCTTGGATTGAAAAGAATTAATTTTATTAAGTATATTGATTGCTTTTGGAACACCAAACATTTTCCAATTTCCGATAAAATATCTCATAATTTGCCTTAGTTTAAAATTTGATTTATAGGTGTATTAATTTAAAAACAGTTATTAAATTATTAAAATGACAACTTCAATAAGAAAAACATCTAAATCTTTTTTTATTAAACTTCTTGTGGGTATTATTATACTTCCTTTTATATTTTGGGGTATGGGTGATGTGTTTAGAGGTGGTAATCAAAATGTGATAGCAACGATTGAGTCAAAAAATGTAAGTACACAAGAATTTATGTCTTACTTAAATATGATGAATCTAAATAAAGAGCAAATACAGAATTTATCACAAACTGATCTAGTAGAGAAAATTTTATCTGGATATATTGGAAGAAAAGTTATGGCTATGGAAATAGAAAAACAAGGAATTATAATTAATGATAATTCTTTAAGAGATATTATTAAAAATGATAAATTATTTTTTAAAAATGAAAAATTTTCTAGAACAGAATATGAAAAATTTTTACTAAAAAGCGCTGTATCATCTCAAATATTTGAAACTAATATAATAGAACAAGAGTCTAGAAGACAATTATTAAGTTCTTTAGTTGGTGGAATTGTAATTCCAGAAAAATTAATAGAAGATGCATTTAAAAAAGAAAATCAAATTAAAACAATTAAATATATAGATTTAGAAACTTTTTATTCAAATAAAAAACCTTCAAAAGAAAAAATTAAAGAAGTTTATGAAAGAAATAAAAAATTTTTCTTAGAAGAATTTAGATCTTTTGTTTATGCAGAAATAACTCCATATATATTAACTAGTAACGATGAGTATAGTGAGTTATTTTTTAAGAAATTAGATATCTTAGAGAATAAAATTTTAGATGGACAAACTTTTGAAAAAACTATTGAAGAAAATAATTTAAAACAATTTAAAATAAATGAGTTGAATTTAAATAAGAAAAACAAAAGTAACGGCAATGTAAAAAATATTTCTAACAATCTTTTAGAAAAAATTTTTACAATTAAGAATGTAAAAAATCCTGAAATAATTAAAATTGAAAACAAATATTTCTTAGTTGAAGTAAAATTAATTAATTCCAATATAAAACCAATCACTGATCCTGAGGTCTCAAAAGCAATCAATTCTCAGATAAATTTCCAAACCAAAATTGAAAATAATACATCTCTTTTAAAAGATATAAGTATGGAAAGTTTTGATGAAACAAGATTGCTAAAGTTCGCTTCAGAAAATAATTTATTTTTAAAAAATTATCAAGTTTCTAATTTAAAGCAAAATGATATTTTTTCTGAGGGAATTATTAAAAGAATATTCGCAACAAAAGATGGTAAGGTTGATTTGATCACAAATAGTACATTAACAAAAAATTTTTTAATCTTAGTTACAAAAACACAATATAAACAAATTGATAAATCATCTAACGATTTTGAGAAATATACTGCTAAAGCCCGTCTTAATCTTGTTAATGAAATTTATAAAATTTTTGACGACCAATTAAATGAAAAATATAAGGTAGAGCTTAATCAAAAAACTATAGAGCGTGTAAAAAATTCATTTTAATGAAGATTAATATAAGTTTTAGCGAATTCAAAAAAAAACACTTAGAAAATAAGCATCAAATTATTTTTAAATCTAGAAACTGCAAAGATTATTATAAAGTTGAAAATTTATTTAAATTTGTATTAGCTGAAAAAAATAGTTTCATATTTGAGTCTGTAGAAAAAGGAAAAAAAAAGGGAAGATATACAATAATTGGGCTGAATCCTGATAAAATATGGGACATTAATAAGGATATTGTGATCACACAAAATTTTAAAAAAAAAACAAGAATAAAAACTAATCCTCTATTGTTTATAAATAAGTTAATCAAAAATTTTACAATAGAGATACCTAAGCAATTACCGCCTATGTCATCTATGCTAGTTGGTTATTTTTCATATGATATAATACGTTATATTGAAAAGATACCTGATCGCACAGAAGATGATCTTGAGATTCCTGATGTCCGATTATCTAGACCAAAGAATCTAATTATATATGATAATTTAAAGAAAAAAATTCATTACGTTGAAAATGTTTACTCAGATATTAAAATTAAAAATTATAAAGAAACATATAATGCTATTATTAAAAAATTTATTTTATTTACAAACTATGAAAATATCTCTTTACCTGAGAAGTTTACTTTTAAAAAAAACAAAAATCCTATTAAGTCAAATACTTCAAAAAAAAAATTTAAATTTTTAGTCAAAAAAGCAAAAAAATATATTGATAAAGGAGATATTTTCCAAGTTGTTTTAAGTCAACGATTTGAAAGAAAATTTAATAAAAAACCTATTGAAATTTATAACTATCTGAGAAAGTCTAATCCTTCTCCTTTTATGTTTTATTTTAATTATAATGATTTTAATATTTTAGGAAGTAGTCCAGAAATTTTAGTAAGACTTAGAAAAGATGAAGTTACTATAAGACCTATTGCAGGCACAAGGCCAAGAGGAAGAAATAGTAGAGAAGATAGAAAATACGCCTTAGATCTACTTAAAGATAAAAAGGAATTAGCTGAACATTTAATGTTATTAGATCTTGGTAGAAATGATGTTGGAAAAGTTTCTAAAATAAACTCAGTAAAAGTTACTGAAAGATTTAAAGTCGAACGCTATTCTCATGTTATGCACATTGTTTCAAATGTAATAGGTAAATTCAATAAAAAATTTTCTTTATTTGAAACATTATTATCAGGTTTTCCAGCTGGGACTGTTAGTGGAGCTCCTAAAATAAGAGCTATGGAAATTATTGATGAGCTTGAAAAAAATAAAAGAAAACTATATGCAGGTGGCATTGGTTACTTTACACCTAACGGTGAATTTGACACATGTATCGCTTTAAGAACAGCTTTAATTAAAAATAATAAGTTTTATGTTCAAGCTGGTGCTGGAATAGTTGCAGATAGTAAGCCTAATAAAGAGTATGCTGAAACTATTAATAAAGCAAAAGCACTAATGAAAGCTGTAGATTAAATGAAAATTTTACTTATAGATAACTACGATAGTTTTACTTATAATTTGTTTCACTACATATCTAATTTCAAAAAAAATGTTGATGTTATTAGAAATGACAAAATTGAC
>Ga0209631_10003589_pt1 | contig 17717 bp, 18 predicted proteins | sample COG_08_FD_184752 | JGI IMG/M metagenome (GOLD analysis project Ga0209631, IMG submission 184752) | Pelagic Microbial community sample from North Sea - COGITO 998_met_08 (SPAdes) (version 2) | ecosystem: Environmental > Aquatic > Marine > Neritic zone/Coastal water | place: Helgoland, sampling...
CTGCCACGCCGGTTGCTGCTGTTGCTGCCACGCCGGTTGTTGTGGTTGCTGCCACGCGGGATTCTGACACGTCGAAGTCTCTGCTGCTGGCAATGTTGGCATTGGATACGGCAGCTCTTCGTTCTGTGCGAATGTAGTGTGTGATTCCCAGTGTCCGTTTTGTGTGGGGCGCCAAGTATCTACCCCCCCGAGCATATCGACATCGTCGTCGGAATCGGACGGTTCCCAATTATCGTCGTCCCACAGCTGTTGGTACGACTTTTCGACGACCGCTCCGTTGAAATGCGACCCACACACGGGCATTTTTCCCACGAGCAATTGTTCGGAAACACCGTTGAGTTCGTCGTGCAACCCCTTCACCGCCGCGTTGTGCAAAATTTCCACCGGCTGCTCGAAAGTGGCGCGCTTAATGGGCGTGGCACCCTCCATCATTTTCTTGACCCCGTGTCGGTTGAGCGCCGTGATTCTCCCCGCCCACGTCATCCAATCGACAATAACCATGAGATGGCGTATGTTGACATACGACCCGTCAAACGAAAGGATGGCATGTATTTCTTTCAGGAGTGCAGCCCTGGCGGCTTCGATTCCGTACGTGTTTCGTATTTCAAATATGTCGTTGCACTGTATCCTCTTGTGTTCGATGGCACTGATACCATGGACATGACCAATGTCTATGCCTTGTGTATCGATGACGAACTCTTTTCCTTCTGTACGGATAGATACGGTGGGGATTTTACACGAACCTTTAATGGTGGTGTCCATGGTCGTTTTGACATGCTGGTAGAACAAATGTTCTTTGCGCGTGCGTGCGAGTAGAGTGACGTCGCCCGTTGCATTGTCCCCGTACGCAAAGCACATGTACTTTAACGTTTTTCGGAGGGTGTTGACGACCTGGTATATGGTCAGACCGCGCTGGACGAGTTTTTGTCTCGAGATGATGCAACGGAGTATTTTTTTGGGCGGTTTTGCGGTATTCCATTTTTTGTTGTCGGATAATTCCAGGTAGGATGCTAGAACCGCGTCGTCCATTTGAAAGTCACGCGTGCTGGTAATGTCCGCCAGTGTTGTTTTTTCAATTTCGGTTTTGAGTTTCCATGCGTTTTCGGGCCGAAGTACGGTGTGCGAGTATAATGTGAGAATCGGCGTTTTTATTTTTTTGGAGGCGTTAATGAGTTCTTCAAATCGCGGTACGCCAAGCGTTACGTTCTTGGCAGAGTTTCCCGCCTGATGGAAGGTATTCAGTGTATTGTGAACAAACACGCCATTGCCGAGCATGAATGATTGTAATTCTTCATTGACCGTAAAGTCATACACCAATGCGTCGCTTTCGTATGTTTGTATGGATTCGATTTTGTCCCACCAGACATCGGCCTGCATGGCTTGTTCGAGTTCGCATATAATGTGCTTTGGAACTGCTTCCTTCTTTGCTTTCTCTAACAAAGTCTGAAGCATTCGCAAAGTAACACCATTTCCTCTTCCATTGATGCGATTTATTTCCTTTCGTGTCGCCGTGTTTGATATATATTCTCGCAAGGATGACAATACGCCGGACATGCCAGGTATCCGAGCTTGAAAGCCCTTCTTAAACGACATTTTGCACATGGATTGAAGTCTTTCCTTCTTTGTCGCCAGTGAAAATCCTATATGTGCTTGGAAACGTTTTGCAAAGGCGGGTGGTATGGAGCCTTCCCACAAATGTCCTTGCTTCCCTGCCGGTGTGTTGTATTTACTTTTATTTATATAGCATGGGAGTCCAAAACGTGCCAAGCACAGAGATATCATTTCGACAAGAGTCTTCGAGACACTGTGGAAACGTATAGCATAATGCCCGGACGTGCACGAGATATTTCCATCGCCATCAAAGTAACTTTGCAGCATGGACGATACGAAATCATCGGATGCTTGTAATACCCACCCCGGCACTGTTTTATAGTGCGATGTTTTTCCAAAATGTTCAGAAAAAAAGGCGGCCAATACTTTCGAATGAATATTTGCCGTTGTCATATCTTCCGTGCCCAATGTGTGTCGGGAAGGAGCTTTACGTTTCACGTGGGGAACGAGTCCAATCAGGTTCGCAAAGGGCTTTGCAATATTTTCTACCCATTCGTGTTCTCGTCCACAAAATGAAATGGTATATTCATTTACAAATCCTTCCGCCAATACAGCACCAATAAAGTGTCCAGAAATGACATTGAGAGGGAATGGTGCTGCATTGGCTTTTTCTGCTTGTGGTAGCGTTTTTGCAATGGGCACTGCGTCACCAATGATGAGTTTGTGCCCGGGGAGGGCTGTGACTCGATTATTTCGCCTCACTAAAAAGCTGTGTGACGCTGTCATATTTAATGTCCGTTGGTGCACCGTATTTACACATAGCATTGTACCATTTGCCGGGTGCCGAGATACATGAGTAATATTTGTCCATGATACCTTTTCAGTGGGCGTAACACCAACACATTGCAGTTGAGACACGGGCATTTCTTGTGATTTTCGAGAATCGTTATCTAGTATTTCATCGACCAAAAGACCTATTTTGACTCGTCTTACAGACCCGTTTATGTTGACAATAACTTCTTGGTCATACGCAGCAGACATCTGTGTGGTCGGTTCGCCCACGGATTGGGCTGCAATGGTGCCCACCATCTCTCCGGGCGCTACAATCGAGTGGTGCCACTTTTTCAGCAGAATGTCGACCACTTTTTGAAGTACGGACGCACTGCAAGTATGCGAGGTCATCGTTGCGAGTGCGTATGAGTACACCATGTGATTCGCTTTCACGGCATCGAGAAGTGGCGTAATAATCGTACGCGTTTCTGCGGGACTGGTCCCGGAGTTGTCGTTGTATTTTTTCAATATGCGTGCGCAGGGTATGGTGACCGCCCATTTTTCACCGAGTCTGTGAGACAGGAACGTTTTCCAGTGGTGGTAGGCAGGTACGAGTTCAGGCCAGTGTTTGTTTTCGGGTGGTGTTGCCATATCGTCGAAAGGACAGTGCACCATTTCGTGACACATGCCGTCCAGACCGTCTTCGCCGTACGTAAATTCAATCACGCGGTTTTGCGAATCGCGCACCGTCGTGTCGTTGTCAACGTGTATCGACTCTAACGATTTTACCAACCGTCGCTGAATGTACCCTGTTGTACTTGTTTTCACGGCGGTATCCACTAGACCTTCCCGTCCACCCACAGTATGGTTCCAATATTCGTCGGGAGTCAGACCGTCGATGTAAGAGTGCTTGACGAAACCACGCGCACGCGGCGAGTCGTCATACGCTTTAAACATGGGCAGTGTTCGGTGGCCCAGAGTTGGCTGAATGCGCTTCCCCTGACAATTCTGCTGGCCTACACACGCCATAATCTGCAAAATATTGACCAACGAGCCTTTGGAACCGGAACTCACCATGCGGTTGAGACAATTGTCTGTCGACATGGCGTTTTGCGCAATGAGGCCCATCGCGTCGCGCGTTTTGTTAAGCATGCGGTTTATTTTGGGTTCAGCGTCTTTACCGTGTTCTTTTCTGAGTGCTTGTGCGTCCGCATCGACGTTCGAACACGCGTCCGCCACCGCGAGTGCCGTTTGTTTCGATATACGCATATCTCCGATACCTATGGAGAACCCCTGCGTGGCAAACCAAATGTGATTGATTCTTTGAAGTTCGTTGATAAATCTGCACGTTCTGTCGGGGCCGTAATCGTTGTACAGACGGTGTATGATGGAACCGTGCGACCGACCGAGGGCTTTCTTGCCCAGTGGCCCTTTCAAAACTTGACCGTCGACGATGGTGTCTCTCCATATAAAATCTGTCGGAAACAGCATGGACATGCATTGGAGTCCCGTCCAGCGCTCTGGCGACGTGAGTGTGGGTGGCGGCAGCGATTCAAAGTCTTGCACCCACATGGCCATGTTGCACATTTCGGACTTGTTCATGTAGATACCTGGTTGTGTCATCATGTAGCTCGACAACAGCGAGTCTTGCACAATCCCCATGACCGGCTTATTCGATTGTGGCGTCACGATGTTGTAGGCCACCGACATCAACTCGATGGCGTCGGCACGCGACTCATGGGTCTGTAAAGCATGTAGGTTCATCTCATCCGAGATATCTTGGTGATTTCTCACCAAGGCGGACTGTATCTTAAGCCTTTTCGGGTTGCTTAAACCGTCATTAAAGACCCATACCCGTTCAGTCTCTGAATGCCTGTCATATCCTAGCAAATCGGACTTAGACAGTAACACTGCGGATTGCCCAATCTCTTATATTGATTACCATTGGGTACGGCTATTAACCGTGGTCTCGTTTTGAACTTTCGTCCAAATGATGGTAATAAGAGCTCTCAGGGGTTTCCCGCATCAAGGTATGTCGCTTTGCCCGTTGGGCAAAACTAGGGGGTAGCACTCTTTTAGAGCCCCCTGTTGACGGCAATGAGTTTACCGTCGAAATCAGCGTTGTATGGCGTTGTACAGCTCAAATTTAAGCGAAACGTCTTTCCCTCTGACATAATTTTGACTCTGTGGCACATGATGGACATTCGATGCAGCGAGGGTTGTCGGTTGAAGAGTACTGGGTCACCGTCTTTGAGTTGTCGTTCAATGGCCCATCCAACTTGTAGGTCGACTTGTCCCCGCATGGTTTTGAGGTCGAGCCGCGTGCCGTCCTTGCGGATGACGTATTTAATTTTGGGGCTTTGTTCGCGAATCATTTTCTTGATGAGTTTAAAGTTAAGTCGGTTCACGTGTTCGACTATGGTCAGCGTCTCGGCCACCTGTTTCGGAACGCCCACCTCACGCATGTCGAGCATAGCGTCACCAGTGATGACCGTCCTTGACGTAAAATTGCAGCGTTTGCCCATAAGCGTACCCCTGAGCCGACCTTGTTTGCCGCGTAGACGCTCGGAAATGGACTTTTGACCGTTCTTGACTTTTCCAGGCATTCTAGTCTGGTCAATGTACATGTGCAAGGCGTCTTGGAGTCGTCCCAGTGCGTGATTTTTGACAATAGATATTTCGTCTTTGGCTTTGTTGTACGCCTTTGCAATGCGAATGACATAAAGGAGACGGCGCGTGATGTCGTCTTCGCCTCGGACTTCTTCGCCGTCCAGAGTGGGTGAAGGTCGCACGCAGTTGGGCGGTATCGGCAATACCGTGAGCACAAGCCACGACGGGTGAAAGTTTCCGTCCTTGACGTGTATTTTACTGAGGATGTCTCTGGCTTCCGGGGCCATCAGGGTACGTATACCATCTTCGGGCGTCTCTACACAAATGGTGGTGGCGTTTTTCTTAAAGTACCGGTGTGCGACTTTTTTACACGACGGGCATTTTTTGATGGTTCCACTGGCCACATGACCACAATGCACGCAGGTTTTACGCAACCATTGCAGAGCTTCGTGCATCCAGCCGATGTGGTAGCACGGGCTTGGTAGCTCAAAGTGTCCGAAGTGACCCGAACAATCCGACCACGTCTTTTTGCACGATGGACATAGTCCTCTGCGCGACGACACGCCGAAGCGCGGGTCTCTCAGACCTCCGACTTTTGGTTTGTTGTCCTCGTACAATTCGTCAGTGACGACTTCGCAAAGCGACATTGCGCGAATTGCGTCGGGCGAACTCACGTTCAGTTGAAGAGCATGGATGTCCATAGGTCACTTACGTGAGAGTATGTTCAATAAATACGATCAAATACGAATCCGAAAAAGATTAAATTAAATTAAAAAGAAGAAAGAAATTTAGTTTCCATTAATGTTAGCAATTTGGCCCATTCTGTCGCGGAGGTTGCCGGATGAAAATCCGGACAGCGCGGCGAACAGGTTGGGGTTTCTGTCGCGGACGCTGCTCATGGAGCTGGAGGTCTTGGCAGCGTCGAACGAGAAGGGGTTGGCGGCGGGCGCGACCTTGGCAGAGGCGGCGTGCACGACGGAGCGGGTATCCGGTGCGACGCGGCGCTTCTTGGTCACAATGTCCATCACGCGCGACTCGAGTTGTCGCTTCTGCTTGGCGGCGGCCTGAGACGCGAGCGAGTCCATATCTTGTTTATATTTCTTCGACGCCTTGTGGGCAATCTCCATCATCTTGACGGACTGCTCCGGGAAGTTCTGGGCGAGGGCGAAAATCGCCTGCTTGTTCTCGTCCGTCATCATGTCCGCGGGCAACGACGCCGACCATGAGTCGACAAGAGCCTTCGACAGAGCCTCGGCCTTGCTCTTCGTTTGGAGACGCTCGTTGTCCTCGCGCTCTTTCCACGCGTTCTGCATCTTCATGAGCTCGGCGTGTGCCTTCTCGAGGGCAGTCTTGGTGGAACCCAGCTCGTTCTCTTGGTCAATGACCAGCTTCATGAGCTCCTCCTGGTTGGTCGCCTGGGGGGCGGCGGCGGCGACGGCATCGACGGGGGCCGCGGGAGCAGCGACGGCGGGGGTCTCGACGGGGGCAACGTTTTCGACAGGGGCTGTAGTCTGTTCGGCGGACATATTTTGCTTTGATGCAAGGTGTGTTATATACTCCTTTTTTTTAGTTTCGTCCACACATGCCACATTGCATCCCGGTCTTCGTGGCTCCGCACAGAGCGAAACCTCAATCGCCCGCTTGCTCGTCGCACCATTGCTGAACGAGGTATGCACGTGCTGTAAAGACAGACCCTTGTACAGAGTGTGACCGCACGAACTCGGCTGAATAGCATGTTCTGCGAAACGTCCCTCCAACGAATTAGAGTCTACGCGCCCCAGAATCCATTTTTTGCCGTCGGCGTCCGTCCAATCTCTCTGTACAGAACCAACTGCCAGTCCTTCCTCGTGTTCCAAACGTATGGGTACATCGCGCAAACGCATGTTCTTCGATTCTTCTGTTGTAAAATCAAACGTCGGGTCGTCTTCGCCAGGGTCGTCCGAAGGCGGAAGCACGTTCCCGACGAAATAGGTTGGCATATTTTCAATTATGTTCAATCGCCATTATATACTCTCTATGTTCAAACCACCGCCCGACACATGGGACATGTATCCGCACGCCGCAACCATGTGTGAATACACATGCTGTGGAACGCATGTCCACAAGGCAAAGACTCCACACCGCTGCCTAATCCGTTGTGGCAAATCGCACACACTTTACCCGCATCATCGCCTCCAGAAGGCGCGTCGTACACTGCCAACCGTTCGGTTCGGTCTATCCACATTTTGTATTCAATTTTCAGATGCCACATCACTGGCCACTGAGAAGACACATAATCTTGAATAAACCGCGGATAGGGTGGTTTAGTCGGGTTTAAACGCATCCACTCGTTCACCTTCTTGCACAACGACTCCGAACACACGTCCGGCGGTGCCCACACACTCAGCGAGTCCATTCAACAAAGATGACCTGAGACAATATATACTGGATTCTGCGTAAACTGTGAGATGCTATATTAATACCGTGTTCACCAACGCACATGCAAGTCACAAATATAGACCACCTGCAACAAGGGTTGCTCGTGCGCATCAAGCAAGACGAACTCAAGGGGAAAGAACCGTCGACGTGGAAAAACAACGCCAAACTCGTGCGATTCGAGAAGGATGTGCTGCTCACAGACATGAACAAACGCAACATTATTGTGTACAGGTGCATTCTACAGTTCGACGGAAAACCCACCCAACGCGACTTGCTGAAATTCGGGCGGCACCGGAGCATGAACGCGTCTGTACTCCCTGTCATGATTGAAACTATATAAATACGCATAGAATAAAAAAAAATGGGCTGTTGTACGTCACAAGAAGAAAAACCATTACTCAGTCTCGAACCACAATCCGTGTCCGACTACGTGCCGCCACGGGCCAACGCGTACAACAACATGCCGCGCACCCCGCCAAATTCGCCCTGGGAGCGACCGCCGTCCCCCTACATCCCGGACTCCGACCAAATCGTCGTATAAATACGAAGACAGACGACGCACCATGGCGACGCCGGAACTCGAGCTGTCAGACGAGCAGAGAGAAGAGGTACGTCAAATGCTCGCCAAATTCGGGAACAAAAAGGCCAAACAGAAAGAAATGAAACAACAACAAACACAAGACCAAACAATACTTGACCCAGACCCACTCGAGGACGCGAAACCGGGCGAAACTGTCGAATGGACAGAGCTCACGGCCAAGACGCGGCGGTATGCGTTTGTCCGAGAAACGCGCGCGCTGTTCGCGCCCTACATCATTGACCAGATTGAGATGAATCAAGAGGAACTCAACAAGCACATTTCGCGTGTCGGTATGGACATCACATCGCAGAACACGGGCTTGACAGTCTGTGCCGCCACGCAAGCAGACCCTGTACGTGTGTTCCAAATACAAACCTCGGGCACGCCAGACGCACTCCTAATTGAGACTATACGATATATTGTTTAGCGTCTTTCGTTCGTGTCTGGACGGGCCAAACGTAGATGGCCGCCACCATATGCACGGCGGTCACGGCCGCCACTGCGATGAAGAAAAACGCCCAGCCTACCCACTCGTCGTATCGGGCATACCAATACGGCAACTTCCCAGATATTGACCGACCACCCGCGCCGACGTACACGACCAGGAATAAGTTATATACGATGGTATACATTACGGGTTTCCATACGGATTGTGGGGATATACCTTTGCGTTCCGACACCATAGCGATGGCGTTGAAACCGTGTGTCACGCACACAAACATAGCGTTGTTTGGTTTCGGACTGTTCCAGTACGTCGGCGCAATCACCATCCAAAACCCTACGAACACCACTATTGTGGGGGCGAATATAGTTTCGTACAAATGGCTGGTGTCCACACCGGCAATGGTCAGACCGAAATACATCGTCTCCAACAAGAACGTCCACATGGTATAATAAATAAGTATGTACGCTTGCTCCAAACACGCATAAAACAAGAGCACAGATAAAAATAAAATAAACCAAAAATATCTTCGCATGAATGTACGGTCTGAGAAAAGTCTTTTATAGGTTATAATGTTGTGTACGTCCATCTTGCATCTTCGACAAACGCGCGCAACGACGTGAATGCGCCCTTCATCAGCTTTTCTACCAGTGGCGGCAGCTCCTTTTCCACGAACATTTTGAACTTTTCGGGGGGAACGCGCGGTGTTTCTCCTTCCGAAAAAAACGCCAAGGTGGTGGGTTCTTGGTACAGGGCGAAGAGTAGCAGTGCGTGTTTTGCGATTCGGTCGTTGTCTGCAGTGACCTTGGCAAGCATGTTTCGCAACCTGACCGAGGGCTCGGAGTACGTCTCCAGAACGTTCGAAGAAATGCGCGTACACAAATCGTCCAACGACGACGCTTCAGTATTGACAATGAGATGATACATTAAATCGCGCTTCTGACGCGCCAAATCAATACTGGCGTGTTGGGCATACACCGACATGCTACACTATAATCACGGACGCAACGTTGATCGAATCCGCGGGACTGGATTTTGCTGGAGAGTATATAGCATATTCGCCATTTGAAAATGCACGATTTCAAGATATTTCAACAAATATTCAAATTCTTCGTGGACAGCAAATTGAATCCAGACTACGTAAGCCGAATCGACAGTCAAATCTCCTCGAACGAGGCCAGCCCCGAGCTCAAGTCCCTTATCTCAGAGGTCAAGTCTTTCCACGGTATGCGGCAGCAACTGTGTGGGCGCATTTTTGAACATCTCCACAACCACCCGATACTGCACGAATTCATTCAGAGTTCACGGGTCGAACAGCACGACACGGCCGCCCGCAAAAGTACGTGCGCCTTCACAAATCAGACCATGGCTCAAAACCAGGGCATGACACTTATTGTGGGGACGAAAAATATTCACATTGTCACCATTCATAAACGGTTCAAACGATTGCTCTATAACTTTTGGTATCTGGTGCACTTCACAGACGAAATACTCAAAGAGATTTACGTGTGGTTGAAATTGCAACGCTGGTGGACGAGAGGCACCTGCAATGATGTGAGTGACAGAATTATGAAACATCAGGACGGCATGTTCGCGAAACAAGCGTATGTCAAACTCAAAAATATAAGTCAATACATCCAAGAGGAATTGGTGTCGCTGCCTATAAACCACTAAACACAGATATACGATGGCATGGATAGGCGGATGGCCTCTACTCTGTATTTCTCTTTTTGTGCACGAGCCCTACAGAGAACAGCTAATGGCCGGACAAACACTCCTGTGCAGTCTGTTTCGTAAACAACACAACTTTCACGTCGCCACTATGGTGTTTGTCATATTCTACTTTACCCACCGACCAGTACACGGCGAAAACGTGTACGCCGAAATACTCAAGCACGTTGTCGTAGCATGTGCGGTGGGCAGCCAGTACATAGACGAAAGGTACAGCGTACCAATATGGACACTGGCCGCGTGGTCGACGCGTTGGTTGTCCACCACGTCCATTTTCGACACACCGGCGCGTTCCGTGGTCAAATGCATTATCTACGCGGCTGTTACGCGCGGGCCATGGCACAAACGAGCTGATTTCAAGTGGTGTTGGGTATTATTCACGCACGAAATCGCATGGGTATTGTTGCCCGTACAAATATTATTTGAAGTATATAATAATAAAAAAAAAATAAACACGCTTGATATTGTTTAACCATGTTGTAGTCGTATTTAAACCATGATGGCCGGGGACGCCATGACGGGCGGGAGTGTGCTCATATGCGTCGTCGACAGCTGCTCGTCGAGCCACTGGTCGTTTATCGAGTCCATAAGCTCGCGCTCCCACGCTTCCACTTCCGCGACGGCGCGGTCGGATAGGGCTTGGGTCAGAATAGAGTCAAAGGACTCGAATTCCAGAGTCGGGGCCACTGCCTCGTTTGACGAAGCCCCGGGGGATGCGGTGACTTCCGGGAAGAAAGGTGCCAGGACTTCTGGGAGAACGTCAGAGTCCACCGCACTGTCGAGGAGCACCTGCTGTTCCTGGGCGATGGCTTTCTCCACGTACGGCTTCGGCTCCTTGTTGAAATCGTTGAGCATCGCCATGAATTGGTCGAACTCTTTGGAGTCCTTGTCCTCAGCTTCGCGTTTGAGTTTTTTTTTAACTCTGGGTTCAACATGAGCCGACACGGTCTCCGCGAAACGGCGTTTGTCCGAGGCCGCAGCAGTGCCGGCACGCCCGGTGGGAAATACGCGCCCACAGGCGGTGTTGCCGCACGCGCGCTGGCGGTTGCTCTTCGCCATCGTTCCACAGGCACCACAGCACTTGAAAGAACGCCCGCGTCGAGTTGTTTGCGTGTTGGTCGGGCGAAGTTTACAGGGAAAAACATGTCCACAGAGCTTGCACGATTTTTGTGCGTTCGAGTTCGCCTGTGCGTGACAGCGCCCGCATTTCTTAAAACTACGACCGGCACGTGACGTCTTTTTACGTGTAGAGTCGCCTGGGGTGGTTTTCATCACGCGAATCGAGGTGTACGTAGCCATGTTGGGGTGGTGGTTGTAGTCGTGGGGAGTCGTGGGGAAACAATATATGAATATGTGTTTGTTTATGAAAGTGTTTTATTTTTAAACACGAACCATTTAAATTTTTAAAACACTTGTGACTATGAGATATACACTACGCAACATTATAATATATACCTTTGACACTGTTCATTCCTGGTAAACCCCTGTTCCTGTACAATTTAAAATAAAACTCGGGCCGGGCCTGAACTTTTTTCAACCGCCGAGGCAATTTTTATTTTAATAAAATAAAACTCGGGCTGAGCCTGAACTTTTTTTGGTCGGACAACCAGATTTTATTTTAATAAAATAAAACTCGGGCCGGGCCTGAACTTTTTTCAACCGCCGAGGCAATTTTTATTTTAATAAAATAAAACTCGGGCTGAGCCTGAACTTTTTTCAACCGCCGAGGCAATTTTTATTTTAATAAAATAAAACTCGTGTCTGTGCCTGAACTTTTTTTGGTCGGACAACCAGATTTTATTTTAATAAAATAAAACTCGGGTTGATATGCACTGGTGGCAGGCAGTGCGCGAAGGTGACCCTCGCGTATTATCGCGCGTAGAACCCTTTATACATTTACGTGACGCCCGTGGGCTCTCCAATTTGCACGTGGCGTGCGAAGCCGGTCATCCTGGCCTGGTTTCTGCGTTTTTGAGGGCCGGGTTAGACGCAAATGACACTTTTCCCATGCCCCCATTGATTTACGCTGCACACGCAGGGCGCTGCGATATAGTACGGATTCTTCTCTCGTCCGGTGCGAAAATACCTGTCGCTTGGAACCTCAATACCGTCCCAGACGCTCCACAAAATATGCTACGGGCCTCACGCACAGTTCGGAAATGGAGACGGTGGACACAAAGACGTCGACAGTCGCGTGAACGCCAGTGGGCTCACATAGTATGGTACGTGAAACGGATATCCTGTGATAAACAGTGGCTCCTCGGTTTTTTATAGCCCGACATTATTTTTTCATGTCTACACTGACAGGCGCGACACTCAGCGCCACTGCAACAGTGCCTACAACTCGTTTGGAACCTGGGGGGTAGGCCACCAACAGCAGTCATAGTCCTCCTCCATTTTAATGTGTACATGAAATACATTTAAATTAAAAACGAGTTAAATTTTCGTACACATAAAATGTCGCACTGTTGACAAGGACAGCACGTACAGCGCAGGGCAAGTACCCTGTCCAAATGCCCCCATGCAAGGCCTCGCGTATTCGTAAGGCGCCGGCGATTTGACGCGTGGAAACTACGTCCAACGGATACGTCAGTGTCCAATTGGCCAGTCCCGCGGCAGCCCCCGCAAGTAAAGGCCCGGTTGTGTGCGTCAAATCGAAATACACGCCAAAGTATACACCCATGGCCAACACTGTTCGCAGGCACGAAAGCGTGACACCTTTGAGATGCATGGGGACATGCGTGAGCGTTTGACGGCGTATTTTGCCCACGTCAAAGGCGTAATCAATCGGCGCAATGACTGCTCCGGCGACAGCCCCCGAGACATACGCGTTGTTATTTGTGTGAGGTTGCATTCGCGCGAATACCGGAAACGTGGTCAGATTGAACACCAGGGAAGCGGCCGTGGGATACGCCACGCCCCGGTAATACTGAACAGGTCTCAGTTTGCGGAAGGATTGACCATTCTGAAGGAGTGTTTTTACGGTATCAAACGGGTGGCCGACGCCAGCCTGTACGAGGCCAATCACCCCACCTACCAAAAAATCATGCATCCTTTTTTTTAAAAATATATGTTGTTTATGTACTGATATTTACGCGTCCTGCAGCGCCTTCAACCCCAGTTTCGTCGCCTGCATCGCCGCCTGACGTACCGCCTCCGTCGCGCGTGCCGCCTCCGCCTGTTTCGCGGCAAAGTTCTTGTACAGAGAGACTTCGTCGGGGGTGACGCCATATTCCGCCACAGTCTTGGACGCCAGAGCGGCAGCGCCGCGCTCCACTAGTTTTTCGTACCGCACGCGCCATGTCTTGGTACGGCCACGGTATTCGTTGTTTTCGCGTTTAAGTTCGACGACTTCGGCAGCCAATGCGTTTGTCTCCGCCGCAGCTACCGCGGCAAGTTCTTGCTTGTGCTGTACGTCGCCAGCGTGTGCTTTCGCCGCCGCGGCCTCTGCTTGTTGGGACTCCTTTAATTCCGCCTCGAGTTGTTCCACGCGCGCACATTGTTGCTGGTAACCCGCCTTGTATTGTTCAAAGTTAGCAGTCGCCTGTTCGTACAGGCGTTTGTAGTAATCGAGGGTCTGAGAGCACTTTTCAATGGTCTCCACGAGCTCCTCGTTGCTGTCAGTGAGCTCAGTGACCTCTTCTGCGAGTGACGAGGCATTCCACGCCTGGCGAAGCGACCCCCATTGGTCGGGCGGGTCATCGGTACGGGCGCGTTTGTGGGAGCGTTCGGACATGTTGTGGGTACAGCAGCAAGTATGTTCTGTAGAAATTCTTTTTAAAACGTTTTTAAAATGTAATACGAATCAAGTACAAATAGATGCTTTTTAATGATTAAAATATGTTTACTAGACGAGAATGGCAATACATTACGAGTCTCAAAAGTTTAACACGTGACGAGTATGGACGCATGTGGACAGCCGACAACGAATTAAACGGGTTTCTATTTTATCTTCCGTGGTGGGCCAAAGACCGCATCGTGGACAAGACGTGTCTATTGTATCAGGTCGATTCGAAAGGACAGCTTTTCATCCTGTGTATCGTCCACGTTTGGAAAATACACACGTCGGTGGACAGCATGTTGATTTCGTACAAGACCGACGCCCGCCACGCGCGACTGGAACAGTATGTTGTGCCCAAAGGCCGCTGGGGTCATGTGGGGCTTATGGCGATTTCCCCATACGGCGGCGCACACGTTGCTCCAAAGACGTTTTGCGCGACTGCGCCGAACTTGAGCGCGACTGCGCCGGCGGCGCTTGTGCGCGGGACGTCTCAGAGCCAGTGTTCTTCAGAAACATGACATACACAATACATATGAGGAGAAGGGGTATGGCGACGATGGCCCAGCTCATTGTTGGTGCACTGTGTATGACATGTTCTAAATAAAAAATAATATATGTGATACATGTTCATTTTTTGTGTATTTAGGACTTTTGACATATGTGAATGGCTTCGTTGTCCATGTCCATGATGCTGTCCGAGCGGTCGGGAAATGCGGACTGGACTATCAAGCCCTCTGCACCGTCGACGTGGATACCGGACGAGCGTGTGAAGCGGTGTTACGGTTGTGGTGTAGTGTTCTCGACGTTCCGGCGCAAACACCATTGTCGGTCGTGTGGGCGCATATTTTGTTCGGCGTGCACCGCCTACCGTGAGCTCATCCCGTCGTACTACCACACATTTTCCGGCGTCTCGATAACCCAGCCCCAACGAACATGCGCGCCGTGCACACAGTCTCTGCAACGCGCGTCCGAGGTCGAACATCTCATTCGTATGATAAGTATGTTGCCAGTGGAGATGACAACCCTGTTCGGCATGCGTTTGGTCAACAAGCAATGGAATCACGCCACCAACACCATGTTCAGTATCTTCCGCGGCCTTCAGTACAAGTTGTCCTGTCAAGCGTATTCCACGCTCGAATGCGACTTTTTGCGCACACATTACAAGGAATTTCACGGACACATATCCTTGCAGGTGCATACGCTGGTGTCGATGTACCAGCGGGGTGAACAATGGCATCGGAAAGACCCGTGCACGTTCGTGGTGCCCTGTCGCAAACTGCTCTGTTCACGCACCTGTTCTCCACACCTTTCCGTAGAAGATGTACTAAGATTGGGCATGACGGATTGCTTGGAAAAGAGCTCCGTCCAACACTGGGTGATAGACGCGTGGAAGAACATGGCCCCCGAAACTATGATGAAAATGATGTCGTGGTGGGTGTTCTTTGGTTGCAAGTTTCACACGTTGTTCAAGCACGGTCTCATTCCCGCGGCGTCGCAGCGTCAAGATTTGACGTACGCGTTGTGGTTCGAATGCGAACTGCAAAAAACACCGCGCCTTGCCCATACTCTCACGCGAGCGCAAAAGACATTGCTGTCCGCAGTCCCGGCCGAAACGCGCAAGCAGGTGTCCATGTCCCAGAAATTGGCGCGGTGTTTGACCAGTATAATTCAGGCACCGTCCAAAGAACGACGCGCCGAACTCGCCGCCCGGTTTTTCAAAGACGACGAGCCCGTTAGACTGCCATGGAATGTGAACATCGCCGTCGTTAGCATGACGGTTTCGAAGCAACTTGCGTCGTCTTCGAAACCACTGGTCGTCGAAATGCGTTCCTGCGACGGACAATGCCATACCATTTTACTCAAGCGCGAGGACGTGCGCACAGACCGCACAGCCATGACCATCGGATACTGGATAAACAAGATTGCGCCGGAGGTCTATGTCTACACGTACGACATATTCCCTCTGACCGACCAATGCGGCGTCGTACAAATGATTCCACGAACCAAGACTATTTACGCCATACGCAACTCCAATATTTCACTACTGAACTACATCATGACCTCCAACGAGGTTCTCAGCGTCAAGGAATTGCGAAAGCGGGTCGTCAAGTCCACCGCAGGGGCGTGCTTGTTGGCGTTTACCATGGGTCTCGGCGACCGCCACCTCGAAAATATTTTAGTGTCCTCGGACGGCCTACTGGTGCACGTGGACTTCGGATATGTGCTCGGCGACGACCCGAAACATCAACGCACACAGATGCGACTGACGGAAGACATGATTGACGCCATGGGGGGAAAGGCCAGCGCTACATTCGCATCGTTCGTCCACACCACGCAACACGCGTATGGTCTCATGCGGCTCCACACGTCCTTTTGGTACCATTTGATGGTCTCAGAGTGTTTCATCGTCGGAGATAAGCGACGCCATTGGAAGCGCATTCGCGACCACACGTTAGACCGATTTGTACCCGGAGAGGCCAGCGACGAAGCCTCGGTGCAAATCGAAGCCGTGGTGGAAAAGGCCACGGAGGAATCGTGGTTCCAAAGTTTTGTCGACATGACGCACTCCGCGTCCAACCAAATGACCGGAATGTTTCACATGGAACTATAAATAACGACGGAGCTCACATATCATGTCGGTACTGACCAAGAAAAACATTGTGTATTTCGAGGCGCCTTTGTCCATCAGCGAACATAAAGTCGCGCTGGCGGGGTCGTGGAGCCCGACGCGCAAATCAAACCCCATGGACGGCAGCCACTTGCTCCGAATGCGCTTGCACGTATGGCGCCAACAGCATCAGTCAAACGTCTCCAACGTGTGCCTGGATTGGGTGTGCACGCACGAGTCCGGGTCTGTGAAACACGCACTGGTCATCAAATTCGAACACCCCAGTTTCGAAGCGTGCTTGAGAGACGCCACCTTTGACGCCCACATACATTCCATCCTCGACCAGACCAGAGTCATATGGCCCATTTCGAACGTCGTCAACACGCACACCCAGGGCTCCTTTTAGTCGGCTCCACCGGCAACGCAGGCAGCGACGGCGTCAGCCACTCGGCCTGATGCACCACAATAGCGTCGTGGATTTTCGAAAACAAATTATCAATGCCCTCACCAGACACTGCAGAAGTATACACGTGGTCAAACATATGCTCCTTAATCCAATGCGTCACTTCCAACGACGCAAACGGATTCCTGTCCGTTTTGTTAGAGACCACCACTATCACCGGCTCGTGACTACTAGGCGCCTTGTCGCGGATATTTTTGTGCCACCGTTTCAAATCTTCCGCCACTGTAGAATCCGCAATGTCGTGCACTAATACAAACACATGACCGCGGGCAAAATACGACGCAGTGATGGACAGAAAACGCTCCTGTCCACACGTGTCCCACACCGACACGCGCAAATCGCCCAAATCCATCGGAATGAAATCCACAGCCAACGTCGAGGTCACATTCATCACTTTGTTCTGCTGCCGGCGAATAATAGAAGTCTTGCCCGCCCCTATCGAACCCACAAACACAACATTATAACGCATGTACAAAATAAACAAAACGCAAATATATAGTCTGTGTCAATCATCAAAACAATCTAGAAATTACCTTTAACAACGACTCCTCCTCCTCGACAGGCACAGTCGTCGTCGTGGCCCCCTTGAACGTTCTATCCGTACGTTTGTCCACCAGCGAGTCCAACGTGGCCAGCTTTTTGCACAGCGACGGGTGCACGTACGTATCCAGCGTGTCCGTGCCCAACAGATAATATATATCACAGCGTTCGGTTTGAGAAATGCGGTGAATTCTATCTTCGGCTTGAATCATCACACCGGGC
>Ga0209631_10003590_pt1 | contig 17716 bp, 9 predicted proteins | sample COG_08_FD_184752 | JGI IMG/M metagenome (GOLD analysis project Ga0209631, IMG submission 184752) | Pelagic Microbial community sample from North Sea - COGITO 998_met_08 (SPAdes) (version 2) | ecosystem: Environmental > Aquatic > Marine > Neritic zone/Coastal water | place: Helgoland, sampling...
AGTCGCAGTTCCCACAGTCAACGAGCCAACGGCGTGGTGCACGCAGGGTCAGCGTCCATTATTGCCGATTATCTGAGGACCAGTTCGGTGACACACCTCGACCTTAGCAACATGAATCTTGACGAGGACGCGCTCGGAGTAACACTCGGCGCCGCTTTGCCGAATCAGAGCGATAAAGTATGGCGTGGGATCAAGGTTTTGATATTATCCGAGAACGAGCGGGGACAGGGACGAAAAGATTCGCCAGCACCACGAGAAGTTTTGCCCGCCGTGCTGGAGGCGAACGCTTCGACGATGTTGCATCTCGATGTTGGCGGTCTTCCGGATGATCAGGTTGTTCAAGCGATTGACAAAGTTCCCCTTCTCACGCAGCTGCAAACTCTTGACATCTCCGGGACGCAGGTGAACATGTTTGGAATGTCTGCGCCGAAGAGGAAAAAACTTCGAACTGCAGACGCGGCGAAAGACGGAGAAGAAGATTACCCACCTCCTGCGCAGCTTCAGACCATCGGCAAGAAACTCGCTGCTGCGCTTGCGATGCCGTCATGTCGACTGAGGCGACTTATACTCGAGTCGTGCTCCCTGACGGCGTCGGACCTTCGCGAGATCTCCCCGGGTGTGCTCAAGTGTCCGACTCTTGTTTTTGTGGACGTGAGCTACAACAGCGCAATCGGCGACGAAGGATGCGCCGAGGTTGCGCGATGGATTCAGGGCAACGCCAAGGCGAAGAAGAATGGTGGTTGGCTTAGGCGAATATTTTTAGAGGGATGCGGAATCGGTGACGCGGGTGCGAAAGGCCTCGCCGCGGCGGTTGCGGCCAGCCCAAAGCTGCGGCGACTGGATTTATCGCAAAACTTGAACATCGGAAGATCGGGATGTGCCGCGCTCTCGGCTGCCGCCAAAGGTCGCCCTGGGATATGGACAAAGGTGACTACAGATGACAATCCATGGGCGGGGACGGGCGACACGGACGATGACTCCGACGGCGACGAGAGCGAGGAATATTTCAGCGAGGACGACGGATACTTCTCCTCGCATCGCGCCAAGCGTCCGAGTCCATGGTCTCTCTGATGTTCAACAATAGCTTAATTACATGAACAAGAAAACGGATTAAACCATTGCATCACTCCTCTGCCTCCGCGGGTGCAGCTTCGGGTTCATCAGCCTTGGCCTCTACGGTCGGCTCGGGAGCTGGGTCTGCGGGGGCTTGGTCGGCCTCACCGCCACCTGCACCTTCCGCTCCGGGCGGAGGTGGCATTGGTGGCGCGAGCGGGTCAAGAATCTTCGGGTCCATCGCCCCAAACTGCCTGAGTCCTTCATGTGCTTCGGGGATGTAAGTTGCTTTGGCACAGAGGTCAGAGATGTAATCTTTAAGGCCTGGACAGTTCGGCGTGATCGCGCACCCATACTTGACAAACTCCTCGTTGTCCACTCCAAAGTCAAAGCCCATGCCGACGTACAAGGGTGCGAGGTCGCCATGGACGACTGCCAGACCTTTCTCCAGTCCGAGACTGATTTCAACCGGCTGTCCAAATGGATCGCGGCTGGCATCCATGGAAGCGAGGGTTTCTCCTGTGATTGTTCGCTTGATGTTGTGGGTCACAACGTAGGAATGAGAGCCCGCGACGGCGGCGAGACGCTCGGGGAACCTTTCTCCACTCCTTGTTACTCCCGTTTTGCCAAAGTACGCGTCTTCGACGATATCTCCGGAGACGTAGATGTTGGACAATCCATGCAGACGCAAGTTCGGGTCGCACTTGACGAAACCCTTCGCGTCAAGTGCCGCGGCGATCGCCGGGTCTGTGTTTGCATCCTTGAAGAAATCCGTGTTGGGCTTATAACCCGTTGCACGGATCACCTTGCCCGCGTGGAAGGTGTTGCCCTTGTCGGTTTTGTATTCCTGGAGCATGTCATCGAATTCGATCACTCGCTCGTTCAGGTGTACTTCGACGTTGCCGAGGGACTCCCAGAAAGCGGTGACCTTATCGTGAGCCTCTGGGACGCGGGGGAGGATGTACGGCCCAGCCTGGCAGATGAGAACCTTCTTCTCGGGGTACTTGGTGGCAACGTTCGAGACCATCTCGGTTCCAACCAGGCCGCCGCCAATGACGAGGATCGTCTCTGAATTCTTGATGACGTTTGCCTCTGCCTTCATCTGGCGGAATCGATAATCGAGGGTCGGGTTCACGACCTTGATGCAAGAATTGTAAGCTGATCCGGTGTTGACGACCAAGGTGTCGAAGGGAACCACCGTGCGCTCGCTACCAACCTCGACGTGCGTCTTGGAGATGGACATGGCAAGACCCGCGATGTGTTTTCCGTTCTTGTTAACGATCTTACTGAACGGCACCGTTGCGTTGGCCAGCCTTCCCTGCGTGACCGACTCGCCAGGATCGGGCAGGGCCATGGGCTGCTGCGTTGGATCTTCCCAGTAATTTTTCGGGTCGATCAGGGTGACGTGAAAGCGCTCCTCTGGGTCATTGCACAGGTTGAAAACGGTCATCGCGCCCGCGAACCCTCCTCCAAGGATCACAACACGGTGCTTGGGCGCATCGGAGCTCGGCTTAGAGCGCATCACGTGGTTCACAGACGAGTTCTTCTCCTTCAGCACCGCGAGCGCGGGAGCCAAGGCGGCCTCGACCTCATCGAACGGACCGCGAAGCGCCTCTAGCATGCCATGGTCAAGTCCGGGGAGCGGATCGGGGTCGTCGACGAGCGTGGCGGTGCGCTGAATCGTCTTGTACGCGGCCGCGGCGGATTCTTTGGACACCGGGAGCTTGTACTGCGTCTCTTCGGAGAGGAAGCGCTCGGCGATGTTCGTGGCAGACGCCTTGACCAGGCGAAGTCGAGGCATGGACACGGCACCCGCGGAGGTGGGCGCGATCGCCTCCGCCGCCTGCCTGAGCTGGTCGATCTCTACCAGGAACGAGACGGATTCCTCTGGGATCCTGCACTTTTTGGCCGCGATGCGAAGGCCCATCAACACCGACGCCGTTCGAATGGCGGTGGCGATGTCCTTGCACGCCGCCGCCGCCGCCGCCTCCGCCGCCTTACGCATGATGGCCTCGGCGATGTCCTCGGAGCCCGTGCCCTGGTCCATGTCCTCGTCCTCGTCCCCGATGGACGTTCCCTGTGAGCTCTTCTCCCACGCGGAGTCGGCGTCGGCCCGGGCCTTCGACGAACCCTTCTTTTTAGGCTTGAGCGAGTCGGGGAGGTCGTCGTCGCGGACGATGCTCACGCGGTCGATGTAGCTCAACCCCGCGAGGTCTCGCTCCTGCTTGCGTCGAACCCTCGTCTCGCACTCGTCCAGGAAGAAGGTGAAGTCGCCGTACGCGAGGAACTGATACTCCGGCGGGACGGCGTCGAGGGCGCTTTGACGCCGTCGCCTCGGCTTCTCTGGCTTTGGCGCCTTCTTCTCGGGCTCGTCGTCGTAGTCGAAATCGCTGTCGTCGTCGCTGCTCTCCTCCTCGCCCAGGGTGAGCGCGTGCGTGACGACCTGTGACCTGAGGACCTTCAGCGAGTCGGTGTCCCTGCACATCAGGAAACCCGCGTCGAGGGACCTGTCCGGCTTTCTCGCCTCGTAGTCGTACACGGTGACCTTGAAGAGATGCGACGCCGCGTTGGCGCGCTTGGCCAACGATTTCATCGTCTCCGGGATGGACGCCTGGTTGAAGACCTCACCGAAGCTCAGCACCGTGACGACGTCGCTCCCGGAGAAGCACGTCTTGCAGATGCCGGTGGCGGTGTCCATGTCGACCCCGCCCCCGTCTTCATCGTCGCCGCACTCGAACCGAAGCGCCTGCGCGAGGGCGGTGAGGGAGACCTCCCTCTGGTCGCCGAAGTGCTCGTCCCAGAACCTGCGGGAGTCGACCTGCTTCAGCTTGTTCGACGCCCTCGACGAGTACGTGTGCAGCTGCGTCGCCTGCACCAGGGACTCCAGGTGCTTCCTCAGCTCGGATTCGCATCTGTCCATGTCGTCCTCGGCTGTGAGCGCATCCTTGCCCTTCCCGGCGAGTGTGAGGCAGATGCACACGCTGCCGCCCGAGGAGGCGCCGATCTTGACGAGCCTATCCACCAGAGTCTCCAGTTCCTCCATGCACGAGTGGATGTTCTCCAAGATGACGGCGATACGCCGGTCTTCCAGGGAGCACCCGTCTATCATGTTGTCGATTTGGTTGATCAGTCGGGAACATCTCTTCGCCGTGCTCGGCAGGTGCTCCGCGGCCCTGATCCTCGCGTTGATCTCCTTGCACATGGCATGGAGCGCGTAGGCGAGATCCACCGTGACGGCGGCGATGACGTCCGCCATGGTCGGGGGCTAGTTCGGGGGCTAAACCGGAGCTGCCACCTTGGGCGGAGAGAGGGCAATGCGCCCCGGGATGTGAACTAATAACTCTTAACGTTATGCGGGGGCCGAATCAGATCTGTGATTTTTTTTCCAGTCCGTTCCATGCGTGTTCGCCCAGACCGTCCTGCTTTTGGACTGGGTTTTCTCAGGTTTTTTTGGAGGTCTATTTCCTGGGTCTGACGATCAATCTGTGACACCCATCACATAAAGCTGTTCTCGAACGAGGCGATAAGATCACCACGGTTTTTTCTCCCTATTTCCCTTTTTGATAGACTAAAAACCCGTGCACGAGAGGCACAGGCGGCCCTTTCGTTGGCAAAACGACGCCAACTCAGCAATCCCGCGAAAAAAACCCCGCCAACGTGCAACAGGGGCGCGCCCATAAAGCGCGCCGCGAACGACGCGCACGCACGAATGGAAACCATGCGCCGGCTTCCCCGGTACCACACGGTGGTCCGCAGGGAGTTCACCACGTGGATTCGCGAAACCCTCACGCCGATCGCGCCCGCTCGAACCGGTCGAGCCCTTCACGCGAAGGTTGCCGACCCTTTTGAATCGCCCAACGAGCGCCAAACGCCGCCCCCCCAGGCACCACCCGCGCCGAGAACGTGGAGGCTGCGACGCCCGGATGCGGGATGGCGCGAGTCCGAGGCGAAATCGGGATCCTTCCGCTACCCGGTCGGACCCGGAGGAGTCCCCGTCACCACCGGCGCCGCCGCGGCCGCTCTGGAGGCTGCGCAAAACGACAGGCTTAGGGCAGTGGCCGCGGCGCGTCGCGACTCGGCCATTGCCGAGAAGCTCGGCGAGGAGTTCAGCTCGAGGACGATGAAGTCGTTCCACAGCCCGCTCAGGAAGCATATGACCCTCGATCCCCTCATCAGCGAGTACTCGGTCGACTCCCCCGAGGGCGTCGCCCTCATGCAGCTCGCCGAGGCGCTCATCCGGACGCCAAAGGAGGCTGGAAAGTACATGCCCGCGCGGCTGATCCGCGACATGCTCGGCGCCGGGAACCTGAACTTTTTGTCCCACTTCGGCGGCGATAAGAGTATACTCATCAACGCCAGCAGCGTCGCCCTCTCCACCGTCCGCGGCATCCTCCCCAAGCACGTCCCGGGCGGAGAGTTCTTCGACGAGGCCACCCGGGGGCTGGCCATGAAGGGCAGCGACGCCGTGCTCGAGGTGGGCGTCACCAGGGCGCTGGGCCTGATGGCCCGCAAGTTCACCATGGGCGCCGATATCGAGTGTGCCGCGCGACGAGCCATGCGGGCGGAGGCTTACAACCCGGCGCGATCGCACTCCTTCGACATGCTGGGCGAGGGCGCGAGGACCGAAGAGGACAGCGCGAGGTACCTGGCGTCTTACGCGCACGCGGCTGAGGCGATCCAGGCGGCGGGGTTCAGGTCCCCGCAGATGAGCGTCAAACTCTCGTCGCTCTCCCCGAGGTTCGACGAGCTCTCCAGGGAGGAGTGCGTGCCGGATCTGTCCGCGAAGCTCGCCTCGCTCTTCCCCGAGCGAGACGGTCCGGACGCGTTCACCGTGTTTGTCGACGCCGAGGAGCAGAACCGTCTGGAGCTGACGTTGTCGGTGGTGGAGAACGTGGTTCGGGAGCGCGCACCCCCGCGGATCGGCGTCGTCGTTCAGGCGTACGGGCGCAGGGCGATGGACACGTTGGAGTTCCTCCGCGACTTGGCGATCAAGCACCCGGAGACCAAGATCAGCGTCCGGCTGGTCAAGGGCGCGTACTGGGACGCGGAGATAAAGGAGGCGCAGCTCCTCGGCGCGGACTCGTACCCGGTGTGGACCGAGAAGAGGCAGACGGACGTGAGCTACCTGGCGTGCGCGTCTTTCCTCCTGGACAACGCCGACGTCCTCCCCAACCCCGCCTTTGCCACGCACAACGCGCGAACCGTGGCTGACATCCTGTCCATGCTGGACGGCGACACCGAGGAGTTCATCCGACGCGGATGCGAGTTCCAGAGGCTGCACGGCATGGGCGAGTCGTTCGACTACTGCGGTCTGCCCGTGCGGGTGTACTCGCCCGTGGGTGCGCCCAACGACCTGCTGGCGTACCTGGTGAGGAGGCTGCTGGAGAACGGCGCCAACTCGAGCTTCCTCAAGAGGCTGGCGCAGGGACGCGACGACCTGATGAACGTGGACGTCCTGTGCGAGCGCGAACCCGAGGTGTCTACCGTCATCGGCACCCCCGCCGCCGTCGCCGAGGAGAGCTCGGGGGTTCCCGCGATGCCGAGGAACATCTACGGCGACACCAGGCTCAGCGCCAGGGGCGTCGACTTTGAGCACCCGAGCTTCCCGGCGACGTTCGCGGCGCAAAAGGCGTACGACCCGACGTTCAAGCCCCTCGTGTGCACCGGCGAGGACAGCCTCGCCGAGCTCATGGCCCGCCTGGACACCTTCCAGCCCAACACCACCAAGGCGAGCTGCACGATCAGGTCCCGCGCGGATGTCCTGAGGAAAGCCGCCGACATCGTGGAGCGCGACTCGGTCGCCATGTCCAAAATGATCATGGAGGAGGCTGGTAAGACCGTGGTGGACGCGGTGAACGAGGTGCGCGAGCTCGTCGACTTTTTCCGCTTCTACGCCAACCAGGCGGATACCCACCTGGCCGAGCCGAGGCGCCTCAGGACAGTCACCGGCGAATCGTGCACGCTCCAGGCGCAGCCCCGCGGGCCGTGGCTGTGCGTCGGGCCGTTCAACTTCCCCTTCGCCATCGTCGGCGGTCTCGCGTCCTCGGCGTTCGTCGCGGGTAACCCCGTGGTGATCAAGCCCCACCCGTCGACCCCTCGATGCGCGGCTGCGCTCGTGGACGTCCTCCGTGAAGCCGGCGCGCCCGAGGGTTCACTCGACGTGGTCGTCGACGGGCCCTCAGTGGACGCCGCCCGGGGAGTGCAGGAGGGCCAGTCCGACGCGGGCTCGGCGCTCGTGTCGTCCGGCGCGTTCGCGGGTGTCTCGTTCGTGGGGTCCACCCGCACCGCCGCCAAGATCAACCACCGACTCGCGCTCAACTCGGTGGAGAAGAGGGTGCCCCTCGCCAGGCTCGTCGCCGAGACGGGCGGCCTCAACGTCCTCGTCGCCGACTCGTCCGCGCTCCCCGAGCAGGTGTGCGACGCGGTGCTCGCGTCCTTCGCCCAGTCCGCGGGTCAGAGGTGCTCGTCCGCGAGGATCCTCGTGGTGGACAACGGGTGCAAGAACGAGCTCGCGCGGATGATCCAGGGCGGTTTGTCGGCGATGCGCGTCTCCAAGGCGAACCTCAACCTCTCCACCGACGTCGGCCCGCTCATCTCCGAGATTGCCGCCGACAAGGCGAGGACGCACTGCGACGAGCTCGAGTCCGGCGGAGCCAGGATCATCGCCCGCGCCGTCGGCGAGGACGACGGCGCCCTGTTCCATCCCAGGGTGTACGATCTCAACCCCGAGCCAGGGTCGGACCCCGTCGCGGGTCTTAACCTGCTGGAGGATGAGGTGTTCGCGCCGGTGCTTCACGTGGTCACGTACGACGGCTCACAGGCTGAGCTCGAGCGCGTGATCGAGGCTGTGAACAAGAAGGGATACGCCCTCACCGGTGGCGTCATGACGCGCTGCGAGTCCACCAAGGCTCTGGTGACCAACAAACTCGACTGCGGCAACTTTTACGTCAACCGCGACGTCGTCGGCGCGGTGGTCGAGTCCCAGCCTTTCGGCGGACACGGCCTGTCCGGCAACGGCGTCAAGGCTGGCTCGGAGGGTTACCTCGAGCAATTCGTCGCGCACAAGGTCATCTGCGAGGACACCACCGCGGCGGGTGGTAACGTCGAGTTGATGCGCACCACCAACTGAGCACCCCGAAAGAGGGGGGCAAACTGTACGAGTATGTGTACCGAGTACGCACTCTGTATGTATGAATACGTTGAGTATTGAATAATTGAAGCAGCAGCAGCATGCCATTCTTTTGAAATAATTACGATCACATTGTTCATCTGCGTCTCATCGCTCGTCGAGAAAGTTACATAAATCTCCAAACGCTCTCCCTGTTGGTCTCGTCCGGAGCACTGTGCAGGTGAGTCGCATCACAATACACCATGACCTCGTGTCCGGGGCTATACTCCGGTCGTCCAATGGCACTTACGGGGAGCTCGCCGACTTCGTAGTCTTCCCACTGAATCACCTCGCCCTCCTCACCATCCTGAGCCCTCCTGAGCGGATGCGACAGTTTACACGAGTGACTGAACACCCCCACACCCGTCCAGTTACTCTCTGGTGGAAAGCCAACCATCACCGTGAATCGATCCAGCCCTGAGTCCTGGTGCCACGAATGACGTTCCTGTCTTCTCCCGGTGCTCGTGATGTCGATCAACGAGCCGTGACTCACGGGGCCGCACAGCGCTCCGAGCGTCTGGATGAAATTTTCACCCGTCAAGTTTTCCACGCCGTCGTCGGCAAACACTCGACTCAACGACGCGTACCCGGTCCGCGAGGTTTTCCAGTTCACCATGAGCGAGGAGCTCAGTGATGAGATCGCGGCGTTCACCTTGTCGCTCGCGTTCGGGTCCGGGACGAACAGGTCGTTTCGTATCGCCCTGCGAATCGCGGTCCTGAACGCCGCATCCGAGTTGAATTTTTCCTGCAGCCCCGTGCCCGGGAACAGCTCCTCCAGGCCGTAAAACTTGACGTGTTCCGCCACCGCTTCGGCGTCGGGCCTTCGAAGATCAGACGGGACGTCGAACACCTCCACTTCGTTCCAGGCGCGGTAGTCAGCCTTCTCCACCACCCTGCCGTGCTTCGATCTCTTGGAATTTTCACCCCATGCACCTTTTTCCTTGCGATCGGTCCCTGCCGGTGCTGTGGGAAGTGGGGATGGAAGCGTGAGCAGCGGGTTGGCTGAAATTGATGGCTGCACATGAACACAGTGACACAGTGCGTTCTCTCTCACCTGCCGCGAACGGGTCGACCGATGATGTTCCGGTGCCGAAGGGGCTTCCACCTCCGGCTCCACCGAACGGACTCGAGGATGAGGGCTTGCCGCCGAAGGGAGATGCCGAGCTCTTGCCGCTAACTTCGCCGAATGGGCTTCCGCCGCATCTTATAACGGACGCGCGCCTGCCGTGTGGACGTCGTGATGTCGCGGAAATGGACCACGACGTCGGCACCGCGTGCGCCATCGTGCGCTATCCAATGATGCTTTCCGATGATTTTTTTTGGCATTGACTGCGCTAAGGCTCCGGACCCTCAGAGCTCAGGGCACACGGCGATCGTCCTACGCTAGAATTGGACCAACCTTCCGCAAAGTCGTTCGGCGACATGCGGTAGGTCGCCGTCGGGGCAATGCTGTGGCGTTCCGCGTTTCATTCACGTTCGTCACGAGGAGTGGTCCAGATGTATCTTCAGATGTTGCGAGGTCTCGAGATGTCGCCGAGAGTAGCTTCGCGCGGGTGCGCGGAGGCAAGCCGTGGGGCCCGTGCCTTGTCAGCAGGGTCTACACGACACCGCATTAGCTCCGACTATCCGCACAGTCTCCAGTTTCGTCGACATCGAGGCGGTGTCCGGAGGCTTTCGAGTCGAGCCTCGGCTTCGGTGCACGCCGAGAAGTCTGGGGCTTCCGGGGCGCCCATCTCGTCCCTGGCGCTGCGCACCGGACAGGTGCTCCAGGAGCGCGATATCGTCCGTCACGGCGACAAGGTGGTCGTATGCGTGAGCGGTGGCGTGGACTCGGTCGCGCTGCTGCACCTCATGGTCGAACTTCGAGAGGAATGGGCGCTCGACCTGCACGTCCTGCACTTCAACCACGGGAAGCGCGCAGAGTCGGAGGAGGAGGAGGCGTTCGTCAAGGATCTCGGCGCGCGGCTCGGGGTGGAGACGCACGTCAGGCACCCGGCGGAAGCATTCGAGAGTGTCGGGTTCCAGGCCAAGGCGCGGGCCTGGCGTAGGGACGAGGCGGAGCAACTCCTGGACGCGGTGGCGGGCCGGGTCATCTTACAGGGGCACCACGCCGATGACCAGACGGAGACCATCTTGATGAAGTTGATGCGGGGGTGCCACGTGTCCAACATCGCGGGCATGTCGCATCGAACGGGCAAGTACGGCCGGCCCTTGTTGGACGTGCCCAAGGATGAACTCCGCGCGTACCTCACGGCCCGGTCTGCGGAGTGGAGGGAGGATGCGTCAAACTCGGACAATGCGTTTCTGCGCAACAGGGTTCGCGCGGAACTCGTCCCGCTGTTGCGTGACTTGACGGACGGAGACCTGCGTTCGCAGCTGGAGGATATCACGGATCAGAGCGCGTCGGTCAGACGGTGGCTGGACACGCAACCTTCGTGCGTGGTGGACGTTGGGTCGTCAGCGGTGGACCTGGCGCACGGCGAGGTGGACGTCGAGGCGTGGTCGAGTCTTCCCGAGCTCGCGCAGGAGGACCAGCTGTTCGAGTACGTGCGTCGATCGACGGGGGTGTCGGTGCGATACCACAATTTGCGCAAGGTGTGCCGGCAGATGCGCGGGGATTCGCCGGCGTGGGACTGGAGGCTGTCGAAGGGGTGGAACCTGGTGCGGGTGGGAGCCCGGGTCTGGACGCAGCGCAAGATGGGGGCTGACAAGGGCGAGGATGAACCGTCCGTGCCGAGCACCGGCGAGTCCATGGAGCGGGTGGTCGTTGAGCCTCGGGGCGTCGTCGTGTCGCATCCCAAGGGTTGGAGCGTGAGGTGCTTCTGGGAAGATTCGATGGCGGTCAACGCGGAGTCTTCCGGGCCCGGCGTGGTACTCGCGAACCTGCCGGAGAGATGCGAGCTGAGTCTTCGGACCCGGCGCCCCGGCGACCGATTCTGCCCGCCGACGAGGACGACGAGCGTCAAGCTGAAGGACTGGATGCGGGCCAACGACTTCCCGCTGCACACCAGGGACCGAACCCCGCTGGTGTGCGTCGGAGCCGAGGTGCTCGCCGTGTACCCGGGCGCGGTGGCTTCGGCGGCGACGCCCGGCGGTTCGACGTGCGGCTCGGTGTTGCGCGTGGTGGTGGACAGCGTGACGCTGTGACGTCACGTACGGGTACGTTCGTAGCTAGAATTACTCGTATTCGAATAGGTACAGGGCGCGAGGACCTCTCAGTCTATCAGGTTCCAGAGATCGTTCGCGAGCTGGTAATCGGATCTGTCCCCGACGGCGTAGTCGATCACCTGCAGATCCTTCCCCTCGTGCGCGTTGACCCGTCCCTTGATCTTGTCCGTCGTCTCGTACTGCCACGAGATCTTGGATATGTGCGCGTACAGCGAGAGTTCGTGCTTCGCCCTGGGCACGTCGTCCATCTCGATGGCGTCAACCTCTTGTTTCTTCACCTTGAGGTTGGCGCCCTGCGACTTGAGCTCCGCCTGCATGTGCTCCAGGGACTGAGCCTCGGCCTCCATGTGGGTGAGGAACTCGCCCGCCGCGCGCTTCTCCGCCTCGACCCGCGCGATGCGCTTCTGATGCTCGGAAGGTGACTCCGACGGGGTCGCCTTCGTCTCGGCATCCGCCACGCGCTTCACCATCTCCTTGATGACCGTCTGCATGTGTGCCTCGCGGTCGTCGCAGAGCTTCCGCACCTCCTTGAACTGCTGGTTCAGCGACCTGACCTTGACCGCGTCCTCGTCCGTGGCGTAGATGCGGCGCATCTCCTCGATGAGCTCATGGCACTCGGCGAAGGAAGCCTCGGGAGCCATTTCTTCTTTCCCGGATTTCTTCAAACGGTAGGGCACGGGCGGCGACGGGTGGTCGCGCTGCGTCCACTAGAGTCGCGGATCTGGTCCACGAAGCCCTTCACGGAATGCGTGGAGGTCCGCCGCGTCGTTCGGGGAACGCGCGAGTCGCTGTGTGTCGGGCTGCCGCGTGGGTTCCCCCCGCGTGGGTTCAAAAAAGCCACCAACAGAAACGGGTAGAACGGGCCCATTTTCGGAAAATGTCAACTCTGGATTTCGCGTCACGGGACAACCCCACGAGATGTCTCGGACTCGCCACACGAGATCCCGCGCGGTTCCGGCACAGTCTGAGCGCACGGTGGCGGTGCCGAGGACGTATCGAGGCTATTTCAAGCGCGTGAGCGACGCTCGTTCATACGTTCGGTGCGTCCGACGTCCCCATCGACCCAAACCGAACGTCGGGCCGCGGACATTTTTTTGGTCAACGCTTTGGGCATCTTTCCCGTGACGAAAGATCGATTCCCTGACGGAACCCTCACCGACCCGACCACCTCGTTCCCACAGGCGATGGCTGCGACCGGCAGAGTGAACGTGTTCGCGCGCGTCCGCCCCGGCGTGGCGCGCGAGGATGGCGACCAGCACTGCGTGGACATGAACGCAGACACCGGCAAGTGCCTCGTGAGGCTCCAGGATGGGGACGCGGTGGAGCGCGTCCTCGCGGGGGGCTCCGCGGCGATACGCACGGTGGAGAAGGAGTACACGTTCGACGGCGTGTTCGACCAGGAGTCCACTCAGAAGGAGGTGTACGAGGACGTGGGCAAGCCCGTGCTCAAGGATGTGCTCCAGGGGTACAACGGGTCCATCCTGGCGTACGGCCAGACGGGCGCGGGTAAGACGCACTCCTTGCTCAACAGCGGCATGGGCATCGACGGCAAGCCGGACCCGAAGCAGGCCGGCTTGCTCCCACGGCTCGTCGCCGCGCTCTTCGTGCACGTGGGCGCCGACGTTAAGAACGTGTACACGGTGGAGGCGAGCATGCTCCAGATTTACAACGAGCAGGTGGACTGCCTCCTCGGCGACGACAGGGAGAAGGCGCAGGGTTTGGCGGTGACGGGTAAGTCCGAGGTGAAGGGCCTGGCGTGGACCAAGTGCGGGACCCCGAACGATTTACTCCAGTGCTTCCAGAAGGGTCGCATGAACTTGGTGTACGCGGAGACGAAGATGAACAAGTCGTCCAGCCGCTCGCACGCGGTGTTCCAGATTAAGGTTTCCAAGCGGCCGAGGGCGCTCGACAAGACGGGAACCAAGGGGGGCAAGGTTGAGATGAAGGCCACGTTCGGTAAGCTCACCGTGGTTGACCTGGCGGGTTCTGAGCGAATCAAGAAGAGCGGCGTGACTGGAGCGCAGCTCAAGGAGGCCACGAACATCAACTCCAGTCTCCTCTCCTTTGGCAACATCGTCCAGGCGTTGGCCGAGAAGAAGAAGTTCATCCCGTACAGGGACTCGAAGCTCACCAGGATCTTGGAGGATTCCGTCGGCGGCAACTGCAAGACGAGCCTGTTGGTGTGCGCATCGCCGTCCGCGGAGTCGTCCGACGAGACCGTGAGTACCCTCGAGTTTGCCTCCCGCGCCGCGCGCATCGAGATCACCGCCACGATCAACGAAGGGGTGGTCACCGTCGACGCCGCCTCCCTCGTGGCGGACATGAAGGGCGAAGGGCTGGACACCGCGCTCAAGCAGAAGCATTCGGAGATGATGGCCATGGAAAACAAGCTCAAGGCTGACGCGCAGAAGGAAACGTCGCAGCTCAAGAAGGCGAAGGAAGATGCGGTCAAGGCGCAGCAGGCTGAGAAGGCCAAGGCTACCGAGGCTGGCAAGCTCATGGAGAAGTGGCGGGTCAAAGCCGAGGAGGCTGGCAAGAAAATTTCATCCCTGGAAGAAGCGGTGAAGGAGGCTGCCGAGGCCAAGGAGGCCAAGGAGGCCGTCGCCAAGGCTGAGAAGCAGGTGGCCGACCTCAAGGCCCAACTCGCCAAGGAACGCGCCGAGCGCGCGAGGGAGGCTGACGCGGTGGCGCAGGACCTCAGGACGCAGGTTGAGGCTACGCAGAAGCTCCTGGAGGAGGCCAACGCCAAGACGGAGACCCTCGAGGGACGCGTCAGCGAAGCCGACGCCCTGTGCGCCGCGCTCAACAAACAGCTCGAGGAGTCTTCCGCGGCGCTCGATGCGGCGCAGGAAGAAGCCGTCGCCGCGCTCGCCAAGGCACACCAGGACAAGGCTGAGGCGCTCGCCCAGGCGGTTGAGGACAAGGAAGATGCCCTCCGAGCCGCCGAGGCTGAGGCTTGCGAGCGCGCCGAGCAAGCCGCCGAGTTTGCCAGGTGCGAGGCCGAGGCTGCCGCGGAGGTTGCGCGCGAGGCTCTCGAGGCAGACTGGAGTATGCGACTCGACCAGGCTAAGCATGAGGGTTCCACCGAGCTCTCCGTCGCCGTCGCCGCGGCTGCCAAAGAGCTCGAGGCTGCCAAGGCTGAGGCGGCGACGCGGCTTGACGCGGCTAGGTCCGCCGCGGAGAAGGAGCTGTCGTCGGTGAGGTCCGCGCTCGAGGCTGACCTGGCGACTCGCGCGGGGACCATCGCCGCGCTCGAGTCCACGGCGACGGAGCGCGCCGCGCGTATATCCGCGCTGCAGAAGGAGGCTGAGGAGCTCAACGCGCAGATTGAGTCCACCCGCGCCGACTTGCTAGCCACTCGAGAAAACGCGGCGGCGGAGGCTGCGAGGTTGGATGCGGCGCACGCCACCGCGCTCGCCGCCGTGGAAGCCAGGCGACGGGAGGCGATGGAGGCTGCGGAGAAGCGCCAACAGGACCAACAGGAGAGGCACGAGGCGGAGGTTGAGGCGCTCGAGACCAGGGCGACGCTCAAGGGGAAGCGGCTGTCGTGGGCGTTTAGCGCGTCCAGGGCTCTGCTCGACGAGACCAACGCCGAGCTGAAGCGCGACTGGGAGGACATGAAGCGACGCTTCGACGCGAGGGAGAGCCGCGCGGACGACGTCGCTAACATCAAGGGGCTGAAGCAGGAGGTTGGGGTGCTCGCGCAGACCTGCGCCAACCTGAAGATTGAGAAGACGCACCTCGCGCTCGAGCTCGAGAACCGCGACGTCACAGACGCCGTCTTTGGCAACACGGGGGGTAAACGGCACCACGCGGGGCCGAAGAACCCGGCGTCAGCCGCCAGGAACGCGCTCGGACAGGTCGCCACGCCGTCACCGAACCAGGCGAGGCGCACGGCGACCATATCGAGCCGCAACAGGGAGCTCGCCGCCGCGCGCCGAGCCAAAACCCCAGCCAGCGTCCACCGACCCACGCCGCCGAGCAGCAAGGCGCCGGTGACGTTTCACAGCAGGGACACCTTGGGGGGAACGCTGAGGTTCTCGAGGGACTTTCGTGGATCCTCGGAGAAGCTTCCGGCGATCGACGGGGCGTTGAACGCGGGAGGGCTGAGGTTCTCCCGCCTCAACCAGCTCCCCGCCGGGAAGTATGTCGCGCGCGGCCGCGATGTCCACGCGTCGGGCCAGTCGCGCCCTCCCAGTTTGACCCACGCACCGCGAAGAATCACGTGAGGATGTTAAAAAGTTCACTTAGGGTTCGTGGGATTCTCAACGAGTATGAGTAAATAGTTACGATAAATAGAGAGATGGGAAATACGAACAATATCATGGTAAGATAGTGACGATGTGCATACAGTTACACTTATCATCATTACAATCAGGCTTCCTCGTACTCCTCTCGCCTTCTCCACGCCCACGTCGCCTTGAGCCACCCCGACGGCGTGTCCTCCACCGACGTGAACCCCAACTCCCCGCCTTCCATCGCCGAACCCTCCACCGGCGTCGTGGGCTCCGGCAGACCCATAACCTCACACGTCACAGTGAACATGGCATACCTGTTAAAAAACACGACGTCGTACTAATTGCCCATACGTAAATAAAAACAAACACTCACCTCGAAGACAACCCAGGGTACGATAATGATTCCCTGTCCACCTCGGTCCGCCTCACGCTGCTTTCGTCGACCTTCAACGAAAACTGAGTCGCGTCGATCGCGCCGCCGAGCTCCTCGTCCACCGCGCGTCTCACCGCGTCGCGCCAGTCCTCGTTCCCGAGCAGCTTTTCCGACAGCGGCGTGTTTCGATACCGAACTCGTCCACTCTCCCATTCCTGTCGCGCCTCCACGAGCACCTGGCCCGGCCAAGTCTCGTCGGTGACCAGCAGCCGGAGCACTCGCACGTCCCGTCGCGGCGCGTTGGTCACGTCGTCCAGCGCCAGCGTGGTCTCGCCGCGTTCGACTTCGATGGCGAGGTCCGTGAGGGACTTGGCGCCGTTCACGCCGAAGGCGTTCGCGTCGACCCCGTTGGCGTCGAGCCATTGGCGCAGCGACGCGACGTCCCGCGACGTCCCGGTCCAGCCGCCCGGGTTGGATGCGTCGCCGGCGGCGGCGGGCGACGATGCGCCGGCGCTCGTGTGCATGGTCCGGCTTCGTGTCGGTCTCGATACACGCGGGTTGAAGCGCGGGCTCGACGGGGTCGACGTGGAGGCGGTAGACCTTGCGGAAAGTGCCGACGAATATCTCGGGTGATGCTGGTGATGATTACCACCTCGCGCGATGACCCGTCGAGTGGCGGGTGCGCCTCGAGACGCCCGCGCGCAGAGTGTGGCCCTCGCGTTGATCGATGAGAGCGCGATGGCGCGCCGCGAAAGCGCGACCCACATCCCCACCGCCGGGACGCCTCCCGGTTGTGATGGCGAGATAATCTCGTTGGATTATTATACGCAGTTGGCAGAGTGATGACCGAGAGAGTGTCCTCCTCCGCAGTGTCCGCGGATCCTTTTATGAACCCAGAAATCAGTCAATCAACATCTTCTTCACAAGACTCCGGTCAACAATGAATTCCATCCCGCGCAAGTGGGATACAACCGACGTTGTGGGGTAAAACCCAGCGTTGGTCTTCATGGTGTAGTTGGTTATCACGTCAGTCTAACACACTGAAGGTCCTCGGTTCGAACCCGGGTGAAGACACTTCCTTTTTTTTTGCATTCCTGAGGATATTTTGAAAACAGTTGCCTCCGTCACCGCCACACTCGCCAGGCGCCGCACCCGCACGACCGCACGCATCGTTCAATGAGCGACAACGGCCAGAGCGCCCTGGAGAGCGCCCTCATCGGCTGCTTCGGCGGCCTCTTCGCCACCTTCTGCGTCTACCCACTGGACCTCGCCAAGTCCAAGGTGTCCGCGCACATCAAACGCAAGGACGATAAGGGACCGGACGTGAGCTCGATCGAGGTGCTCAAGAAGATCATGGCGACGAAAGGCGCGGCGGGGCTGTACGAGGGCATGGGCGGACGCGCGCTGCAGTGCTTCGTCGAGGACTTTGTCTTCTTCTGGTGCGTCCCACGGATGTACAACACCGTCAACCCCACGGATACATACACAAGATCGCCCCACAACATCCACCCAGATTTGAAAAGATAATAACCAACTCTCCATCATGCACGATGAACACACTCCATAACTCCATCCATAACTAACGCACTCCCCACCGACCGACACCACCACACACAGGTGGTACTCGTCACTCAAGTCATACGCCCAGAACAGGGTGACCAAACGAGAAGGCCGGTCCCGACCGCTGACAATCACCGAAGGACTCGTCACCGGCGC
>Ga0209631_10003592_pt1 | contig 17704 bp, 16 predicted proteins | sample COG_08_FD_184752 | JGI IMG/M metagenome (GOLD analysis project Ga0209631, IMG submission 184752) | Pelagic Microbial community sample from North Sea - COGITO 998_met_08 (SPAdes) (version 2) | ecosystem: Environmental > Aquatic > Marine > Neritic zone/Coastal water | place: Helgoland, sampling...
TAATTCCTGATCATCTTTGGCAGTTTTCTGAAGTAGTTGAATTTCATCGGAATCGAAAAGATTTTTTTCGATCAGAAATCCATTTTGATCAAAATCTGAAAGTTGTGTTTGAGTCAAAAGTGGCATTTGTAAATTTTTCTAAATGACAAGTTACTGAATAAAATACTCTGAATATTCTGCTCGAATTCGCTCAATATCGGAAAAAATCATGCTGAGGTGATCTTGGATGGCTCTCACAGCTTCATCTGGTTGGTGCTGAATTATACAATCAACAACCCGTTGATGTTCATCAGCAATTTGGTAAATCCTTTTTGGGAGCGGAAGGGTTAAGTGCCGAACACGGTCCATGTGGGATTTTGCGATATTTGTGATTTTCCAGAGTCTGTTTTGGAAGCGGAACTCTGCAATTGTTTTATGAAAGAGTTCATCCAATTCGAATAAAAGATCTTTATCAGCAGTGCCTAAAGAATCATTGAACTCTTGAAGACGAGTGTTCAGTTGCTTATGTAATTGGGAATCACCCTGCTGTGCCGCAAATCGGACCGTGGCGCTTTCCATGGCTTCACGAATAAAATGACTCTCAAGAACTTCTTCCATACTAATTTTGGAAATTCTTGTCCCAGATTGAGGATAGATCTCGACAAGACCTTCTTTCTCCAGTTGCAACAGGGCTTCTCGAATTGGTGTACGGGAAACCTCCATTTGTTCACTCAGATCTTTCTCACGGATGGGGGAACCCGGTGGAATTTTACAATGAACAATCAAGTGATGTAGAGTTGTGTGGACTTGGGGTACGATCGGCAAACGACGATTGATGCGGATCATCTCAATATTAGATTTTTGCGGACGAAAACCCATGATTATTTTTATGAAAATTAATCATTTCTATAAATTATCGAAGTATTGATATATTAGTTTTTTTCATAAAGTCAACCAAAGGTTAGGCTTGATAGAACGGGATCATTGGAGCTTATGTCTTTGGCTTAGTTCCAAAAGTGTTGGAAAAAGTTTTTGTTCAAAAAGTAAAATTTCTGATTTTGATGGTGAATCTCAAGACCTTCTGGTCTGTTGAAAAATTCAATCAATCGATCATTAATAGTCAACGTCGCGTTTTCATCGTTATAAAATTTAAGTTGTCCATTAACGTTTTGAATAAAATCATTGTTAATTGAAACTTGATTAAAATAGAATTTGAGATTGAAAAACCTAAATCGAGTAAATAGTCGTTGAAAAATATCACTATCAAAAAAAAAGTCTTTTGAATAAATGATATGCTTATTTTGGTCAAACGTTAGATTTTTAGAACTAGTTGTGAATTTTCTGCAATCAAGATCTAAAAGAAGGTGCAGCAAATTTAATTTAAAAATACATTCATCCAAAACAATTCTTTTCGTCAAATTTAGAATATGAGATTTTTCATGCATTGGTATTTCAATGATAAATTTATTAAAATTTAGGGAAAGATTTAAAATATCTGAAGAGTAACCTTCAGCAAATAACTTAGGTTCATTTGGGCCCCAATCCATTGAAAGATTTCTTTCAATATTTTGTTTTACTTGAATATTGAACGTTTCAACGTTTTCTTTAAGGTAAATAAAACAAATAAAAAACAAAATAATTAAAAATATTATCATATAGATAAAAATTGATTTTCTTCTCATTTTCTACTTTGTAAACCAAATTAGATAATTTTTAAATTTATTTTGAGATAGTTGAAATTTTTCATTTAAGAAATCATGAATGATAATTGATAAGTCGTAATGATTTTCCTGTACAAGCATCCAGTTACAACTAGAGACTATTCCCTTTAATTCTCCGTGTTGCATGTAGGTATGAATCCCATTGGGGGTGACATATCGTACCCTCGCAGAATTAGGACATTGATCTTTCAAATATTCTGAAAAAATCTGCTGATATCCAATGTCAGTGATGTAGGGCCGAATTGATTCTGAATGTGCTCGCCAATAACTGTATGTGCCTTGAGTAAGAATTACAAAAGAAAGTAATCCCATAGATAATTTCTTTTTATGGACTTGAAAATTGATTCCCAGAACTAAAATCAAAGCAATGGTTGGAGTTAAAAATTGGAAATGATGAGTATTTACTCTTAACCCGAGGAAGAAAAAAAAGAGTGAAAATAGATTAATAAGGCCTATAAAATACGCTAAATTTCTCCAAGAGATATTGATTCTTTGGTCAAATCTGTTGGTTAAAAATTGAAAACTGAAAGAAACTACCAATAATATACAAATAATTGTTGAAATCTTGAGAAGAGGTAAAAGAAATTGATTCTCTGGAGAAATTATTGTTCCATAATCCAAGAATTTTCCAGTTTCTTGCGTCAATCCCCAACCTCCAACATAACTCGTGTATTCAATTAAGGGTGCTGTGAAGTCTTTAAATATTGTAGAGTGTGTCGGCGCCTTTGATGAAGGGTTTAAGATGCGAGTATGAATTAACCAGGGAGATATTAAAATGAAATGGAAAATAGCATGATTAAATAAATGAATTAATCTTGGTAATTTATTAAGTATTATTATCGTAATTCCAAATGAAAATACTAATAAAATAGCTTGTGGTGACATCTGAACAATCAAATTTATGATTAATCCAGATATGTGAAAAAAAATGGTTTTTTTAGTGTCAAAAAACTTAAATGTAAAGATAAATAAAAGTGCCATAAAAAATGGGATTAAATTTGGATTCCAGAGAAATGAACCATAATATAAACCCCAAACATTTGTAATGCTATAAACTCCAAATAAAATTGCAGAACTCAGATTTAATTTAAGATATAAAAAAGTCGAAAAAATAGAAATTGATAAAACATTAATAAATGCTATAAAGTAATATAATTCAATTGGATCATTTAAAAAGTAATATACTGGTGAAATAATATAATAAAATGCAGCAAATGATGGTATTCCGTTGCTGTGATTGTATCCAACTAAAGGAAATTTCCCGTCAATAATCTTTTGGAAAACTTCAATCGCAGCTCTCTGGTCGTACCAGATACTATTTGCTGGCACTGTCCAATAGTAATAATAGGATGTCGCTGTTATGAAAAAAATCATAAAAAACATAAATGTAATTAGCTGTTTAGACATTAAGAAATGATCTTTCTTTACAAATTCGGTTGAATGATGATTAGAAAAAATTTTAAATATTTTTCTTTATTAGTTGCTTGTTTGCTGACGACTTCTTGCTTCGTCCCAGAAACGAAACCAAACCAGAACTACGACTGTCAATTGGTTACGAAGGAATGGTCGCTGGAAGTCAAGAGTTTTGACAACTCTGATTCGATTGGGATTGAAGGACTCGCCGGCGCTACTCGTGGTTGCCAAGACGCTGAATGTGTTTTGGCAAACTTAGCCATAGTCACTGCTGGTGCAATAACTGTATCCGCAGGTTCTTTGATTGTCTCAGGAAGTGTTGTGATCGTTGGAAATACGGTTCACTGGCTTGAGCAACAAGGATCCTGCGATGACAGCATCACTCAGAAAATGGTGGATGGATTTGTTTCAGGATTGAAAGGAGCAGGTGGTTACTTGATCTCTTCGAGTAAAGATATGTTGGAATGGCTTACGAGTCCTCTTTCGGGTAATTGATAGAGGATCATTTCGTTGAATTTCATAAACTCGGGTTCATTCGAACCCGAGCAAAGTGGAAAATTTAGTTCCTAAGCTTTGGTTGAGTCGCTGTCAGGAATTCATCGGTTACAGATGCATTACACTGAGCCACAGCATTCTCCAGTTTGAATAGCCACTCATCCCCAAACTTATTCAGGTACCAATCATAAACAGGTGCAGCCGCAGCCTTGAAGGCAGCTTTTTCTGAAGGAGTTGGTACATAGATGGTACCTCCTGCTTTTTTGAAGTCTTCATAAGCTGGTACTTGCTTACGCATTGGGAACGCTCGAGCAGTTGTTTTCAGATGCTGGAAACCATCAAACAAAATACGTTGGTGCGCTCTTGGAAACTGCTGCCACCTTGCTTCACTGAAGAACCACAATGCTCCCATGTAGGCATGTCCATCCAACGTGATGTGCTTCAAATGCTCATGAAACTTCATTCCCACGATATCCGTGATGCCATTTTTTGTCCCGTCAACTACTCCAGTTGCTAAAGAAGTATAGACCTCAGGCCAGGAAATTGGAGTTGGATTCCCTCCCATTGCCTTTACTAATTCAATTTGGACATCCGCTTTGATGGTCCGGACTTTTAAGCCGATTAAGTCATTTGGTGTCCGAATCTGCTTCTTCGTGTTAGCTATATTTCTCCATCCTCCAGTATTGGAAATTGCCATCAGCCTCATGGGAATACCCTCTTCCAAGACAGCTGCACGCAATTGATTGGTGAACGTTCCGTCAAACACACATTCAGTTACGCGGTCATCTGGAAACATATACGGAAGGTCCAAAACCTGTGCTGGCCCATATACATTTCCGAATCCCCCAATCGTTGTGATGTAAATTTCCAAAGCACCTGACTGAATTGCATCCAGACACTCCGCATCCTTAGAACAAAATCCGCCATTTGGATAAATCTGAACCTCAATTTCCCCATTTGATCTGGATTCCACATAGTCTTTAAAGACCATCGAGCCATCAAAATCTTCATCATTTTCATTAGCGAAAAAGTTGATTTTGACGACTTCTTTTGCCGATAAGTTAAGGCCGTTACCTAGTAGGAAAGCGGCCCCTACCATGAACGCTGAAAGACAGCGACTAATCTTTGATCTCATCATGTTCAATTTCCTCAAGATGATTTGATGAACGTACGCACTCAGCGTACTCAATTACCAGGAAGGCCTGGTGAAATTCGGAATTATCGAAGGAAACCCAGTAACCTCGGCAGGGTCAACGATACTTCCGGGACAAAGGTGATCAACAAGATCACCAAGATCTCTACTGCCAAAAAAGGCAGCATTTCTTTAACAATTCTCTCAATCTTTTCTCCTGAGATGCTCGATGCAACAAATAACACTAATCCCATTGGTGGAGTAGCTAAGCCGACGGTCAAGTTCACGCACATCATGATCGCAAAGTGAAGTGGTTCCACGCCCAGACTAATAAAAGTGGGTCCTAAAATCGGTCCAAGGATGAGAATGGCAGGGCCAGCATCAAGGAACATCCCTGTGATCAAAAGAATGATGTTAAACAGAAAAAGTAGCAGATATTTATTTTCTGTTAGATCAAGCAGTGCCTCGGTAAGAGTCCTAGGAATCCCAGAAATTGTGATTACAAAGGAGAAAGCGACAGCGGCTCCGACCAGCAACAAGACTGCTCCAGAAGTCATTGCGGACTTTAAAAAGACTTCCGGGAGTTGTTTGAACGAGATCGTTTTCAATACAAAAAGACTGATTATCAGCGCATAGGCAGCTGCAAAAGCTGAGGCTTCCGTAGGAGTGAAAACACCACTCAGGATTCCCCCCAGCAGCAGGACTGGTGTCATCAATGGGAAAAATGCATGCCGAAAAGCAACCCCACGCTCACCCCAAGATTTCCTTTCACCCATAGGATAATTACGTTTAATGGCAATAAATCGGGTTATTACCATCAGTGAAATACCCACGAGAAGTCCTGGGACAATTCCAGCTGCAAATAATCCCCCGACAGAAACATTCATCACAAAAGCATATAGTATCATGATGCCGGAAGGTGGGATGATTGGTCCAATTACAGAGGAAACAGCGGTAATCGCTGCGGAGAATCGCGTTGAATATCCATTCTTTTCCATCGCTGGAATTAACATGGAACCGATTGCCGATGTGTCCGCAACAGCTGATCCAGAAAGGCCTGCGAACAGAATGCTGGAGAGAATGTTGACTTGAGCTAAGCCAGCTCGGAAGTGTCCAATCATTTTGTCTGAGAAATCAACGAGTGACTTCGTGATGCCACCTTGATTCATCAGTTCACCGGCTAGCATAAAGAAGGGAATGGCCAACAGAGGTCCAGCTTGGATCCCTGAAATCATCCTGGATACAAGGCGGGTCACCATCAGGCTCTGGCCATCTAAAAACAAGCCAATTCCTGGGGCCAGAAGCAAAGCGAAGAGCACAGGGAGGCCTAGAAACATTAGACCCAAAAACAGGAAGATGAAGAGCGGGGAGACCATACTTACTCCAATCCCTGTGAGGAGGTGACACCGACCTCCAACTTTCGATTGGCAAGAATATTTTGGAACGCTTCCCAAAGATTGATTAGCCCTACCCAAAACATCACAACCATCGAAAAGGGAACAACCAAATTGACATGGAAGAAGTTGATGGGCACAGAGGAAACTTTTGTCATTGCTCCTCTTTTAACCACATTCAGAGATTCAAAAAAGAAATAGACAATTACTGCAATGATCGCTATTTCCAAAATCAACAAGAGACTCTGCTGCAAGCGAGCAGGGAGCTTTTCCAGCAACATCGTTATGGTTACATTCATACGGTCTCTGTAGAGAACTGGAGCCACCAGAAAAGCAACCCACATCATCATGAATGTAGACAATTCCTCAGCCCAAACAATTGAATCATTGAGGACATAGCGAAAGAATACCTGGACCACCATTACAGCAAGCATGATTGCTGTAAGAACAATTGCTGAACATTTACAGAATGTCAGGGCTAAGTTCAATGGTTTCAATAGATACGCAAGGATCAATTTACTACTCTAGCTGATGATTCCTGTTTCAAAGCCTTCAAAGGTTGGGAAGGTACCAGATTCTTTCAAAAGTTGTATGAAATTTTGTTCAACTGAATTCGTGTTTTCAGAAGAGTCTGGACTCAACGCCTTTCCCCAACACCAAGAGGTGTTAAAGGAAGAGAGTCTGGGACCCTTCCATAGACTTTTGAAAGTTGGCAGGTTTGAAGTTGCGGTAGTACTTTTGTTCCAAAATTTTCACATTCATCCTTGTGGGGATAGCCTGAGAAAATAAAAGCCTGAATTCCCATTTTCTGGTATCTTTCAAGTTTGGTCAGAATCTGATCAACACTACCAACAAGCGCAGCTCCACATCCAGACCGAGCTCGTCCGACACCAGTCCAAAGATTAGATTCTACAAACCCAGACTCATCGGAATCAATGACATTCTTTGCCTGATAAGAAACGCCAAGGCTAGTGGAATCCAAAGCCCTGGCTTTGATGGCCTGACCAATTTCGTCTTCTAACTGAGACACCAGAGACTGCGCATATTCTCTAGCTTCAGCTTCGGTGTCACGAACAATCATGTGCACCCGCAACCCATAATCGAGGTTTCTCCCAAAACGCTGGGCCTGAGCGTGAGCGGCTCGCATTCTTTCTTTCAACCCATCTTCTGGTTCTGGCCACATTAGGTAGACATCGCAGTGCTGGCCACAAAGTTGAAGTGCGGGCGGTGAATATCCACCAAAGTAGAGTAGCGGTCCACCATTTTGCTGATAGGGTCGGGCAGGATCAGTGGTTAGCTTTTGAAATTGATAGAAACGACCTTCATAGTTGATCTCGTCTTGACTCCAGGCCTGTTTGAGAATCTCGACGACCTCCTTGGAACGTTCATAGCGATCTTCACTGGAGATCTTCTCTCCGGGCATGTCCGAGGAAATAATATTGATCGTAAGGCGGCCTCTCATCATATGATCCATGGTGGCGACTGTCCTGGCTAACATGATTGGGTGCATTTCTCCACAGCGTACAGCTGTGAGCACGTTAATCTGACTGGTCAGAGGTGCTACACCGGAAGCGAATGTTAACGTATCTTGGCCAACTTGATAGGAGGAGGGACAAAGAATGTTGCCGAAACCTAGTTTTTCAGCAGTAAGTAATACTTCACTGGTGTTTTGCCAATTGCTGCGTAGTTGACCATCTGGAACACCAAGATACCGGTAATCATCTGAACAAAGAGGGGCAAACCACGCCACTTCAACACGATCTAGATCTGCACTCTGGATAGGTACGACTGTTTGAGAATTGGACATGACTTTAGCTAAATGATTTTGTGGGTAAAAAATGACGACTGAAAAACGGCCGCTTCAATATGGAATGATTGGATGTGGAATGATGGGACAGGAGCACGTGCGAAATATGAGATTGCTGGATAATGTTGAGTTGAAGCATGCTTATGAGCCCGATGAGGGGATGCGAACACAGATGAGACAAAGAGTTCATTCGATTCAATTTCATGAGAGCATTGAGGCATTGCTTCAGGAAACAGAAGTCGATGCTTGGGTGATTGCGAGTCCTAATTTTAGACATGCTGAGCAATTAGAACTGATCAGCGGCCTGCAACCAAAGCCAACTTTGGTTGAAAAGCCTCTCTGCACCTCTCCAGCGCAACTCAAAAAATTACTTCAACTAAAGAAGAACTTTCATTTTCCGATTTGGGTGGCGATGGAATATCGCTACATGCCTCCCTTGGCGGCTCTGCTTGAAGAGATTTGCAATCCTTCCTGTTTAGGTCAACTCAAAACACTCAGTATCCGCGAGCATCGCTTCCCATTTTTGGTCAAAGTGGGCAATTGGAATCGCTTCAATGCCAACTCTGGTGGAACGCTAGTAGAAAAGTGCTGCCATTTTTTTGATCTGATGAACCTGATCACGCAAAGCCAAGCAACAATGGTTTTTGCGTCAGGAGGAATGGCAGTCAATCACATTGATGAAAGCTACTCAGGACAGAAACCAGATATTATTGACCAAGCCTTTGTGATTGTAGAGTTTGCAAATGGAATGAGGTCAACCCTTGACCTGTGCATGTTCGCTGAAGGATCTCTATTCCAGGAGGAAATTGCAGCTGTTGGATCAGCAGGGAAGGTTGAATGTAAAATTCCTGGACCAGAGCGATTCTGGCCAAAAGATTTGGGCAAACCACCCACACCAGAGTTGATTTTCAGCCCAAGATTTCCAAAAGGTATTTCAAGAAAAGAAGTTGCTGTAGATCCATTGATTTTAGCGGCTGGAGACCATCATGGTTCAACTTTTTACCAGCACCAACGATTTCAGCAGGTAGTTCTAGGGAGTGGGGAAATCGAAGTTAGTTTGGAAGATGGAGCCCGGGCTGTTTTGCTTGGATTAGCAGCTCAGGAGTCAATCAAGACAGGCCAGGCCATTTCTTTGGTAGAGGGCGACTACTCGTTCGATCGGTCTCTGTAGATTTGGCACTCAGTAATAATTGAACCCAAAGAACACCGCTCACTAACTTTGTCAATCTGTCACAATCTGAACTTTCATGGAGACAGTTTTATCAAAAGCCAATTGGAGAGCCTTGGCTGCTTCGGCAATTGGAAATCGACCAGTTAGGATCGATTGTACATTCAATCTTTGATTCTCAAGCAATCGGACGGCTCGTGAGAACACATTGCCAAAACGCATAGAACCTCTGATGTCCAATTCCTTAACCATGATCTGATTTGCGAAAAGATGAATTCCCTCAGCAGGAAGCGTTCCTACCTGCACAATTGTGCCACCGCGACGGACTAGCTCAATACAGTTGCCAAGGGCAGATGCTGCGCCAGAAACCTCAAAAGCTACATCAAATTCATTAAGTAATTCGGTAGAGGGTGAAGCTGACGGCTTGACACAAATTGTAAGGTCGGCCCCGACTTTTCGGGCAATTGCCAACGGTTCCTCCAGTACATCAACCATCGTAACCTGTTCTGCCCCATCCAGCTTGGCTGCAAGTAAAACCATGCATCCGATCGTTCCCGAACCACTGATTAAGACTCTCTTCCCAAACAAGTTACCTGCTCTGTTGACAGCGTGAAGTCCCACAGAGAGTGGTTCTGACAATGCCAGTTCTTGGAGAGAAACCTGATTTGAAACAGGAATACACTGCTTTGCTGAAATTAAAAAGTATTCCCGAAACATTCCCTGTGCATGTGGAAAAACACTGGCACTCCCAAGAAAAAACATACTGTCACAAAGATTTTCACACCCTTCCCGACATCGAGAACATTTTCCACAAGGGTGAGAGGGATTAATCGCAACTCGTTGTCCTTCTTCGAGACCAGTGACATTGGTGCCCAGACCTGCAATCACACCAGATGCCTCGTGGCCAGGGATCAAGGGTTCTTGAATTTTGAATTTCCCAATCTGTCCATGCCGAAAATAGTGCATATCTGAACCACAAATTCCTGCAGCTCCCATCTTTACCAATGCCTGATCGGGTCCGGGTTGCGGACAAGGAACGTCTTCAATTCTCAGATCTTCCGCTCCGTGAATGCTACATTGCAGCAAGAGTCCTCCTAAAGTTTAGCTTTGAATTTATCGATAAAGCATTGTTGGTAGCCACAAGACTATCTCTGGGACGTAGGTTATGACTAATAGGGCACCAATCAACGGTATGAACCAAGGCAGCACAGCTTGAACGGTTTCCTCAAAGGTTTGGTTAGAAATCTTGGCCATGATGTAGAGAACCATGCCGATTGGCGGAGTCAACAACCCAATCATCAGATTTAGAACCATCACCAAACCGAAGTGAACAGGGTCTATACCTAGACTACCAAGAATTGGCATGAACACAGGAACCAGAATGGTGATTGCTGCGATCGTCTCCATGAAACAACCTACAAATAACAAAAAAACATTCGCCATGAGCAAAAATACTAACGGATTTTCACTGATGGAAAGGACCCATTGTGCAATTTGTGAGGTAACTTGAGTCGTAGTTAACACCCAAGCGAAAATGGAAGCACTGGCCACGATGAAAAGAACTGTCGCTGTGGTTTCGATAGTTTCCATCGAGATCTTGATCAACATCTTCCAAGTCAACGAACGATACCAAACCAGACCAAGGAAGAGAGACCAGGCAACAGCAGCAACAGCGGCTTCGGTGGGGGTGAAGAGGCCAGATGCCATACCACCGATCAAAATGACTGGGGTCATCAACGCCATAAAGGCTTCTAACCTCAGAAATTTATCAATAGCCATTAACCCCAAGAACGGGACTCCAAATTTCCACATGCCCCCAAGTTCTTCATCCTGCCAAAGATGAAACAGAAAATAAGCTGCGATCAGCAGTATTACCAACTCCAAGAAAGCCTTCCCCATTTTCAACCAATTGAGGGCGGCATCTCTTCCGTAGTGTTGGGAGTAGGAAAAGTAAGTGACCATTCCCATCATCAAAAGGGTCATGACCAAACCCGGAATGAAACCTCCGGTAAACAACTGTCCAATCGAAACATTGGCCTGAACCCCATAGATCACCATCGGCAAGGATGGGGGTATGATCGGGCCGATTGTAGCTGAGGCAGCAGTTACCCCAACAGCAAACTTGGTAGGGTAGCCGTTATCTTTCATTGCTTTGATTTCGATGGTTCCCAGTCCACCCGCATCAGCGATAGCAGCTCCTGACATCCCTGAGAAAATCACTGAAGCAAGGATGTTCACATGCCCCAGACCACCCTTGAGCCAGCCAACCATAGACAAAGCGAAATGAAAAATACGATTAGTGACCCCTGCGGAATTCATCAAATTCCCGGCAAGGATGAAGAAGGGAACAGCGAGTAGGGGGAAGCTATCAACCCCACCTACCATTCTGTGCACCAGGGTCAATGGCGGAATGGTGCCAGAGAACCAAATATACATTAAGGAACCGATGCACATGGCAATTGCGATCGGAATCCCCAAAGACATGGAGGAAAGGAAAGAAAGAAAAAGCAGGGCGTTCATGGGTTAGTTCTCGATTTCTCCAGGACGTTCCAAAGAACTCCAACCCTGTCGCTGATGACGAATTGCCACCTGAACGGAGCGAAAAGTCATCATTACAAAACCAAAAGTGACGAATCCATAGACGTAGCTCATAGGAAAGTCAATTACCGTCATGTTGAGGTTGTGCATTCTCGGCACAAGGCTGTACGAAACCCAACTTGTGTAAGCTAGAAAGGCAATTCGTACAAGATCTACGAAAGTGGAAAGTGAGCGTCCAACTTTTGGGGGAACAAGACGATAAATGAATTCTACGTGAATGTGAGTGTTGCGACGGACTGCCATCGACGCACCTAGAAAGGTCACCCCGATCAGAAGATAACGAGCGATTTCTTCCGTCCATCCTGCTGAGTCTGACAAGACGTAGCGAGTAAAGAATTGGTAAAAGACCGTAATGGCCAATAACCAAAACACCACAAAGGTCAGCCAGTCTTCCCAGTGGTAAACACCCAGGTCGACTGGCTCATCGGTGGCGTGAAATTGTCCTGAATGGTCAGAATTGTCCGATGTGGACAGTTTTTCACTAGATGACATGGGAATCAGCGAATTGCCTGAATTTTATCCCAATCAGATTTGTCGTAGCCCATTGAAGCAATGGGTACTGCCTTCAGAACAGCCTTTTGGAAGCTATCTCGATCTACGTCAGTAACGGTCAAACCTCGCTCTCGAAAGACTGCTGCCAACTTGGCTTCCCGGTCCATGATTTCTTGGCTAGCTTTCTGAGCTGCCTCACGAGTGATATTCGTGAAGAGTGTCTTCTCAGCTGCACTCAGGTTGTTCCAAATATGAGGAGCCACCTGTGTTGCCACTGCATCAACGATATGACCAGTCAGCATGATATGCTTTTGAACCTCGTAGAACTTCTTGGCATCAATGGTAGGAAGTGGATTCTCCTGGGCCTCTACCGTTCCACTTTGCAGTGCTAAGTATACCTCAGAGAAGGCAATTGGGGTTGGATTGGCTCCACAGGCCCTCGGCATGGCCATGTAGGCAGGAACATCAGGTACTCGAATCTTCAAATTCTTCATTCCTGCACAGTTGCTGAACTGTCGGTTTGAAGTGGTGTGGCGTGCACCGTAGTAGGTCATCGCTGTGATGTGGATTCCCGTTTTCTTTTCATACATTCCGGCCAACTCAGCAAAACCATCACTCTTTGACCAGGCCAGTAGGTGGTTCCCATCACGGAAAGTGAAAGGGTAGTATCCTACACCAATTCTTGGGACACTTCTGGCGGCAAATGAGAGACCAGAGATAATCATATCCACAGTCCCTAGCTGCATTCCCTGGTTGATGTCGGTTTCTTTACCAAGAGATGAAGCGGGATAGACTTCAACCTTGTACTTACCGTTGGTCTGCTTCTCAATTTGCTCCCCAGCCCAAACAGACCAGGTGTGGTAGGGCTCTGAGGTCTCATAAACATGAGCCCACTTCAGTGTAGATTGTGCGAGTAGGGTGGCACTGCTCAAACCTAGGGCGACGACCATCGTCACCGAGATCTTCAACCAATTTTTCATAAGAATTCTCCTTCAGAGATGGCAGGGAGGCTTGATGGTTTGAGCCTCCATAGATTTTTGATTACGAATTCTGCATGCGTTCATGAATGCAGAAAAACGTGTCTCTGATATATTAGTGATTGACTTAAAGTCAATCAAAAACTACTGATTAAGGTGAATTTGTATCTTTCTTCAACCAAGGAGACGAGCATGAAAATTACAGAAGCCCGTGTGATTGTGACCTGTCCAGGGCGGAACTTTGTGACACTCAAAATTGTCACAGATGAAGGAATTTATGGTCTTGGAGATGCCACCTTAAATGGAAGGGAACTGGCGGTAGTATCGTACCTTCAAGACCACGTGGCTCCTTGCCTAATCGGACGTGACCCCCAGCAGATTGAGGATATTTGGCAATATCTCTATCGAGGAGCCTATTGGCGTCGAGGACCTGTAACGATGACGGCAATTGCAGCCGTGGATACCGCCCTTTGGGATCTGAAAGGCAAAATTGCCAATCTGCCGATTTATCAATTGCTGGGAGGTAGAAGCCGAACAGGTGTTTTGGTATACGGGCATGCCAACGGTGCAGATCTATCCTCTACCATTGATGAAGTGGGTCGTTACCGCGAGATGGGATACAAGGCCATCCGTGCACAATCGGGTATTCCAGGACTGGGCAGCACATATGGGGTCTCGAAGGATCGAATGTTTTACGAACCAGCCGACAATGACTTACCCACCGAAAATTTCTGGTCTACATCCAAGTATCTAGATTTTGTTCCAAAGCTGTTTGAAAAGTTGAGAGAGGTCTATGGGCCAGAGCCACATTTCCTTCACGATGTCCATCATCGTTTGACCCCACTCGAAGCAGCACAGCTTGGGAAGATGCTTGAGCCCTATCGAATGTTCTGGCTGGAAGACACTGTGCCTGCAGAGAATCAGGAGGGATTTCGGTTAATTCGCCAGCATACCACCACTCCCCTCGCAGTGGGTGAAGTGTTCAATACGATTTGGGACTGCAAAACCTTGCTGCAGGAACAGCTTATAGACTATATCCGGACGACAGTGGTTCACGCTGGTGGTATCACACACTTGAGAAGAATTGCTGATCTTGCTGGTCTCCATCACGTTCGCACTGGCAGCCATGGTGCAACAGACCTATCACCAGTATGTATGGGTGCTGCGTTGCACTTTGACACCTGGGTGCCGAACTTTGGGATTCAGGAATACATGCGACACACAGAAGAGACTGATTCGGTATTCCCTCATGATTACAGATTCGAGGATGGTTTCCTTTTCTGCGGAGAGAGTCCTGGTCACGGAGTGGATATAGACGAGGCCTTGGCTGAAAAATACCCCTATCAAAGAGCATTCCTTCCGGTAAATCGGCTTGAGGATGGGACGATGTGGAATTGGTGAGATGATTTTTGCCACTTAGGAGGATCAAACTCTAGATTAGCGAATGATCCTCGGAGTGTTTCTTGCTGGTAAGTCTCAGGAAAAAGAATTTACATGGTACAAAATGACATCAACAATGATCAGGAGGCAGCGCCTAATTCCTCTTCCATGTAAATTTTGATGATTTCATCAAAGTTATTTTCTGCTTTGAAGCCCAGCGATCTTGCCTTCTCAGCCTCAAATGACTGAGGCCAACTGTAGACCAACTTTTCGATGAAAGGATCTGGCTCTCGTCGAATCAATGAGACAGTATCCTTACCCGCAGCGCGCTCCAGTGCTTCGATCTGCTCCTTAACACTCGCACACAAACCAGGCAACGTCAGATTGCAGTTCCTACCAACTAATTCCAGATCAATAGTGGCTGCGTGTAAGAAAAAGCCAACGGCGGCTCTTGGGCTGGCGTGCCAATGACGGACATCATCTGACACCGGCAAGACAGCTTCCTTACCGTTCAAAGGCTCTCGAAGAATTCCCGAGAAAAAACTAGATGCTGCTTTGTTGGGCAATCCAGGTCGGATGCAGATTGTTGGTAGTCGAAGCCCAATTCCTTGTAGGATTCCGCGTCTGGAATAATCTGCCAACAGCAACTCACCTATGGCTTTCTGAGTCCCATAGCTACTCAGGGGAGTGCGGTGATGCGTATCGGGGATCGGATCTGGAAATGGAACACCGAACACAGCGATTGATGAAGTGAAGATCACTCTAGGGCAATAATCCTTTTGAGCCCGGATCGCCTCCAATAAATATCGGGTACTGTCAAGGTTGACGCGATAGCCTTTCTCAAAATCAGCTTCCGCTTCTCCAGAAACGACAGCAGCCAAATGGAAGATGAAATCTGGCCTTTGTTGAATGAGTGTTTCAGCAGAGTCCGGATCTCGCATGTCCATCGCGTGTTCAGCGTAGGCCCCTTCAAATTGAGGTAGTCCCTTGGGGGTTGTGATGTCAGCGAGGGTCAGCTTGGTAATTTCTTGTTCGCCAATTCTTCGATCTTGAATCAGTCGCTGGGCTAATTTGCGACCTAACATTCCAGCTCCACCAGTAATCAATACATGCATGTTTCAAGGTTAGAAAATAGGGTTATGATCTAGCCGTGTAAAAGAAATTGAGATGTACCAAATTCCTCTACTTCGCAGGGAAAAACTTCATGGATAAGTACCCTTTGGGCTCCAGAAATACTGATGCGCATGTTGATCTCATCAGGGAGACTAGTCAACGTATTTGTCCGAATTCTTAAAAAATTTACTCAGGTGTTTCTCCATTTTTTGAGATCGAAATTTGACGAAACCATGAGGATTCCAAAGAGGATCATAGCACCACCAAACCATACCTTTGGACCGGGTTCGTCTCCCCAGAAGATGATTGCCATCAACACAGCGAAGATGGGAGTCAGGAGGTAGTATGGAGTGATGCGACTGACAGGTTGTTCCTGTAACAACCAGAAGTTGATTCCATGACCGATGATCGAGGAGAAAATAACGGCATGCAGCACGGAGATCCAATTAATCCAAGTAGCAGATTCAATCTTTTGCCAATGATCTTCTTCAACCAACAGTGACAGGAAAAATATCGGCAATATTCCACATAGGCCTGTCCAAGCCTGTAGGGTCAATGGGTTGATCTCCTTCAGTTTGTGCCGAACCATCAGACTGCAAATTGCCATCACCGCTGTTGCTGCTAGCATGATCACCATCGAATCCAATTGAGTGAAGATCACTGGATCAAAGCTCATCACAGCAAATCCTAGAAAGGCGATACCTATTCCCAAACCGACGCTCCAATTGAGTTCTTCTTTCAGAAAAATCAAAGCAAGGATGGCTGAGATCGGAATGTAGGCTTGGGAGGCGAGTGCCAGGGACGCAATATCAACAGCCAGATGAAATGCGGTCATTCCTAATCCAAAGTGCAAAATTCCCATCAGGCAAGTGACCTGCAGGAATGCTTTTCGATTCTCTCTCGGGAATCCTCTCAGGAAGGGTAGTAAAAACAGGACTAACCCTGCATAGCGAATGCTTAGTGATAAGTAAGGACCGAAATGAACGACGTTCATCTTGATGGAGAGGAACCCGGAGCCCCAAGCCAGGTTCACTACGATGATGGCCCACCAGTGCTTCAGTAACAATCTGTTCCAATTTTTAAGGGGCGCAGAATTCGCGAGGTCAATTCGGAAGGTTCAAATTGAGGTCGAAAATAAAACTGTAAATTCAAGAGTTCGACGAGCTTTTCTAAGTTGGTTTGACATTACACGGGAACAGTGTTTTGTTGGAAAACTTTTATCTTTTCACAAAAAATTATCTAACATTTCTAATGGCTGAAGAAATTTTAATTACAAGCCAAGCGTTTTTTCGTCATGAATGTTTGGCCGATCTGGAGAGCAGATACCTTATCCACAGACTCTGGAAGGCTAGTGATCGAGATGCCCTAATCGAGAAAGTCGCCCCTAAAATCAGAGTTGTCGTTACAGAGGGCTGGGCACCAGCAGAATTCCAGGATAAATTTCCCAATTTGGCATTAATTGCAAGTCATGGAGTCGGCTATGATGGAGTGGATGTCGGAGCAGCTCAAGCAAGAAAGATCTCCGTCACCAACACCCCCGGCGTTTTGGATGATGCTGTTGCAGACCTTACGATTGGATTATTGATTGCCGTTACTCGAGGAATGGTGGTCGGGGATCAATACGTTCGTAATGGCGAATGGCTCAAAGCCAACATGCCCTTGATGAGCCATTTGCGAGGAAGACAAGCTGGAATTCTAGGTCTGGGTCGAATCGGAATGGCTATCACAGACAGATTGAAAGCTTTTGGTATCACAATCAACTACCACAACCGCCGGAAGCGATCAGATGTGAGCTACAATTATTTCTCATCTTTGACGGAGATGGCCGAGCAGGTGGACTTCCTGATCTTGAGTTGCGTCGGTGGAGAAGCAACCAAGAAGATTGTCAATCGGCAAGTCCTGGAAAAACTTGGGTCAGATGGTGTGCTGATCAATATTTCACGTGGATCTGTTGTCGATGAAGATGATCTTGTTGCCTGTCTCCAAGATGGCAAGCTTGGTGGGGCAGGTTTAGATGTATTTGCAAAGGAGCCAA
>Ga0209631_10003597_pt1 | contig 17694 bp, 17 predicted proteins | sample COG_08_FD_184752 | JGI IMG/M metagenome (GOLD analysis project Ga0209631, IMG submission 184752) | Pelagic Microbial community sample from North Sea - COGITO 998_met_08 (SPAdes) (version 2) | ecosystem: Environmental > Aquatic > Marine > Neritic zone/Coastal water | place: Helgoland, sampling...
CAATGACTTCAGTTTTAAAATCTGTCTTATGTTTTTTATAGTTAAAGTAGTTATCTAACATTAGACCTCCATTTTTTATGTACAGTAGATGATTCGAATCAAAAAATCTTTTTGGAGTTACTCTATTTTAGAGCAATTGTTGCTATTTTAATTAAATTTACAACCCACAAGTTAATTTTTAAATTTATTTTATGATATAATATAAAAATGAATTTTAAAAATTTTTTAAGTATTTTAATACTTTTTTTTATTTTTTCAGGATGTCAAACCATTAAAGAAAAATCTGACTCAATTGCTGAAAAAGAGAATAAAGAATATGGAAAATTAGTGGGAAAAAAAATTAGTAATTTAAAAATTGAATTAGGAAACCCTACTGAAGATTACATTGATGAAGCGGGTAATAAAGTTTTTTTATATAAATCAAAAAAATTTGGGATCCCCTGTGAGCGAAAATTTGAAATAAATCAAAACAATGTAGTTGAGAGTTTTACATCAAGTGGATGTATATAAACAAAAGACCAATTTGATCAAATTTAGCTAAAATCTCATAAAACACCCACAATAATATCAATTCATTTAGATTTACATTAATAGGCTTTTTGTTAAGGTTCTTTAAAGATAAAGGAGGATATATGGCAAAAAATAAAGTTTCGACTTCAGGAGGAGCTGCTAATAAAAAACTACCTCTCAATCAGTCAATACCACTGGGTATTCAGCATGTGTTTGCAATGTTTGCTGGGAATATAACTGTTCCACTAATTGTTGCTGGTGTTTTTGGAGTAACCACTGGAGAAAAAATTTTTTTAATTCAAATGGCATTGTTTGCTGCAGGTGTAGCAACAATAATACAAACAGTCGGTTATAAAGATGTAGGTTCAAGACTACCAATAATACAAGGTACAAGTTTTGCTTTCATTCCAATAATGCTACCTTTTAAAGCTTTTGGTTTAGGAGCGATATTTACAGCTGCATTCATCGGAGGAATTTTTCAAATATGGATTGGAAAAATGTTAAAACCAATTCGTCATATGTTTCCTCCGTTAGTGACAGGAATAGTTGTATTAATGATTGGAATAAGTCTTCTTAAAGTTGGATTTAAATATGCTGGTGGTGGAGTATACTTACTGAATAATAAACCAGAAATTTTTGCGAACTGGCATCATTTAACAATAGCTGGCACAGTTTTAATTGTTGCTCTATTAGCAAACATAAAAGGAAAAGGAATGGCGTCTGCAGCCTCAATTCTAATTGGAATAGTTGCTGGGTTCATAGTTGCAGCTATACTAGGAGAAGTTAGATGGGAAAAAATTGCAGCTGCTGACTGGTTTGCTATCCCGATGCCCTTACAATATGGAATAGACTTTGTGTGGGGTGCTGTAATATTAATGTTATTTATGTCTATAGTGACAACAATTGAAACTATAGGAGACATAAGTGCGACAACGATGGGTGGAGCAAATAGGGAAGCTACTAATAAAGAACTCTCTGGTGGAATAATGGCCGATGGAGTAGGTACAGCTTTCGCATCAATTTTTAATGCTATGCCTAATACTTCTTATTCTCAAAATGCTGGTTTAGTTGCATTCACTGGAGTAATTAGTAGACACGTTGGTACAGTTGCTGGTGTTATTTTAATTTTATTAGGTTTATTTCCAAAGCTTGGTGGAATTATTGCTGCAATGCCAGATTCTGTTATAGGTGGAGCGGCTATCATCATGTTTGGGTTAATTGCTGGCGCAGGAATTAAACTTATTTCAAAATCAGAAATGAGCCAAAGAAATGTTTTAATTTTGGCATTATCTTTATCTTTTGGAATAGGGTTATATGCATTTCCTGAATTTGTTGCACATGTACCAGATCTAGGAATTAAATTAGGATTATTACTTACTACAGGTTTAATACCTGCGGGATTGTTAGCATTTATTCTTAACGCTACATTACCAAAAAAATAGATTATTTATAACTTGTGGGGAGAAATCCCCACAAGCAAGGTTGAGTTCTTATCGAATTTCAATAAGTCTTTTTTTCTTATGATCTGGTAAAATTCTCTCACAAGCCACTGTTAAAAGACCATCTTTTAATTCAGCTCCATTCACTTTCACATCATCTGCAATTGTAAATGATCTAGCAAATTGTCTTTGTGAAATGCCTCTATGAATTACTTCACCATCTTCATTTTTGTTTTCAGATTTATCAACTTGTTTAGTTCTTACAGTTAATAAGTTGTCCTCAAACTCAACTTCAACATCATCTTTATTAAAACCAGCAAGAGCAACTTCAATAGCGTAGTTGTCTTTACCCGTTTTTCTTATGTTATATGGTGGATAATTTGACTGCATAGTCAAACCCCCATTACCTAACATATTTTCAAACTGATCAAACATATCGTCAAAACCAATTGAAAAAGGTCTTAATGAGTTGAATATAGATAGATCCTTACTTGTCATGTATATCCTCCTTTTTTTATAAGCAAGTTTATTTATGTAAATCCCTTTAGGCGACTTACTTGAATTATTTAGGAATTATTTTTATTTTTTCAAGATTGAAAAACTAAATTTTTTTTGAAATTTTTAATGCAAATGCATAATCAAGAGCAATTTCTTCAATTGCACCATCTCGACCTGATTTTCCACCGTGTCCAGCATTCATTTCAGTTTTTAAAAGTAATAGATTATTATCTGTCTTAAAATCCCTAAGTTTAGCAGTAAATTTTGCAGGCTCATCAAACAATACTCTATTATCACTCAAACTTGTTGTAATTAATATGTGAGGATAATCCATTTTTTTAATATTATTATATGGAGCATAAGAAAAAATATAGTCAAAATGTTCTTCATTATCTTTAGCGTTTCCAAATTCATCAAATTCACCAACTGTCAAAGGCAAAGAATGATCAAGGTTGGTAGTTAAAGAGTCAACAAATGGTACTGCCATTATAATTCCAAGAAAGATTTCGGGTGCCTTATTAACTGCTGCCCCCATTAATAAACCACCAGCTGATCCACCCATTCCAACTATTTTACCTTTTGAGGAATAGTTATTTTCAATTAAAAATTTTGCTGCACAAATATAATCTTCAAATGTATTTTTTTTATTTGTAAGCTTTCCTTCTTTCCACCATTTCATACCTTTTTCCATCCCACCTCTGATATGAGCAGTTACCCAAATAAAATCTCTGTCAATTAAACTTAATTTAGTGCTGGAAAACCCAGGGCTCATCGAGTTACCGTAAGATCCATAACCATATAATAATAAATTAGCTGATCCATCTATTTTAGTTTTCTTATGTCTTGTTATAGTTAAAGGCACCATTCTTTCATCATGGGATTTAAATTCTATTCTTTCCACAATATAGTCACTAGGATTATGTCCAGATGGAATTTCTTGTTCTTTAACTAAAGTTTTTGTTTTTTTTGATAAATTATATAAATAAACTCTAGAAGGTGTTTTAGGTGATGAATATCCAATATATAATTCATCAGTATTTCTATCTTTTTGTCTAAAAGAAATGTTAGGAACAAAAACTTTTTCATCACAAAAAATTAATTCCTCCTCTTTGTCTGTTGAAATGTTTCTTACAAACAACTTATCAAGTGCATTAGATGTTTCAGATCGAATTATCCAGTTTTTTAAAAATACACAACTACCTATTAAGACCTCATCTTTTGCTATAATAAAAGGTTTCCAATTTTGATTTTCTAAACTATCAGAGACATCTACTTTAAAATCTTCAGCATCTTTATTAGTATGATTATAAAACTTTTTATTCCATGAATTAACTGAATAAAGTATTCCTCTTTCTCTTTTTTTTATTAATTTAGGAATTGGTTTTTTTTCATCAGATTTAAAATAATATTGTTCTGAAGTATTGTGGTCTGAAGTTGAAATAAAATAATACTTTTCATCAGAACTTAAACCAATACCAACAGTAAAAGCCTCGCTCTTTTCTTCAAAAATTAATTCATCTTCACCATGTAAATTACCGATTTTATGTCTATATATTTTTCTTGCTCTATGATTTTCATCTAATTTTGAGTAAAAAATATACTTATCATCTAAACTAAAAGTAATACTTCCAGAAGTATTAGTAATTTTTTTTGTAATAATTTTATTTGAATTAATATCTCTTATAAGTATTTCATAATATTCAGAACCTTTAATATCTAAAGAATAAGCAAGCAACTTGTCGTCATGACTAACTTCTAAATCACCAACACCAAAATAATCTACCCCAAGTTTTTCTTTTTCTTTATCACCATTCCAAATTTCCTCAACTTTAGAGGAATTAATTTTTTTTCTTAATTTGATCGAGTAGTTTCCCTCTACTGTAGTTTTAGTCCAATATTCATAAGTATGATCTTTATAAGGAAGAGACTCATCATCAAGTTTAATTCTGCCTTTGATTTCATCAAATAATTTTTTTTGTAAATTTTTTGTGTCTTTTAAATGATGTTCAGTGTAGGCATTTTCTTTTTCTAGGTATTCTCTAACCTCTGGATTTAGTTTATTTTTATCTTTTAGGACTTCTAAAATATTTTTTTGATGTATCCAGCTATAATTATCCTCCCATGACTTACTGTGGCAAGATTTTACTTCTAGTTTTTTTCTGAGTTGTGGTACCTTCATAAGATAGAAGATCTATATGAATATTATAATTTATACAGTAGTAATTTTAATAATTTTTTATTTTCTTTTGAGGATTATAAGCAACATTTCATCCAAAAAGATATCCAAAGGTTTGAGATTTATCATCATCATAGGGCTGTTTATCTTGGCAATACTGTTTGCAATAGGTGGAAAGTTTCTCTTAACATTACCTCTTACGTTGGCAAGTTTAGCCTTATTAAAATTGAAAGGTTTATCTATATTTCAGCTGATATCACTTTTTAGGCTTATACAAACCTTGAGAAGAACTGGAAGATTTTCTTTTAATCAAACACAAAGCAATAATTCATCAACGATGACTATCAGTGAAGCTTATAAAATCTTGAATTTAGATCAAAAAAAAAATATTACAAAAGATGAAATTAATAAAGCTTATACGAATATTCAAAAAAAAATACATCCAGACATTTCACCAGAGACTTCAAGATTATCATCAATTGTAAATGAAGCTAGAGATTTGTTGTTAAAAGAAATTATATAAATTTTTTTATCTTATCTAATACCATCTCTACTGTAATAGAATTGGGATCTAAATTTGAACCATGAGTAATTTTATTAATATCATAATTAGGCGGAATTATTCTATTTTGATTTTTGCTATAATCAGAATAAGCTTTAGGTGAGTCTAATAAAATTATGAAGCTAGGTTTGTTCATTTGGCATGAAACGTGATGGCCAAATGAATCATTTCCAATAAATATATCACTTATATAAATGTAATACATAATTTCAGATACATCTTTAGAAGCTAAAGACTCACAATTTTTTCTATCAATTTGATTTATAATTTTATCAGCATGAATAGAATCGTTTAGTCCACATAATAAGTAAAAATGAAAATTATCTAATTTATTCAATTCTTTGATTAGTGATGTAAAATTATCATAACCCCATTTAGTAGTTGGTCCTGATGAACTAATGCCTAAAACAATTTTTTTTAAATCATTATTTTTATATTTCTGTGCTTTTAAATTATTTACTACAATCTTCGACTCTGTTGGACAGTTTTTTATATTAAGAGATTTTTCAGTAAAATCTTTGGCAGCCTCAACCAAATGTAAGTTTTTTTTTTTAAATAATGGATATTGGTAAATATTTTTAATACCTGCAATTTTACTTGATAAATAATGTCTCAAGCTTGGATAAAAAATGAATATATTTTCAAAATTATATTTTTTTAAGAAATTTGATAGTTTAAATAAATCAAAAAATCTCTTATGAAATTTATCAAGATAAATTATTTCACTAAATGCAGGATCATCTTCTAATAATTTATTTAAATTGGGACATAATGTAATCAATTTAACTGGCCCAAATTTCTTGGCTATCTGATGGCAATAACTTAAATGCAACAAATTTGCACCTAACCCTTTGTAACTTAAAAAAATTCCTGTTTTCATATAAATAATTTATCTATTATACTTATTTAAAAAAAATTTATGTCAAAAATTAAAGGAATTTATGCTGCTGGAATGTCAGTCTTAAATGATGATTTAAGTCTAAATATAGAAAAAACTATTTCACATTCTGAAAAAATTATTGAACAGGGCTGCCATGGTGTGGCTATCTTTGGAAGTACGGGCCAAGCCCAACTTATACCAGTAATAGAAAAGATTAATTTATTGAACAAGTTATCTTTAAGCAAATATAAGGATCATTTTATAGTTGGAACTGGTTTGAATTCTTTAATCGAAACCATTAATTTAATGAAAATAGCTATATCATTGAATTTTACAAAATTTTTAATAATGCCACCTGCATATTATAAATATGGTGATAATGAAGTAATTGAATTTTATTCTAGATTAGTTGAGGCTCATCCCAACTCTGAAATTATTCTTTATAATTTTGAAAAATTATGTGGTTATAAATTTAGTTTAGATTGCATTGAAGAACTTGTAAGAAGATTTCCAGATCAAATAATTGGGGTTAAAGATAGTTCTTACAATTTATATGAAAATTTAAAGATAGATAATTTTTCAATTTTACCAGGTTCTGAGTTAAAACTTTTGAAAGGTTTAGAATTAGGTTGCACTGGCATAATAACTGCTACATGCAATGTAACAGCAAAGTTATCCAGAAAAGTTTATGATGATTTTATTTTAAAGAATAAACAAACAAGTAATCAAAAATTATGTGACGTTAGAAGTTCTTTTGATAAGTATAATTTAATTTCTGGATTACATACTTTTTTATCTACAGAAAATAAGATTTATCAAAATATTTTACCACCATTAAGCTTATTAAATAAGAAGGAAGAAAAAGAATTATTAAATTCTTTAAAGGATTTAAATTTTACAAATAGTTCATCAATGGCGGCATAAATGCAACTTGCAAGTTTTTTAAATAAAGTTTTTAAAAAAAGTGGTTTTATATTAACAGATGCTTATTCAAAAGATTACATAATTGGTAACCCAGGTTTAAATCCGATAAAATTAAAAATCTTGAATAAAAATTTACATTATAAATTATTATTTCATCCTGATTTGTATTTTGGCGAAGCTTATACAAATGGTGAAATAGTTATTGAAAATGGAACACTCACTGATTTTCTTGACCTTGCTCTAATGAATTTTGGTAGAGGTGAATTAAATTTTTTTAGTTATTTAATTAATAGATTAAGGGGGTCTTACAGATATTTAACAAATTTCAATTTTATAAAAAAATCTAAAATGAATGTTTCACATCATTATGATATTTCAGATGATCTCTATGATTTATTTTTGGATCCAAAAAGACAATATTCATGTGCTTATTTTAAAAATGAGGATGATAATTTAGAAACAGCACAGAATAATAAAATTCAACATATTATAAAAAAACTAAATATTAAGCCAAATCAAAAAGTTTTGGATATTGGATGTGGCTGGGGATCATTAGCTATTGATATAGCTAAAAGCGTAAGTTGTGAAGTTACAGGAATTACATTGTCAGATAATCAATTAAATTATTGTAATAAAAAAGTAAAAGAACTGAATTTAGAAAATCAGGTTAAATTTAAATTGATGGATTATAGAGAGTTAAATGAAACATTTGATAGAATTGTAAGTGTTGGAATGTTTGAGCATGTTGGAAGAAAATTTTATAAAAAATTTTTTAAACAAATTGAAAAATTATTGAATGACGATGGTGTTTCATTAATACATACTATAGGATCTGTTAATCCACCAAGAGACCCTCATCCATGGATAACAAAGTATATTTTTCCTGGTGGCTATACACCAAGTTTAAGTGAAGTCACAACCCCCATTGAAAGAGCGGGCTTAATAGTCACTGATATAGAGGTTTTGAGGCTACATTATTCACATACTTTGCGACATTGGAAAGAAAATTGCATCAAAAATAAAGATAAAATTATTGATATGTTTGATGAAAAATTTTTTAGAATGTGGGAATTTTATTTAGCAGGATGTGAAATGGCTTTTAAGTGGGGAGATCAAGTTGTATATCAATTTCAACTTACAAAAAACTACAAATCAACTCCTGTGACTAGAGACTATATTTATCAATAAATTATTGATAGAATCTAACTTCTTTATAAATGAAAAAAAAACAAAAAATAACCAAACTTAAAAATAATAAAAAAAAAAAGTTTTCAAGAATTAAAAAATCAAAAAAAATAAAAAAAAATATAAAAAAGAAAAAAAAAATTTTTAAGAGTAAATCAAGAAAATCAAAAAAAAAAGTATTTAGAAAAATTTTAAAAAAAAGTAAAAATCAATATATTAATAAGACTCAAAAACAAAGTTTAGCTCTTAAGCTTGTAAGATTGCAATTATCTCTTAAGCCAAAATTTGACTTTAAAATTAGTTTTAATTTAGAAAAATATATACAAGGATTTTTTGATAAAATTTCTGAAACAATTTCAAATTACAAAATTTTAAAACAAGATGAAAAGAGAAGATTAAAATTAGAAAAGATCGAAAATGAAAGAAATGAAAAAATAGCTATTGAAAAGCAAAAAAAGGAAGATTTGGCTTTAAAAACAAAATTAAAAGAACAAGCTTTAAAGGATGAGGTCAGACTAGAAAAAGAAAGAACAAAAGATATCAAAGCTTTTTTAAGAAAAGAACAAGCGCTTTTAAGAATTGAACAAGCTGAAAAACAGAAGCAATTTTTAAAACAATTAAAATTAGATAAACAAATAGAAAAATTTAGAATTCGAGAAGTAAAAGAACTTGAAAGACTTGAAAAAATTTCATTAAAAGAAAAAAGAGACGATTATGCTGGATTACAAGAAAGAATTGATAAACTTAAAGAAAAATATCGAGTCATTAGAGATCAAAAAATTAGAGAAAGAGTAGAGGCTCTTGGAGTCAAGCTTCAAGGTAATGAAGATAGAGAAACTTTATTATTAAAAGAAAAAGAATATACAATAGCAAGGCAAAAAATTGAATTCGCTTTAGAAAGTTTTTATAGAAGCGCAAGTAGTTTAGTTTTCCAATTAAATAAAAGACATATAACCAGAGATATGTCTATTTTTCGTTGTATTGATAGAAGATTTGAGACAGGTGAAATATTTATTAAATGGGATGAGTCTCAAGATGAAGATTGGTTATTACTTATTTATATAAAAAATAATTCACCAGATGAAGGTATTGTCATTGAGGATAAAACTAATCCAGAAAAAAATATGTCATATGAATTTAGGAGTATTGATATATTTAAAGCATCTGACACAATGGTTGATTCTCTAACCCAACTTATTGGGAGAAAAAGAGCAAAAGATAATAATTAAATATTTATTTTAAATTAAAAATTTTTAAATGATTTTAGGCACAGTATTTCTTTTAATTTTGTATTTAATTTTGAAATATGTTCTTTCATGGATAAAATATTATAACAAATTAGATTCAAGGCTAGGAAGTAGCACGTGGCGCTTTAGTTATGATTATCCTGTTTTAGGTGAAAGAGATATTTCAGATTTGGATGATAGAGATTTTGTTAGACTTAGAAGGAAAAAAAATAAGATTGTTTTATTTATGTATTCAATAGTTCTTGTTATGTTCGTATCTTCAATGTCGCTGCTAAGTAAATTTTTGATATTTTTTTTAAGTTAATTTTTTATTTGTTTTTTATTTTTTAAATATAAAAAAAAAGCAATTATCTCGTATACAAAAGAAAATAGATTAAAAATTATCGGTAATTTAAAAAAATTATAGAGAAATCTGTACTTCGGTATTTTTTTCCATAATAAAAGAAATGCTTCAGCACCTTGAGTAATTTTTTCACCTTCTTTTACATGCAATCTTCTTAATAATTCTTTGCTATTTTTAGATGTTTCTTTTTTTGCTAAATCGTTATTTGTAATATCTACCCAATCTATTTCTTGAATTTTTTCTTTTTTATACAAATCAATTTCTGCTTTACAAATTTTACAAGAATTATTGAAATAAACTTTCATAATATAGTAATAATTACTAATTAAGCATAGATATGTACATGCGTAAAATACTCTAGTTGAAAATAATTTTAAACAACCTATGTATAATTCTTCATGAGTAATTTCTTTGAAAAATCTGATTTATCAAGATCTGAAGCAGAAAACATAATTTCAGATACATTAAAAAAATGTGATGATGGTGAATTATATTTAGAAAATTCTAAATCAGAGAATATTCTGCTTGATGATAATAGAATAAAAAATTCTAGTTATAGCTCTGATTTGGGATTTGGTTTTAGAGCAGTATCTGATGAAGTTGTGGCCTATTCTCACTCTAACGAAATATCTAAAAATTCTCTTAAACAGTCTTCAGAAAATTTAAGATCAACTTTAAAGTCTGCTAAAGGCACTTACAATAAGTCTATTCCAAAATCAAATAAAAGATATTATGAAAATATAAACCCAATAGAAGAAAAAACACTTAATTCAAAAATAAAAATTTTAAATAAAGTTAATGAATATCTTCGTTCCAAAGATAACAATATAAAACAAGTAACAGCAAACTTTAGTGGAGAACAAAAATCCATAGAAATAATTAGATCTGGAGGAGAGTCTTTAACAGATGTCCGACCTTTGATTAGATTCAATGTATCTGTAATGTTAGAAAAAAATGGAAGAAAAGAAACTGGCGTATATGGAATTGGTGGCAGACAATCATATGACTCTTATTTGAAAGAGGATAATTGGAAAAATGTTTGTGATGAAGCTTTAAGGATAGCTTCAGTGAATTTAGAGAGCAAACCAGCGCCCGCAGGGGAAATGAAAGTAGTGTTAGGACCAGGATGGCCAGCAATTTTGATACATGAGGCCATAGGACATGGATTGGAGGGTGATTTTAATAGAAAAAAAACTTCTGCATTTCATAATTTGATGGGCCAAAAAGTTGCCAGCGAAGGAGTTACAATTATTGATGATGGCACAATAGACAATAGAAGGGGGAGTCTCACAATTGATGATGAGGGAACTCCAACAGAGAAAACAGTATTAATTGAAAATGGAATATTAAAAAATTTTATGCAAGACAGATTAAATGCTAGATTAATGAAAACTAAATCTACAGGCAGTGGTAGAAGAGAAAATTACAGACACATAGTCTTACCACGAATGAGAAATACTATGATGTTGAATGGTAATCAAACTCAAGAAGAAATGATTAAATCTGTAGATAAGGGTATTTTTGCTGTCAGTTTTGGAGGTGGACAAGTTGATATTACATCTGGAAAGTTTGTCTTTAATTGTACAGAAGCATATGAAATCATAAATGGAAAAATTGGTTCTCCCATCAAAGGAGCAACCCTTATAGGTGATGGACCTTCAATTTTAAAAGAAGTTTCAATGGTTGGTAATGATATGATGTTGGATCCAGGTATTGGAACATGCGGCAAGGCTGGTCAAGGTGTTCCAGTGGGTGTAGCTCAACCATCAATATTGATTAATAAAATGACAGTCGGTGGCACAAAATTATAAATGGTAAAAGATCAAGAGTATTTGAAAAAAAAAGCAGTTTTTTGCCTAGATGTAGCAAAAAAATTAGGAGCAACAAATTCAAGTGTAATAGTTAGTAATTCGATTTCTGAAACAGTAAATTTTAGAAATAAAAAACTAGATGAGTCTAATAGATCAGATAATTTAGCTATAAATATCACAACCTATATTGATAAAAAAAAATCATCTATTTCTTCATCAAATTTATTAGATGATAATTTAAAAACACTTATTGAAAAATGTATTGAGACTACAAAAAATACTCCAGAAGATGAGTTTAATTCACTTCCTGATAAAAATTTGTTAGCAAAGAAAACTAAAGAGCTGAATTTATATGATGAGACACATATAGAAAATGATAAAAAAATTGAGTATTTAAAACAATTAGAGGAGTCCGCTTCTAATAATGAAAAGATAGTAAATACAGAATCTAGTTTTTCTGAAAATAAATCAAATTTTATTTTAGCCAACAGTGAGGATTTTTGTGATGGTTATAAAACATCTTCATTTTCTGCTTCAAGTGTAACAGTTGCAAAAGACAAACAAAGTATGGAGCGAGATTATGAATATACCAGCAGGTGTCATTTACAGGATATGAGAAGTGCAGAAGATTTAGGAAAAATAGCTGCGAACCAAACAATCAAAAAACTTAATCCGAAAAAAATTGGAAGTGAGAAAATAAGTATTATTTTTGATAAAAGAATTGCAAAAGGAATATTAAACACATTTGCAAACGCAATTTCATCATCAGCTATTTCAAGAGGAACTTCATTTTTAAAAGATAAAATCGATCAAAAAATATTTTCAGATACGATCAATATTTTTGATAAACCAGATATATTAAAAGGATTGGGTTCACGAAGTTTCGATTCTGAAGGAGTAAAAACAGATACATTGAAATTAGTGGAAGAAGGAGTTCTCAAACATTATTTGGTTGATACATATAATGGAAAGAAATTAAATTTAAACTCAAATGGAAGGTGTGGAGGAACTAGCAATCTTTATTTTGATAAAGGTAAAATTAAATATAAAGACCTTTTAAATTCTCATTCGAAAAGTCTTTATATTACCGAAACAATAGGTCATGGAAGCAATATTGTTACAGGAGATTATTCTGTAGGAGCTACAGGTTTTTTAATTGAGAATGGAAATTTTAAATATCCCATCAATGAAATTACAATTGCAGGTAATTTTAAAGAGATGTTTCAAAACATAACATTGGCCAATGATTTAGAATTTGAATATGCAACCAATTCTCCTACCATGATGATTGAAGGAATGGTTGTTGCTGGTAAATAGTAAAATTTATTCAAAATTTTTAAGGCGATATTCCCAATTTCCCATTCTAGAATATGAAACTTTAATTATCATAGAGCTTTTTTTGTCAAACCAAATATCAAAATCTAAACGCTTATCCTTTGGTATCGACATATCTTTTGAGTTTAATTTAAAATGATCTACTTCATATATTTTTTCATATTGTTTAATTTTTTCTTTACCCACAAAAGTAACAACTTGTTCTTTTATGCTTCCTGAAATTGGACTTACTTGACTATCAGTCTGCAAAATTTTATGACTCCACCAATTACCTATAATACTGTCACTAGATGCTTCTCCTGAATAAGAAGAACCTTTTATATAAAATTTATTTTTATCTTTATCAAAAACTAAATTAACAAATTTTTCTTTATAATTTTGTAAAGTTTTAGAATTATAGGAAATTAATTGATCCTTTAGATATTTTTCTTCACCATATCCCTCCACTTGAAAAACAGTAGCTCCTAAAAGTTTTACAGAAAATTTTATTTGGTTAGTAACTATTGTTTCATCACCTTTTTTTTTGAAGAAGTAATAATTGTATCCTATTAATTCACCATTTCTAAAAATTTCCATCTCAATTTTGTTATACTTTTTGTAATGATCCATATGGGCAAGAACATTTGAAGAGAATAATATAACAATTAAGACTAAAATTTTTTTCATTCAATGATTACAATAATAGACTTTTCTTATAATAGAAGTAGTTTATCAAAAAATGTTTTTAAAAATAAAGAAAATACCAAAAGTAAACTGGAGTTCTAAACAAACATATAATTTTAAACCAAAATTTTCGACATTATTTTTTTGTTGTTTTGGTTTGATGTTATTTGGTTTAGGTGAAGGATTGTTAATAGTCTCTTTTTCTGGAGCTTCACCTTGGAGTGTTCTAGCCCAAGGTATTTCTTTAAATATAAACTTAAGTATTGGAATGATAACATTTTTGATAAGTGTCTTCGTTTTAATTTTATGGATACCACTTGGTCAAAAACCAGGAATGGCGACTATTTTGAATGCTCTAATAATTTCTTTAATGATTGATCTTTGTATTAAGTTTGTTCCAACTCCCTCCAATTATTATAATCAATTAATTTTAGCTGTAGTTTCAGTAATAACTGTTGGAATTGGTGGTGGCATTTATCTTGTTTCAAATTTGGGAGCAGGACCAAGAGATGGCCTAATGATAGGATTGCAAAAAAAAACTAATTTACCTATAGCAGCTGTGAGAGCAACTTTAGAAGTTACTGTGGTGAGTGTTGGTTGGTATCTAGGAGGAACTGTTGGAATTGGAACTTTATTATTTGCATTTGGAATAGGACCTTGTGTTGCTTTAGGATTATATTTAGTAGATCAAATATTTGATTAAGCTGCAGCGCCTGATTTTTCACTTCTTTTTCTTTCGTGTGGATCAAGAATAGCCTTTCTTAACCTGCACGATTCAGGTGTAATTTCTAAAGCTTCATCGGTATTTAACATGCTAAGTTGTTCTGCTATTGACATTTTTCTTACTGGAGTTAGTACAACGTTTTCATCAGTACCCTGTGTTCTCATATTTGTAAGTTTTTTCCCTTTCATAACATTAATAATCATATCACCTGGTTTTGGAGACAATCCAACTATCATTCCTGGGTAAACTGGGTCATTGTGAGTTACAAACATTTCACCTCTTGCCTGTAAATTGAAAATAGCAAAGGCAACAGCTTTACCTTGTTCCATTGATATTAAAGCACCATTTCTTCTGCCTTCCATTTCACCTTCGAATGGACCGTAGTCATGAAAAATTCTATTAATTACACCATTTCCTTTAGTCAGAGTAAGAAATCTACTTGTGTATCCCATCAAACCTCTTGTGGGAGCATGAAAAATCAATCTTTTTTTATTTTTACCTGTATCTTTTAATTCTATTAATTTCCCTTTTCTTCTATTCATCGAGTCTATTATTTTTGAGGAATGTTCTTCGTCAAGATCCATAGTGATTTCTTCAATTGGTTCAAGTTTTTTTCCATTTTCATCTTTTCTATATAAAACTTTTGGTGGACTAACAGTCATTTCAAATCCTTCTCTTCTCATTTGAGTGAGTAAAATCTCCAACATCAGTTCACCTCTACCACTAACTACAAAAGAGTCATTCCCATCATTTTCTGAGAATGTAATACCAACATTATTTTGTGCTTCTTGAAGAAGTCTATCTCTAATTTGCGTGCTTGTAAGTTTTTTACCCTCTGTGCCTGCTAAAGGAGAAGTATTTACCGTTATAGTAATTGACATAGTTGGAGGGTCAATAGGAGTAGCAGAGATTGGGTCACTTACATCCAAATCACATATTGTGTCTGCAACATTAGCTTTTTCTAGTCCAGCTACTACTACAATATCTCCAGCTTCACCAACTTCTATAGGAACTTTTTTTGTTCCCTCATATCTAAAAATTTTTGTAAGCCTTCCTTCATCAACTTTTTCACCTTTCAAATTGATTGCTTTTATTGCTTGATTTGCTTTAGCAGTTCCTTGTGTAATTCTTCCAACCAAACTTCTTCCTAAAAAACTATCCGCATAAAGTAGAGTTGATAACATTGCAAAAGGTTTTGATTTATCAAGTTCTGCTGGTTTTACATGTTCTATAATTTCATCTAATAATGGGTCTAAATTTTTTCTTGGACCATCCACTTCTTTATCTGCCCATCCTGATCTTCCACTTGCATATAGCACAGGAAAATCTAGTTGTTCCTCATTAGCGTCTAAACTTACAAACAAGTCAAATGTTTCATCTAAAACCTCATTAGCTCTTTGATCAGCTTTATCTAGTTTGTTTATCACCACAATAGGTTTCAAACCTTGTTTTAGAGCTTTTGATAATACAAATTTTGTTTGAGGCATAACACCTTCAGCAGAGTCTATTAATAATAATGCACCATCTGCCATACTAAGCACTCTTTCAACTTCAGCAGCAAAGTCTCTGTGACCAGGAGTGTCTATAATATTAATTCTAGAGTCTTTCCAATTTATTGATGCTGGTTTAGCTAAAATTGTAATTCCTCTTTCTTTTTCAAGCTCACCAGAGTCCATTAGTCTTTCATCTACAACTTCATTTTCTCTAAATGAACCACTTTGCTTCATTAAATTGTCAATCAAAGTTGTTTTGCCATGGTCGACATGAGCAATTATTGTGATGTTTCTTATATTGTTACTCATAAATTGTCGCTCTTATACATTAATTTTTTTTTTTGAAAACTCTTAAAAACACAAATAAATATTAAGATTTAGTATAAAATGTGGTTTTATCTTGTTTTTTTTGTCTTTTCTCTTTTGATTCTTCTTTTTTCTTTGAGGCTTAATTTTGGTTTCTTATTTACACTAGAGTCTTTAAATGATTTTCCACTATAACGTTTTGACATTAGTCTATTTTATAAAATTCAAAAAAAAAGGCCATCAAAAGATGGCCTTTAAATTTTTTATTTGTTGGGGGTATTACATTCTTTTTAAACAGTTCAATAATTATTGATTTACCTATCTTTTCTTAAAATTGTTCATCACTGTTGATCACTTTTAGTAAGCAATTCAAAAGGAACTTAAAAGATGAATTCGTTGAAGACTAAAATTACTCATATTAAATAGGACAGATAATTGTAAAATATTAATTGTCTTTTATCTTTTTAACGATAATCATTAATTCACTTCCCGATAGGTTATCAACATAATTTTGATTGCTATTAATAAAATTTTTAATATTTTTTAAATTATATTCTCTTGATCCAATGTAAAAAATATTTTCTCTAAAAAACTTTTGATAAAATTTTTCATCAATAAAATTAGGGTGAACCATACCCCATAATTTTGACCAATTTGGATTAGTTTTTTTATGTTCCATAGATCCATTTGGTGTAAATGATACCAAAAAACCATTTTTTTTTAATAATTTCAATCCAAAGTTTAAAGTTTCAGAAGGGTTTGGCAAATGCTCTAAAACATTAGACATAAAAAAAATATCAAATTTTTTATTATTACTTATAGAGTTTAATTCAGTTTTATCTACAACATTTATGTTTAGTTTTTCTCTTGCGTATTTTGCTCTTGGAGATGATATTTCATAACTATCAACATTAAATTTTTCTTTTAATTGATAACTTCCATAACCCCAAGAGCAACCATAATCAAATAAATTTGGTAAACTTGCATTAATTTTAAGATTTAAAATATTTAAAATTTCAATATATCTAGAATAGTCTTTTTCTGTATTTTTAAAATTATTAGAAATAAGTTCATTTAATTTTTCATCACTAGGACAATCAGTAGTAAATCCTTCTGAATACTTTTCTTGATAAAAACTTTTATTTTCTTCGATATTAGTTCCAGGTGTTCTATAAAGAAGCATACATGTTTTGCATCTTTTAAGATTTGTAATAATATATTTTTTATCTACAGTTTCATTGTCTTTAGAGTTACAAGATGGACATCTGAAATCTCTTTTTGTAAGAAATTTTTTTAAAGAAATTAGAAAATAATTTAATTTTGAATAATTTGACATATTATCTTTATATATTATCACTTAATTTCATAATGCAATTAATTAAATCTAACTAAAAAAATATACTCCAAGTATAAGTTATTACACTTTGTCAAAACCTATCTTTGTTTAACTTTTTTTGTAAACTTGGTTGAATTTTGAAATAAAAAAACCCCCAGAAATTTCTTTCTGAGTTTATTTGTATTTAATTCTGTTTATGCAGAAGTTTATTATTGTACTGATGGAGCGATTACAGGGTTTAATAGCAAAAAAGATAGTTATG
>Ga0209631_10003599_pt1 | contig 17689 bp, 15 predicted proteins | sample COG_08_FD_184752 | JGI IMG/M metagenome (GOLD analysis project Ga0209631, IMG submission 184752) | Pelagic Microbial community sample from North Sea - COGITO 998_met_08 (SPAdes) (version 2) | ecosystem: Environmental > Aquatic > Marine > Neritic zone/Coastal water | place: Helgoland, sampling...
CCTCGGACAGGATCGAGACTGCGGTGCTGGACTGGACACCTATCAATGCGACCATGACGGGGAGGGCCATGACGCACACGGCCTCCATCATGAACTCGATGGATACGAAGCACCTCTCTCGCGCCAAGGTTTCCTCCGTGCGACCGCAGTTGACATCAAATATTTCTCTGGAAAAGGGCCCACGTGATGCCCCTAAGGAGGGTCGTTCGCAAGATGTTTATGCGCATCACCAGGAATTCGGATTCCGCAGCCGCGGATCTGACGCTCGCTTCGCCACCCGTTGGCCGAACCGGTAGATTGAGTTTCTCGCGTCCGAGTCGCCAAAGACCCCAGGGCCGACATCATGGAGTTCAGGGATTGGTACAACGCGCTGCGAAAGCCGTCGTGGACCCCAGAGCCGGAGTTCATTGGGCTCATGTGGCAGATCATCTATCCGATCATCATCGTGACGTTCGGCTTCGTCTTTCTCCAGGCGGTGCGCGGCAATCTTCCCCGGACCGTGGCTCTCGTGTTCGCGATCAACCTCGCGGCGAATCTGGTCTTCACCCCGATCCAGTTCGGACTGCGGAACCTGCCCCTGGCATCGATCGACATCTTGATCATCTGGGGGACCATCATCTGGATGGTGATGTCAGTCTGGACATTCCACCGATGGATTGCCTTCGCCCAGATCCCTTACTTCGCATGGGTATCGGTTGCGTCTGTCCTTCAACTCTCCATCACGTGGATGAACCGCGGCTCCTAGGAGCGGTTCTCACGCAGCGCTTTGCGCGTCCCATCTGAGGCGATCAGAGCGGTACTCCGCCTCCAGCCCCGACCTGCTTCCTTGCCCCAGCCCGTAGGGTGACCGCAGTCCCGAATGCCATCACCTCGACCCCGGCTGTACCCTTGGCGTCGCCCCGTGCTCGCGCGAGCGCCGATGTCTCGATGCGTACGTTGATCACCGTGTCGTGACCGTGGTCCCGGGCCCGCTCCTTCATGCGGACGAGCGCCTCACGCCGTGCGCGCTCGAGCAGCGGCTCGAACACACGGATGCGACCTCCGAAGATGCCCTTGATACTGGCGGCGACCCGTTTGAAGTAGTCCTGGGAGATCACCACGTTGCCGACCACTAGATCGCAGCGTTCGACTTCCCAGCCTTCCGGAAGATCCTCTACAGTGATCGCCAGCACATCCCGGGACCCGCTCTCGAGTCGCAGCAGGTCCTCGAAATGACGACGTTCGAGCCAAGTCCCGGTGAGCCATGCGCCAAACATCACGATCGGCGTCATCAGGTACGGCGCGAATTCCCACATTACTCGACCCTCACGGCGGTCCCGTACGCGAAGAGCTCAGCCGCGCCCTGAGCGACGCTGCTGGTAGCGAAACGAACGTTGACGATCGCGTTTGCTCCCTGCTCTTCGGCCTGGGAACTCATGCGGCGAATCGCCTCACCACGGGCCTCGACAAGCAACTCCGTGTACCCACGAAGCTCTCCACCGACGACGTTCTTCAGGCCAGCCACGATGTCCCGGCCGATGTGTTTCGCTCGAACGGTACTGCCGCTGACCACACCGAAGAACTCGACGGTGGTCTTTCCCGGGATCTCCTGCGTGTTGCTGATGAGCATGCGTGGTTCCTGAGTGAAACGGTTTAACCTGACTGGACTCCGGTCAGAGAGACTAGGTCCCGATCATCGAATCTGCACGGGTCGACCTTCATGTCTCGCGGAGCACCTCGATTCAGGTGATGACCCGTGCATAGGGGAACACCCCGGTCACGGCTCTTATCTGCGATGTCGCTTGTACCATGGTCCGAGAGGACCGGTCGTCGCCGCGAGCGTGCCGACCCCACCCCACGCACCTGCGAACCGACGCCATGCCTGAACTGAGAGAGACTCGAGACACCGCCACGTCTCCCACGTCGGACCATCGTCCGTCTCATCACCATGCCCATGTTCGCCAGCAGTCGGATACGAGGCGTGCGACTCCCTGGCTGAATAGACGACCGTTCGGCCCTCGTAGGTCTCGAGATCATCAACGCCAACCCGACGTGGCCGGCCGTGTGCCGCGAAGTATGCGCCCCGCACTCTGCCGGATCCGTCGAGTACCATGGAGACGTGCTCCCAGTCGCCCTGATGGCCAAAGAGCGGCACAGCCTGATAGCGCGAATAGCCATAGAAGAACCAGTACGTCAGCAACTGTTCCCCGGATCCGATCGACTTCCAGTAGTAGTAGGTCGGCACGATTCCGCTAGGGTTTGGCTCGCCCTTCGGCTTCTTCCGAAGATGCTCGATGAAGATGTTTCCCTCATTGCCAGCCCTCCCATCGAACGGCCTTCGGTTCGTTCCGTCTTCGCGCAGCGCCAGCGTGCCCAACAGGGAGGGCGGCAGACCGACGTAGTCCTGACCCATGAGCGCGCGTACAGCGAGCGGCTTCGTCCATTCCCTGGTGCTGACATTCAGGATCGGATGCAGCGGCACGTGCCCTTGCTGCCTCCGGTCGTACATCCGAAGCCGGGAGTCAGCTATAAACGCCCCGGGCGACATCGGACGAAAGCGGTCCGATGAGTGCAGACGAACAATCGGGGCGTGTTTGAGCGCCAGAGGGCGAAGTTCTTCGGGTGTCACGCTAGCGTGGCCAGACATACCCGCGCGCGATCTCCTCGAAGTCGGCCACTTGGGACTCGATCCACGCTTCGTCGCGATCGAGCTCCCCGGCCATGATCTCAGCCACACGCAGCGCAGCCTCGATCGCGGCGCGGGCATCGAAGATGAGCGCCCTGTTCCGGCGAGAGAGCACGTCGTCTACCGTGCGGGCCATCTCCTCACGACACGCCCAGACGACCTCGGCGGGCGTCAGGCCGAGCCGCTCGTGAACGGGGTCACCCATGCCCGGAGCGGACCTCATGAGCTCCTGGATCTTGGGTGCATCGGACCCGTACACAGCGAGCCGTCCAAAGCGTTCGGCATTGAGGTGGTACCCGTGCATCCGCAGTTCTTGCGTCGCGCACTCGACCGGATCGAGGTCGCCAAGCGTCTGCGCCGCATCAACGGCGTCCTTACCCATCTTCCGGTACGTGGTCCACTTACCTCCGGCGATGGTCACCAGCCCCGAGTTACTGATCCGGATCGCGTGCTCTCGTGAAATCTCGGCAGTCTCGTCGGCGTCAGCTTCAGCAACGAGCGGCCTGATCCCGACGAAGACGCTCAGCACATCCTCCGGCGCCGGGTCGCGTGTCAGGTACCGTGCCGCATGCTCGAGGAGGAACTCGATCTCTTCGTCGAGCGGCAACGGTTCGAGTTCGATCTGATCGATCGGCGTATCCGTCGTCCCCACCAGTACGCAATCGTGCCAGGGAATCGCGAACAACACGCGGTCGTCGTCGGTCTTTGGCACCATGATCGCCGAAGAGCCCGGCAGGAAGGCTCGATCCAGCACGATGTGCACACCCTGGCTGGGCTGGATCGTCGACTGCACTTCTGAGTTATCCATTCGGCGGACACCATCGGTCCATGCCCCAGTCGCGTTGATGACGACCTTGGACTCCACCTGAAACGTTGTGTCGGACTCGGCGTCCCGAACCGTGACGCCATCGACGAATCCATCGTCACCTTTCGAGACGGAAACCACCGGGCAGTAGTTGAGCAGAACCGCGCCCTGTTCCCACGCCGTCATCGCCATGTGTACCAACAGGCGTGCGTCATCGAACTGGCCGTCATGGTAGACGACCCCGCCCCGGAGGCCTTCGGTCTCAAGAGTCGGGAGCCGTTCGATCGTCTCCTCGACCGAGAGATTCTTCGAGTGGCCGAAGCCGTACCGACCAGCAAGCACGTCGTACACCCGCATGCCGACCCCGTAAAAGGGAGCCTCCCACCACTGGTAGTTCGGTACCACGAACGGCAGGTCATTCACAAGGTGAGGGGCATTGTTCCGAAGGATCCCGCGCTCACGCAGCGCCTCTATGACCAGCGGGATATTGCCCTGCTGCAGGTAACGCACCCCGCCGTGCACCAGCTTCGTGGATCGGCTGGAGGTGCCCTTCCCGAAATCGCTCAACTCGAAAAGCGCGACGTCGTATCCCCGTGCGGCGGCATCTACGGCGATCCCTATCCCTGTAGCCCCCCCGCCAATGACCACGATGTCCCAGGGCTGCCCCTCCGCGGCGCGTTCGTTGAGGCGCCGTAGCATCTCGGATCGGTTCATGTCGAATCGCGGAGTCAGGAGTAACGCTACCGGGTCGTCCCTTGAACATATTGATGTGCGGCCCGGGGCCTCACCTCTCCATCCCGTACGAAGAGGGTATCGCCAGCCTCACGCGACGCGACATCACGGCAGTTCGCATCTCGACGACCGCAGCCTAGATTACCGCGCACAAAACGAGGAACAACGAGGCCACGCGCCTCTGCCATCATCCCGCTCAACGCGACGCTATCATGGCAAGAATGCAGCCTCAGATTGAGCAAATGCAGCAGATTGCAGAATCAGGAACGGTGGAAACGGTCTACCGAGTGACGTCCATCTCAGTCAACGACAATTTGCCAGCAAGCCTCTTTAACTAGCGTTCGTCGGGATGGGAAAGGATCTAGCCGGCCCGAGCTAGAAAAGATGTATCAACAGGTATTTTCTAATGCTTGATCGGGCTTCGTACGCCCGCTCAGGACAACTGCCCAGTCGCCGAAACGCCATGTCCTCACGCACCGCTTTCGAAGCCAAGACGCTCGCTCGCCGCTACTACGTCGACGACGACGTGTACCAACAGGAAACCGAGCGCATCTTCTTCGACCGCTGGCTGTTCGTCGGCCGTGCATCGGCCATCGCGAAACCCGGGGCGTACGTGCTTTTCGAGGTGGACACGGAGAGCATCATCGTGCTGCGAGACCATGAGGGCTCGATCCACGCGCACCACAACGTGTGCCGTCACCGAGGTACCAGGCTCGTAACCGAGCCCGAAGGCACGTTCCCGAAGTCGATCCAGTGCGGCTACCACGCATGGACCTACGCGCTGAGTGGAGCGTTGACCGGCGCGCCCTTCATGGACGAAGTCGAGTCCTTCTGCAAAGAGAATTATCCACTACACCCCGTCGCAGTAGCAGAGTGGGAAGGCTGCGTCTTCGTGAATCTGTCGGACGCACCAGAACCGTTCGAGGAAGCGTTCGCCCCGATCACCGACAAGTTCACCCGTTGGGACCTGCCCGATCTGGAGATCGCTCACAGGATCGTCTACGACATCCCGGTGAACTGGAAGCTCGTCTTCCAGAACTACTCCGAGTGCTACCACTGCCCCGCGTTACACCCTGCCCTCAATCGGCTGACTCCGTTCCGGAACGCATGGAACGACCTCGAGGAGGGTCCGCTCCTGGGAGGGCCCATGAAGATGGAAATCGAGGGCGGCAGCATGACGATGAACGGACAGCGGTGTGCGGCACCGCTGGGCACGCTCGAGGGTGAAGACCTGAACTTCGTGCGGTACTACACGATCTTCCCGAATCTGCTGCTCAGTCTGCAGCCGGACTATGTGCTCACACATCGGATCGACCGGATGGCTACGGATCGCACCCGAATCGTTTGTGACTGGCTGTTCCACCCCGACGCGATGGCTGCTGCGGACTTTGATCCCACGCCGGCCATCGAATTCTGGAACATGACCAACGAACAGGACTGGATGGTAAGCCGCCTGTCGCAGCAGGGCGTTTCGTCACGCGCGTACACACCGGGCCCGTACGCAGAGTTGGAGAGCATGATCGCCGCGTGGGACCGTGAGTACCTGCGGGTACTGGAGGGCTGAAGGTTCGATAATGGCGCTGGTCTGCTGCCACGACGACCCTGAGACCGCAGGAATAGCATCCCTACCGAGCCGTTCAGCCCACGGCCCCACCTCTGGCGAAAGGCCCGCTGGCCCATGCCCAAAGACGCCGAACTTCGCGACCACCTCGTCCGTCTTCTCACCGCTCCCTGGGCCCACATCACTGCCGAGGCAGCTCTCGACGGGATTCCGGCGGAGCACCGTGGCGCGAAGCTGCACGGGCACGTGCATACGATCTGGCAGTTAGTCGAGCACCTGAGGATCTGCCAGGACGACCTGGTTAAATACAGCCAGTCCGCTGACCACGAGTCTCCACAATTCCCCGACGGATACTGGCCCTCGGAGGAAGTGCCTCCCTCCGAAGCAGCCTGGGCGGCGAGTCTGGCCGGGTTCTCTGAGGGACTTCAGAGGATGGTCACACTGGTTCAAGACCCTGCGTGCGACCTCTTCGCAGACCTTCCCTGGAGTTCAGAGGGGCACACGGTTCTGCGCGAGGTGATGATCCTCGCGGATCACAATGCCTATCATGCAGGCCAGATCATGCAGCTCAGAAAAGCCTTGAGCACGGCTTAGCCGAATCCGCTCCCGCAGTTGATGGAGGCGGTCAGGACCGTGTGCTCCGTGACACCTCCGCCACGAGTACGGATTTCGATCGATCCGTATCGCCGTGTGAAGCACTGCGGCAGTTCACGATCCCCTGTCGGGGAAAGCCAGAGACGGAGCAGATGCCGGCACCGTTCGGTCTCAGCCCAGTCCAGTCCACAAAGTCCGTCCGGTCGTGCAGTTGCGAATGGTTGTAGACAAACTGCATATCACCCTTTTCCAGACGCGTGCGCACGTGCATCTCCGGATCGTTCCCGAGTCGATCCAGCATGTCCAGAGCCTCGACGTGAGCCGGGCTCAACGGCATGGCGCCCTCGAAGCGTTGCGCGCTTTCAATGTGCTGACGCTGGTAGGAGACCGTCAGGTGGCCGGCGTGCAAGTTGAACACGGGGATCTCTATGTACGACTCGGCGCCGGGCGGGATCTCGCCCCGGCGGTCCGTAGCGATCGGATCTAGGAGTCACTGCACCAGACCTGTACACTCCGACCACATACGGTTGTAGATGGACCGTGCACTGACCACTTAAACGCGCCCCCGTATCGCGCACGTGTCCCAGGATATGACCTTGGAGCAATCACAGGCAGGCTAACGTCCGTGCGTGAGCCAGGTGAGGGGTCCAGTGGCGCCCTCGCTGCGCAATGACCCATGTTGGCTGCCTCCCATCCGGGTCTGAACAAGGCCCTCCTCATGTCCGCCACAGCTCACTGCCATGTTCAACGCGTCACGAATCCGATCTCTCCTGCTCGCAGCGCCGCTGGCTTTCGCTGCCTGCGCCCCCGCCGCCGCCGAATCATTCGACGTGGTTGAAGCCACGATCCTCGACATGCAGCAGGCGATGGAGGACGGACGGGTCACCTCTCGGGACCTCGTCGAAGCACATCTTCTGCGCATCGCGATACACGAGGATCAGGTGAACGCGGTCATCACCGTGAACAAGAACGCGCTCGCCGAGGCAGACCGCCTCGACCGGGAACGTGCCGAGGGTCGGGTCCGCGGGCCGCTCCACGGAATCCCGGTCGCCCTGAAGGACAACGTGCACACGACCGACATCCGGACGACGGGTGGTGCGATCGCGTTTGAGAGCTTGATCCCTCCATATGACGCGACCCTGACGACCAACCTCCGAGAAGCTGGAGCCATCATCCTGGCAAAGACTGTCATGACGGAGTTGGCTAACTTCACCGCCGCAGGCATGCCCGGGAACTACAGTGCTGTCGGTGGCTACGGTCTGAACCCCTACGATCCGCGCCGGGATCCGCGTGAGGGTCGGAATGACGGACGGCCAGTCCTGGGCGTAGGTGGGTCCAGCTCAGGCATCGGGACCGCCATGAGCTTCTGGGCAGGCAACGTGGGCACGGAGACGTCCGGCTCGATCCTCTCGCCAGCGAACGCCAACATGCTGGCGGGCATCAAGCCGACGGTCGGGCGTATCAGCCGGTGGGGTGTCATCCCCATCACCGGCGACCAGGACACGGCCGGACCGATGACACGCTGGGTCACCGACGCCGCGATCATGCTCGGCGCGCTCGAGGGCTCCGCTCCCGACCCGAATGATCCCGTGACTTCCACCTGCTCTCCCCCGCCGGGGAACGACTACACCGCATACCTCAACGCGAATGGCCTTCAGGGCGCTCGTATCGGTATCCCTCGAGCCATGTACTACGACTCGGTGCAGGTTCCTGGTCTGAATGGGTACCGCGGAGGTCTGTCGACAGAGGCCCGCGCGGCGATGGACGAGGTCATCCAGGTCCTGCAGGCGCAGGGTGCAACCGTCGTCGATCCGGCTGACATTCCAAGCGTCATTGATACCGATCCGGCCGGAAATCTCATGACTGCCCCCGCCAGTAGCGTGCTCTTCTACGGAATGAAGCGCGACTTCAACATCTGGCTCGAGTCACTGGGCGATGCGGCGCCGGTAGGCACGCTGACGGAGCTCCGCGAGTGGAACCAGGAGCACCGCCAGGCCGGATCACTCAAGTACGATCAGTTACGGCTCGACCAGTCCGACGAGATCGATCTCGAGGCCGACAGGGCACGTTACGAAGAAGACCGTGCGAGGGACCTCCTGCTCAATGGTGAGCGGGGTATCGACGCAGCGATAGCCGAGCACGACCTGGACGCCCTGCTCTTCCCCGGCTCAGGTGGTGCTGGGATTGCAGCGCGGCCAGGGTACCCAACGGTGATCGTCCCCTTCGCACTCACTCAGTCCGACTTCGATCCACCGCTCCCGGCTGACTTCGACGTTCAGCCTCGTCCCTTCGGCGTCAGCTTCACCGGGGGTGCGTGCAGCGAGCCACGTCTTATCGAGCTGGCCTATGCATTCGAACAGGCAACGATGCGACGCGTGGCACCGCCCGGGATGAACTAGGTCGGCGTGATGTCGAGTGTGGCCGGATCTCGGCGAACCCAAAGGTGGACCACGGCAGTCACGCTCGGAGGGACGGTGGCAACCGCACTTACCGTGACAGCGGCCGGTTCGCTCAGCGCTCAGCAGACAGAGGAAGCGGCGATGGCCCGCTGGGTCGATGATCATCGCTCCGAGGCGGTCGAGCTCCTCGAGCAGATCACCAACATCAACAGCTACACGCTGAATCCCCCCGGCGTGCGGGAGGTCGCGGACGTGCTCGCGCCGGAATTCGAGGCGCTGGGATTCGATGTGCGCTGGATCGACGGCTCTGCCTTCGACCGGGCAGGGCACCTGTTCGCAGAACGACGCGGGTCCGGCACCCGCATGCTCCTGATCGGCCACCTCGACACCGTATTCCCCGAGGCCGACCCCTTCGACTCCTTCAGGCGCGTCGATGAAACTACCGTCGCGGGCCCGGGCGTGGGTGACATGAAGGGTGGCCTGGTCATCATCCTTCAGACCCTGCAGGCGCTCGACGAACAGGGGCTGCTCGAGGACACCAACATCACCGTCGCCATGATCGGTGACGAAGAGCGCACTGGGTCACCCAGCGAGCTCGCACGCCGCGATCTGATCGACGCGGCGCGATGGGCGGACGTAGCGCTGGGATTCGAGGGGCTCGAAACCGCGAACTCAGCGGCGATTGCGCGACGTGGTGGTACGGGATGGACCCTCACGGCGAAGGGTATTCGAGGACATTCTTCTCGCATCTTCGACGACGAGATCGGGTTCGGCGCGGTCTTCGAGGCGGCTCGCATTCTCAACGCTTTCCGAGAGGAGTTCGCGGGGGAAGAGTTCCTGACCTTCAGCCCCGGGCTGCTCCTGGGGGGCAGCGAGGTCGAACGAGACCCCGTCACGAGCTCGGGCTCGGCGTCTGGTCTGTCGAACGTGGTCGCCGAGACCGTGGTCGCGACGGGCGACCTGCGCACCATTTCAGGAGCGCAGGGGCAGCGGGTGATCGACCGCATGACAGAGATCGCATCGGACAACCTGCCCGGTACCAGCGCTACACTCGAGTTCCGAGGGGTACCCAGCGGGATGCCGCCAAAGCCCGGTAGTGAGCGACTCTTCAAGATGTACGACGAGACCAGTCGCGACCTGGGCTTCGGACCAATCGATCTCATCAGTCCGATGCGTCTCGGCGGGGCGGACATTTCAACCGCAGCTCCGCACGTGGACGGCGCGCTGGCCGCGATCGGAGGCATGGGCTCCGGGTGGCATTCCTCGGCCGAGACTGCAGACCTGGAGAAGATCGCGATCCGAACCAAGCTCGCTGCCTCCTTGATCCTCCGTCTCTCACAACGGGAGTGGGATCAGGGCCGCTGAGCGAGTCGACGAGCTTCACCGGGAGCGTGTCCGACGACGGCGACGGCGGCACGAACTGGCGCACTGAACCCGGTCGGCCCCAAGCTCGTCACCCTCGCCGTCCATCATCCCCCCGCCTGTTCATGACCGAATCCACCTATGCCGCCATCACCGGCTGGGGCTCATGTATGCCCCCGGCGGTCCTGTCGAACGACGATCTCTCCACGTTCCTGGACACTTCCGATGAGTGGATCATTACGAGAACCGGAATGAAGGAGCGTCGGATCTCCCACGTGTCGGCGACGGAGCTGGCGACGCTCGCGGCCCGGCGAGCGCTCGCATGCGCGGACCTCGATCCAGCTGACGTCGACCTGATCATCTACGGGGGCGTAAGCAACGAGGAACTGTGCCCGAATAGCGCGTCGGGCGTCCAGGTGTCCCTCGGCGCCCAGAACGCCGCCTCGATGGACCTGAACACGGCGTGCACCAGCTTCTGCTACGGACTCGCCGCGGCCACGGGCATGATCCGCACCGGGCAGGTTCGAAACGCTGTGGTGATCGGCGTCGAGCTGATCAGCCGCTACATGGACTGGGAAAACCGCAATGTCGCGGTGCTCTTCGGCGATGGTGCAGCGGCCGTCGTGCTGCAGGCGACCGACAACGAGGAGGGCATGCTCGCCAGCGTCCTGGGTTGTGACGCGCAGGCGCGCCAGACACTCCGCGTCCGCGGGTTCGGGTGCGGCTACTCGGGGTACGGGATCACACTCGGCGACACGTTCTGGGACTTCGATGGCCAGCAGATCTTCAAGCGGGCCGTGCTCGGCATGTCTCGCGCCTCCCGGGACGTGCTCGCGCAGAGCGGACTCAAAGCCGAGGACATCTCTCTCGTCGTGCCACATCAGGCCAATCTCCGCATTATCGAGTCCGTGGCGAAGTACGCCGGCATCTCGATGGAACGCGTGATGCTTACGGTCGAGAAGTACGGAAACATGAGCGCGGCGACGGTGCCGGTGGCCCTCGTCGAAGCTTTGGAAGAAGGGCGCGTCGAGCCGAACAGCTGGCTTCTCATGCCTGCGTTTGGAGGCGGCCTGACCTACTGCTCACTACTCGTGAAATGGGGCAGCCGAACCATCCCGCTGGAGCAGACCGACGTGGAGCTACCCCCGTGCAACGAATCCGCACTGGAGCTCGTGAATCAGGTGCGCGCCAGGCAGGACCCGTACGGTCGATCCAGGGACGGCCTGCTGGCGCCGGTCTTCCCTGAGGCCCAGCTCCGGGACGGCGACAGCGTCGTCTGAAACGTCCCTTGCCAGCATCCACATGCGCGGGGATGTTCCGGGCGATTCACACGGGTGAGCCGCACCTCGCTCTGGCGCCCGACCCCACCTCGATCGAATGCCCGGATGCGCACGGTTGTGAAACACGTCCCCAGTGCCTTCGTTGCGGCTGGAATCCTGCTGACCGCCTTCCAACCGTCTTCCGTCGCTGCTCAGGCTAGCGATGAGCTGCGAACTGCTGTCATCGACGGATCCCGTGCCCCGGTTCTGCCAGCGTCGATCACTCGAGATGATCGAGATCGAGCTACGGTTCGCGCGATCAAGCTGAACGCGCCGCTCGTGCTCGACGGCAAGCTCGATGAGGCCGTTTATCAGGACTACCAGCCGTTTGGGGACTTTGTGCAGGTGGTCCCAGTCGCCGGCAATCCGTCGTCAGAGCGGACCGATGTCTGGATCACCTACGATGAGAACAACATCTATTTGACTTGTCGCTGCTGGGACTCGTCCCCACCGGACGAGTGGGTGATCAATGAGTACCGTCGTGACACGGACGGCATCCGGAATAACGATCACTTCGGCGTGATGTTCGACACGTTCTACGACCGCCGAAACGGGTTGGTCTTTTACGCCAACACTCTGGGTGCCCGAGCCGACTACGCAGTCGTCGACGAAGGCTCTCCGAACAAGGATTGGAACCCGGTGTGGGACGCCGTCGGTGGCCAATTCGAGGGCGGCTGGGTGATCGAGATGGCGATCCCTTTCAAGTCCCTCCGCTACCGGTCCGGTGCCGACCAGATGTGGGGCCTTCAGCTACGGCGCTCGGTCATCCGCAACAACGAGTGGACGTACCTGAACCCCGTGCCGGCCTTCCTCTCCGGGCCACAGGGAATGAACCGGATCTCTTCGGGTGGGACCCTCGTCGGACTCGACCTGCCAGCGGCGGGCAGCAACCTCGAGCTGAAGCCGTACGCGATCGGCAACCTCCGCACGAACCGCCTCACGGACCCGGTTGTGAATAACGACGTGACCGGGGACGTGGGGGTAGATCTGAAGTACGGGATCACGGCGAATCTTACGGCGGACCTCACCTTCAACACCGACTTCGCCCAGGTCGAGATAGACGAGCAGCAGGTGAACCTCACCCGCTTCAATCTCTTCTTCCCCGAAAAGCGAGAGTTCTTTCTGGAGGGTCGTGGCGTCTTCGATTTCGGAACGGGCGGCAGCGGCGGGTTCCGTCCCGGACGCAGTTTCGGCCGTGGGGGTGGTGATCGGCCCACGCTTTTCTACAGCCGGCGAATCGGCCTCGATCGTGGCGAGGTCTTACCCATCGATCTCGGCGGACGAGTCACCGGAAAGGTCGGACCGTTCAACGTCGGACTGGTGAACATCCAGACGGGCGGCATCGAGCCTGCCGGTATCGAGAGTACGAACTTCTCCGTCGTCCGACTCAAGAGGGACATCCTCGGACGCAGCTCGATCGGCGCGATCTTCACGAATCGCTCGGTCTCTGTTCGCGGGGACGGGTCCAACCGGGTGTTCGGTGTCGACGGCTCGTTCGGGATTACGCAGGATCTTCAGGCAGGGGCCTACTGGGCTCGATCGGAGACACCCTCACTGACGGGCGGGAACGAGAGCTACCAGATGGCCCTGTCGCACACCGGCGATCTGTACGGCGGGAGCTTGTCTCACCTGAAGGTTGGTGAGGACTTCAACCCCGAGGTCGGATTCGTTCGACGGACCGACTTCGTGAAGAAAACCGGGTCCCTCCGCTTCAGTCCGCGTCCCAGCGGGATCGAAGCAATCCGGAAGGTCACGTGGGAGGCTGGAGTCGAGCACTTCGATGACGGCGTCGGGCTCATGCAGTCTCGGCGGCAGACAGCACGATTCGACGTAGAAATGGAGAACGCCGACCGCTGGTCGATCGAGGGGATCAGGGAGTTCGAGCGGATCGATGACCTGTTTCCGATCTCGCGCGACCAGAATATCCCTGTCGGTCGCTACACATTCACCAGCCAACGCGTCTCGTATACGGGCGGCCCCCAGCGGTGGATGTCCGGCAACATCTCGTATCAATGGGGCGACTTCTACCACGGCTCGCTGCGCTCCTTGAGCATCAGCCGAGGGCGAGCCGTAATATCGAACCATCTGTCGCTCGAGCCGGGCGTCAGCTACAACCTACTCGACCTTCCAGGGGGTGAAGAAACCCAGGCCGTATTCCGACTCCGCAGCGATTACGCGTTCACTCCACGTATGTTTGCCAGTGCACTGTTCCAGTACAACGAGGCCGATCGGATTCTGTCGAGTAACGTCCGGTTCCGGTGGGAGTACGCGCCAGGTAGCGAGCTGTTCGTAGTCTGGACGGACGAACGGGACCGACGCCCCCAAGGGACAGGCCTGCGCACGCAGGGTCTGGCGATCAAGATCACAAGATTGCTCCAGTACTAGGTGCCACCGATGGAAAGAGGACTCATGAACTACACACGTATCACCGCGCTTGGCGCCCTCACCGCGCTCGTAGCCTGTTCAGTGGATCGCGCCGACGGTACAGCGTCCGGAGTCGCGTCGATCACCGAAGACGAGATCGCGGAGCACATCGAGGTGCTCGCCTCGGACGAGTTCGGGGGCCGAGCTCCCTCGTCCCCTGGTGAAGAACTCACCGTAGCCTACCTGGCTGAGCAGTTCTCGTCGTTCGGTCTCGAACCTGGCAATGCCGGCAGCTTCTTCCAGGACGTTCCACTGGTGGACATCACCGTCGACCCGAACAGGGCGCCCTTCACCATCGAAGGCCGCGGGAGCCCGATGCAGTTCACCTACGCCGATGATGTCGTCACGTGGACGACCCGCACGGTGGAGTCGTCGCGGATCGAAGACAGTGAGATGGTCTTCGTGGGCTATGGAATCGTCGCACCCGAATATGGCTGGGACGACTATGAGGGGCTGGACGCGACGGGGAAGACCGTCGTGATCCTGGTGAACGATCCGGGATACGCGACGCAGGACGATGACGTCTTCAACGGCAACACGATGACGTACTATGGCCGGTGGACGTACAAGTTCGAGGAGGCCGCACGGCAAGGTGCGGCAGCCGCGCTCATTGTGCACCAGACCGCTCCGGCCGCCTACGGCTGGGAGACGGTCCGTAACAGCTGGACGGGTCCGCAGTTCAATCTGCAGCCGGAAGACGGGAACGCCGGCCGCGTCGCGATCGAGGGCTGGATGACCGAGGAGACCAGCCGCACCGTGTTCGAGCGAGCTGGCATGGACTTCGACGCGCTCTACCGACAGGCGGAGACCGGCTCGTTGCGGCCCATAGACATGGGACTCTCCCTCTCGACCTTGGTGCAGAACGAACTCCGTTTCTCCGATTCCAAGAATGTGGTTGCCATTCTTCCGGGTGCCGAGGCGCCTGACGAATACTTCATCTACATAGCCCACTGGGACCATTTCGGTACGGATCCGGAGCTCGTCGCTGCGGGTGAGGACGGCATCTACAACGGCGCGCTCGACAACGCTTCCGGCACCGCCGCCATGCTCGAACTGGCCGAGGCATACGCGAATCTTCCCGAGCGGCCGAGGCGCTCGATCGTTTTTCTGGCCGTCACCGCTGAGGAGCAGGGTCTCCTGGGCTCCGCGCACTACGCCGCGGACCCGGTCTTCCCACTCGCCCGGACCGTAGCCGGCCTGAACATGGACGGCCTGAGCAACTTCGGACCCACGCGAGAACTCGTCGTTCAGGGCTACGGGATGTCGGAGCTCGACATGATTGCGGACGCAGCTGCTGCTGCCCAGGGACGGCGAATCGATCCCGATCCCGAGCCGGAGAAAGGCTACTATTTCCGGTCGGACCACTTCGAGCTCGCCAAGCTCGGAGTCCCCATGATCTACCCGGGTAACGGAATCGACCACGTGGAGCGCGGATCGGAATACGGTCTCGAGATGAACGCACGCTACACGCGCGAGCGGTACCACATGGTGACCGACGAGTTCGACGAAACGTGGGATCTGTCAGGTGCGGTCGACGACGTGGTGCTGTACTACGAGATCGGCGCCGCAGTCATCCAGTCGGACATGTGGCCCAACTGGAACGAGGGGACCGAGTTCCGGGCGATTCGCGAGGAGAGCCGCAGATGACGCGGAGGGCGGTCGGGCTCGCACTGGCCACTGCTCTGATCACGGGATGTGCGCCATCGAGCGACGAACGCCCACCCAACATCATCTACATGCTGGCGGACGACCTCGGATATGGCGAGTTGGGGACATACGGTCAGACGCAGATCCGAACACCCCACCTCGACGCGCTCGCCATGCAGGGGATGCGATTCACACAGCACTACTCCGGTAGCCCCGTGTGTGCGCCCTCGAGAGGCACGCTTCTGACGGGCCTGAGCACACTCCGCTCCCAGATCCGTGACAACTTCGAGGTGGGTGGCTATCCCGACCCGGACGAGCTGGGTCAGATGCCGCTCGACTCGAGCACCTACACAATCGGGACCATGCTTCAGGACGCCGGCTACGTGACCGGGGCGATCGGAAAGTGGGGTCTCGGCGGGAGGGAGTCCGTCGGCCAGCCACGGTTCCAAGGCTTCGACTACTTCTTCGGATACCTCGACCAGCAGCTTGCCCACAACTTCTACCCCACGCACCTGTGGCGGAACGGTGAGCGGGTGGAGCTCGACAACGAATACTTCAGCCCGCACCAGGTCTTCGAAGGCGATGACCCGGACGCTCCCGAGCAGTATCGGCAGTACCAGGGGAACGAGTACTCACTGGATGTCATGGCGGACGACGCACTCCGCTTCATCGAAGAGAACCAGGAGCGTCCGTTCTTCCTCTACCTTCCCTTCACCATCCCACACGTCGCGCTACAGGTCCCGGATTCATCGCTCATGGAATACGAGGGGGCATTCGAGGAGGAGCCCTACCTCGGGGATCCGACCTATCTGCCACACTACCGGCCCCTGTCGGCGTACGCCGCGATGATCACAAGGATGGACGACCACATCGGCCGCATCCTGGAGCAGCTGGACGCGCTGGGGCTGGGTGAGAACACAGTCGTGATGTTCACGAGTGACAACGGGACGACCTACACAGGTGGCGTAGACGCGGAGTTCTTTGACAGCACGGCGGGACTGCGCGGACTCAAGGGTTCACTCTACGAAGGTGGGATCCGCGTGCCTTTGATCGCGCGTTGGCCGGGTCACATCGAGGCGGGTGCAGAGAGCGAGTACGTCTCGGCATTCTGGGACATGATGCCGACCTTCGCGCAGATCGCCGGTGTGGAGGCGCCATCGGATCTCGACGGCGTCTCGATGCTGCCGGCTCTCCTCGGTGAGGAACAGACCAGCGACCGCCCGCTATACTGGGAGTATCATGGGCTCTGGGATGGAGCCCAGGCAGTGCGCATGGGTCGCTGGAAGGGCGTGAGACTGGGCGGCCACGACGACGCGAACGCCCCCGTCGAACTCTACGACCTCGACACGGATCCGTTCGAGGCGACGGATGTATCCGCGCAGCACCCTGACATTGTGGAGCAACTCCAGAGGGTCATGGAGTCACGGACTCCGTCGGACTACGACCCCTGGAACTTCGCGATCGCAGGGAACAGCTAGACCAAGACTGGTTCGCTGCGGCGACAGGACTCACGCTACTTTAAGGCGGACGTGAGATAGACGCTGTTCGGATTCCAGAAGAGCCACTCGAACAGGCCTGCGTCTTCGACCACCTGGATTTGTGCCTGCATCTCGGCCGATCCGTAGACCGGGTTCCTCTGGGCGAACGCCTGTAGCCACGGCCGGATGGTTGCGACGCGTCCGTTCGCTGCCTTGGTCCGTGCCACCGCTCGATCCACCGGCTTCTTCACCAGGAGGTAGGGATCCGCGTTCGGATCCGGAACCTCAAAGCTTTCCGGCCAGTACAGCGCCGGATAAACCATCGGCAGGATGACGTCGGTGACCCGAATCAGCTCGTCCCAGTCCTGCCCGATGATCGAGTCACAGGCGGGATGCCCGCCGAGCCCGATCGGGTGATCGGGTCCTCACAGGCCGCGAACAGCGATCCGGTGGAGGCAAGCGACAAAACCGTGTGATTCACAGGCTTGAATTCCTGGCACGCAGACGCGCTCCCCTCACGTGCGCACAGGACGGCCGGGGGTTGAGGCCTCGTCGAGGCGTGCACTCCCCGTCTAAGGCCGCTTCGGCCGCGTCATGAGCTCATCCAGGGTGTAGACGTTCCCGTTCGCCACGACCAGCCGAACATCTCGCGTGGCACTGATGTCATCGATCGGGCTGCCACCGAACACCACTAAGTCGGCGA
>Ga0209631_10003600_pt1 | contig 17685 bp, 15 predicted proteins | sample COG_08_FD_184752 | JGI IMG/M metagenome (GOLD analysis project Ga0209631, IMG submission 184752) | Pelagic Microbial community sample from North Sea - COGITO 998_met_08 (SPAdes) (version 2) | ecosystem: Environmental > Aquatic > Marine > Neritic zone/Coastal water | place: Helgoland, sampling...
ACAATTTTTTCCTATTTAAATTCTTTTTGGAATATATGCTTCCTTCCAGCTTTCTTAGCAAGCATAATCTGCTTTTGTCTCATTCTAAATCTACTTTTTTGTGTGTTAGTAAGTGTGTCATAACATCTTGAACAGGAAACTCCTTCCTCATATTTATTTGATTTTTTATCTTGAATAGAAAGAGGAGTTCTACATCCGCTGCAAATTAAGAAAGACCCCTGTTTAAGTTTATGCTTTAGTGAGACTCTATTATCAAATACAAAACATTCGCCTTTCCATAAACTGTCTTTTTTTTGAATTTTATTTAAATAATTAAGTATTCCCCCTTTTAATTGAAATACATTTTTAAATCCTTTGTTTTTTAAAAAAATTGAAGCTTTCTCACATCTTATACCTCCGGTACAAAACATAGCAACGGGTTTTGTTTTTTCAATTTTTTTTAAAAATTTTGGAAAATCTTTAAAGTTTTGTATTTTGGGATTAATTGCATTTTTAAAAGTTCCCACGTTATATTCAAAAGGTTTACGTGCATCTATAACTAAAGTTTCTTTGTTTGAAATTAATTTATTCCAAGTTTTATTTGAAACATATTTATTTAGTTTTTTATTTTGTTTATTTATCTTTACCCCTAATGGAACTACTTCTTTCTTAATTTTAATTTTTCCTTTATGAAATGGTTGAAAATCACATTTCGAGGTATTTTTGCTGTCAAAATCTTTAAATCTAAACACTTTTTTTAAAGTTGTAATAATCCTATTAATATTCCTTTTATTTCCAGCAATAGTTCCATTAATTCCTTCTTTGGAAAGAATAATTGTTCCCCTTATTTTGTTTTTAAGTATTTCTCTTTGCAGTAACTCTTTATTTTTCTTCAAAAAATTACCTTTTTTAAACTTATAAAAACCAAAAACCGTAAACATTATTTTTTAATACAAATTGTTAATCCATCGCCTATAGGAATGATATTTTTTGTCACTCTATTATCGTCTTTTATATGTTTGTTAAATTCTCTGATGATATTAGTGAATTTATCATTTTTTGATTTATCAATTATTTCACCATGCCATAAAACGTTATCAATTATAATTAGTCCATTTTTATTGACCAGCTCGATACATTTTTCATAATAATTTATGTAATTTTCTTTGTCTGCATCAATAAAAACTAAATCAAATTTTTGTTTAGAATTTTCTAATTCTTTTAAACTCTCGAGTGCTGGTTTAATAATTTGTGTAATCTTTCTTTCATTAGCTTTATCATAAAAAAATTTTGCTTTTTTGCTAAATTCAGAGTTTTTATCTAAGCTAATTAATAATCCATCATCAGGCAATGTTAAAGCCATTGATAAAGCACTAAAACCTGTAAAACTTCCAATTTCTATAATTTTTTTTATATTAGAAGTTTTGATTATGGTCTGAAGAAATTGTGCTTGTGAAATAGATATTTGTAACTTTTTTTGATTTCCTAAAGATACATTGTAATTAACAATTTCTTTTAAAACCGGATGTAATTCGCTCGAATGATCAATTATATATTTTTCTAATGAACGATTTAAATTTATATTCTTGGTCATCGATTCAAATTAATTTAATTTATTTAAAAAATCTTTTAAAATTAAATAATTTTCTAACAATTCCTTGTTAATTAATTTTTCATTAGATTTATGACCTTCATCACCTGAACCAGGGCCAAAATTAATTATATTAATTTTATCATCTGCAAAATACCTTCCATCACTTACTCCTATTGAAGAAAGAAATTTAGGACTATTTTTTTTAATCTTTTTGTAAGATTTAATCAAATTAAGTAAATAAATATTTTTTGGATTTGATTTAAATGGATTAGTCCCAGTTAAAAATTCTAATTTTGCATTCTTGAATTTCTTATTTAGATATGCTCTCAAATGGGTATATGAAAATTTAATATTTTCTTTACTAGTAATTCTTCTATCAATCAATATTTCAGTTTTAAAAGGTACAACATTAATATTTTCTCCGCCTTTTATTATACCTATGCTAATTGTTGACTTGTGAATTCCAGAGTTAAATCGTTTTAATATATTTCTGTAATTTGTATTTAGGTCTAAAATTAATTTTGATGCATTAACGATAGAATTAGACCCTTTTTCTGGCTCACCAGCATGAGATGTTTTCCCTTTTGTTGTCACCTTTGCCCAAAACACACCTCTTTCCTCAATTAAAAAGTTATTATTAGTCGGTGCCCCTAAAATTAAAGTATGTGGATTAATTAAATTCTTTTTTCTTAAATAGAAAGTGCCCTCTGGACCTAAATTTTCTTCACTTGTTACAAACGTAAAACAAATTCTTTCCTTTAGATTTTTAAAATCTTTTTTTAAATTTTTTGCAATATATAATTGTACTGCAGCACTAGCCTTACAATTAACAGCGCCTAATCCATATGAATACTTATTTGTTATTTTGAGTGAGTAAGGGTTTGTTTTCCACTCTTCATGTATTGGTTTTACAGTATCTATATGAGAATTAAAAACTAAAGACTTAGACTCACCTGCGTAATTTTTAACAACTGTATTCAATTTTTTTTTATCTTTGTCATAATAAGAATTAATTTTTAATTTTGACTTTTTCAAATAATAACGGATGTATCTATCGAATTTGTTACTATCACCTGGGGGGTAACTTGTATTTATTTTAACGAGAACTCTTAAAAGTTTAAGTAGATCCCTTTGAATTTTTTTACTTCTCATGTTTAAAATTAATCTCCCTATTTATGAATATTAGTCCAAAAATAATAATCAAAAATATTCCTATAATTTTTTTTTCACCAACAATATCTCCAAAAATAAAGTAATTGATTAATGAAGCCCATATTAATTGTGTATATTGAAAATTTGTAACTTGATACAAATTAAGCGTTTGTAGGGCTATTGCAAATAGATAATGAGACAAAAAACCGATAAAGCCTAAGATGATCAAAATCAACCAAGCCATTATTGAATTTATTGGTGACCAAAAAATAAATGCTAAAACAGAAAATATTATACTTCCAATTATACTAGTATAAAAAAGAGCAACAAAAGGTTCCCGATCTTTAGCAACAACTTTTGTAAAAAGTTGATACAAAGCAAATGCGATTGCGGTTAAAAAAGGAAAAACTATAACATAAGTTACAAAAGTTTCTGTTGGTTCTAAAGAATAAATGATTGAGGCAAAGCTTAAAAATATTAATAAAAAACCTAACTTAGATATTTTTTCTTTTAAAAAAATTAATGAGAAAAATGATGCTATTAATGGAGTTGAGAAAAAAATAATATAAAAATTTATTAACTCATTATATCTAACTGAAATATAGGTTAATACAGTTGCACAAATCAGAAATATAGATCTTAATAATTGAATTTTGATATTTTTATTAAAATTTATTTTTTTTTTAAGAAAGAAAAAAATAAAACCCATGAATAAAATATGAAAAAAATATCTACCCCAAACAATCTGAATAACAGAACAATAATCTGCTAAAAACTTACTTATTGAGTCCATTACAACAAACAATGCAAAAGCTACTAGAGAAAATAATCCAGCTATAATTCTATCTTTTGTCATTTATAATTCACTTCAATTTAAATTTTTTTTTAAACCAATCTTTTTATCAAAGTAAATATTTTGCGATATTTTTTTTAAATTTTTTGAAATATTTATTTTAAAGGAAATTTGATTAATAATATCCTCTTTAAGTCGTATACCTCTTGCAATTTCTATTAATGTAATTTTGCCATTAAGAATCTTAAAAACACCTCTATCGGTATTGAAAATAATTGTTTGTCCTTTTTTTATTCCATTCTTTGCATTAAAGGTTACTTGATTTACCTTATTGACAAATTTTCTATGGTTTCCTTCTTGTATAATCTTTAGTCTTCCATTTTCAATTTTAGTATTTAATCCACCGCCAGTTAAGGTTCCAGAAAAAACAACTTTTTTAGCTCCTTGAGCTATGTTTATAAATCCACCAGCTCCATCGTTCCTTTTTCCAAATCTTGATACATTTACATTTCCCTCTTTATCGATTTCAGCGAAAGATAGAAATGCGCAGTTCAATCCTCCACCGTCATAAAAATCAAATTGGTAAGGTTGGTCTATTATAGCCTTTGGATTTATCGCAGTTCCAAAATTTAAACCACTACCTGGTATGCCTCCGACTACACCTGCCTCAACAGTCAAAGTAATATCCTTGTAAATATCTTCTTCATAGGCAACATTAGATATACCAACAGATACTCCTACTCCTAAATTTACAACATCTTTTTTTTTTAATTCTAGTGCAGCTCTTCTTGCTATAACTTTTCTAATATCAAGTGGAATTTTTGTAAGTTTTGGATTTTTTAATTTTTTTTCGCCAGATCTAAATTTATCGTAAAAAATTTCATAAGTTTGTTTTTGTTTTGGGTCATGAACATAGAAATCAATTAAAAATCCAGGTATTTTTGCTAAATGAGGATTTAGGGTTGAACTTTTTTTGTGTCGCTTAAATTGGCAAACTACAGTTCCTCCGTTATTATGAACTGCTTGAGCTATGGAAAGGTCCTCTCTTGTAGTTCCTTCCTGGTCCATATACACATACCCGTCTTCATCGACTGTACTTCCTCTAATAATCGCAAAGTCTGGTTTGGGTGATTTATAAAAAAGATATTCTTCATTATCTATTTTAATTAATTTCACCAAATTAATTTTTGTTTTTTTATTCATTTTTCCACCTTCTATTCTAGGATCAATGTAAGTTTTAAGACCAACTTTAGATATTATTCCGGGCTGTTTAGCGGCCATTGTTCTACATAACTGAGATAAAATTCCTTGTGGAAAGTTATAAGCTTCGATCTTATTTGATACGATCAAATTTTTCATAAATGGAATCTGTAGTCCAAAATTTCCACCAATAACTCTTTTAATTAAACCTTTATGATTTAAATGATTAAGTCCGAGTTTGTCTACAGCTCCAAGACCTGTTATGTGAAATATAGTCAAATTTTTTGGTCTCTTTTTTTTTATAAAACTTTTTTCAATTTCAACTAATATTTTTTCAGGTGCCCCGGTACCTCCGTTTCCTCCAATAATTAAAAAGCCATTATTTTTAATTAATTTTGGGACTTGATTTGCTGGTATAATTTTTTTTATAAATTTCATTTAAGTACCGTGGTAAATATCATCAATTGATTTATCGTAATAATACACAGCTATATTACAAGGGTGTTTAACTTTAATAATTTTTTTTAAACCTAGAATAATTAATCGGGCTAATTTTTCTTTTTTATTTTTAGATCTCTTTAAGCTTGAAATTTTAATAAAAATTCTTTTTTCGGGATTGTTAATTTTAAGATTGTGATAAAAATTTTTTTTTTTTATAATATTATTATAAATAGTAATTGTGTTATTTTTAGTTTTAAAAACTTTAAGTACATTTTTTGATATCAAATCATTAATCTTTTTTATCTTTTTTTTATCATCATTGAATAAAATAGTTTCTACAAAAGGCATTTGGAATATCTATTCGTCTTCATAAACTGGGTCTCTTTTTTCAATAAATGAATTTATTCCCTCATCATGATCGTTTGACTGCCATAATAGTAGTTTTCTTTCTAAACTTAAACTTTCATTCAGAGGAAAAAAATCATTCATTTTGATCTCTTCTTTAATCATTTTAGCAGCTTTAGGTGACCATTTAGAAATTGTTTCTGCAAGTTTAAGCGCTTCATCGATTAATTTATTTTCTTCTAAAACTTTTACTGCGATACCCCAAGCTTTAGCTGTTTCAGAATTAATTGTTTCACCAGTCAGCTGCATATACATGGCTCTTGACTTTCCAATTAGTCTTGGGACTCTTTGTGTTCCTCCATCACCTGAAAAAGCACCGACTTTTATCTCGGGTGACCCAAATTTTGCACTTTTGCCGGCAAGAATAAAATCGCACATAAGGGCTAATTCAAATCCTCCCCCTAAAGCCCAGCCATTAACTGCGGCTATCATTGGTTTTTTAAAATTTTCGATTGTTTTCCAACTTAAAAGTCTATTTTTTTCAGCCCAAAATGGCATTTCACTTTCAGGGGCTTCTTTCATATCAGCGCCAGAGGAAAATGATTTTTCATTTCCAGTAATAACAACACATCTTATTTTCTTATTCTTGTCAGTTTCATTTAAAATTTCTGCTAATTCTTTTAAAAGTTCCTTGTTTAAAGCGTTTAAACTTTTAGGTCTATTAAGCTCAATAAGTCTTACTTTATGAATATCTTTTACTAATATGTTTTTATACATAATTTTTAAAAAGGAATATTTGACAGTAAATTAAGTTCTAATTCAACCTATTAGACTCGAACAAATTAAAGTCTTTTTTATCGAATAAAATTTGTTCTGAAACAAGTTTCCCTAAAATAGGACCTAAAGTGTATCCATTTGATGATACAACTACATAAAAGTTTTTCATTTTTGGATGCTCTCCTAACAGGGGATAGCCTCCAACGTCTACACTCATGGCAGCCCATGATCTTAGAACATTAGCATTTGAAAGTTTAGGTATTACTTTTTTTGCTATCCAGGTGTTGCCTTCAAAACTATTTTTTTTGGAATGAATATGTTTCGTTAAATTTGAATATCCTGCAGTCCATCCACCACCAATTATAAAATTACCATTCTGTGCTTGTTTAAGAGTTAAATGCCTACCAATATGAGCTATCAATAATTTTAGTTCATATTTAGTTGCTTCTGTAACAATCATTTGTTGAGGCACACTTTTTACATTAAGTGGCAAATTAAGAAAATTTGCAATATTATTTGCCCAAGATCCAGCACAATTTACAACAATGTCTGCTTCGATTTCTCTATTTTTTGTTTTAATTAAAAATTTGTTATTTTCTTTTTTAATGTCAAAAATTAAATCATCACAGTAAGTTTTTAAGCCTTTCTCGAGACAATAATCATAAATTTGAGTTGTTGCTTTAAGTGGATTTATTTTTCCTTCTTCTTTGCAATATCCAGCGTAGATCATTTCTTCTGAAATAGAATTATTTAATTTTAATATTTCATCTTTTTTTATTAAGTCAGTTTTTATTCCAGCAGATTTTTCCAATTCGATTTTCATATTTAACTTTTCGAGATCTCTTTCATTTTCTGCTAACATCAAACCACCGTCATTAGAAATCTCAAAATCAGAATTAATATCCTTCTCTATATCTTTCCATTCCTGTACACCTTTTTTTTGAAGTTGAAGAGAGTATTTAAAGTTTTCTATTTGATTTAAGTTTTTTGGATCAAAATCGTAGGAAAGTAATTGCACATGTAAAGATCCAGCATTAGATCCTGATGCCTGAGAGTTTGGCTGCAGTCTATCAATTAAACAAACATCTTTTTCATTTTTTAGAAGACTATAACAAGTAGAAACACCCATTATCCCTGATCCAATTACTGCAATCTTGTGGTGGTTTTTTTCTTTAGTTTTTTTTTGTTTACACTTAAATTCAGGCAACTTATCTTTTACATATCCGTACCACTCTTCTTTTTCATGGCCTACATTTTTTAGAGGAACAGTTTTTATTGGATTTTGTGGTGCAAAGGAGAACTGTTTATGATTTTCAGTAGTTATTTTATCCTCAAATATTTCATTTAGACCAACTCCACAGTACCTACCTTGACACCTGCCCATACCTACACGTGTCATTCTTTTGATCATTCCAGCGTCTATGTTAGGTGTATCTTTATATTTTAATACATCTCTATATTTTATGTCCTCACATCTACAAAAAACTGTATCCTCATTAATAGAAACAATATTAGTATGATTTCTATAAAATATTCTCCATAAAAATATCTGAAAAACAAAATTTCTAAGTAAATTGAAAAGTATTAAGGGAAAACTTAAATACCTTGAAATTTTTTTTAAATTTTTATTTAATAAAAAACCTGTTAATTGACCTTCATAAAAAGAAATTTTTGCTCCAGCATTTCTTGCGGCTTCACCAATAATGTAAACATTTTTGTCACTAGTTTGATTAAAAATATTTTTTCTTACTTTAAAATATTTTTTTTTAGTGTCAAACTCTCCTTTTAAACCTAAAATTTTTGCAATGTCATTATTTGGCTGAAAGCCGTAGTTTATTGAAACAGCATCAACGTTATCAATTTCTATTACTTTTCCATTATTGTTTATTGAAACAATCTTTTTACCCTCTTTATCTTCAATTTTTTTAAGATAAGAATTATGAAATATTTTTGTGGATGAATTTAAGGCTTTTAGATAACTTTTGATACCTTTTAAGAATATAATTGGTGACAAGAATAAACAAACCAATGAAGAAAATGGTTTAAAAAAAGGAGATTTAGAACTTTCAGATATCGCAATTACATTAATTCCATTATCTTTTAATTCCTCACCTAGTTGAAAATTTAGAGGACCATTTCCACAAATAACAACATTTTTTCCTGGTGAAACTTTTTGTGATTTAGTTAAAATTTGTAATGCACCTGTTGTAAAAACATTTGGTGAATGCCAGCCATTTACAAAATAAGGTTTTTCATACGATCCTGATGAAATAATTATTTTTTTACAAATAATTCTTAAATCTTGATTTTCTTTAGAACAACATACTTCATAACTAGAGCTATCTCCTTTGTACACTCCCCAAACCTTAAATCCATTATATAAATCTATATTTGTATTTTTGAGCTTGTTTTCAAAATCTAATGCATCTTTAATTTGATAATCTAAATTTTTTTTATCTTTAATTGTAAAAATTTGACTTAATCTTTTGTAATATTGACCACCAACAGTTTGTTTTTCATCGATTAAGGCAATTTTGTCTTTTGACCCATTTAATGAAAGAGAAGCGCCAATGCCGCCAGGACCTGCGCCTATAATTAATATATCGTAATTCAATATTTTTTTTTCTAATTGAATATTTTTTTTTAAATGTGGTAATTCAGCATTATATTTTTGAATAAATATTTTGTCGTTTTCTTGAATATTTGCAGTACAAGACTTAATAGATTGATTGCCATTAATTTTAACAATACACTCATTGCAAATTCCCATGTTGCAATAAACACCTCTATAATTTTCACTTCTATCTTTTCTTAAATTTTTAATACCGTTTCGTATTAAAGCTGAAGCAACAGTTTCACCGGAGTAAGCTTCATATTCTTTATTTTCAAAGCTAAATTTAATTTTTTTAGAATTTACTTCTAAATTTTTATCCTCAATTAACATTTTATATTGAGTTTTTTTTAAGTTTTAACGATCTAAATATTTTTTGTAATTCTTGTTTTTTTTTAAAATTTAAATCTAATCTTGGAAGTAGAGGTTTGCCAACGTCAAAACCCATCAAATTTAAAAAATATTTTGTTGCAGCTACATAATAGTGACCTCCAACAGCTTTAATTACTGGGGTTATTTGGTCATATATTTTTTTGGCAGCTGAATAATTTTTTTTAATTTTTATATTTTCATATATTTTGGTACATTCACTTGGCAAAATATTTGATGGAACAGACACCCAGCCATCTGCGCCATTAAGATAAGACTCATAACCCATAATTCCACCAAAAACTTTTATTTTACCCCTTGTTAAACGAACTATATCTTTCACTCTTGTGACATCCATTGTTGACTCTTTACAATATTTTACATTTTTAATTTTAGACAATTCAGAAAATGTTTCAGGTAAAATATCAATATTTGATGTCGCAGGATTATTGTAGACCATTATTGGTATGTCTATTTCTCTACTAATCATATTAAAGTGATTGATTATTTCATCTTCTGTTGGTGTCGAATAAAAAGGAGAAATAATCATTACACCATCTGCTTTGAGTTTTTGAGCTTCAACTGATAATTTAATAGCGTCATAAGTATTTTCAGCTGCTGTACCTACTAATAATGGAACTCGTTTTTCTGCAATAGAAACCGATTCTTTTATCATTTTAATTCTATTTTTTGGGCTAATAGATAGAAATTCTCCCGTACTACCTAATACAATAAGGCCGCCTATCTTATTTTTTATCTGCCAATTAAAATATTTTTTTAATGATTTTAAATTTAGATCACCCCTAGAGTCCGTTGGTGTAATATTTACAGAAAAAGTTCCTTTAAAATTCATGTTTATTTATATCCTAAAATTGTTGATGGTAAGTATAAAGATATCTGAGGAAAATATGTTGCTAAAAATAATACTATAAACATTAAAGTTAGTGGTATTAACAATTTTTTTGATACATCTACTATTGATCTTTCTGCTATTGAGCTTGCTACAAAAAGTGTAATTCCATATGGCGGTGTAACCATTCCAATTGATAAATTTAAAATTATTATTAATCCAAAGTGAAGTGGGTCTACTCCAAATGCTATTGCTACAGGCATTAAAACCGGTACAAGAATTAATATTGCCGAAATACTTTCCATGAACATGCCAATTAAAATTAAGAGTATATTTACATTCATCAAAAACCACAATTTACTATCTGAAAACCCAAGCATAAATTCAGAAATCTTTTGTGGTATTTGTTGGCTAGCTATAAACCAAGAAAAAATATTAGCAGTTGCTATGATCAACATTACTGTGGATGCGATTGTAGCTGCTCTTAAAATTATTTGAGGTAAATCTTTAAACTTTATTTCTTTGTAAATAAATAGTGAAATAAATAAACCTGTAATTACTGCAACCGAGGCAGCTTCGGTAGGTGTAAATATTCCGCCGACAATTCCACCCACTATAATTACTGGTAATGTTAAAGCTGGTATTGCACTAAAAAAAGTTTTTAGTAAATATATAGTAGAAAATTTGTGATAATCTTTTGACTCAGACACATTAGTTTTAGCTCTTAAATAACCACTAATTAGCAAAAATAAAGCACATATAAGTCCTGGAATAATTCCAGCTAAAAATAGTGCGCCAACAGATTGATTGGAAATGGTCGCTAAAACTACCATCATTATACTTGGCGGTATAATTGTGCCTAACGAACCACTGCAAGCCATTATAGCTGCTGAAAAATCAATATTATAATTTCTTTTTTTCATTTGAGGTAACATAATAGAAGACATCGCAGCGGTATCAGCCGAACCTGATCCTGATATTGCAGCAAGTCCTGTTCCAGCAACGACAGCGACTAAATATAATGAGCCGGTTATCCAACCAACAAGTGCAGTAGCAAAATCAATAATTCTTTTAGCAATGCCACCTTTTTCCATAATTATTCCTGTTAAAATAAAAAATGGTATAGCCATAATTGTGAATTTATCTAGGCCACCATAAATTTTTTGGGCAACTAAAGCTAAGGGAACATCATATGCGACTAGAGTAAATGATGCGGCAACTCCCAAAGAAAAAACTATTGGAGTACCAAAAACCAATAAAAATATAAAAAGTAAAAGAATTAAAGCCATTAATCTTTCTGTTTTAATTTTGTTAAAGTTAAAATTACTAATTCTAAAGTAATGTAAAGGATACCAATTGGAACTGATAAATAAGGTATCCACATTGGTATACCTAATGCAGGTGATGTAGACTCACTACCTACACTTATTAACATTATAGTTCCCTTCAACGCCATCAATAGAAATACAATTGTTACAATTGAACTAATTGTAACTATAATTTTTTGAATTTTTGGTTTAAGTGTTCTGAGAAGAATATCTACCCCAACATGCATATTTTTTCTCATTGCTATACCAGACGCAAGTAAGACCATCCAAATTTGAGAATAAGTAGCAGTCTCTGCTGCTATACCTAATTTGTAATGAAAAACATATCTACCTAGAACTTGATAAAAAACAGCTAAAACCATGTAAATAAAAAAAATTATTACAAGCCAATTTGTAATTTTTCTAATTATATCTAATGTTTTATCCATAAAAAAAAATGGGCGCCTTAAGCGCCCATTTTAAACTAATTTCAAGAAATTTAAACTACATTCCTTGTATCGATTTTAATATAGATTTTGATGAACTCGACTTAACGAATTCGTCATATACAGCTTTAGATGCTTCTCTAAATCCTTTTGGATCTGGATAAGTTACTTTAACACCATTAGCTTTTAATTTACTTAAAAGAGAATTATCACTATCAGCATAAGCTTTTCTTTCTACTGCTGCTGAACCTAGACCACCTTTTAAAAGTGCTTTTTGCACGTTTTTAGGAAGTGATTTAAATTTTTTCTCAGACATAATTAAATCTGCCACAAGTGCTGTCCAACCTATTTGAGCCCAATGAGGTGCCACTTCATAGAATTTTTTTGAATTATAATTCGTGTTAGCAGCTTCTGCTCCATCTACAACGTTTTGTTGTAATGCTCCGTATAATTCAGCATATGCCATTGGAGTAGCTTTAGCACCAAAAGCATTAAAAGATGATACGTGTGCTGGTACACCCATAGTTCTTATTTTTAAGCCTTTAATATCATCAATGCTTTTAATTGGTTTTTTTGTTGTCATTATATGTCTAACTCCTGCTTCATAGAAACCTAGAAGTCTGAAGCCTTTTTTTGACATAGCTTTTGACAATTTTTTACCTGGAGCACCATCCATAGCTTTATACATATGAGCTCTATCTCTAAATAAGAAAGGTAAATCGAAAATACCTAGCTCAGGCACAAAGTTTGTTAAATTACCATTAGACGGACTTGTTATATCTACTGTACCTAGTTTTAATCCTTCGATCATTTCTTTTTCAGATCCTAATTGACCATTTGGAAAAATCTTAATTTCAACTTCTCCATTTGTTTCTTTTTCAACTATCCTTTTTAGTTCAAGCATACCTTTGTGGTATGGCTCATCAGGGTTAGCTGTATGACCTGCTTTTAAAATTATCTTTGCGTTTGCAACGTTAAAAGAAAATAATAAAGCAGATAGAATAATAAGTATTTTTCTCATTTTATCCCTCATAGTTTATTTTTTACCGTTTTGACTTATTTATATAATAGTGTTAGCTTAAGTAGATAAATTGAAATTTACAACAACTAATTTAAGCATCTAGTTGTTGAGAATCTATAAGTGTGACTATCTAAGTTACGAAGATCTTATTAGTAAACGTATTCGGAAATACCAGATTTTTGAAATTCTCCAAAACCTTTAGATATATTTAATTTTCCGTCATTAACAACAATTTTACCACGACAAATTACTGTTTTCGGCCATGCACTCACTTTGATATTTTCATATGGTGTATAATCAACGTTGTGATGTAAGTCTTTATTCTTAATTATTTTATTTATTCCAGTTTCCCATATGACTAAATCTGCATCACTTCCAATAGTAATTGTCCCTTTTCTTGGGTAAAGACCGTAAATTTTTGCTGGTTTAGCTGAAGTTATTTCTACAAATTTATTAATTGATATTTTTTTATTCATCACTCCATCGGAAAACAATAGAGGAAGCCTAGTTTCTAAACCCGGACACCCATTAGGTATTTTGCTAAAAGATGCATCTTTACCTTTAACATCTTTTCCTTTTTTTCCTTCGTAAAAAAATGGGCAGTGATCTGAGGAAAAGACATCAAAAGTACCATTTTGTATTCCCTTCCAAACTTCAATTTGATCCTCTTTAGTTCTTGGTGGAGGACTGCAAACATATTTTGCACCCTCAAAATCTTTTTGGTCAAGCTTATCTTTAGTTAAAAATAAATATTGCGGACATGTCTCAGCTAGAATCTTAAATCCTTTGCTTTGAGCGTTCCTAATCGCTTCAATAGCTTCTTTGCTAGATATATGAACAAATAAGACAGGTGTATTAGTTAATCTAGAAAGTGAGATAGCTCTATTTGTTGCTTCAGCTTCTATGATATCGGGTCTAGAAACTGCGTGATACTTGGGAGCTATTTTGCCTTCGCTTTCGAGTTTTTCTGTTAACCACATAATACACTCATGGTTTTCAGCATGAACCATAACAACTGCTTTTTCTTTGCCTGCAATAGATAAAACATCTAATATTTCTCTATCATTAAGTTTTAAATCGTCATAAGTCATGTAGATTTTGAAATGAGAGTATCCATCTTTAATAATTGCTGGTAGTTCTTGGTGCAGAATTTTATTGCTTACATCAGAAATAATTGTGTGAAAAGCATAGTCAATGTAACATTGACCCTCTGCTTTTTTATGATAATCCTGAATTACTTTTCTCAAATTATCTCCTTTATATTGAACTGCAAAAGGAATAACCGTAGTTGTTCCACCAAAAGCTGCGGATTTAGTCCCACTTTCAAAATTGTCAGCGATCACCGATCCATCTTTCATTGGTTGATCTAAGTGACAATGCCCGTCAATTCCACCAGGGAGCACATATTTACCATCAGCATCTATTATTTCCTTGGATTTTTGACTAATATTTTTTTCTAGTAATACAATTTCTTTATTTTGTACTCCTATGTCACAAAAAAAAATATCGGAAGAGGTGCAAACTCTAGAGTTTTTTATAATCAAATCTAACATTAATTTAACCTAACATTAATTAAAGTAATTTAAAATAAATTTTAGATGCTTATTTAAGCTTTTTAGTGAGTATTTCGTTTACAAGCTTAGGATTTGCTTTTCCGTCAGAAAGCTTCATTGTTTGCCCTACAAAAAAACCAAATAATTTAACTTTGCCTGATTTATATTGATCTACTTTATCTTTATTTTTGTTTAAGATTTCATTAATTATTTTTTCTAATTCTTTTGGATCACTCAGTTGTTTCATACCTTTTAAGTCGATTATTTTTTTAGGGTTGTCACCTGTCTCAAGCATAATTTCAAAAATGTCTTTTGCTATTCTTCCTGAGATTTCTCCAGTTTTAATTGATTCAACTAGTTCCGCAAAATGTTTTGCTGATATTGGAGATTTTGATATATCAAGTCCCTTATCATTTAACATTGCAAATAAATCCCCCATCATCCAAGTAGCTGCAAGTTTTTTATCAGATAATTTCGCAACTTCTTCATAGTATTCAGATATTTCTTTTTCAGAAACTAAAACATTTGCTTCATATGTATTTAGTCCATACTCTTTTATAAATCTTTCTTTTTTCTTATCGGGTAGTTCAGGTAGAGATTTTTTTAGGTCGTCGATTAATTTTTGTTCTAACTTTAAAGGCAGAAGGTCTGGATCAGGAAAATATCTGTAATCATGTGCGTCTTCTTTAGATCTCATTGATCTGGTCTCATTTTTTTTTGTATCAAAAAGTCTTGTTTCTTGATCTACTTTTTTACCATTTTCTATTAGTTCAACTTGTCTTGAGGCCTCATACTCTATTGCCATCTGCATGAATTTTATAGAATTTACATTTTTAATCTCACAACGTGTTCCAAACTTTTTATCCCCTTCTTTTCTTACAGATACATTTACATCTGCTCTAAGTGATCCCTCTTGCATATTTCCATCACAGGTATCTAAATATCTCATAATTGATCTTAATTTTTTTATGTAAGCATTAACCTCATCTGGTGATCTAAGATCTGGCTTGCTGACTATTTCCATTAAAGCAATTCCTGAACGATTTAAATCTACATAAGTACTAGTCGGATCCATATCATGAATACTTTTACCAGCATCTTGCTCGAGATGAAGTCTTTCTATACCAATTTCTCTTACCCCATAAGGCATATCTAATAAAACCTTACCTTCTCCTACGATAGGATTCTTATACTGAGATATTTGATAACCTTGAGGTAAATCTGCATAGAAATAATTTTTTCTATCAAAAACTGAGTGATTATTAATTTTGGCATTTAAACCGAGGCCAGTTCTTACTGCTTGCTTAACACATTCTTCATTGATGACCGGTAACATTCCTGGAAAAGCAGAGTCAATCAAACTCACTTGATTATTAGGATCAGCGCCAAATTTAGTTGATGAACCAGAAAAAAGTTTAGATTTAGATAAAACTTGAGCATGAACTTCAAGACCTATCACAACTTCATACTTTCCTTTTTCTCCCTTAATAAAATAATCAAATTTTTCTGAACTCATGACCACCACTTTTTAATTTCATTTTTAAAACCACAATTTTTTTCAAATGCGTAACCAATATTAAGGATTTTTTGCTCGTCTAATGCTTTACCAATAAGTTGCAAGCCTAAAGGATGACCTTGCTTATCAACGCCTGCAGGCATTGATAACGCTGGTAGACCAGCCAAATTAACAGGCACAGTAAAAATATCATTCAAATACATGGAAACAGGATCATTTGTTTTTTCCCCAATTTTGAACGCAGAACTTGGTGTCGATGGAGTTAGGATTGCATCTATTTTTTTAAAACTATCATCAAAATCTTTTTTAATTAGTTGTCTCACTTTTTGTGCTTTAAGATAGTAAGCATCATAATAACCTGATGAAAGAACATAAGTTCCAATTAATATTCTACGTTTAACCTCATCTCCAAAACCTTCAGACCGAGTTTTTTCATACATCTCGATTAAATCTTTTCCCTGTTTTGATCTATAGCCATATCTAACTCCATCGTATCTAGCTAAATTGGAAGAGGCTTCAGCTGGAGCAACTATATAATAAGTGGGTAAAGCATATTTTGTATGGGGCAATGAAATATCAATTAATTGTGCGCCAAGATCTTTTAATATTTTTTTTCCTTTCTCCCAAAGTTCATCAACTTCCTTAGGCATATTGTCAACACGATATTCTTTTGGAATTCCAATCTTTAATCCTTTAATATTATCTTTTAAATTTTTTGAATATTGTTCATTCTTTTTGTTTATTGAAGTGGAGTCTTTCTCGTCGAAGCCGGACATTGACTCCAGCATAATAGCACAGTCTTGTATTGTTTTCGTCATTGGACCGGCTTGATCTAAAGAGGAAGCGAAAGCCACGATACCCCATCGAGAACATAAACCATAGGTTGGTTTTAAACCTACTGTGCCTGTAAAAGAAGCTGGTTGCCTTATTGATCCACCTGTATCCGTTCCAATAGTAGCTGGAGTTAAGTCTGCAGCAAGAGCAGATGAGGATCCTCCAGATGAGCCTCCAGGTACTAAATGATCTCCTACGGGATTAATTACATTTCCATAATGACTTGTCTCGTTAGAAGAGCCCATCGCAAACTCATCACAATTTAATTTTCCTAAAAGAAATGATCCATTGTTCCATAAATTTTTTGTGACAGTTGACTCATAAGATGGAATAAAGTTATTTAAAATATTGCTTCCAGCAGTTGTCTTTGTATTTTCTGTGCAAAACAAATCTTTTACAGCTAATGGTATTCCTGGAAGCAATTGATCAAAATTAGGTTTATTGTCAAATTGTTGGGCTTTATCTAAAGCTTGATCAAATGTAGTAGTAACGAATGCATTTAATTTTTTTGCACTTTCAATATTTTTTATATAAGCTTTGGTTAAATCTGTAGATGAGATTTTTTTCGTTTTAACTTTTTCTATAATTTCATTTAGACTTTGCCTTGTAATTTCAGTCATTATTCCACCACCTTAGGTACTACGAAAAACTCTTCGTTTTCCTTAGGGGAATTTTTCAAAATTTTTTCTCTTATTTTGCCATCACTTATTTCGTCTTTTCTTGATCTTAGAGATTGATTAAGAATAGAAGTTAATGGCTCAACTTTATCCGTATTTAGTTCATTTAATTGCTCTATAAACTTAAAAATGGAGTTTAAATCTTTTGTAAGGCTTTCTACTTTAGCCTCATCGACTGAAATTCGAGCTAATTTTGCAACATTTTTAATTTTTTCTTTAT
>Ga0209631_10003611_pt1 | contig 17670 bp, 21 predicted proteins | sample COG_08_FD_184752 | JGI IMG/M metagenome (GOLD analysis project Ga0209631, IMG submission 184752) | Pelagic Microbial community sample from North Sea - COGITO 998_met_08 (SPAdes) (version 2) | ecosystem: Environmental > Aquatic > Marine > Neritic zone/Coastal water | place: Helgoland, sampling...
CCCATTTAGCAACATATCCAGCAGGAACTTTCTCTGCATACAAGTTCATACATAATAAATAAAATATTGAAAAATAGACTATTAATTTCATATTAACATCCCTTAAATAATATTTATTTAACCACTTTTAAATGATTAGTTTTATTAAATTTATTTTCTTCTTTTTTTACTATATTATTATCTTTTTTAATTTTTATTAAATTGTTTAAAATATTTTGCCAAGTCGTGCCTATTCTTTTGAATCTTATATATAAATTTGTATTACTACTAATTTTTTCTGAAAATTCCTGAAACTGTTGCTCTAATTCATTTATAACCGCCTCATTTTCTATGTTTTTATCTTTCTCATTTATTTCTATTACAAAAATTTTTTTCATATTAACTCTTTATATTTTTTGAGAATGACTATCATTCTCATTGACAAACTATTTATGATGCTATATATATCTATATATAAGGACAATTAGTTTCCTCCCAAGAAAGTAATAACCTTATATTTAAGTCGAGAGTAAGTGAATACCTCCATTTACTCTCGTTTAAAATTATCTTCCTAAATCAAGATCCTTATAGGTAACATCCTCTACTAACTCTCCCGTTACATTATAAATACTTCCAAAAGCCTCATCGTTTGGCTCTTCTATATTAATAACTCCATTGATACCGATGGGTTGATACATATGCCGTATTCTAACTGGTTTATTAAAACGCACCATTAACATTTGATTAGGTGGTGGTGGTGGTACATGCATACACATTCCAGCCGAGGGTACTAAAACAAATTCGGTAACAGTTTCTGCTTCGCCAAAATCTACATCTAATGGAACCATAAAACCAGTTAATCTAATATTTACCCCATTCAATTCTGTAACTGTTGCTAAACCTGCTTCTTCCACTGCTGTTAAAAAGTCTGGATCTCTCCACATTTCATCTGTAACACCACTTTCTGGAACAAAATCAAAAGCATCTGCTGGTAATAAGTCTGTCCAAGTTATAGGAAGAACTGATGTTTCAGAAGTAATTTCAATAGTATCGTTAGCATATATGGCAGAACATGCTAAATAAATAGATATAATAATATAAACTATAAATTTCATCTCATACTCCCTATATTAAATTCTACTATTATTCAGTTTTCTAATTAATACTATTAAAATAGTTACAAAAACATAAGTTACAACTAATATCGGACCTGCTGGTAAATCAAATATTACCGAAAGGACAATTCCTAACAACACTGAAATTAATCCACTTAACCAAGCTACCTTATATGGATTATTAGTATTTAAAGCAGTTAATGCAGGTAGAATAAGACTTGCAAACACTACATAAACTCCTACTAACTGTACTGAAGATGTTATTGCTAAAGAAAATAATACATAAAAACCAATACCATTTAAATTTATAGGTAAAAACCATAAAACTAGTATTAGAAGATAAATTGGCAAATGTATAAATACATCATTCCATGAAATAAATAACATTTGTCCAGAAAGCAAGTGGCGTATTTCCTCTCCACCAGTTGGATGATCAGCTAATAATAAAATAGATATGGAAGCAGCAAGAACAAAACTAACTCCGATAATTGCTTCTTGTTGTGATTTAATTTTGCTTTCTATGATTTTAAAGAAAAATGCTGCCATTAGAGCAAATAATAACGCTGTGATTTGGGACAACCAAGTTAGATCTTTGTTAAAATATAAGTTTGATACTAATAACCCTAAGCCAGCAATCTGAGCTACAGCAAGATCAATAAATATTATACCTCTTTTTAAGACCTCTATTCCTAAAGGTGCATGTGTAATTGTAATAATTAGACCAGCAAGTAAAGCTGGCCCAATTATACTTAAAATCTCGCTACTTATCATATAATGCATTTTGCAAAATTTTAATTGAACTATCAAATAGTGCAAATAAATTTTTACTTTCTTCATTACCTCCTATTGTGTAGGGTAAAGTTACAACTGGCATTTGAGTTTTTTCTGCCAACCATAATGCACCATCAGTCGGATCATATGGCGATATAACTATAATATCAGCTGGATTACTATTAATATTTTGTAATATATTTTTAAGATGTAAAGCTGTAGGAGGAATACCCGGTTTAACTTCTAGTGAAGCAATTTCATCTAGCTCCATCCAATTAAATAAATAATCAAAAGATTTATGATGTATAATTATTTTCTTTCCCTTAATATTAGCTATTTCCTTATTCCACATAGGTATAGCTTTTTCCCACCTATTTATAAAATTATTATATTGTTTCTGATAATAAGACTCATTATCTGGGTCTATTAAAGATAGTCTTCTATTTAGTTCTTTTGCTACTAGAAGAATATTATTAGGATCTAAATGTATATGAGGATTTCCCTCTGGATGAACATGCCCATGGCTTCGATCTATCTTCTCTGGAATATCTAAAACAGGAGTATATTCTGAAGCAATAAAATAGCCTAATTTACCAGGCTGAACTGTCTTGTTAGATTTCTGTAATAATATTGGTAACCACCCTACTTCTAAACCTGCTCCTGAACAAAAAATCAAGTCTGCACGCCTTATTTTAGCAATTAAGCTGGGCCTTGCCCTAATATAATGAGGATCTTGCTTTGCATGAGTAGCTGATATAGCTTTTACTTTTTCACCACCTATTTCTTGAGCAAGTGATTTCCATTCTGGTTCACATGCAAATATATTTAATTTATCATTTGCTAATAATGATGACGAAAATATAAATTGTGCAAAAATTAATACTAATATATTTTTAAACATTCTCTCTCCAATATTTAAGATAAGTATTAAAATAAATCACGCCTTAAATAGTATTGAGGCGTGATAATTTTTATTAGTAAATACTAATTAGCAATTATAACTAGAATTTATGAGCTCCATGAGCCCCAATACTAATGATATATTGCAATGTAAATTGGTTATCAGTTGAACCTGAACCACTTGATAATTTATCTTGATTAAATTGCCAACGAACACGGCTAAATTCACTATTTGTCCAATCAGCCATAACTGCTACAGAAGTCGGGTCATAGCCTTGACCGTCTAGATCTGTACCTATTAATGCTGTAGGCACTCCAGGTGTCTCCATCTGACTATAACGTACTCCGGCACGCCATCTAGGATTAAATTTATAAACACTCTGCACATACCAACCATATGAAGTACCATTAAATTGATTTTCGCCGCCACTATCGATATTGTATGTTCCATCTTCGCTACGAGCAAAAAGCTCAGCTTGTAAGGTCCATTCTTGGTCTCTTACGTTACCCGTTGGAGCTAAAGAGTATTTAAAGTCTGTTACGTATAGAGTAGTGTCACCCGTAAACACTATTTCATCTTCATTACCTTTACGGCCTGCAGGACTATCTCCATCAACAAAATAAACACCTAATCTCCAATTTTGATCTTGGTCAATATCTCCTCCAATACGAGCATATGCAGACATTGCTCCTGGACTTTCTCCATCAGGACCTTTAATAGGATAATCATTACCACGGAACAGTCCTGCACCAACTTCAGCATAGTAATCTGTAGGTAAAGTATATGAAATTTCTGCTCCAGTATCATTCCAACCTTTATTTAAATATACTCTATAAGGAAGAGGTCTATTAGCAAAGTCATCTGCATGTGCATGATGTTCATTCATATAACCTAAAGTCCAGAATGCTTTTCCAGCTTTAAGACTCATTCCATCAGGAAAATTAAAATTCGGAGTAGTCATTATATAACCTTCTTCAAATTCTACCTTATCATCGGAGGTATCACTCTCTTTAACTATAGCAAAAGTCATACTTCCGTAAAATTTATCATCAATATTACTAGAGAAATTCAATTCAGACTCACCTAATTGTAAACCTTCACGACCACGCTCACCTTCGTGACCTATTGCAAAACCTTTGACAGCTGGTTCTGTGGATTTCATTGAATAATTATTGTATTTTCCATTAAGAATAATTCCTATAGAAGGATTAAATTCATTTCCATATATTTTGGTGCTTCCAGATGATTCCTCTGCATTACCTCCACCTTTATTCTCCATTTGAGCAATCTTTGCTTCTAATTGTTTAACACGATCTTCTATATCATCAGCAACAGCATATTTTGAATAAACAAAAAATGTTGTAAGTAATGATAATAATATTTTAAATTTAGTCATTCTTTTCTCCAAAAAATATTCTTAATTAAGTTAATATATTAGCCATAATCTAGTAATGGCTCTCACTTTAACAAATAATTTTTTAAAGTGTTCATCTCTATACCTCTTGTAAATTAATTTTATAAATAACTAAGGTGTTAGGAGGAGAGTCATAACACCTTAGTTTAAATATTATATAATAATGCAATACTATTGCATCTAAGAAATACATTGTCAAATTTATTTATTATGTTAATATTCCTTATGGAATTTAAAGAAAAACAAAAGAATAAAAAAAATAAAGCAATCAATATCTGTATGGATAAAAATGAAACATTAACTCCAAATAGGTTACTGATATTAGACATTTTATTGGGAAGTAAAATACCTATATCAGCATATGATATAAATGCAATTATTAAAAACATGGGGAAAAATTTAAATATTTCTTCAGTTTATAGAGTAATTGAATTTTGGGTAAAATTAAATGTCGTTCATAAAATATCATTTTTAAATAAATATATGGTATGTGATAATACTGACGAAAAACATACGCACATTACTAATATCTGCACAAGTTGTTTAAGTGTAATAGAAACATGTAATAAAAGTATGGGACTAGACCTTGAAAAAAGCTCAAAGAAATTAGGTGTTATATTAAGTCCTGATGTAAATATTGAAATTCCTATTATATGTCAGAAATGCCAATAAGTTTTGTATAGTTAATTTTTTACAGTTCAATAATGAGTAATTAATAATGACCAATAATCTTATATCAATAAAAAATTTAAAATACAAAATAGGACAAAACATAAATTTTAGTCTCAACATTAAAAATTTTAAACTGAATAAAAGTGATAGTATTTTAATTTATGGTGAATCTGGTTTAGGAAAGTCTACATTTTTAAATTTATTATCTGGAACTATTTCTCCTCAAAAAGGAAATATTGATATTTTGGGTACAAATATTTCTAATACCTCATCAAGTATAAAAGATAAAATAAGAGGAGATCATTTTGGAATAGTATTTCAAACCTTTAATTTATTACCTTATGTTTCAGTAAAAAATAATATTTTATTAGGAAAAGCATACTCTAGTATTAAGCAATCAAAATCTAATAATGATGAAATTAAAGAATTAATGGATAAGTTATCCCTAAACTATGAAGACCTTATAAATCGTAAGGCTTATGAATTAAGCATTGGACAACAACAAAGAGTTGCTGTCGCTAGAGCATTAATTGGAAAACCAGAAATTATATTAGCAGATGAGCCAACCTCAGCATTAGACAAAAGTAATCAAAAAGAATTTATTAATTTATTGTTCAAGTCTATTGATGAAAATGAACAAGGTTTAATTATGGTAAGCCATGAGCATAAATTGTCTAATAAATTTAGAAAAGTTAAAAATATTACTGATATATGTGAGATAAATAATGATTAAATTTACTTTAGTAATCCAATCTTTATTAAATAGATGGCTAAGTTGTTTATTAATTATTTTAACTCTTGCCTTTTCTATTTCATTATTTTTTACTGTTTCTCGTATTCAAGAATCTGTGAGATCGAGCTTTCAAAATACTATTTCTGGAGTAGATAGTGTAGTTGCAGCCAGAGGCGGAAATTTACAAATATTGCTTAATAGTGTTTTTCTTATTGGAGAACCTAACAGCACAATCCGATGGAGCACTTTTAAAGATATAACAGACAATAATAAAATGAATTGGGCTGTACCAATATCATTAGGAGATAGTCATAAAGGCTACAGAGTCATAGGAACAACAAATAATTATTTTAAGGAAATTAAATATTCATCTGGAAAAAATATAGAGTTTCTCTCCGGAAATTCTTTTAATGATGTATTTGATGTTGTTTTAGGAAATGCAGTTGCAAATAAACTAAAATATAATATAGGTGCAGAGATAATTATAAAACATGGATTATCCGATGTAGGTGAAGTCCATACTTTTCACTCAGAAAAAGAAAATCACTCCGATCATGCAGATCACGACGATCACGCTAAACATGAAGAACATGATGATCACTCCGATCATACAGATCATAACGACCATGCCAAACATGGAACACATGATGATCATGCAGATCACTCCGATCATGCAGATGAAGGACATGAAGGGCATAATCACGAAAATCTAGGTTTTAAAGTTACTGGCATATTGAAGCCGACAGGCACTCCAATAGATAATGCAGTTTATGTAAGTTTAGCTGGAATTGAAGCTATGCATAAAGGGTGGATAGGAAATCAAAAAGTTATAGATGTATCCATAGAACAAATAATGCAAAGTGAATTAAAGCCTAAGACTATATCGGCTATATTTGTATCATTAAAAAATAGAACGCAAGTATTTCAGTTTCAAAGAGATTTATTAAACTATAAGGAAGAAGCAATTAGCTCAGTAATGCCTGGAATTACTTTATCAAGACTTTGGGCATTAACAGGAAATGTAGATAAGGCTTTTAAAATTATTACATTTTTTATTATTATTATAGCTCTTTTAGGTATGATAGCTATGACTATAGCTGGATTAAATGGTAGAAGAAGAGAAATGGCTATATTGAGGTCTGTAGGAGCTTCTCCAACTAATATAGTCAGTCTATTGCTAGTTGAGTCAATTATAATTTCATTAATTTCATGTGCCATAGGTTATATTTTAATGATTGTAATTTTTTCTATAGGAAAAGATTATTTACAAAATAATTATGGTATTTTTATAAATAGCTTCTCAATTAAAAATTATGATTTACAAATGATAATTTCTATAATTTGTGCAGCATTGATTGCTACTATAGTTCCTGCTATACAAATTTATAAAAATACATTAAGAGATGGGCTAAATGTTAGATCATAAAGTTATTAAATGAATACTATAGCTACAAAAATAAAAACAAAGAAGGCAATTGCAGTAACACTTTCAAGTTTAGTTGCAAGCATAAGTATGTGTATTTGCTGTGCGCTACCGGCTTTTTTACTTTTATTAGGAGGCGGTCCAATATTAGCATCTTTATTTACTACTTTTCCTAAATTACTATTATTGGAAGAATATAGTATTTTTTTATTTTTATTTTCAGCTTCATTAATAATTATAAGCGGAATGTTAAGATGGAAAAGTAGAAACTATGCATGTCCTTCAGACCCAGTAGAAGAAAAAACATGTAGAAAATTAAATTGTTTTAATAAATATTTATACTTCTTTACTGTTATTGTATTCCTGATTGGCACGTTTTCCACATTTATCCTTCCAAAAATTTATCAAAATAATCCTTTTTAATAAACTATATAACTATGACTTTATTTTATTAGCTATTTCAATAAGATTTTGATCTGGGTCCCTAACATATATCGATAATAAAAAGCCATCAGCACCTATTTGTTTTATTGGACCATACTCTATATTTATTGAATTTTTGAGAAATTTTTTCTTCCATACAAAAACATCTATATCTGAAATAAAACAAATATCCCCTGTTCCAGGTTTTGGCACTCTTGCACCAGGCTTAATTAAATTATTATATTCATGTAAGTTAATTTTTTGGTTACCAAATTTTAAGCATTTTCTTATTTCTGAATTATAGCTAACTTTAAATTCTTCTAATTTCATTCCCAATATATTACAATAAAAATCAATTGTCTTATTTAGATCTTTTATAGTCAAAACTATATGATCTATTGAATTAATCATCTTAATCAATCAGTTTGTGTAATAATTGTGTCATCTCTATTATTCTACTATCCTTTAAAGCTGCTGCTCTAATTGGAGCAATAGCTTTATATTCCGGGTCATTAAACATATCTATGAAATTTTTTCTCTTAGGATATCTTACTAGAATTGTAACATCCCAATCATCTTTACCAATAATAGAATTATGAGATCTACCCATCCATATTGGTTCTCCTCCATATTTAGGTTGAAATCCGGCAAATTTTTTACCATAAACTTGATATGCTTCTTTTCCTGTTAATCCATCAACTCCAAAGCCAAATTTTGCTTTATCTAAATATTTAAGTAAGTTTAACATAATTACTGGTTCATCTAGATTGCCTTTAGACATTAATTCAAGGGCACCTTCCTCAACATTTATACTTGCTATCATTTTTACTCCACTGCTAGTTCCAAATCTCTATAAAAATCAACATTAGTATTTTTTCTGCTTTGTAAATCAAAAATTATATTAGATAAACAATCTTTTGCTTTTTTGGAAATTCCAAGTAAATCATTTTCTGTATTCCATTCACTATTATCTTTAGGCTTCCAAACTGCATATTTTTCTATTAAATTACAAAAATTATTACAACTTATAGTATATACTCCATTACCTTTTTCTGCTTCTATCTCTTTTAAACATTCCTCTATTAAATAAAATTTCCATAATCCATAAGGTAATGTCGCGCAATTTTTTTCATAAGAAGCATAAGTAGATTTAGTCTCATCATAAACTTCTTGAAGGTCCCAAAAACACTCTTCAATTAAAATAAAACATTTATTTAGTTTTGATTGATATTCTTTATAAAGTTTATTTACCATTAAATAACAACTCGCACCCTGTCTCATATAAAAAACTATCTATAAATTTTTTATGATTATTTTCCAGAAGCTCATATTCACCTTTCAACCAATTTAAACATTTAGCTTGATATGGGAAAGGTTTTTGAGTCCATAAAGTTTGATGTATTTCTACATTTACTTCTTTATCATTATTATAAACTGCATCATAATTTGCCTTTAAAACAGGAATATAAGTATTTCCTATTTCATAAAACATGTTTCTAAAAGATTCTGACAAATTTTTATCTTTTACCCAATCTTTATCTGTAACTTCAAGACCAGATAAGTCCTCCATAATACCAACCCAAGCAACTACTCTTGGAGCTATATCATCAGCTAACTTCATAGGAGTAGGATCAAATGCTGCTAATTGTGTAAGCTGCCCATAAAATGCAAAGTCACTGCTACTCGGTCTATTTCCAAATAAATATGGTGAATTATTCATATTATTATCCATTATTTTTAATATTCTCTTATAACTACCCTCAATTATTTCTAATGTAGTCTTATTACTACCAACAACATATAGACGAGATATTTGTCTTTCCGAAATCATATTTTTTATTACTTTATTTTTTTCTTCATCATCAGTTAAAGACCTCCAGCGAGATAATGTGAAGCCTGCTTTTTTGATATCTTGATCATAAGTCCATCTATAATGAAATGTTGCTTTGGTTAACCATTCATCAGCAAAATCTTCAAGTAAATAGTCTAAAAACTTTAGTACAGGGCTTTTTGGAACTACAGCCCTTTCAATATATAAATTCTCTAATTTTCTAATAATAAATGTTGAATCCACCATAGGTACTAATTCATTTAGTTTGTTTTTAAAATAAATTGTTGGCATGAGGTTTACTTTTGCTTTTGGTAAATGAGAAGTATCCATTATACCTTTATCGAAAAGTCCACCCAACAAGAAATTATATGGTAACCTTCTATATCTTAATAGACTTAACATTTTTCTAGTATATGGAGAACCAGGAGCACCTTTAACAATAATTCTTTCCATTTAATCATTCCTAACTAAATTGCCTGGTAATTTGCCAGTAGGTTTTCCTTTTGCGTAAGTAATAATTCCAGAAACTATAGTAAATTCATAACCAGTTGTTTCTTGCATTAATCTTTTTCCATTAGCAGGCAGATCATTGACAATATAAGGATTACCAGATTTAACATTATCCCAATCTAAAACATTTAAATCTGCTTTATACCCTTCTTTTATTTGACCTCTATCACATAACCCAGCTGCATTGGCTGTATCTGTTGTTAGCCTTCTAATTATTTCCTCTTTAGAAAATTTATTCATTTTGTTACACCAATAATCAATTAGCCAGGTAGGAAAACCAGCATCTAAGATAAACCCTACATGAGCTCCTCCATCTCCTAAACCCATAATGGCATTTTTATCTAACAACATAGTTTCGCAAGCATCTAAATTATTAGATGCAAAATTTACTAAAGGACAGTAAATAAAATTCTTACCTTTATTTTTTAATAAAATGTCATATGCGACTTCTGCAGCGGACATTCCTTTTTTAATAGCTCTAGCTTCTAATGATTCATTTTTTTTAGGAGCATAGTTAGCATCTGATCCAAATTCATACATTTGATTATAATTAATTCTATTAATTAAGGGAAACTGGCTATCTTTTATTGGATCTTCAGATAATATTTTATTTTTTATTTTTAATTGCTTCATAAGAATTAAACGATCTTCAAGACTCAAATGAGCTATTTTTTTATACGATGGAGTTCCAGAGAAAGGGTTTTGACTTCCATTTAGACCTAATAATATACCTATAGGCCTCGGAGCTATTACAGGCCTAATAGAAAGATTTAGCGTACTAGCTTTGCGAGCATATTCCATAAGATCGCTCCAATATTCAGTTCTGTCGTGTCTTTGGTTACATGTAAATACAATAGGTCTATTAGTAGTTTCAGCAATTCTCCTAAGCACTTCAAATTCTTCTTTAGGATTTGGATCATTCCAGTCCGAGACTATTTCCATAAAACCTCTATTGGCATCCTGAAGGCCTTTAGCAATTGCTATAAGTTCATTTTCATTTGCTTTCAATGTAGGTGTATACTCTCCATTAAGACTTTTATGACTTATAGTTCTAGAAGTTGAGAAGCCAAAAGCTCCTGCTTTTATAGCTTCAAAGCTAATTTTTCTCATTTTTACCATATCATCATCAGTGGCTTTTTCATGAGCTAATGCCCTATCACCCATTACATAAACTCTTAAAGCTGCATGAGGAATTAATGTACAGACGTCTATATCTCTTTTATTCATTTCTAAAGCATTTAAATATTCTGGAAATGTTTCCCAATTCCAATTTAAACCTTCATGCATAACTGGTGATGGGATATCTTCTACACCTTCCATTAATTTTACTAATTTATCTCTATCATTAGAATTACATGGCGCAAACCCTACCCCACAATTACCCATAACTACAGTTGTTACTCCGTGAATAGATGAAGGTTTTAGGTAACTATCCCAAATTGCTTGTCCATCATAATGCGTATGTATATCTACAAAACCAGGAGTAACTATTAGTTTATTTGCATCAACTATCTTTAATGCATCTTTATTTAAAACGCCTATTTTAGCTATTTTACCGTCTACAATACCTATATCTGCTTTATAGGACTTTTTACCAGTACCATCTATAATTGTCCCATTTTTGATTATGAGATCATACTTATTATTTATATTAGTCATTATAATTTCCTAACGTTAAAATAATAATTTAAGATTATAGCATATTAAAATGTCTAAAAATAAATTACAATAATTCATACTTTTGTGACAAATTTTATATCTTATGATTTAATATTATATTTTTAATTATTATTGGTATTAAATTGTCTAATTACGATTTTTCATATGATCCCGTTACAGCTCTAAGAGAAGATCAAGCAAAAGGAAAAACTGCAGAAATATTTTCAGATATAAGGAAAACTATGAATATTCCATTAATTACTTCTATATGGAGAGGTCTTGCGGGAATGAATAATAGTTTAGAAGAAGTTTGGATACTTACAAAACCAATATATTTAACAGGAACTCCTGAATTAGCACTTAACAAGATGATTAATTCTATTTATTTTCCAAATCTAAATTCATTTAACCATAAAGAATTTAGTCAAAAAGATATTAAAGATATCAGAAATGTAATTAAAGTTTATAATAAATCTAATGGAATGAATTTAATGGCATTATCTGCCTTTATAATCTCTGAATATAAGCCTAGTATAAATATAACCAATACTGTTATTCAAAAAAAAATTATCAAAACAGAACTTCCAAGACTTTTAAATAAAGAAGAAATAAGTTCAGATATATGGGATAAAGTTAAAAAAATAAATTCTATTGGTTCTCCAAAAGGGATTAATTCACATGTGGCTACTTTATGGAGACATTTAGCTCATTGGCCAAATTTTCTAGAACTAGTTTATACCAAACTAAGATCTATAGAGGAAAAAGGTGAAATCTTAAAAACATCAAAAGATATGCTTAATTATATAAAAGTAGATGGTATTAACCTAAAAAGACAAAAAACTAAATATAATATTAGTGAAGAAACTTTTTCAACAATTCAAAACTATGTGAAAGATACTAATCAGGTAATCAGAATGGTTGTACTTGGAAATATGATAGATAAATGGATAGAATAGGCATATTTTATTAATTTTATAATTTTTTCATAGAATTAGCTAAAAATTCAAACCCTTTATTTTTTAATTCTTTATATATATTATTTATATCTTCTTTTTCTCTATTTTGACTTAATTTTGATTTAGCTATTTGTTTAGAAACTACAATTTTAATACCTATTATTTCATTAAGCATAGCTGACATAAACTTTGAAGAAACACTATTTATATTCCAGTCATACTCTTTATGGTTTTTTTGCTCATACGCTTTTGTTAACTGCTCTACAGTTTTTAATATAAATTTTTTTTCTTTACTAAAAGTAATATTTCCATGCAAATGTACAGCTTGATAATTCCATGTGGGAACATGTTCTCTATTTTTACTGCTTGGATACCAATTAGGGCTAATATATGCATCTTCAGACCTAAAAATGACAAGCACATCATCATTATTATCTATCTCTTTATAAAGACTATTAGCTTTAGCTATATGCCCTATCAATTCTATTTCTTTTTTAGAAGATTTATTTACTAATAAAGGTAAATGATTGGCTATAAAACCATTCTTACTTTTAACAACTAACATTGCGAGAGGAAAATTTTCTATAATTCTATTTATTTCTTCAGGTCTATTTTCTTTAAAATGTTCTGGAACATACATATTTCTTCCTGAGTATTTAAATAAGATTAAGCTATGTTTTATTTTAAAAGAATTATATTGTTTAGCTACTATTTTTTTTAATCTACAAAATAAAATCATTATGCATACAAAATTAGTAAATAATAAAATAGGAATATTACTGATGGTAACCGCCATATTTTCTTATTCATGTATGGATGGAATTATAAGATATCTATCTCAGTATTATAATGTAATTACGCTAGGAATGTTTAGATATTGGTTCTTTGCACTTTTTATTATTTTGATACATTCAAGAGACGGCAAATCTCTTATAGAGGTATCTAAAAGTAAAGTAAAATTTCTTCAAATTACTAGAAGTATAATTCTTACTATTGAATTATGCTGTGCACATTATTGTTTTTATAAAATTGGTTTAATACAAACATCAGCTATTTTTGCAATAGGGCCTCTAATAGTAACTGCATTATCTGTAGTTATTTTAAAAGAAAAAGTAGGTTGGAGAAGATGGTCAGCTATAAGTATAGGTTTTGTGGGAATATTAATTATTTTACGTCCTGCTTTTATCTCATTTGAACCTTTTTCTTTTATGGCTTTAGGTTGTGCTTTTTTATTTGCTATATATCAAATTCTTACAAGATTAGTATCAAAATACGATAATAATGATACGACATTATTGTATACAGGGATTATAGGTGCTTTAATTTTAACTTCTGTAGGACCATTTTTTTATTCAGAAGTTCAGAATATTGATTGGCTGTGGATACTACTAATTAGTATTCTAGGGCTAATTGCCCATTTATGTATTATAAATGCGCTTAAAATATCAGAAGCGTCCCTATTGCAACCTTTTAATTATCTTCACTTAGTATTTGTAACAATTATAGGCATTTTTATATTTAACGAAGTACTAGAAACTCCTGTTATTATAGGTTCATTAATTGTAATTATTGCAGGGCTATATACTTTCTCGAGAGAATATATAATTAATAAATAAAATATTCAGAGGCTAATTAAACTATATGTTCTTAATAGAGAAGTTTTAATAATCTAAAGGCTCAATTTCAGTTATAATATCTATCTCGATACTAGAGTACCACTCAGCAACATTTTTTATATCATCATCTGATAGCATTTGAGCAATTAGGCTCATTTGATGATGCTCTATCTTTCCATTTTTATAAGAATTAAGCTTTTCTATTAGATACAATTTATTTTGTGCTATTAGGTTAGGTACTAATGCAGAATTACCTGCACTGCCAGCAATTCCATTTATACCATGACATATTGCACATATACCTTCAGCAACTAATTTTCCTTTTGCACTATCTTCTGCATAGCTCGAATTGGAAAATAAAAGCAAAACAAATATTAATATTTTATATAAATTATACATTAAATACTTAAATTTAAATTGAAAAATAATGGGCTAGTAGAACTAGCCCATTAAATTATATTTAGACTAGTTAGATGCGTCTTGTTGTTCACCATAACTTATTCTGTAAACAACTCCAGCTTTATCGTCAGATACTAAAATAGATCCATCTATGTATTGTTGTACATCGACTGGTCTACCAATATATCTTCCTTTATCAGTCATCCAACCTTCAGCAAATGGTACAGTTTTCTTAGCATTACCATCTTTATCTAGGAAAGTAACCATAATTCTGGCTCCTCTAGCTTTTACTGCGTTCCAAGAACCATGTTGTGCACTAAAGATAGCGTTATCATATTCCTTAGGGAACATATCGCCATCATAGAACATCATACCTAGATCTGCTGCATGGGCAATCATATCTACTTGTGGTCTAACATATTTTTTAGCTAAATCTGCAGGAATCTCGCCTTTATAGTCAGCAGTTCTCACATCACCACCTCCATAATAAGGGTGACCATACCACATACCCATTTTTGGCATTCTATTTAATTCTCCTGGAGGAGTTTCATCACCCATTCCATCAACCTGATTATCGGTAAACCATAATGATCCATCTACAGGATTGAAAGCATGTCCACCAGAATTTCTAATACCAGTTGCGACTACTTGTCTGTCTAGTTCTCCTGGAAAACGATTGAAACTTATCATTCCGCCAATGCCAACTTCATTATAAAGTTCTTGTTTCTCTGGAGGAGAAACATTAAATGGCTGACCCATACTTACATATAACTTATTGTCTGGACCAATAGCACAGACTCTGCCGGTGTGGTTATAAGACTCTTCATCAACTGGAATTAACTCACCTTGATTAATGATAGGAATTGCAACTGTATCAGCACTTTCCATGAAATATTCAGCTGCTGGAAACCATAAAACTCTATTTCTTTCAGCAATATACAAATGGCCATCTGCACTGTAGCAAGGTCCATTTGGAATATCAAAATTTACTGTAGGAGCAAATTGCTCTACTGTATCAGCTACATTATCCATATCTCTATCTGTTGCTTGCCAAACCTTATCTTTTCTAGTTCCTATCCATACAGCACCTTTATTTCTGCTTATAGCCATATTTCTAGCGTCTGGTACAACTGCAAATAATTCAATTTTAAATCCAGCTGGAAGTTTAATTTTTGGAATAATATTTTTTTTAACATTAGCCGCAAATTTTGTATCTTGAGCTACTCTCGCCCATTCAACATTCTTATGTGTAGCTTTAAAACTACTTAGTTTATTGATAGCATCTTCATCATCTCTAGCAAAACTAACTTTAGCCAATGATACAAATGAAAAAGCGACAATAAGTGTTATGGAAATTATATTTCTCATATAATTCTCCTCCCTTGATTGTTATTAAAAAAAAAAGACGTCTTATTGATATAGAGACATCTATAAAATAGTCAAATAATACATTTAAAATATATATATAATATTTATATTAAGTTATATTATTCTTCTATTTTGATAATAGAATGTTTTGCAGGAGATAGTATTTCTAAAGCTTCAAAATCATCTGAGCAAGCAATTTCATTATGTTTAATGGCAGCTGGAGCCATAACGCAATCTTCTTTGTTAAAAGTTAATTCTCCTTCTCCATCATAAATAAATTTAACCCAACCATTTAAAACATAACCAAGTATATTCTCATCTCTTTTTTTGGTTTGTAACTACATCTACTAGTACTGCAATAATTAAATTTAATATTGTAATGGAGCCTATCGCAACAAAACTATAAAAATAGATCCAAGTCCACCAATAAATTTTCTGTAGAGGTAACATTACTTGCTCCCAACTTGATAATGTAAGTACTTGTACTAATGTTATCATAGAAATCCCCATATCTCTCCACCTTTCAGGATCTGCTTCTGCAAATAGAATTGACCCAAATGAGGCATAAATATAAAGAATAATAAATAACAGAAGAGCAACATAGAAAACTCTTTTTATAGACTGAAATAAAGCCTCAATTAACTCTTTTAACTCAGGAACAGCAGATATAAGCCTTAAAACTCTAAAAATTCTTAATAGTCTTAATAATAAGACAGAGGAATTTGGTCCTATTGGAATTATGGAAACAAGAACTATAAACGTATCAAATATATTCCAACCATTTTTAAAGAAATCTTTTTTATTAGGTTCAGCAATGAATCTAATAATTATCTCAATTACAAAAAATAAAGTAATTAAAATATCAACTATTAAAAATACTGATACAAGTGTCTCGCTAATTTCAAAAGTAGAGGCACCTATAAGAAACGCCGAAATAATAATTGCAATAATAACAATTGACTGAAATAATTTATGTTCTTTTATTTTATAAAAGACATCTTTTCTAAGCACAGCATTAAGCAAAATAAAACCCTATTTAATAATAATTAGTTATTATTATATATATATTATCAAGTCAATTTAAGTAAAATTAATATAAAGTAATTCAAAAAATCTATTTATATTTATTCAAAGTATATTTAAATGTAGATAAGGAGTCTTATGGCCAATAGCAATCTTCTAATTATCCTTGGAAATCAATTATTTCCAATTAAATATATTAAAGAAACAAATTGTACAGATATTTTTATGTGTGAAGATTATGAACTTTGTACTGAATATAAACATCATAAATTAAAAATTTTAATGTTTTTTATTGCTATGCGTGAATATAAAAAAGAGCTCATAAATAATGGATATAATGTTCATTATCACAGTATTGAAGATAAGGATTTTAAAGATAAAATTGAAACGAAGCTTACTAAATTAGTTAACCGTAATTCTATAAAAAAAATTCATCAATTTGAATTAGTTGATAATTTTTTAATAGATAGATTTAAGAAATTAAATAAACTGAAGAATATTTTTTGGGAAACTCATAACAACCCAATGTTTATCTTATCTAAAAGTGACTTTAATAAATATGCATTAACGAAGAATAATTTTTTACAAGCTCATTTTTATAAATATATGAGGAAAAAGCTTGATATATTAATTGAGGATAAAGAGCAGCCGACTGGAGGTAGATGGTCTTATGATGAAGAAAATAGAAAAAAAATTACTAAAAACATTACAGTCCCATCGAAACCGTTATTAAAAAAATATGAAAATTTTTCTAATCTTAAAGATAGTATATTAAAATTTTTTTCTAATCATCCCGGTAGTATGAACAATATGTGGATGCCCACTAATAGAAAAGATGCGCTATTATGGCTTAATAAATTTTTAAAAAATAAGTTTA
>Ga0209631_10003614_pt1 | contig 17665 bp, 9 predicted proteins | sample COG_08_FD_184752 | JGI IMG/M metagenome (GOLD analysis project Ga0209631, IMG submission 184752) | Pelagic Microbial community sample from North Sea - COGITO 998_met_08 (SPAdes) (version 2) | ecosystem: Environmental > Aquatic > Marine > Neritic zone/Coastal water | place: Helgoland, sampling...
AATATATGCTTGTGGGTATTCCTTAGGAGGAGATATGACCTTTGAACTTGGATGTAAGCTCAATAACAGAATTGCAGCTATAGCTCCAGTAGCCAGAACTATGCAAGCGAATCCAAATAGTTTTTGCTCTCCGGTGCATCCCACTGGAATTCTTACAATACTTGGTACGGATGACCTCACTTCACCATACAATGGAATCGTATTTGGAGGTATAGAATATTATATTTCCGCAGCAGCAACACATAGTTATTGGGCAACCTATAACCTTTGCAATCCAACTGCAAGCATGATTGCTGTAAGCTCATCCGTAGAGCGATATACTTGGTCAACTGCATCAGGTTGTGCATACGTGGAGGAATTAAAGGTGATAGGTGGAGGACATGATTGGCCTGGTAGTTTTGGGAATATGACCATTGATGCCAATTCGGAAATTTGGCAATTTGTTTCTCGCTATGATATAGATGGAATTATTGGAGAGTGTACACAAACAACAGCAATAAGTGATGTGAATAGCTCCTCCAATTATTTCAATGTGTTTCCAAATCCTTTTGATAATCAAATTACCATTGAAGCAGATTTCTCGAGCGTCAAAGAATTTACGATCTATAATATGTTGGGTGAAACCGTGATGACAGGGCAATTGAATTCTGATGTAAATTCAATCAACCTATCTTCATTAGCTCCCAATGTTTATATTTTAAATATTGAAAATCAATCCATAAGGCTGATAAAAACAAAATAAAAGTGCATAACATCGTATAAACCCAACCCTGCGGGTGTATTGTTTATACAGGGCGTTATTAGAGAAAAGGACAGTAATAATATATAGCTTTAAGGAATAAATAAACAGAATGCTTTTTAACTCAATTGACTTTGCTTTATTCTTACCAATAGTTTTTATACTTTATTGGTTTGTTGCCAATAAAAATTTAAAACTGCAAAATGCATTAATAGTTGGTGCAAGTTATTTATTCTACGGTTGGTGGGATTGGAGGTTTCTATTTTTAATTCTATTTAGCACTTTTGTTGACTATGCAGTCGGCAGAAAACTAAAGACGGAAACCAAGGATACAAAACGAAAGATCCTTTTATGGACAAGTATTATTGCAAACCTTGGGTTTCTCGGTTTTTTTAAATACTACAACTTTTTCTTAGACAACTTTATATCTGCCTTTTCATTCTTTGGAATGGAAATAAAAGTAAATTCATTGAACATTATTCTGCCTGTTGGTATCAGCTTTTATACGTTTCAAACATTGAGTTACACTATAGATGTATATAGACGAAAACTAGAGCCAACTAAAGACTTCATTGCTTTTTCAGCATTTGTTAGTTTCTTCCCTCAATTAGTTGCAGGCCCAATTGAAAGAGCAAGTAATTTATTGCCCCAATTTTATAAAAAACGAACTTTTGATTACTCTAAAGCAGTCGACGGAGTACGACAAATACTTTGGGGTTTATTTAAAAAAATTGTGATTGCTGATCAGTGCGCAGAATATGCAAATTCGATTTTCAACAATTCTGCCGATTATTCGGGTAGCACATTAGTACTTGGCGCAGTTTTATTTGGTTTTCAAATTTATGGTGACTTTTCAGGTTATTCTGACATTGCAATTGGAACATCGCGGCTTTTCGGTTTCGACTTAAAGCAAAATTTTGCTTTCCCATACTTCTCAAGAGATATAGCTGAATTTTGGAGGCGCTGGCATATTTCACTTTCAACTTGGTTTAGAGATTACCTCTATATTCCTCTAGGTGGAAGTCGTGGTGGTACTTGGATGAAAGTCAGAAATACTTTTATGATATTTATTGTCAGCGGATTTTGGCACGGTGCAAATTGGACTTTTATTGTGTGGGGAGCATTAAATGCAATTTACTTTCTGCCGCTGCTATTAACAAAAAACAATCGTAATAATTTAGAAACAGTAGCCAAAGGGAAGATTTTCCCCAGCATAAAAGAATTTTCCTCTATCATTCTAACGTTTGGGTTGACAGTATTTGCTTGGATATTCTTCAGAGCAAACAACCTTGAGCATGCAATAGTTTATATCTCAGGGATCTTTTCTAAATCAATTATTTCCAGCCCAGAGATATTACCTATACAAAATTTATTAATCCTAACCATTTTCATTATTACAGAATGGATAGGAAGAGAAAATGAATATGCATTGCAAAAAATATGGGCAATCAAATGGAATGGGGTTAGGTGGTCAATCTATATCGCCATTGCTCTAATTATTGCTATAAACATAGGCAATGAACAGGACTTTATTTACTTCCAATTTTAGTTTTTCATGAAACAATTTATAACAAGAATCATCTTCTTATTCCTCTGCTTACTTACAATTTCTTTTATTTTGAGTGAGATTGAATTCTCTGATGAATTTATCATTTCAAAAACAAAAAATACGAATTTTGAAAAAGTAGCTTGGAGTCTAAATTTGATAAAAAACAATCCTGAACAGATTAAAGGAGCTGTAGTATTCTTAGGACCATCACTGTTTTTAACTGGAATCAACGATTCTCTATTAAATTTGAAGGGAATAAAAACTGTTAATTTAGCTATAAATCATGTAGGTAACGAAACTATGCTTTTTATTGTAAGTAGAATAAAAGACCTCGCTCCTCAGGAAATAGTATTATACAAAAGTAGTAATCCGATATTACACTCTCATAAACTTAGTCCACTCTTATTTAAACCATCTGAACTCTATCATAGTGGACAAGGATTAAATTTCTATCTAGTACAACATCTCTTCAAAAGATTAAAACTTGTCGGTGAATATTTATCTTTCTCTTACTTTAAAACAAACGAAGTAATTTATCAATCAAAAAGCAATTATGGAGTGCGAATAAATAAGAAATTATGCAATGATTATGAAAAAATTAAAGAAAATTCACATCAAAAAGATGAGACAATGAACCTCTATCAAAATAAATTTAAATACTCTTATGAAAAAGAGTCCACATCATTCATAACAAAAATTAATTCCATTAAAAGAAGAATTCTTGACTGTTTATGGTTTGAAACGAATTTATATAATGCCAAATCACAAACAATGTTTGTATCAAAAATAAAAGAATACTGCCTACGATTAAACATCGAATGTCGAATGCTTTATGTGCCAAGTATAAAAGACGTTGAATCTAATTATGCATACAAAAGAAACTATTTCAGAAACACTTCTTATGATCTTGAAATTTTTAAGTTTAGTACTTACAAATCTTTTGATAAAGCCACCTTGTGGTCCGACTTTCAACACATGAGCAAGTATGGGGCGAGTGTGTTTACGAATAAGTTAATTGATAATAATTTCTTCAAGAAAGAAAAATACCACACAACAATTAAGCATCAATGAACGATCAAGTAAGGGCTGACTTCATTGTGCTTCATGTTGCGCTCTGCCTTCGGTCAACCGATCTATGGGGTTCAATAACTATTTTTGAGTCATTAGGCTATGACTCACTCCTCTTTTCTGGATCAGTCGCAAAGGCTTACTGCTGTTTCGAAGTTCATTTTAGCCATCGAAGGTTGAGTTCAACACTGTATATAGCAAATAGGGGTTTTTCAGTTATAGAAAGTTCTTCATTTTTGAGAGCTCGCCGAATATAAAATTTGGCTTTTAAACAATGATTAAGTTAAAAACAAAATATTTACATTTGGCTATATGCAAGCGGACAGATAATTGCATCTAACTGCCCTACTTTTCAAATACTAAACGTTGGCTTTAATAATTAATGAACAGAAATCATGAAACTTATAACACTTACTTGTCTAAGTTGTCTGATAATTTACATATCAAATGCACAATCCGACTCGCCTAATATTCAGTCAACAACTTCTTTCGACCAAGAAAGCGTTAGGGAAATAGCCCAAAAACGGCTAAAATCTTTTTTAAAAGTGGAGAAAGGTACGGGCGGTTGGTTTAATTCTTTTGTCACAACACTTTACAATAAAGGAGAAACCGTTGCTAGAAGAGGGCAAGTGGATAACTATTTATGGTCAAATCAAAAATTTGTTGCTTTTCACTTTTTTACCAACGGTGGCGGCTCAAATACACACTACATTACTTGTGTGGATTCCAGCGGAAACGTAACTGCGATAGAACATGTATTAACTGAAAGCTTAAAGCTTGATAACTATTTCAATGTTGGAAGACATGGAGAATACCAAATTTTAGCCACTGAGGAGACCCAAAAAACTTTATTCGCAAGGCATAAGCCATGTTTACTAGCGCGTTTTTACAACAGTCAATTTTCCATTGCGCATAATACTATTCCCTTTTACATGATATAAATAGGTTCCCATACTCAACTGAAGCTTACCTATATTTATTAGGTCATTTCCATTTATAAGTTGATGAGCAATAAGTTTTCCATTCAAATTAAAAAGGGAGAATTCTAAAGGTGTATCGGTAGATGATGAAATTTTCAACTCACCATTTGCAGCAACTGGATTCGGGTAACAAGAAATCCATTCTTTCAAAGGAGAAGCCTCCATTGCGACAGCTTGATCTCCAAGATTAATGTTATCGACATAAAGCATTTGCGACCAATTACCGTGATTTCTAAATGCGATACTTAAAAAGTCTTCCCCTAGATAGCCCGTCATGTCTATGGAGTCTGTTCTCCATTCTGAGGCCATTGGCACAAAGGGTGCACTTGAGAAATCTGGAGCTGTTGCCAAATCAGCGTCTCCCTTAAAATAAACGGTATTCCAGGTGGTTCCGCAATCGGTAGAAACCAATACTTCAAGGCTATCCAAATATGCCCCACTATAACGTGCATATGCCACATCAAAAGTTAGCCAGCCACTATTCACTGCAGAAAGGTCAATCGCAGCAATCATATCACAAGTTGTGCCTCCACCATCTACATTATAATTATCGGCCACCATAGAATTGGCAGAGGTGCCATAGCCGCCTACCGCAGTTGCATGTCCCCAACTTAAGTTACCTGTAGTAGCGGTTTGCCAACCTGCTGGAGGAAAAGCATTTTCAAAACCTTCTTGAATATCATTTGCAGAAGCTCCGGTGAGTGACACATATATGCTGTCTACATCACTTACAGAATTGATATCCGTAACTTCTAAAATTGCTAAATGCTGTCCTAAACCATTAAAAACAACCGATGGGTTTCGAGCGCTTGAGGTGCTTGGAGTGCCGGTTGGAAAAGTCCAGTTCCAACTTGCTCCATTATGATCGAGCATGGAATAATCATCAAAATAAAACATATCGCTTTCACACCATTTTTCAAAATGATCTACCATTGCAGTAGCAACTGGACCTGATGGAGCTTCATAAAATGGACTTTCCCAAATCCCTTTGCCATAAGACGCTGATCTAATTTTACTGTCGCGGTAAAAAGGCTTGGCTTTATTCGTGTAAAAAACCGCAGGCAGGCCAGCATTATCTATTACCCAGTCGGTCATTACATTGTTGCGATAATAAACGGTGTTTTGCGAACAGAGATAGACTCCGCCATCTGTATTTCCTAAATGGAAAATACTGCAAGGATATTCTCCATTTAACGTGGCTGTAGTTCTATTGGTCCAAGTCACTCCTCCATCATTGGTGTGCCATATCTTAAATCCATTGCTTCCGTTGTGGTAAGCCATCCAAAGTTCATTTGCATCATTGGGGTTCATGGTTAATAACATCTGCTTACTCGATCCGGATGGAATGGTTAATTGATTCCACGTAAGTCCTGAATCGTTACTTCTGTGGAGTTTCCCGACGGACCCTGTCGAAGGGTTAATTTGCACATACATCACAGAAGGATTGTTTCTAGAGATTTCAATTGCTTGAACCTTGTCATCAATACTGCCAAAGGAAGCCCATTCAGAATAAGAGGATCCTGCATCCTCACTTTTATACAACTTGTTTTCATTTCCAAGAAACACAATATTATAACAATTGGGATGAAAAACCATTTCGCTAGAATTAGCCGCCCAATAGCTTTCATTTGGAGCCATTCCCATAGAGGCGCTAGCAATAGGGTCTCCAATATTTAAGGGTAAATACTTGCTTCCTACATCAGAAGTATAAACCCGTCTTCCTGACTCAGGGCTTACATATCCCGTTGGTGCTTCTCCTCCGCCAATGTTAAGGAATTCACCTGCAGGATAATTTTCATAATAAGTCGGGTTTCCATTGTGATACAACCCACCGATGAGCACGTCTTCATTCCACCCTTGTCCGAATCCCCAATAATCTGCCCCATGTACACCATACATTTTAACTTCAGGTTGAGTGTTAAAAAAATCTAGTGATTTATAAATCCCTCCATCTGTTGAAACCCAGTATTCATTTCCAAAAACTCTGAAATCTTGCATATCTACGTGCATTGAATAATTGGAGCATTCATAGCCGTTCACGCATTCGAAGGTTGCTCCTCCATCATTTGAACGCCATAAATTAAGGCCTCCGATTAGAATTTCATCTGCATTTGTGTTAGACGCCATAAAAGCACAGTTATAAAAGCCCTGATGATACACCCAAGTACTAGTACCTATCGCCAAATTAGGATGCGTTGCAGTATAAGGCCCTCCATCTGGTCCGTTTGGCAATGTCCAAGTTGATCCACCATCATTGCTTCGATAAACTCCGATGTAACCTGCATCATCGGTTTTAGATTCTCCAATAAGATAAGCATACACCCTATTGGTATCTGCTAGAGATACAGCAATTCGAGCCCCTCCACAATTTCGATCTGGATCGCTTGAAGTATACCAGCCAGAAGTCTGTATTTGAAAACTTTGTCCAGCATCATAAGACCTCCAAAATTCCGCTAGCTTAGCAGGACCATTTTCTTTTATTAAATAGAGTGTGTTGGGGTTTTGTGGGTTTGCTTTGATGTCGTAAGAAGCATCTGTAAACATTTCTACCCAAGTGACTCCTGCATCCGCACTTCGATGGAATCCAGTTGCTCCAGCAACCATTACAATGTTCGAGTTCGATTCGTTAATAATAATTTCGTTGGCATCCAATACTGGCGTTGAATATGTAATTGTCCAATTGGAACCACCATTGATGGTTTTGAATAAAACATCTCCAGATCCGGCATAAACGATATCAGCATCACTTGGATCTATAGCCAAAGCAGTCACCCCGGCGGAGAATAGTCCTGTTGGAACAAATATTTCATAAGAAACATTACTCCAAATTTCTCCTCCATCCATACTCTTGTATATCTCTCCATTTTCCGTTCCACAAAACATGACCAGAGGGTTGGAAATTCCTTGTGCTAAGCTGTACACATTTGTCTGCTGAGCTATGACATCACCATTTGAATTTTGCATTTGCATTGGCCCAATCAGCGACCATGACCCGGATTTCTCCACACTATTGTTTTGACTCGAAAGGCCTTCGATATAATAAGATGGTTCATCATTAGATATGGATCCATCCGGTTTTATGCGCAGATCTATATTTCTTCTCCAATATTTATAATACTGTGTATGGTACGATTTCTCGAAGGGGTGGTTTTTGTAATATGCCGTATAGGCCCTATCAACATTATAAACATTAGGAGATTCTGCGTACATAAGTTGAGCCCAATTAGGAGCTTCACGCAGCAACTGTCCTTGAGCGGACTTTCTTTTCTGAGAAAAACTGAAACTGGTAATTAAAAGTATAAGCAGCGTTAAAAAATATTTCATGTGGATAGAGCTTTACAGTGTTATAAATGTACTGAAAAAAATAGTACATATAAACCGTATAAAACAACCAGCAAAAAACACCTCTAAATTTTATAATAAATTCAACTGAGCAGTTATACCTCGTTATCCATTAAATCAGTAACGACATGATATCTTGGGTCGTCAATTGACGATTCAATAATGTTTCCAAAATTAGGATCTGATTTTAACAATAGCACTTTGCATTCAGGGCTTAAGTGTGTTAGCCTTATTTGTTTACCAAATTGCATGTATTTATCCGTAATTGATTTTATTGCTTCAATACCTGAGTGATCAGATACTCTTGATTCGATAAAGTCAATTTCTATTTTGTCAGGATCATTTTTAGGATTAAATTTTGAACCAAACATTTGAACAGAACCAAAAAAGAGAGGTCCCCAAATTTCATAAACCAATGTTCCGTCTTCTTTCGTCTTTTTTCTCGCACGTATCATTGCAGCATTTTTCCACGCAAAAACCAATGCAGACATAATTACTCCCGCAATCACGGCAATTGCTAAATCTTGCCAAACAGTAATAGCAGAAACCGCAATTAAAACGATTGCATCAGGTAAAGGAATTTTTCTTATGATTCTAAAACTACTCCAGGCAAACGTCCCGATAACTACCATAAACATAACGCCTACCAACGCTGCTAGAGGAATTTGCTCTATTAGTGGAGCACCGAATAATATAAAGCATAACAAAGCAATAGCAGCTGTAACTCCAGATAATCGGCCTCGGCCGCCTGAATTGACATTAATTAGTGATTGTCCAATCATTGCGCATCCACCCATTCCGCCAAACAGACCGTTTAGCAAGTTTGCGCCGCCTTGAGCGACACATTCTCGATTACCACTACCTCTAGTTTCAGTAATATCATCAACTAAATTTAATGTCATCAACGATTCAATTAAACCAACTGCCGCCATTAAAAATGCGGTTGAAACAATTAAACTCCAATGACCATTTAGGCTACCAAAAAAACTAAATATTTGGGGTTGAAAGGAAGGTAAGGAGCCTTCAAGCCCTTCTCCTCCTCCGTCACTAATAAAAGTCCCAACCGTACTAACTTCTATATGCCCAAAAATAGTAATTGCAGCAACAACTATTATTGCAACTAAAGCAGCGGGAATTTTTTTTGTCAACTTGGGCAACCCAAACATTATACCCATAGTTAATACTACCAACCCAATCATCATCCACAACTCGGAACCTTCCATGATTTGCGGAATTCCGTCCACGTTTTTCATAAAAAGGCCCAACTGAGAAATAAAAATCACAATGGCTAAGCCATTAACAAACCCCATCATAACCGGGTGCGGAATAAGTCTAACAAATTTCCCAAGTTTTAAAAACCCTGCTGAAATTTGAATAACTCCAACAAATAAAAGCGTAATAAAAAGCCATTGTAAACCCAGGTTTTCAACAGGAACTTGCATTGCATCTCCAACTTCATTTCCTTTTTGAATCATGTGGACCATTACAACCGCCATTGCTCCCGTAGCTCCTGAAATCATACCTGGTCTGCCACCAAACAATGCCGTTACAAGCCCCATCATAAAAGCTCCGTATAAACCAACTAAGGGGTCAATTCCTGCAACAAAAGCAAAAGCCACAGCCTCAGGAACCAACGCTAATGCAACAGTAAGCCCCGAAAGAATATCGTTTTTTGGATTATGGCTAAAGTTATTAAATAGTTTTCTCATTTTCGTTTAGGCTTTTCAATTCAGAAAGGCGCAAAAGTAGGCTTTTAGTTAGAGGTAGAAAAAGTTTTTTTTTAGGATAAATACCGCTAGCATGTTTTGTCTAAAATAGTGTAAACAAATCAGCATCGTCACTTACGGGAAATTTTTCACGAAATTCTTTGAGCGTTTTGAGGTTCAATGTAACTATACTTATCATTTCTTTATTAGCAATAACTTTGTCTATTCTTTCTCCCTTGGGAGAAAAAAAACGAGAATCTCCGGAATAATCAATGCCATTGCCATCTACCCCAACTCTATTTACTCCAACAACAAAAGCTTGGTTTTCTATTGCTCTTGCCTTTAATAAAGATGTCCAAGCATCATTTCGTACTTTTGGCCAATTCGCAACGTAAATTAGGCAATCGTATATGGGTAATTTAGATCGACCATCTGAATTCCGGCTCCAAATAGGAAATCGCAAATCATAACAAATTTGTGGACAAAACCGTATCCCTTTGTATTCTATTATTACACGTTCGTTTCCAGGAATAAAATGATTATGTTCGTTTGCCATCCTAAACAAGTGCTTCTTGTTATATGTTTTGGTCTCTCCATTTGGGGTTGCCCAAACTAGCCTATTATAACGCTTCTTGTTTTCTAGAATAATTAGACTCGCAACAAACACGGCGTCTTTTTCGTTGGCCATTTTTTGTAACCAGCAAGCTGCTTTTCCTTGCATTGTTTGACCAATGTTATCGGAATTCATTGTAAAACCAGAGTTAAACATTTCTGGAAGTACAAAAAGGTCAACGCCTGTAACATTTTCTAATAAACTAGAAAAATGAGCTAGGTTCTTATCGTTGTCTTCCCAACATAACTCAGCTTGAACTAAAGCAATTTCCATATAATTATTCATTTATAATTATTGAGCACCACTTCTTTCAAAGTTATCGATGTAAAAAAAATCTTTTGATAGGTGCTCAAGCCCACAACATTATGCGATAAAGATATAGCACTTTCATCTAACTAGAGTAACTCAGCCTATATATTCCAGCATCAATTGTAGTTTTTGCCAATAAATCAAGAGAAGGAATAATTATATTCATATTAATTATCGTTTTTAACAAATTCAACTACTTAACATATTAGCCTGTATAACAACAATTTAACTGGCATGTGTTTAAACACCTTCGAATGGTGAATGCCGTTTTTCGTCAAAAAAATTTATAACTTCATCACTCGGAAGAAATTTTGGTACAATTTTTATGTATTTTGGCGGGCAATATAAAAAATGTTTTTTATGGTGAAAAAAATCATATTTCTGGTGGCCCTGTTTATCGGCTTCATCTTTTTTTTGGAAGGGAAAGTCTCAGCACAAAACGCTTTTGATGCTGAAGAAAAAAAAACTGGCCCATGGATTATTACAGGAGACATCAGCAGGCAGGAAGGATTTGATGACACTGCCAAGGTTGAAGAAGGAGAATATAAAAAAAGTAGAAAGGTTGGTGTTTGGGTTAAATACTGGCCAAATGGGGAAAAGAAATCCGAAATTTTCTATGATAATGGAAGGCCAACAGGAGACTATAAGACATTTTACGAAAATGGGCAAATGGAAGAAAGTGGGTCAATGAAAGCTGGTAATTTGGTAGGAGAATTTGCTATGTACTACCCAGATGGTACTCCACAACAAAAGAAAACTTTTAATGAATTTGGAGAAACTGAGGGTGCGGTTACTTTTTGGTATGAAAATGGTCAGAAAGAACTAGAATTTGAAACGATAGCTGGCAAAGAAACCGGCAAGGCGGAATGGTTTTATGAAAATGGCGATATAAAAAAGGAGAAAACATTTACAGATGGAGTTGCAAATGAACCTACATTATTTGAACGGGAAAACCCACCTTACAAAGACCCTAATCCTCCAGTTGTAGAAAAAGGCCCGAAAGCTAAAGGAGACGAAAATTCAGCGCAAGGAGGTAAAAACGGAAGTCAAATTGTTGATGGGTATCACAAGACTTATGACAATGCTGGAAACATTCTAATGGATGGAGAATTTTCAGGTGGCCGATTGTATGATGGGCGACATTACATTTATGATGAATTTGGCTTACTAGATCACATTGAAGTATTTAAAGAAGGTGCTTTTGCAGGGAATGGTGTTATTGGATCTAAAGACAAATACTAATTCTTTTTCTGCTAAAGACATGTTAACCTCTAACCCAAGAATCACTCTTCTTGCTAGTTGAATGCAGGGCAAAGATAATCAGAAGCTCCGCGCGGGCATGAATATATTCCAAGTATTATTTCGTGGGTATTTGAGCTGCCAAGGCGCACTTTAGAAGTAGTTAAATCAAAAGAATACCCTAAAGAAAGGTACTCTAAAAAGTTAAATTTTACAATTCCAGCTAACGCATCACCGCTTCTCCAAGAAGCCCCAATCTCGAAATAGTGGTTCAATTCAAATAATAAGTTTAAGTCTAGTGATGGGTTTGTATACCCTGTCCATTTAACCATTGCAGAAGGAACAACATTAATTGCGTTTCCCGTTTCAAATCTTTTCCCACCGACTAATAAATAATGCAAAGTGTTTTTCGTTTTATCAGAGCCAATTAATCCCCATTTTTTGGGAAAAGCTTGACGAATACTGAATCCAGTAAACCAATCTTTATGACTTATAAAAAATCCTGGTGAAATATCTGGTATAATAAAACGAGACCCCGAACCTCTTATTAATGGGTCATCCGGATCAAAAACTAATATGTTTGATGCGTCTAAACGCAATTCTTGCAATCCAGCAAACACTCCTGCCGAAGCAGTAATCCCTCTAGACAAAGGAAAATGATAAGCATACGCTAGATACATAGTTGTTTTTTTAACAGGGCCAATTATATCGCTTTCTAGATAAACTCCCCCTCCATGCTTCGTCCTAATGCTCCTGACTTTTTTAAATTTTAATTCGCCAGTCACAGAAGCAAATGTGGTTTTTGGCGCTCCCTCAAAGCCAACCCATTGCAATCGATAACCTAATTTAACATCTAAACATGGTTTGATCCCAGCAAGCGCAGGGTTTATAGCAAATCCATTAAAAATATATTGCGTAAATTGAACGGTTTGCTGACCTTTTAATTGGACGCAAATAAAAAAAAATAGTATGCCTATAAACAATCTCATTATAGAATAATAGTAATAGATCCGGTGACTATCCCTTTATCATTTCCTGTTTGTAAATCAACTACATAAAAGTAAGTGGCAGCCGGCAATTTAAGGCCCTTGTGGGTCCCGTCCCATCGTTTATCATCTGTATAACCAACAGCGTTAAAAACCTTCTGACCCCATCTATCATATATACTGACTTTTGCTCTAGGATATTGACTAATATTAAGTATTTCCCAATAATCGTTAATCCCATCCTGATTTGGAGTGATTGTATTAGCAGAATAAATAGGGCTCGTTAAAAATACGGTAACTTCGTCGTAAGATTCGCAACCGCCAACAGAAGTAACGGTAAGCTGATATGTAGTAGTTGCGTCCGGACTGGCTAAAGGCTGGGCAGAAGTGGTAGACGACAAGCCTTCTAAAGGCCCCCAAGAATATGACCCTTCACCGCTTCCTTGAAGAATGATGGTTTCGCCAAAAAGAATTACAGCGTCCATTCCCGCATCAGCCATTGGATCATCCACTGTTAGTATTATTCCATCCGAAACACTGCTTATTGGACAGTCTGCGGTACATGTAAACGTGGCTGTTATTTCATCCCCATCAGTAAAACCGGTGCTAGTAAAAACGTTTGATATTCCAGTTGCAACTGTCAACCCATTTACAAACCATTCAATCGTACTTGTCGAATTACAACCCGCGGTATCAGCCGTAAAAGTAACATCATCATTTACGCAGACGTCAGTTGCGCTAGATGTAATTACAACCGTTGGAGGATTTTGATCAACTGCCGTGCCGTTAACCACAAGGTCGAACGTGGCTGATGCAGGCTCCACATCAGCGCCGGTCATAGAGCCATCAACTTGGACGTAATAGGTCGTGTTCGGCTGCAATCCGAAGGCGTTAAGAGTTGATTGACCGGCTGTTCCGTCAATTGTTGTTTCACAATTCGAAACAGCAATATAGGTAGATTCATCGCAGGCCGTACTCGCTTCAACTATAACAGCTTCAAGGCTGGAGCCAAACCCAACTGTTAAGTCAAATACCACATTAGAAAAATCAATTTGTACGTCACCTCCTATTGAGTTTGTAGTGAAGGAAAACCAAACCGTATTCTCTAGTGAAAAACAAAAGTTTCCAGCAGCAGTAGACCCATCAGAGCAGCCAACACAAACGCTAGTTGTTGCGTCTTGTGTGCTACCGGAGATTGGCTGATTAGCACATAAAGCTATTGAACTTGTACAATCGTCGTTTCCAGGTTGCGTATAGAACTTAGTTGTATTTGCTCCTACAAGCAACAGTATGAACAGCAATAGTTTCATCAAGCAACAAATTTAAACAAATACCTGTAAAAATCCATACTTTGTTTTTGTCCTTTAAATTGAATTGTATCATTTTCTTACATTTGCATCTCATTGGTACGAATTATGCATTGTTCGCAGGAAATCACTTAATTATGAAAAAGCATTTACTTCTCACACTCGCAATATTGTTTCTTTCACTTACTTCTGCACAAGCGCAGTTTGTTAATTATGAAAATGATTATGGTTGGAATTTAGGGATTAATATTGGGGGGGTTTGGCAACAAAATGATTTCGATTATACTCCAAAAGGAGGAATTAGTGGAGGTTTGACTTTTGGAAAATCAATTTACGAAAAAGAAGGGGCGTTTTTTGCTTTCGATTTAAGATACAGATATTTAGGAGGCTGGAACAGAGGTTATGCAACCGACACTAGTGAAATCGCCTTGGATACAGTTTCGTTTTTAGGCTATCAAAATTACCGACTAGCCATACATGAGCACACTCTTGAAGGGGTGATAACACTAAATCGATTGCGCGAGTCAACCGGCATTTTACTTTATGGTTTTGGAGGTCTAGGTCTTACTAATTACTCGGTAAAAGCAAACTATGAAGATGGGATTTTTGGAGATTATAACTATTTATCAATTGACAATGCACAAAGTCCAAATGAAATCGTAAATGACTTGGATCGGATGTTGGATAATTCTTACGAAACAACAATAAAAGAAAAAGGAACAGATTTCATGCCTTCTCTTGGTTTTGGAATTGGTTATCAGTTTCCTTATCACTTTTCAATGGGACTAGAACATAAAATCACCTATGCTTTGGCAGATAATAAATTAAACGGGATGCCTAATGGGCTTAATGACAAATACCATTATTCGGCGATGTATTTTAGATGGAACTTATTTGGTTCAGGAAATGAAAATTATACTGTAAATAGTAGCGGAAATGTAAATAGCTATACTCCTGCACCAGCGAATGAAGCGGTAAACACTCCGACAGGGAATAAACCGTTAGTTAATATCACTAACCCATCTGCAAATAACACAACCTTTCAAAATAGTGCCCAAACCATAAGCGCCAACATTTATTATGTTGAAACTAAAGAAAAGGTTCTTTTTAAACAGAATGGAATTCAACTAAGTAACTTTAATTATAACAGCAATACGAATCATTTTGATGCTTCTGTAATATTGCAGCCAGGAAACAATGTCTTCGAGATTGTTGGGTCTAATGCATATGGTTCTGATCAAGATTCAAAAATTCTTCTTCTTCAAAACCCTGTTGAAGTTGTCCAGCCTCCAATTGTTACTATTACAAACCCGCCATATTGTCCGTTTATAGTTACGTCATCACAATTTATACTAACGTCTACGGTTTTAAACATTGATAACGCAAATCAAATTACATTTACGTTTAATGGCATAAATTCTGCTAATTTTAGCTATAACATTAGCACTAAGGTTTTTAGTTCAGGATTAACATTAAAAGAAGGAAATAACACGATTCAAATTACAGCGACCAACTCACAAGGAAGTGTTACAAAAACGTGTACAATTAATTATACTGCCGTTAATGCGTTACCTCCAATAGTTGATATTACCTTTCCTGTACTTAATCCTTTTAATACTACAAAATCATTGGTTAATATTAACGCAACAGTGAAAAACGTGACCTTAAAAAACCAAATAAAGGTATATGTTAACGGCGCTATTCAGCAAGCCTTTGTCTACAACTCAGGGACAAAACAAGTTTCTTTTCCGGCTAATTTAATAGTAGGAACAAATGTGATTCAAATTTCTGCATCCAACGCTGATGGGTATGACTCTGAGTCAACAACAATAATTTATACGAAACCGCAAAAACTTCCGCCTCCAGTCGTAACATTTGTGAATCCTTCTGTTTCGCTGTACACAATTGCTGTGAGCAACATGAATATTAAAGCAACCGTGTTAAATGTAAATAGCAAGCCAGGAATTTCGGTAAAGCATAATGGTTCGACACTAACAAACTTTAGTTTTAGCCCAGTCACAAAGCTAGTTTCTTTTAACGCTAATCTAGTAATTGGAAGTAACGTGTTTGAGATTAAAGGAACAAACACGGTTGGCAGTGATGCTGCAACAGCAACAATTATTTACAAAATACCTTTAGAAATTAATCCGCCAGTTGTAACAATTACAAAGCCTAGTGTAACACCTTACATGGTAAATTTCCCTACTCAGTCAATAAACGCTACCATTTTAAATGTAAATAACGCAAACAACGTAACTGCTGTATACAATGGTGTTACGGTTTCAAATTTTATTTATGACCCCGCAACAACAGAATTTAGTTATTCAGCAAGTTTGTTAGAAGGAGCAAACACACTATTGATTACAGGAACAAATGTGGCTGGAACTGCCTCTAAAACACAAACCGTGATTTACGATGTTCCTCCTTGTGAAAAACCAACCTTAACACAAGTTTCGCCAGCCGCAAATCCATATGCAACATCTAATTCCAAAGGATATTTGGAGTACAGTATCACAAATGCAACATCGGTAGAGTTTAATATTAATGGACAATCTTCACCTGGGTTTAACTTTAATCAAGCTACTGGAAAATTTACTTCAATGCTTCACCTAACAGAAGGAGCTACTTCTTACGAGGTTATTGCAACAAATAGCTGTGGAAGCACCTCTCAAATGACAGCTATTATTTATGAAGAAGAATTGCCTTGTTACGAACCCACGATTAGTTTTATCAACCCATCTGTAAGCCCTTTTGAGCATATTGGAAAAACAGGAAACACATCATTTAATGTGAGTGTTGAAAATATCACTAATGAAAATATGATTTTAGTAACACTGAATGGGTCGCCTGTTTCATTTACATACAACTCACTTACAGGTCACGTTGCTGGAGCAGTTTCACTTATCGAAGGAAGTAACACAGTTTCTATCTCTGCTACCAACGAATGCGGGAACACAACTTCTGAAACTATTATCACTTACGCAGGGGTTCAAGATCAACTTCCCCCTCCCTTAGTCACGATAACAGCTCCTAATACAAATCCATATCCTACTTCCAATTCAACTGAGACGATTACAGCAACGGTATTAAATGTTGCTGGGGTAAATGGTATTTCTGCAATTTTTAATGGAGTTCCAACAACAAACTTTAGCTATAATAGTACAAGTAAGGTGTTTAGTTACAGCGCGCCTCTGATCAGCGGTTTAAATTCTTTAATAATTTCAGGAACAAATACCGTTGGAACAGATTCTAAGACACAAACTATTACAAAAGCCGAGCCTTGCTTAAATCCTAAAGTACGTTTTGCGGAGCCAACAGCAAACGCTAATGGTTATACCTCCTTTTTTGCTACAGTAGGTAATATTATAAATTCCAACCTAATTTTTGTGAGTCATAATGGCTCAACTGTTCCATTTACATATGATGCTGCAACTGGTAAAGTGTCCGTAACACTAACTCTGCTAGAAGGAAACAACTTAATAGGCATATCAGCAAGCAATGCGTGTGGAAGTGCTCTGTCGGAGCATAATATTATGTACACAGCGCCGATCGAAGTGCCTTGTCTTAATCCATTAATTACGATTTTATCACTGCCCATGAGTAATGGCTCACAATATAATTTTACAGCTGCCGTTTCAAACGTATTATCATCTAGTAATGTAAGTGTTAATTTAAATGGGACTGTTGTATCATCTAATTATAACGCAAATACTGGAAGTTTGTTAGCATCATTAACCCTAGTTGAAGGAAACAATACAGTTGTTGTAAATGCAAATGAGTGTGATGGCGCAACAGAGACATTAACTGTTGTTTATACAGTGCCTTGC
>Ga0209631_10003617_pt1 | contig 17655 bp, 19 predicted proteins | sample COG_08_FD_184752 | JGI IMG/M metagenome (GOLD analysis project Ga0209631, IMG submission 184752) | Pelagic Microbial community sample from North Sea - COGITO 998_met_08 (SPAdes) (version 2) | ecosystem: Environmental > Aquatic > Marine > Neritic zone/Coastal water | place: Helgoland, sampling...
TGAAGAAATGATTTTTTCCTCAATTTTGCCACAAGAACTAAATAATTTATTAAAAATGCTTAGAAATACTAGCGAATAAATCATTGAAAATTTAATATACTTAATTAAATAAACACTACCATGAACACAACATTTAACAGCAATGTACCAGCTCTTTCAAATGAAGGTGGTCTATCTGCATACTTAGATCAAATAAAGAAATTTCCAATGCTAGCTGCAGAAGAAGAATATATGTTAGCAAAAAATTGGAAAACTACAGGTAATATCAAAGCAGCTGAAAAATTAGTAACAAGCCATTTAAGGTTAGTAGCTAAAATTGCAATGGGCTACAAAGGATATGGTCTTCCTGTTAATGAAATGATTTCTGAGGGTAATGTTGGTCTCATGCAAGCAGTTAAAAAATTTGAACCTGAAAAAGGTTTTAGATTAGCTACATATGCCATGTGGTGGATCAAAGCATCTATTCAAGAATATATATTAAGATCTTGGAGCTTGGTTAAAATAGGAACTACCTCAGCTCAAAAGAAATTATTTTTCAACCTTAAAAAAATAAAAAATCAAATTGCACCTCAAGCGGAGGGTGATTTAAGAGATGAGCATGTAAATGAAATAGCTAACAAATTAGATGTTAGTAAAAATGAAGTTGTTTCAATGAATAGAAGACTATCGGGTAAAGAATTTTCTTTAAATGCTCAAGTTGGTGAAGATGGAGATGAATGGCAAGATTGGTTAGTTGATAAAGAATTAGACCATGATTTAAAATTTGCTCATCAGGAAGAAATGGAACAAAGAAAAGATCTATTAAAAAATTCAATCAAAGTCTTAAATGAAAGAGAGAAAGAAATTTTATACTCTAGAAGACTAAATGATAATCCAACAACTTTAGAGGATTTAAGTAAAAAACATAAAATTAGTAGAGAAAGAGTAAGGCAAATCGAGAATAAAGCGTTTGAGAAATTACAAAAGCAAATGCTACTAATGGCAAAATCTAAAAATCTACTACCAGTAAATTAAATATCAAAAGGATTTTCAACTAAAATAGTATCATCTCTTTCGGGGCTGGTAGATACACTTGAAACTTTTGCACCTATAAACTCTTCTACTGCAGAAATATATTTTTTTGCATTTTCAGGTAGAGCAACCATATCTTTAATACCATTGGTAGATGTTTTCCATCCAGGAAAAGTTTTATAGATTGGCTTTATCTTTAATTGATCTTCAACTGCCGCTGGTAAATAATCTATTTTTTTTCCATCTAGCTCATACTCGATACACATTTTAATTTCATCTAATTCATCGAGAACATCAAGTTTGGTAAGTGCAATGCCGTCGATGCCTGAAATTTTTATTGTTTGCCTAACCAATACTCCATCAAACCAACCACATCTTCTTTTTCTACTTGTGACAGTTCCAAACTCTTTACCTCGAGTACCTAACAATTCTCCTACATCGTCTGTTAATTCAGTCGGAAAAGGGCCTTCTCCAACTCTAGTTGTGTAAGCTTTTGTAATCCCTAAAACATAATTAATTGAGTTTGGACCACATCCTGTACCCGTTGCAGCACTTGATGCAACAGTATTAGAGGATGTTACATAAGGATAAGTACCATGGTCAACGTCTAATAAAATTCCTTGAGCACCTTCAAATAAAATTTTCTTTTTTTGTTTTTTAAACTCATCAATCTTAAGCCAAACAGGTTGAGAAAACTTCAATATTTGAGGGGCAATTTTTAATAAGTCTGATTTTAATTGTTCTTTTTCAAAAATCTTTTTTCCAAGACCTTTTCTAATTGCATTGTGATGAACTAAGACAGATTCTAATCTTTGATTTAAATTCTTTTCAGACCTAAGATCCATTACTCTAATAGATCTTCTTCCAACTTTGTCTTCATATGCTGGGCCAATTCCTCTTCTTGTTGTTCCAATTTTTCCTTCACCTGCAGCGTCTTCTCTAATTTCATCCATTTCTCTATGAAATGGTAAAATTAAATTCGCAGCTTCTGAAATAAGAAAATTATTGATGTTTACATCAACCCCTTTTGATTTTATTTCTTCAATCTCTTCTAATAATGCCCATGGATCAACCACAACTCCATTTCCAATAATAGAAATTTTATTTTTTCTTACAATTCCAGATGGCAATAGTCTTAATTTATAGGTTACACCATCAATAACTAAAGTGTGACCTGCATTATGACCTCCTTGAAATCTGATTACTACATCTGCTTGCTCTGAAAGCCAGTCAACAATTTTACCTTTTCCTTCATCACCCCACTGAGATCCAACAACAACTATATTTTTCATTACCTGAATTTTCTTTCTATATTAATTGTATGGAGATGATTAATTGGGCCATGACCTTTACCGTATTTAGGATTAGTTCTAATGCCAGAATTTACATATTTAATCCCAAGCTCACAAGATTTCTTTATAGGTTTTCCACATGATAAAAATGTAGTTATAGCACTAGATAAAGTACAACCTGTTCCATGGGTGTTTTTAGTATCGTATCTCTTACTATTAAAAATTTTAATTTCTGATCTTGAAACAAATATATCTTGGACAGTATTTGAGGCAAGGTGTCCTCCTTTAATTAATACATTATTTGCTCCAATTTCAATTAATTTGTAAGCTGCAAAGATCATATCTTCTTTACGTCTTATACTCGTATTAGTTAATATTTCAGCTTCAGGAATATTTGGTGTAATTAATGATGCTTTTTTTAACAATTTTTTTTTTAATAGATTAATAGCTTTATCGTCTATTAATTTTGCACCTCCTTTTGCAACCATTACTGGATCAACAACTATTTTAGTTACTTTAATACTTTCAAGTGATTTGATAACTGAATCTATTACTTTACTAGAATGCAGCATACCAATCTTAATTGCGTCAGGCTTAATATCTTGAGCTGTAAATAAAATTTGATTTAAAATTTCTTTTGGTGAAATTGGGGTAATTGATTTAACTCCAGTTGTATTTTGAGCAGTAATAGCAGTAATTGCGGTCATCGCATAAGATCCAAGAGCAGTAATAGTTTTTATATCAGCTTGAATCCCAGCCCCACCTGATGAATCAGAACCTGCAATAATTAATACTTTAGAATTAGGCTTCACTTTATTTTAGTTACGATAATGTTTAAACATTTTTGCAAAATTTTTTTATTTTCACTTTCACCCATAACTCTAATTTTTGACTCAGTGCCTGATGCTCTAACTAGTATTCTCCCTTGGCCATTAATTAATTTTTCTGCTTTTTTAATAGATTTTTTTACATCCGTAGTTTTAATTATCGATCTATCTTTAACTGGGATATTTTCTAGAATTTGAGGAGTTTTTTTGAAATTATCGAAAAAAGAACTAGCTTTCTTCCCTTTTCTTATTGCAAATAAAACTTCTAATGCCACCAACAATCCGTCTCCTGTTGTTGCAAATTTACCTAAAATAATATGTCCAGATTGTTCACCACCTAAGTTAAAATTATTTTTTAGCATTTGTTCTTTTACATATCTGTCTCCAACATTTGCTCTAATAAACTTTATATCATTAGCTTTAAAAAATTTCTCCAAACTATAATTAGACATCAATGTTCCAACAACTCCACCTTTTAACATTTTTTTGTTTTTCCATCTTATGGCTATTGCTGCAATTATTTGATCTCCATCAATTATATTTCCCACTTCATCAATCATAATAATTCTATCAGCATCACCATCTAGAGAAATACCAAGGTGAGCTTTGTATTTTTTAACAGCAAGTTTAATCTTACTAGGATATGTTGAGCCACAATTTTTATTAATATTTATTCCATTTGGATTTACACCAATTGTAATAACTTTTGCTCCTAAAGACTTTAACAATTCTGGTCCAGCTTTATAGCCGGCACCATTTGCACAATCAATTACTATTCTTAGTCCTCTTAAATTAAATTCTTTGGGAAAATTTTTTTTTATTATTTTTAAATATTCTTTTGTCCCACTTTCTAATCGTTTTACTCTACCTAATTTTTCAGGACTAGAAAGATTTTTTGAAATTTCACTATCTATCAATTTTTCAATTTTTTTTTCTATTTTGTCAGATAATTTCATTCCATCTGGACCAAATAATTTTAAACCATTGTCATTATGAGGATTATGAGAAGCAGTTATCATAATACCCATATTAGCTTTCATTATTTTTGTTAACATGGCTAAACCATTTGTTGGCATAGGACCAAATGTGTAAACATGCATTCCAGCTGAGGCTAATCCTGAAACAATCGCTGGTTCAAGCGTATAACCAGATAATCTGGTATCTTTAGCTATAATAGCTATTTGTTTTCTTTTTTTTTGTGATTTGAAATATGTTCCCGATGCTAATCCAAACCTAAAAAACATATCCCCATTAATATTTTTACTATTAATTGCCCCTCTTATTCCATCCGTTCCAAAATATTTTTTTGTCATTTTTATTTTATTATTTCTTTAAAGACTTTTGTGCCTTGAAGCAATTCATTAACATCATGAATTCGCAAAATTTGCACACCTTGCATCATTAGATAAATTGAGGATGCTACTGTTCCTCCAATTCTTTTTTTGGTATCATTTTTTCCTGATATTTCTTTTATAAATCTTTTTTTTGAATTACCTATAAGTATAGGAAAACCTAAAGAATGAAAAATAGAAATATTACTAATAAGATTAATATTATGTTTCAAATTTTTTCCAAAACCTATGCCTGGATCAATGATAATATTATTATGTTTGATACCAATTTCTTTTAACAAACTTATCTTCTGTTCAAAAAAATCATAAATATCTAATAATTCATTTTTATATTTTGGTTTATTTTGCATATTCTCAGGCGTTCCTTGTGAATGCTGTAAAATAAAAGGAATTTTATATTTCTTAAGAACATTGATAGTTTCAGGGTCATACTCTAATCCAGAAACATCGTTAATAATTTTTACACCATTCTTAATTCCTTTTTTCATAATTTCTGATTTTCTAGTGTCTAATGAAATTGGAATTTTTTTACTTATAAATTTAATTATTTTCTCTATTCTTCTCCATTCTGTTTTATTAGCGATTGCTTTTGATCCAGGGCGAGTAGACTCGCCCCCTATATCGATAATATTTGCTCCCGAACTATACATCTCTAAAGCATGTTTTAAGCCCTTTTTAACTGTATTAAATTTTCCTCCATCAGAAAAACTATCTGGAGTAAGATTTAATACCCCCATTATATTTGGAATTTTTTGAAAATTTAAATTTGAAAAATTTTTTTGCTTTGATTTTATTTTGTTTAAATCTATTTTAATTAATTTTTTTAATGGTTTTGATAAATTATTAATTTTTTTTATAGAAATTTTTTTTTTTGAAGTTCTTGATATTATTTCAATATGGTCAAATGAAAGATTTTTATTTCCATTTAGAGGAATCGATTTATCACTATTAACAAGTAATCTAGATTCATTACCATAATAGAAATTACACACTCTAGTGTAATATCTTCTCATTTCTTTTCTTAATGAACTATTTTTGGTTTTAAACCCATTGCACCCAAAGCTGAGCTTTGATCATCATTTTCTTTTGGTTTTTCCACTATTTTATCTTTTGGGTATAAATTTTTATTAATTATATTTTCAATTTCTTCACCTGTTAAAGTTTCATAAGTAATCAGAGCTTTAGCAATTTTGTGTAAATCATCAATTTTTTCAGTTAATATTTTTGTAGCCTGATTATATCCCTCATCAACTAGCTTTCTAATTTCTTTATCTATTTTTTGAGCTACTTCCTCTGAAACAGATTGCGTTTGAGTTACAGATCTTCCTAAAAATACTTCTTCTTGGTTTTCTCCATACTCTATTGGTCCCATTTCCTCGCTCATTCCATATTTTGTAACCATAGCCCTAGCAAGTTGTGTAGCTTGATTAATATCTGACCCACTACCACCTCCTGCACCAGTAGAAATATTATCTTTTCCAAAAATCAATTCTTCCGCAACTCTACCACCAAAGCATACAGCCATTCTAGCTTTTAGGTATTTTATTGAATATCCATGCTTATCTCTTTCAGGTAAATTCATAACCATACCTAGGGCTCTACCTCTTGGAATAATTGTTGCTTTATGTATTGGATCATAGCTTGGCATATTAAATGAAACTAAAGCATGTCCACCTTCATGATATGCTGTTAATTTTTTTTCGTCCTCCGTCATTACCATTGAACGTCTCTCGGATCCCATCATCACTTTATCTTTGGCTTCTTCAAATTCAATTAGTGTAACAATTCTCTTATTTTTTCTTGCAGCCAATAATGCAGACTCATTTACTAGATTAGCTAAATCAGCTCCTGAAAACCCAGGCGTTCCTCTTGCTATAGTTCTTAAATTTACATCTGGTGCCATTTTAATTTTTTTAACATGCACTTTTAGGATTTTTTCTCTTCCGATAATGTCTGGATTTGAAACAACTACCTGTCTATCAAATCTACCAGGTCTTAATAAAGCTGGATCAAGAACATCAGGTCTGTTAGTTGCAGCAATTATAATAACACCTTCGTTAGTTTCAAACCCATCCATCTCTACTAACAATTGGTTTAAAGTCTGTTCTCTTTCATCATTTCCACCACCTAATCCAGCTCCTCTACTTCTACCGACTGCATCTATTTCATCTATAAAAATAATACATGGTGAATTTTTTTTACCTTGCTCAAACATGTCTCTTACTCTTGAAGCCCCCACACCAACAAACATTTCTACAAAATCTGAGCCTGAAATTGTAAAAAAAGGAACACCAGCTTCTCCAGCTATTGCTCTTGCTAATAAAGTTTTTCCAGTTCCTGGAGGTCCAACTAACAAAGCACCTCTTGGTATTTTTCCTCCAAGTCTACTAAATTTCTTTGGATCTTTTAAAAATTCTACGATTTCTTCAACCTCTTCTTTTGCTTCCTCTACACCAGCAACATCATTAAATGTAACTTTACCTTTAAGCTCGTTCATCATTTTGGCTTTAGATTTTCCAAATCCCATCGCACCACCCTTGCCACCTTGCATTTGTCTCATAAAGAAAATCCAGACTGCAATTAATAGCAACATTGGGAACCAAGATAAAAGAACTCCAAACAATGATGGCATTTTTTCATCTAAAGGTGCTGCCGAAATACTAACTCCTTTATCTGATAGTTTTTCAATTAAGTTAGGGTCATTAGGAGAGTATGTAGAAAAGGAGTTACCATTAGAAAAAACTCCTTTAATATTATTACCTTGAATGTCAACTTTCAAAACCTCACCATTTTCTACGGAGGTTAAAAATTCTGAAAATATAATTTGATTTCCACCTTTGACGTTTGATTGTGGGTTCTTAAACATATTGTATAGACCAATAGTCAAGAAGACTATAATTCCCCACATAGCGAGATTTTTTAAATTCATGATAGTAAGATAATAATTATTACAAGATTAACAAGTGACAAAATATCATTAAATATTTATATTTTATTACTCTTTTGACAATATAACAGTCCTATTAACCTTTTTAATTAAACATCCTCCCAAAGTAACTTTAAAAGAAGATTTAGATTTTACCAAATCAATAATCTTATCAATTTTTTTTCCTCTAACAGTATAATATTTCTTTCCAATAATTTTTATTATTTCACCAAAAGATCTAAATATAACTTCTTCTGATTGAGAAAAAAAATTTTCTTTTAGAATTGCATTTTTTTTTTGAAAAATAGTTACATTTTTTTCTAGGTTTTTTTTTGTATAAAATTTTATATTTTCATTAGCGAATTTTAAATTTTTTATTGTTAAAAAAAATTTATTTTTATCCAGTCCCTCTAAGCTTAATTCTTTTAATAAATTTCTAACTTTAACTCTCTTAAATTTATCATCTTCATTTGATGGATCTTCAATATATGATTTAAAAACAAATTTGCTAATATAAACTAAATCATCTTTTTCAATATTTATTAAGGGTCTAATTAAATTGATATTATTTTTTTGTACTTCACTACCCAACGAGACTAATCCTTGCAAACCACTTCCTCTTAAAATTCTTATAAAAAAATTTTCAAATAAATCATCTAAATGATGACCCACTAAAATATTTTCTATTCTGTTTTTTTTTGCTTTATCACACAACAGCTCGTATCTTTTTTCTCTAGCAATAGATTGAATATTTTTCTTAGGTTTGGGCCCCCTCCAAGTTAAAATATTTAATTTTATAGAAAAATTTTTTAATTTTTTTTGAACATATTTAGCTTCTAATGTTGAATTTTTTCGTAATTTATGATCAACAGTAAAATATTTTACTTTCAAAGATTTTTTCATTGAATAGATCTTTGATAAAAAAGTTAGCGCTAGACTATCTGGGCCTCCTGAAACAGCTACAATAAAATTTTTATTAATTGCTAATTTGCCCTCAAATTCTTTATAGATTTTAAGAGTTCGCCTATCTTTTAATTTATTTAATAAAAACTTATGAGTCTTCTTTGATGCATTCGAATTTTTTTGACTCATATTTTGCTTTTTGAATTACTGATTGGTTAGCTTTAGGATATTGTAACTCGACTCCATTTATCATCTTACACCCCTGGTCTTTTTCTCCAATTTGAACCATTGATACACCAAGTTTTAATAGATTTATAGGAGCCTTATTGCCTTTTGGATATTTTTGATACCCTTCTAGATAAGCTGATGCGGCATCAGTGTAAAGTTGTCTTATTCTAAATGTTTCTGCATACCAATACTGAGCGCTGCCAGCTAATTCATGTTCACTATTAGAAAGCACAAACTCTCTAAAAGCTCTTTCAGCAGTACTATAATCACCAACCTTTAAAAAACTCGTTGCAAATTCGTACTGTTTTTTTGGTGATAAATCTTGTGGTAATATTTTCTCCTCAGCTTGAAAAGTTTCTGTCACAACAGTCGCTGTTGTATTTACAGATTGAATTTGTTGTGTTGTTTCAGATGTCTCTGTATCTTTGTATGATATTGAGCCAAGATCTTGTGGCTGAGAGCTTCCAGGTAATATTTCAGTTTTTGTATCTGTTTTTGGTTTTGAGGATAGTTGTGTTGTAATTTCACCAGAACTTATTGCAGACTCTATATCTTGAAATCTTATCTGATTATCAGCTTGAATTTTTGATAGCCTATTTGATAATTTATCTAATTTAAAATTAATTTCTTCAAATTTATTGGTTAATTCTCGAAATTGACTTTCAACTTCAGATAATTTTAATAGATGTCTTGTAAGAACATCCTCTGAATTATTGTCTAGCCCAATAGTTGACTGTTCATTTGATGATTTGATTTCAATTGAACCAGAATAAACTGCTCTTTCAAGAGTTTTAAGATCATTCTTAATAATTTCTAAAGTTTCATAAATGTTGTGATTATCTGAAAAGGAATATTGTGAAAAACTTAAATTAAAAAAAATTAGTAATATTAATTTAAATATAAATCTCATTATTATTTAGATTTATGATTATAAAAATGGCAAAAAAAAGACCCTAAAACTTTACGCTTTAGGGTCTTTAAATTAAATTCTTTAATTTGCTTTAACAGTTACAGATCTTCTATTTTTTGACCAAGCTAATGGGTTTGAGCCAGCATCAACTGGTCTTTCTTTTCCATAACTTAACACTGAAATTCTGTCAGAAGATATTCCATAAGTCATCAAATAATCTTTTGCAGAATTTGCTCTTCTCTCTCCTAGCGCTAAATTATATTCTCTAGTACCTCTTTCATCTGCGTGTCCTTCAAGAACAACATTGATGCTAGAGTTTTTTCTTAGCCAAGCTGCTTGAGCTCTTAATGTCTCTCTTGAAGCTGTTGTTAAAATAGTTTCGTTTGTTGCAAAGAAAACTCTATCTGGAACACCATCTGCTAAATATTCAACCGTATCAGTTCCTGTATAAACATCACTTTGCATCTGGCCTTGTATATCAGTTGCGACTTCTTTTTTTGTTGCACATGCAGTTAACACCAGGCATGCTGCTAATATTAAAAGTGTGTTTTTATAAATTTTACTCAATATCATTAAATTGCTCCTTGCTGCTAATTTCAATTTATTAGTTTTTCACAACTAATTAGAGGTTTCAAGTCAAAAAATCAAGTTTTTTAGATTAATTACTCAATAATGATGACCATGATGGGTCAGATGCATCAGTCTGAGTTTCAACTAAACGTTCATTATAGCCAGTTAAATCTATTGACCATAGCTTAGCAGAAAACCCTTCACCTTTTGCGTTAGTTTTTGTTTCTCTATAAAAGATTAAAACCCTCCCATTTGGAGACCAGGATGGTGCTTCCTGATAGTAGTTTTCTGTCAATAATCTTTCACCTTTACCATCTGTTCTCATCACGCCAATATAAAATTTACCTTTATGTAATTTGGTAAAAGCTATCAGATCTCCTCTAGGTGACCACACAGGTGTTCCATAAATTCCATTTCCAAATGAAATTCTTTTGACGTTGCTACCATCACTTTTCATTACATATATTTGCTGGTACCCACTTCTATCAGAATTAAACGCAATAAATCTTCCATTTGGAGAATAAGATGGTGAGGTGTCAATAGAAGGATGATTTGTAATTTTTTCTACCAATCGATTTTCTAAATTCATTGTATATATGTCTGATTTTCCATCTTTAGCAAAACTCATTATTATTTTTTTACCATCAGGAGAAAATCTAGGAGCGAAAGTCATTCCAGGAAAATCACCCACAACTTCTTGGGTTCCAGTTTCAATATCTAATAAATAAACTCTTGGTAAATTTTTAAAGTACGACAAATATGTAACCATCTGACTGGTGGGATTAAATCTTGGGGTTAGTACAAGTTCATTTCCAAGTGTAAGAAATTTATTATTTGCACCATCTTGATCCATGATCGCTAATCTTTTTTTTCTTTGTGTTTTTGGACCTTCTTCTGCGACATAAATTATTCTTGTGTCAAAGTATCCTTTTTCTCCTGTCAATCTTTCATAAACTTTATCTGATATAATATGTCCTACTCTTCTCCAATTACTTGGTACCGTAGTAAATGCTAACGCCATCATTTCTTTAGCTGCCAAAATATCCCATAACCTAAACTCAACTCTTAACTTTTCATCAATATATGTTACTTTACCAGTTATAAGTGCTTGAGCTTTAATTAAATTCCAATCTTCAAATCTAGGTTTTAAATTTGCAATATCTGGTGCTTGTAAAAATGCTTCTTTACTCAATGGATTAAATAAACCTGATGTTCTTAAGTTATTTTCAACTATAGTGGAAATTTCAGATCCAATATTTTCTTTTTTAAGAATTTTTTCAAAACTTTTTTTTGATTTATCATCAATTGATAAAGGTGAAACTGCTAATGGAAGTGGATTTAAATTTCCTCTAGTAATATCAACCTCTATTAGAGCAAAAGCCTTAAGTGGAAGTAAACTTATTAAAAATAAAAGTATTAATTTTTTTTTCATTTATTTATCTTAACCTTCTAACATCTCTCTTGCATCAAAATTTAATTGTAATTCTTTCCATCTTTCATAGCCTGTTGTTGGGACTCTTAAGGGTTGGCATAATTTTACAGCTCTCAATGCACTTTCAGCTAATACTTTGTAAAAGCTTTGGCCAGGCTTATTCATTCTAGCGTGATCTAAAATTTCAGTTTTTGATACTGAACCATCTGGCTCAAGCATTAATTTAATTCTTACCAATAAATCTTCATTATAGGGCAATCCAAGAGGAATACTCCAGCATCCAAAAATTTGAGCTTTTAAAGCATCCTCTTCACTTAAAGTCAGTCCTGAAGTTACAATACTCTTATCTTGATCTTGAGTGATGTCGTTATTTTTTTTAATTAATTCTGCTGTATCTTCTTTTGCCTTATCAATTAATTTTGCAATATTATCTAAATCAACAAATTCCTTTTTTTCAAATTCTGAGACTTGTTTTACTTCTTCATCCAATTTATCAGGATTTTGTTTGCTTTCTTTTTTTGTCTCAATTTTTTTTACAGTTTTTTCAGGTAATGGGATTGCTTCAGGTGTTTTGCTGTCAATTTTTTCATTTTTATCAACTGAAACAACCGTTTTTGTTTTAGTTTTTTTTACTTTCTTTGGTGGTGCTTGTTCTGATACCAATTTTTTTTCTTTTTCTTTTACTTTCTCAATTATTTTTTTTGCTTTAGGAGCAAATGGAATATTTGTCTTTTCGGCAATTTGAATTAATTCAACAGATACTATAGGTGGTATTTCCAAAGGTTTTTTGGCCAAAAATGGTAAACTCATTGCTGTTATAAAAATTAAACCTGCGTGAAAAACAGAAGATATAATTATACTTCTATTCATAAAAGTTACCTTTGTTTATAGGGCTCGGATATTAATGCAACTTTAGTAAAACCTGATCCAGACAGTAACCCCATTATTTCCAACACTCTTCCATAGTTAATTGTTTTATCACCTCTTACATAAATTCTAGTATCTGTCCTATTTTTAGAAACTGCTAAGACTTTAGCAATAATGTTATCATACTCTACTTTTGCTTCTTGAATAAAAATTTCACCTTTTGCATTAATTGAAAGTGTTAATGGTTCAGCTTCTTCTGGAAGGGAGTCAGCAGACGTTTCTGGGAGATCAACTTGTACACCTACTGTTAGTAGTGGCGCAGTTACCATAAAAATAATTAACAAAACTAACATTACATCGACGAAGGGGGTAACATTAATCTCACTCATAGGTTCTTTTGATGAACGGTTTAATTTAAATGCCATTTAAATTATAGTTAAGAATCTTTTTGAAAAATTTTCTAATTTTTGAGAATACTTTTGAGAATCTGTATTAAATTTATTGTAAGCAACTACTGCAGGAATTGCAGCTAACAGTCCCAATGCAGTAGCGAATAGTGCTTCTGCTATCCCTGGAGCAACGATTGCTAAACTTGTGTTTCTTGAAATTGCAATAGATTGGAATGAGTTCATTATGCCCCAAACTGTTCCAAATAAACCAATAAAAGGTGCTGTGGAACCAACTGTTGCTAAAAAAGTAAAACCTTTGTCAATTTTAGACATCTGTTTTTCAATTCCTACCTCTAGAAAAGTACTCATTTTTTCACTTAAATTATTTTTGAATTTTTTTTTGAGTAAACTTTCCATTGCATCTTGAAACACAACTGCCATAGGATCATCAACTTTTGCTGGTAAACTATTATAAAATGTTTCTGCTGATTTAGAGTTCCAAAATTTTTCCTCAAAATCATCTGATGATTTGTTAATTTTCCTAAATAATCTAAACTTATCAATAATTACTGCCCAGGAATAAACTGAGCAAACTATCAAAATAATAATTACTGATTTGACTATTATATCAGCTCTAAAAAATAAGCTCATTAATGAAAAGTCAGTATTAGTGCCTAATCCTACTGCTTGTGATGCTATATCAGCTTCCATATTTAACTCTTCACACTTAAATGTGTCATGAATTTGTCTTGTATATTTTATCTATTCTTCAATTTTGTAAGTTTCATAATAAAAACTAGCTATTAAAATAGCATCAGCTTTATTAGAGTCTTTTTTTCTTGATAAATGACCTGAAAAATAAGGGAAAATCTCAATTGCCTTTGTTCTACTTGCATCTTTCTCTGAATTTATAAGATTAAAATATTTTTTCCATTTTGCAGGTCTTACAAAGTACATAGGTAGTTGCATTGCAGAACATATCCCTTTTAAAATTCCGTATGATTGACCAAAGTTAAACATACTAGTTACACCCTGACCTGGCATCGCTGATACCTGTTCTATAACTACTTTTATATCATTTTTATCTAATTTTTTAATTCTAAGCGATATTTCATTAAAAATTTGTGAACCATTAACTTGTTTTTTATTTTTTTTACCTTCAGCCATGGTTGGCATTTCTACCACATCAATAATTTTTCCATTTTGAAAAAAACATATTGATCCTGAAATACCTGGGTCAATTCCAATTATAAGCATTAATTATTTTCAAAGTTTGCGTTTGAAAAAACATTTTGTACATCATCATCATCTTCCAATGACTCTAAAAATTCAATTACAGTTTCTTGCCTATCTTTATTAACATTGGCACTATTAAGTGCAACCCATTCTATCTCGGTTGAAATAAAATTTGCAACAATTGACTCTAATTTTTTTTTTACATTGTATATATCGCTAATTGGACACTGAACTTCATGAAATTCATCATGAGAAATACATTCATCAGCACCAGACTCAATTGCAAGTTCAAAAATTTTTTCATCAGAAATTTCTTGTTTATCAATTTTAATGATGCCTAATTGATTAAAATTATGTGATGCAGATCCTTGCGTTCCTAAGCTGCCACCACTTTTTTGAAATATGGTTCTTATATTCGATGCAGTTCTATTTTTATTATCAGTTAAGGTTTCCACAATTACTGCGATTTTATCTGGACCAAATCCTTCGTATCTAAGATTTTCAAAATTAATACCTGTTGCGGCAGAAGATTTATCAATTGCTCTTTCGATATTATCTTTAGGCATATTGGCAGATCTTGCTGCCTGAATAGCAGACCTTAGTCTTGGATTCATTGCAGGGTCTTTATCACCAAGTTTTGCAGCTACACTTATCTCCTTAGATAATTTTGAAAAAATTTTAGATCTTTGCTTATCTGCTTTTCCCTTTGAATGCTTAATACTTGCCCACTTCGAATGACCTGACATAATTTTTTAAGTATTTTTTAACTGACCTCCACAAATATAACTTTCAATACTATTTGCTAATCCAGTTTCTATATCACAATCAACAATAACACCACACAAAGTAGCATCACCAATTGCTGGAAAATGTTTTACTGAATTCTTTTTTAAAAATCTATTCAATGAATTTTCTGTGTTCATGCCAATAATTGAATTATAATCTCCACACATACCAGCGTCTGTTTGGTAGCCTGTACCACCAGCCAAAATCCTTGCATCATTAGTTGGGATATGTGTATGTGTCCCGACTACTAAGGAAGCTTTACCATCAAAAAAATGTCCTATTGCATTTTTTTCACTTGTTATTTCCCCATGAAAATCAACTACCAACAAATCATAATCTTGCTTTAACTTATATTGTTTCATAAATTTTTCTGCAATCTCAAAAACATCATCACATTTTTTCATAAAGACATTGCCCATTAAGTTCAACACTCCAATTTTAATTTTGTCTTTAGTTTCATAAATATTAAAGCCTTTACCTGGTGCTGGCTCAAAAAGATTTTTGGGACGTAATAATTTATCCTCTTTATCAATGAACTCCATTATTTCTTTTTGATCCCACACATGGTTACCGGTAGTAATAACATCAACTCCACAATTAAAAAAATCATTACATATTTCTTTAGTTAAACCCACACCCTGAGCAGCTGCATTTTCACCATTAACAATTACAAAATCTATTTTTTTTAATCTTATTTCACTCAGAAGATTGCTCATTAATTTTGAACAACCTGAAATTCCAACAACATCACCTAAAAACAGTATCCTCATCTTAATATTTCTTTTTCTGTAATTATAAAATCTAATCTTTTATCATGTTGATTGATTGGTATAGATGATATTTTTTGAAAAGAAAATGCTAGACCAATTTTTATAACTTTTTTAAATTTTTCAAGTTTTTCAATATATCGATCGTAATAACCGCCTCCATAACCCAATCTATTTAAATTATTATCATAGGCTACTAATGGGACTAATAAAATATCTGGATAAACAATCTTAGATGAGACAGGTTCAGGTATGCCAAATTTATTCACTCTTAATGGATCGCCTCTTGACCAACTACAAAAGTTCATTTGATTATCTTTTTTTATAATTGGTAGTGATACTTTAAAATTTTTTTTTTCTAACAAATTTAAAACATCTAAATCATCTATTTCATAATTTGATGGATAATAACCACCAAAATTTTTTAGATTTAATCTTTTTTTTTTAAAAAAAGAAATAAATTTATTTGAATCAATTTTTAAATCTTTATCAAATAGTTTTTTTCTGATTTTTAAAGTTTTATTTCTTATTTGGGATTTATTCACGGAAATCTATTGAGAAATATTATCTAATTTAGCTTTTGCAATAAAATTAGATATTTCATCTGTAGCATCATCAATTAATTTTTCATATTTTTTATGATTAGTCTCGATTTCATTTTTAAAGTTTAAATGATTAATATTTAACTCTTGAATTTCTTCCTCTTTTTTATCTCTGTAATCATAAATAAGTGATTTTAATTCTCTAAATTTATTTGAAAGATCCTTTAATTCATTTTTCTTTTGATCGACTTTTTTTTTTGTCTCATAGTACTCATCCATAATCTTAACTGCCGTAATCAAAAGAAGTTTATTTTCCCCTAGATTTCCAAGATTATTTTTAAGATCATTAAATTTTTGATTAATTTGGATTAATAATTCCTCAAGATGTTCCTCTTGACCGTCTTCACATGACAGCAAAAACTCTTTATTATTAAATTTGATACTTACATTTGCCATTTATCTATTTCTTCTAATAAAGTATCTGTTTCTTGATTTAATTCATCAATTTTTTCAGAAAACTCTATTTGTTTTTTTTGTTCCAATTTTTCTTTATTTTGAATTTCTTCAAGTTTTTTTGTTAGATTTGTGTGTACCTCTAAAAGAGATTTATATTTATCCTCTAATTCAGATTTTTCAATTTCTAATTGAGTTTTTTGAGAGCTTAAATTATTGATATTATTTTTTAAGTCGGGGTTGCTTAAATCTAAATTTTTTAACTTTGATAAAGCTTCATTCAATTTTTTTTCTTTTTCGATCATAGAATTCATATATATATGTTTATATTATTAAATAGAATCTTCTTAGTCTAGTCAGGATAATTTTGAGCAAACTACATAATGATTTGGCAAATTGCATCAGATTTCTTTCAATTGATGCTGTGCAAAAAGCGAATTCTGGTCACCCTGGTATGCCAATGGGTATGGCAGATGTTGCAACCGTTCTGTTTAAGAATTTTTTAAAATTTAACCCAAACAATCCGGATTGGCTAAACAGAGATAGATTTGTTCTATCTGCAGGCCATGGTTCTATGTTACTTTACTCTCTATTATATCTTACTGGATATAAGAGTATTTCACTTAATAGTATAAAAAAATTTAGACAACTCAATTCAATTTGTGCAGGTCACCCAGAGTATCACCCTAAAACTGGAATTGAAACTACAACAGGGCCTCTTGGTCAAGGAATTGCGAACGCTGTTGGTTTTGCAATTGCAGAAGAAATTTTAAAAAAAAAATTAGGTAAAGAAATTATAAATCACAAAACCTATGTTCTTGCAGGAGACGGTTGCTTAATGGAAGGGATAAGTCATGAAGCAATGAGTTTAGCTGGACATTTAAAACTCAAAAATTTAGTGATGCTTTTTGATAACAACTCAATATCAATTGATGGGCCAACAAGTTTAGCAGTTTCAGATAACTTTAAAAAAAGATTTGAAAGTTATGGATGGGATTATATTCTTATAAATGGTCACAACGAGCAAGAAATTTTTAGAGCTTTAAAAAAAGTTCAAAATGCAAAAAAACCAACAGTTATTTCTTGTAAAACCAAAATTGGTTATGGATCTCCAAACAAATCTGGCAAATCATCTTCTCATGGAAGTCCTTTAGGTTTAGATGA
>Ga0209631_10003618_pt1 | contig 17651 bp, 16 predicted proteins | sample COG_08_FD_184752 | JGI IMG/M metagenome (GOLD analysis project Ga0209631, IMG submission 184752) | Pelagic Microbial community sample from North Sea - COGITO 998_met_08 (SPAdes) (version 2) | ecosystem: Environmental > Aquatic > Marine > Neritic zone/Coastal water | place: Helgoland, sampling...
AATCTCTCTTCTACCGGTTCCAATTCTTCCACATTCTCCTACTGAAAAAGGGGGAAAGTTATAATGCAACATAAAATTTGATCTTTGCATTCCTTCCAGGCTTTCCAATCTTTGTTCATCATCTGTCATACCTAATGTTGTCACCACTAAAGCTTGGGTTTCTCCTCTTGTAAACAAAGCTGAGCCATGTGTTCGGGGAAGTACTCCTACTTCACATTGAATTTTTCTAACATCCGCTAAACCACGGCCATCTATTCTTTTTTTATCCTTTAATATTGCGGTTCTAACTATATCTTTTTCAATAGACTTTAATTGGGCCATCGCTTGATTTTCTGAAACATTTTCATCTCCTGCAAACATTTCTTTACACTGTGTTTCTATTTCTGAAATAGCAGTAGATCTTTTTTTTTTATCAATTTCTTTAAATGCACTTCTTAGCCCAGTTTCAAACTTATCTGTAATTAGTTTTTTAACATTTGAATGATCAACTTCTTCTATTTCCCATTTTGGTTTTCCCGCTTTTTTTGCTAATTTTTCTATAGCTTCTATAATTGGTACAAATTTCTCATGTCCAAATTTTACAGCATCAAGCATAACTTTTTCAGATAATCCTGATGTTTCAGACTCAACCATTAAAACCGCATCTTTAGTGCCTGCAACAACTAGATCTAGCTCTGAGTCTTTTAGTTCCATCAATGAAGGATTTAATAAAAATTTACCGTCTTTGTAACCGACTCTACTTGCAGCTACTGGTCCTTGAAAAGGAAGACCCGAAATAGCTAAAGCAGCTGAGGAAGCAATAATTGATAATATGTCTGGTTGGTTTTCTCCATCATAAGACAATACTGTAGGAAGTAATTGCACTTCATTCATAAAGCTTGATGGAAATAAAGGTCTTATAGGTCTGTCTATTAATCTCGAAATTAATGTTTCAGCTTCAGTAGGTCTAGCTTCTCTTTTAAAATATCCCCCTGGGATTTTTCCAGCAGCATAAAATTTTTCCTGATAATTAACTGACAAAGGAAAATAATCTTGTCCGTCTTTTAATTTTTTTGCTCCAACTACGGTTGCTATTACAACTGTTTCACCTAGGCTAGCTATAATCGCTCCATCGGCTTGACGAGCTACTTTACCTGTCTCTAAAGTTAATTTTTTACCATTAACTTCTAATTCTTCTTTATGTATTTTGAACATTACTTCCTTAAATTTAATTGTTTAATGACCTTTTGATAGGACACAACATTTTTTTTTTTAAGGTAGGTAAGTAGTTTTTTTCTTTTGTTTACTGATTTAGTCAAACCTAAAGTTGAATGTTTATCCTTTTTGAACTTCTTAAAATGCTCAGATAATTTTATTATCTTGTCTGTGAGCAGTCCTATCTGTACTTCTGTAGAACCAACATCTTTTTCGTGGATGGCAAGTGATTTAATTGTATCTTTTTTTCTCTTTATCATTTTCTTTAATTTTTTTTATAATTTTTTCAATCTTTTCAGCATATTCAAATGAGTTATCTTCTACAAAAGTAAGTTTAGGAAGAAACTTAATATCTAGCCTTTTAGACAAAGCTCTTCTAACAAGATGTGAGTGCTCCGTCAAGATCCTAACTGTTTCTTTGGTATTTATGCCACCTAAAGGGATAACATAAACTCTAGCTGTTTTTAAATCTGGTGTCATCCTTACTTCAGTTACTGTAATTAATTTTGAGTTTATAGAGGGTATTTTGGCCTCATTTCTAATAAATAATTCTCCTAAATTCTGTTTTACTAACTCACCAACTCTTAATTGTCTCTGACTAAATGGTCTTTGAGAAGATTGATTGCTCATCATTTTTAAATTGTTCGTTGCACTTCTTCAGCAAGATATGACTCGATTACATCTTTCTCTTTAAAGTCTAAAAAATCTTTTAAGCTGATACCACACTCCAACCCTGCCCCTACTTCTTTAACTTGATTTTTTTCTCTAAAAAGAGATGAAATTTCACCACTGTATACAACTACTCCGTCCCTAATAATTCTTGCTTTAGATTTACTTTTTATTTCTCCGCTTATAACTTTTGAGCCAGCAATTTTTCCTGCGTTGGACACTTTAAATATTTTTTGAATTTCTGCACTACCTAACACTGTCTCTTTTATATCAGGTTCTAAAAGGCCAGATAGAGATTTTTCAACATGCTCAATGGCTTCATAAATTATATTAAAATATTTAATATCTACTTTTTGTTCCTCGGCTAATTTTTTTGCTTCTCTGTTTGGTTTTACATTAAAACCAATTAATATTGCATTAGAAGCTTTTGCAAGAGATACATCTGTTTCGTTTATCATACCTATATCAGATAAAATAATTTTTGCTTCCACTTCTTTATGTTCAATTTTAGTAATTGCCATTTTTAGTGCTTCGCTAGAACCTTGAACATCTGATTTAATAATTATATTTAGCTCGTCTTTATCTTTTGCATTTTCAAACAAAGTTGTCCTGTCTTTAGCTAAAGTTTTATTTTGCGCAGTGTTATTTGATCTAAACTCTGATAGTTTTTTTGCCTCTTCTTCATTTTCTGTAACCATAAACTCAGCCCCTGCATAAGCTGAACTATTCATACCTAATATTTCTACTGGCATTGAAGGCAAGGCTTCATTAACCATTACACCTTCATAATTGATCATTGCTCTAATTTTACCCCATGTATCACCACAAATAAAAAAATCACCTCTCTTTAATTTTCCATTGCTTATTAAAATTGTTGAAACAGGTCCTTTGCCTTTATCAATTTTTGACTCAATTACTACACCTCTTGCTCTATCACTGTAAGAAGCTTTTAAATCTAAAATTTCTGATTGTAATAAAATACTTTCTTTAAGTTTATCTAAGTTTAACTTTTTTAATGCTGAAACCTCTACAAACAAAGTATCTCCACTTAAATCTTCAGCAATTAGCTCGTATTGCATCATTTCATTTTTTATCTTGCTTATATTTTTTTCTGGTAAATCACACTTGTTTATTGCCACTATAATTGGGACCTTTGCTGCTTTTGCGTGTTTAATCGCCTCGACTGTTTGTGGTTTAATTCCATCATCTGCTGCTACAACTAGAATGACAATGTCTGTTATTTTTGATCCTCTTGCTCTCATTTCCGTAAAAGCGGCGTGGCCAGGTGTATCTATAAATGTTATCAATTTGCCATCATCGTTCTTAACTTGATAAGCTCCAATGTGTTGAGTAATTCCTCCATGTTCAGCGGATACAACATTTGTATCCCTCAAAGAGTCTAGTAATGAAGTTTTTCCATGATCTACATGACCCATAATTGTTACAACAGGTGGTCTATTTTTAACCTCACCAACAAACTTTTCTTTGGATTTACTTGTTTCTATTGAAGGCGCCTCTTCTAAAATTGGCTTATGTCCGAATTCCTTGACTATGTATTCAGCTGTGTCTTTATCAATATTATGATTTATTGTTGCAACCACTTTCATATTAAATAAAAATTTTATTATATCACTCGATTTTTCAGCCATCCTGTTTGAAAGTTCTTGGATTGTGATTTGCTCTGGAATTTTAACTTCTCTAATTACTTTTTTAAATTCTTTCTTCTCCTCACCATCAGGTTTCTTTTTTTCCTTTAGTCTTGCACGCTTTACAGATGCTAAACTTCTTTGTTTAATTTCTATTTCTTCTACATTTAAAGCTCTAGAAACAGTAAGTTTAAAGTCACGCTTATCTACTGGTCCCTTTAGTTTAAGTTTACTTTTTCCTGCTGGCTTATTATCTTTTTTAATAAATTCTTTTGTAGCTTGTTGCTCAATAAATTTTCGAGCAAAATTTTTTTTTTTTATGTCGGGATCTGCATTGGTTTTTAAAAGAGAGGTTGATTTATTAAATGTCTTATTTGATCTAAAAGGTTTTTTTTTCTCAACTGAAAAAGATTTTTTTCCTGAAGTTGATATTGAGGTAGTATCAATTTTCTTTTTTAAGTCAGATGAGATTGTGAGGGTTTTTTTTTTATCTTTATCCATAACATTACTTATACGCTATCTCTCTTGCTGCCATAATAAGATCATCTGCCTCTTTTCTTGAAAGAGAAAATTCTTCAAGATAACCATCAATTCTAACTTTTTTACCTTTTATTTCATCAAATCCACCGATAAGTTCATCAGAAGAAAGGTCTGCGAAGTCACTTAGTTTTTTAATATTTTTTTGACCTAAAATTACAAGCATCCCTTGGGTCATGCCTTTTAAATTAATTAACTTATCTTCAACTCCAAGTTCTTTTAACTTTAATGCCACCTCTTCTTTTTCTTTTTCCAAAGTTTCTTTTGATCTATTAATCAGTTCTTTTGCTGTCTCTTCATCAATGGCATCGATCTTTGAAATATCTTCAGGATTTGATTGAGCTATTTCATCTATTGATACAAATCCCTCTGAAACTAAAAGTTGACCTAACGTTTCGTCAACTTCAAGGTTTTTAATTAATGTCTCGGTTCGCTCTTTAAACTCAGTCTGCCTTCTCTCTGAGTCTTCCTTGTCGGTTAGAATATCAATTTCGTAATTTGTAAGCTTAGAAGCTAGTCTTACATTTTGTCCTCTTCTTCCTATTGCTTTACTTAAGTTTTCTTCTGTTAAAATTATATCTATCCTTTTGTTTTCTTGATCGATAAGCACTCTTTGTATTTCAGCTGGAGATAAAGACTCTGAAATTAACGTAGGTAAATCCTCTGTCCATTTAATAATATCAATTTTTTCACCGTGTAGTTCATTAACTATTGTTTGAACTCTACTTCCTCTCATTCCAACACAGGCTCCAACTGGGTCAATTGATGAGTCTTGAGAATGAACACAGATTTTTGCGCGGCTTCCTGGATCTCTAGCAACCGATTTAATTTCAATTGTTCCTTCGTAAATTTCTGGTACTTCTTGAAAAAATAATTTTGCTAAAAACTGCGGGTGCGCTCTTGAAAGAAAAATTTGATGGCCTTTTAATTCTTTTTTAACCTCGTAACAATAAGCCTTAACTCTATCACCTGTTTTAAGAATTTCCCTTGGAATAAGTTCGTCTTTCTTAATAACTCCTTCTGCCTTACCTAGATCTACAATTACGTTTCCATATTCAAGTCTTTTAATAATACCACTTAGAATTTGACTTTGTTTATCTATAAAATCCTCATATTGTCTGTTTTTTTCAGCTTCTCTCACCCTACTGCTAATAACTTGTTTTGCACTTTGTGCGGCGATCCTTCCAAAATCTATTTGTGGTAATTCCTCAAAAATTTTTTCTCCAACTTTTAAATCTTTATTTTTAGAATTATATTTTTTTGCTTCATCTAGCGTAATTTCTCTAGCGGAATCTTCTACACTTTCAACTATATCTAAAACTTTTTGAATTTTTATTTCTCCAGTTTCTCTGTCTATAGTTACTTCAATATTATTATCATTACCAAATTTAGTAAGGGCTGCTTTTTGAATAGCGCTTTCCATTGAACCAATAACAAGTTCTTTATCTATAGATTTTTCATTAGCTACAGCTTCAACTATTCTTAACAGTTCTAGTTTATCTAATCCTCTATTTAACATTTTATTATCCCTAAAAAAAAATGGGCTAGTGCCCATTTCGAAAGTTCAATTGTTTAACTGTTTTTAAAAGAAAATTATGGTTTTTTCAAGATTACAGTTTAAATAAATCTATTTTATCTGTTTTTTCCCAGGTAAACTCACCTTTATTAGTAGGCTTTCTTCCAAAATGACCGTAGGCTGATGTAATTTCATATATTGGGTTATTAAGTTTGAGCATTTCCCTTATGCCTTTTGGCGATAAATTAAAATTACCTTCAATAGTTTTTTTTATTTTATCAACTTTTGCCTCATCGCCATTAGCTAATTTAATAAAGATCGATAAAGGTTTTGAAACTCCGATAGCGTATGCCAGTTGAATTAGGCATTTTTCAGAAACACCAGCTGCAACAATATTTTTTGCCAAATATCTCGATACATAGGCAGCAGATCTATCTACTTTAGTTGGATCTTTGCCGGAGAAGGCGCCTCCACCATGCGGTGCAGCGCCACCATAAGTATCTACAATAATTTTTCTACCAGTTAACCCCGTATCTCCATCTGGGCCGCCAATTATAAACTGACCAGTTGGGTTTATATAAATCTCTTTTTGATTTAAGTCAGTCAACAAATTTTCTGGAATTGATTTTTTTATATATGGAATAATTGCTTCTCTAACTTTTTCTTGATTAAGATCTTTGGAGTGTTGAGTTGAAATTACTACAGAGGTGACTTTGATAGGTTTTTCATTTTCATAAAGCATTGTAACCTGGCTTTTAGAGTCTGGCTCTATTCCTTTCAAAGTGCCATTTTTTCTGTCTTCTGCCATTAATCTCAGAATTTTATGAGAATAATTTATCGGAGCAGGCATCAGCTCTTCTGTTTCATTACAAGCATATCCAAACATAATTCCTTGATCTCCAGCGCCTTCGTCCTTGTTATCTTTAGAGTCCACGCCCATTGCTATATCAGACGACTGTTCGTGAAGAAATGTCTCAATTTTTGCAGTCTTCCAGCTAAAGCCCTCTTGATCATAACCAATATCTTTGATGCAATCTCGAACACTAGAAATGAGTTCTTCCTTATCAATTTTTGGTCCTCTTGTTTCGCCAGCTAAAATAACTTTATTAGTTGTTGTAAGTGTTTCACAAGCTACCCTTGAAACTGGATTTTTTTTTAAATAAGTGTCTACTACCATATCTGAAATCCTATCGCAGACTTTATCTGGGTGTCCCTCTGAAACCGATTCACTTGTAAATAAATATTTGTTATTTTGCATTATTTTTTTTGTAATTTAAAAAGATCAGAACATATGTAATTAAAAGCGCAAAAAAGATCAAATCATTTTTAACTTTATTAGATTTTATCAACGGGACATCAAATTCTATGCTGCCGGCCTCATTTCTGTTTATTCTTTTAATTACACTTCCTTTATTGTCAATTATTGCACTTACTCCACGATTTGTTGATCTTAGTAAGAAAGTGTTGTTTTCTATAGCTCTAAAAATTGATTTAGCAAAATGTTGGTCTGGTCCTATTGTATTCCCGAACCATCCGTCTTCTGAAATATTAACAATTAAATTTGAATTACTATCAGACTTTTGTATCAAATCTGTAAAAATTACCTCGTAACAAATTAAGGGTAAAATATTTAGATTATTAATAATAATATTTTTATTTTCTTTACCACTCAAAAAAGATCCATGTCCTTCTGTTATTTTTTTAAAACCAAAACTATTAAGAATTTTTTCAAAAGGCAAAAATTCTCCAAAAGGAACAAGTTTTCTTTTATTATAACTTTGAATAATTTCAAGATTATTATTTACAACCAACATGCTGTTATAGAATTTTCCAGAAAGCGGATCTAATTTATTTGTTCCGAATATTATGTAATGTTTTTTTGAAAAATTATCAAAAATTAATTCTTTAAATTCACTAATTTCACTGTAGCTGTAACCACTAAAAACTCCCTCTGGCCAAATAAATAAAGTATTTTTTTTCTTATTAGGGTCACTATACCTAATTAATTTTTTAAACCTATCCTCAATATCATCAAAATCAAGGCCATACTCTAGATCAAAATTAGGAGATATAATTTTTACAAATACCTTTTCATTAACCTTTTTTAAAATTTTTTGGTTTTTATTAATTTCATAATCTCCATAAATATATAGACCAATCATAACTAAAAAAATGATAATGAAACTAAGGATTTTTTTTATATTACTTATTTTAAAAAGAAAAATTGCAGGTAAGGTAAAGAATGTTATTATCAAAAGATTGTAAGAATATAATCCTATCAAATTTAAAATTTGTAAACTTTCATTCGACCAAGAAATGCTATAAGCCCATATGTTCCATGGAAATCCTGTCAACACCTTAGCTCTTAAATAATCTGAAAAAGCTAAACTTGCTGCAAATATTAACAAAGACTGGAAATCAAATTTTAAATGTGAACCAATAAGTAAAGTAACGAATGCGATAAACAGGCTCAAAAATAAAGGTATTAGTATTAGCGCAATAGGAATTAAAACTTTAAAATTTTCATCAAACGTAAGTGAATTAGTTATCCAGGAAATTCCGCTTAAATAAAAACCAAAACCAAACAATAATCCAAATATAAATAAGTTTTTTTTATAAGGTTTTTTTCTATAAACAATTTTAGATTTTTTATTGATATAAACCAATAAATAAAAAAATATGGGAAAAATTATAAAGTTTATTATTGTTAAATTGAAAGGCTCAAATGAAAACGTTGTTAAAGATCCAATAATAAAAGGGCAAATATATAGTGTAAAAAAACGATTACTTAAGTACTTGTCAAACATTAATAAAATCAAAATATTTTTTTTCAATTCGGTTCATTTTTGAAAAATCTTTATTATTTTTATGATCATAACCAAATAGGTGAACTAAACCATGCACCCATAGACGATCAAATTCAATTTTAAAATCTTTTTTTATTTTTTTGTTTTTTATTTCATTTAGATTAATAATAATGTCTCCAAGGTAAATCTCTTTTTTATTTTTTATTTTTTTCTTGAGGTCGTTTTTTGTATAAAATGGAAATGATAAAACATCTGTTGTTTTATTCTTTTTTCTAAACTTCTTATTAAGTTTTTTAATTTCCTTATTACCTGAAAGCAGCAACGTACAAAATATTTTATTTTTTATATACTCTCTATTTTTTAAATTTAACTTATTTATTTTACGGTCAAAATACTTGCTTGGATTTTTAATATGGCGTAGCCAGTTAATATTATTTGTAATTACGTTAATTTTGATCATCAATGCTTCTACTTTGATAAGCTTTAATGATTTTTGAAACGAGAGGGTGTCTAACCACATCGTTATGATCAAATTCAATTATTTTTATTTCTTTTAAATATTTAAGAATATTTCTTGATTTAGTTAAACCGGAATGCGCTTTATTTATTAAATCTACCTGACTTGGATCACCATTTACAACTAATTTAGAATTTTCTCCTATTCTTGTTAGGAACATTTTGATTTGAGTTTCCGTTGCATTTTGTGCTTCGTCTAAAATTGCAAAACAATTTTTAAGAGTCCTTCCTCTCATGAAAGCTAATGGAGCGATTTCTATTTCCCCTGTCTCAATTTTTTTATCAATTTTATCTGCACCAAAAAGTTCATATAAAGCATCGTATAAAGGTCTTAAGTATGGATCTACTTTCTCCTTCATATCACCTGGTAGAAAACCTAATTTTTCACCAGCTTCAACCGCTGGTCTTGATAAAATAACTCTATCTATTTTTTTTTCCATTAACAGAGTAATAGCAACTGAAACTGCTAAAAAACTTTTTCCAGTCCCCGCTGGTCCTAACGATATTACAATATCATTCTCTTTTAATGCCTTAATATACTCTGACTGCTTCTCAGATCTTGCAATTACAGACTTTTTAGGCGTTTTAATTAATTGTTTAAAACTCTTAACATTAGACTTTTCAATTTCTAAATTTTTTTTCACAGACAAAATTATATCTTCTTTTTCAATAATCTTCGTTAAAAAATATTTGTTTATTAAAAATTTTATAGCTTCACAGAATATAGATAAATTTTCTTTATCTCCTTTGCAGGTAATAGAATTACCTCTAAAATATACATCCGTATTGGTCAATTTAGATAAGCTTTTAAGATTTAAATCAAACTGCCCCACAATAGACATGAGCATCTCATTGTCGTTGATAGCTATGTTTACTGTCTTTTCGTCAATTTTCTTAATGATCAGATTTTGTTCAAATTTACTTATTTTGGACATTTAATTAAGCAGCATAATTAGTTTCATTAATATTAGAAGCAACTTCACCATACAAAGAATTGTGATCTCCTTTTAAAATTTTAATATTTTTAATTTTGCCAGTTAAATCTTCGTTACTTTCAACAATTACTGAATTAAAATATTCATCTCGTCCAAAATATTGATTTCCAATTTTCATTTTATTCTCAAAAAGCACTTTTGTTTTTTTATTAATTAATTTCTTCCTGTAATTATTTTTTATTTTTTGTGCTATTAGTTGAAAATTAGTAAGTCTATTCTTTGCATCGTTTTGATTTATTTCATCTAAGTTAAATGCTGGAGTTCCCGGGCGTGGACTAAAAATAAAGGAAAATGAATTGATAAATTGAACTTCATTCATTAATTCAATGGTTTTTTTAAAATCTTCAAATGTTTCGCCTGGGTATCCTATAATAAAATCGCTAGAAAATTTAATATCTGGTCTAGTTTTTTTTAACTTTGTTATAACATTAATATAATCTTCCACGGTATGATTTCTGTTCATCGATTTTAGTATTTTGTTAGATCCGCTTTGAACTGGAAGATGCACCATGGGCATCAGTTTTTTACAGTTTTTATGAACTGCAATTAAATCCTCGGTAAAATCTTTTGGATGTGATGTGGTATACCTTATCCTGTCGAGATTTTTTATTTTAGAAATTGCAGTTATTACGTCAGAAAGTTTTTTTTCCCTGTAGTTGTATGCATTTACATTTTGTCCTAAAAGATTAATCTCTCTAGCTCCATTATCAACTAATTGATTTGCTTCTTGTATTAATTCTTCTATCGACCTTGAATACTCTGCACCACGCGTATAAGGAACAACGCAAAATTTGCAAAATTTATCACAGCCTTCCTGAATAGTTAAAAAAGAGGAAACTTTATTATCTAAATTTTTTATATTATTTAGAGTGTCGAATTTTTCCACAACATCAAATTCCGTCATATTTATCGATTTAAATTTTTTTTCTAGCTTTAAAATTGTTTCATTAATTTTATGATAGGACTGAGGGCCTATAACCGCATCTATATATTTTTCTTTTTTTAATAAAATATCACCTTCCGCTTGAGCTACACAGCCAGCTACTAAAACAATCGGTTTAATTTTATTTCTGAAATTTTTCTTTAACCTGCCAATGTCATGATAAACCTTATCAGTTGCTTTTTCTCTTATATGACAAGTGTTTAAAATATAACAGTTTGCTTCGGATAATTCTTTTGTGACGGTATAATCAATTTTATTAGCTAAATCCAAAATACGATTACTATCGTATTCATTCATTTGACACCCTAAAGTTTTAATAAAAATTTTTTTTTGCAAATTATTTTTTTATTTTTGAGCCATAAAGTTCTAGTTTATGGTCAACTAATTTATATCCTAATTTTTTTGCCACTTCATTTTGAAGATTTTCAATATTTTTATCAACAAACTCTATTATTTCTCCGCTGTTTATGTCGATTAAATGGTCGTGATGTTCATCGGGTGACTGCTCATACCTGGCTTTGCCGCCTTTAAAGTCATGCTTTTCTAAAATACCCGCTTCTTCAAAAAGTTTAACAGTTCTATACACTGTAGCAATGCTTATTTTTTTATCAATACTACTTACTCGTTTATGTAGTTCATCTACGTCTGGATGGTCTTTCGACTCTGACATCACTTGTGCTATAATTTTTCTTTGATCTGTAAGTCTTACACCTTTTTTTTTACATTTCTCTTCGATTGAATTCATGTTATTAATCTAACTTATATATAAGGGTTTAATCAAATTTTTTTGTATTAAATTTCTTTTTATTAAAAGCTCAATATTAACAAGGTTAAATTGGCCTAGATCTTCATTTTTAAATCCAAACAAATCAATTTTCTTTGATATTTTTAATCCTTTAGCCACAGCTAACGAAATTCTGATTGCAGAAAAGCTTCCGGGACCATAATTTACTAGCATAGAAAATTTGTTATCAACATTTGTTTTGTATTTTTTAACTAAATTTAATATGTTTAGTGTTAATTGATCGTAAATATTTACTTTTTGGTCAAAATCATGAATATAAAAATTTTTATCAATTTTTAAACCAATTTTATCATTTTTGCCTATGCAACTTAGTATTATAAAATTTTTTATCATTTACATCTTTATAGCTATTTTGACATTTCAAAACAATTCATATTCGGATATCGAAAACAATAATATTGATGATTATGGCATAATATCTTTAATGTATCATAGATTTGAGGAAAACAAATATCCTTCGACTAACATTAAAATAAAAGATTTTGTTGAACACCTTAAAATTCTTAAAACAAATAAAATTCATTTTATAAATGCAAAAGATTTTGAAATAGAATTAAAGAATAACAAATCTCAAAGGAAAATCCTTTTAACAGTTGATGATGGTTTTGCCTCTTTCTATCAGAATGCTTGGCCTATACTTAAGAAAGAAAAGATACCATTTATACTATTTGTAAGTACTCGAGAAATTGGTACTTTTAATTATATGACTTGGGATCAAATAAGAGAGATAAGTAAAGAAAATTTTGTTGAAATAGGCAATCATAGTCATACTCATGAATATCTTGCTGATGAAAACAAAGATATAATTATGGCAGACATTAAAAAGTCAATTTCGATTTTTAAAAAAGAATTAGGAAAAAATTCTGAATTTTTTTCTTATCCGTTTGGAGAGTACAGTTTAGAGTTTAAAGATATAATCAAATCTCTTGGATTTAAATATGCTTTTGGACAGCATTCTGGCGTAATTGATGAAACTAAAGATTTTTATGAAATGCCAAGATTTCCAATTAATGAAAAATATGGAGAAATAAAAAGATTTAACTCTCTTACGAAAACATTGCCATTTAAGTACTATGTGATCAATCCTGAAGAAAAATATCTTTTACAAAATACAAATCCTCCAAAAGTAACAATAAAATTTCATGAAAATATTAAAAACCTTCATTCATTAAGCTGTTATTCTAATGAAGGAAACAGATGGAGGCAGTCTGATATCAAATTTGAAAATGATAATACATTGTTTATTAATATTGGAGAAAAATTTATAGGCGAAAGAGGAAGAATTAATTGTTCTTTAAGAGATAAAAGTGGTTTTTGGCGTTGGTTGGGTATTCAGTTTGTGATAAGTGAAAAACAATCTAAGAGCTAAGTTCTATTTTTTTAACCGAATTAATTAAACTTACTGGTTCAAAATCACTTAATCTATTTTGTCTAATAATTTGATTTAAAATCTTTGTGTATTCAGATCCTGTTTGGGCATAATTATTTAACGTTTCTGTCAATTCTAAACCAGTAATTCTTTTATTTTTTTCTCTTAAATTAGATCTTTTTTCTCTGAACTTTGAATAACTATTATGAGTGTTAAGGTTGTTTTTGTAGGCTTTTACTGAAGCTCTTAAAATTGGAAATTTTAAAATTTTATGACTTTTATTGCTTGCTCTATCTAGTGGAGCAATACCTTGCCCACTCCAGGTCCATTGTCCAAATATAGCGTTTCCTTCTAATGCAAATCTTGATGTTCCCCAACCACTTTCTTTTGCTGCTTGAGCTAAAGCTAATGATGTTGGAATTATATCCATACGATTTATCAATTCTTTTAAATCGCCTTTTTTAACTTTATACTCTAATAGCTTTTGTCTGATCCATTGCTTTTCAGGGTCGGTAGTAAATTTTTTATCTGACAAAATTATTAATTTTTCTCTATCGGCAAGAATTCTCTCATTTTCTGCTACAACTAGTGGTAAAACTATTTTAATAAAAGTTTCTTTTTTTAATTGAGTACTTTGTAGTGCATCAAGGTCTTTTGGAAATTGTGTAAAATAAATTGGTTTAACTAATTTTTTAGATCGTACATATCCCAGATCGTACTCGACATCCTTAAAAAGATTTAAAACAGTTTCAGTTTTAAGATTTAAATCGGGTAAAGTTACTTCATCGACACTTTTTCTTTTTACCTCAAATTTTGGTTCTTTTTTTTTTTTAATCTCAGGGTTTTTTATTTTATTATTATTTTCTTTTTGTATATCTGGTTTTTTTACTTCTTTTTTAATTTCAGGTTTCTTTATTATGACTTCTTTTTTTATTTCCGTTTTTTTTACAATTTTATCACTTGTAAAATAATTCATTCCACTAAAAACTATAGTTGAAACAACTGCTACGGAAGCTATACCGATAATTACTCTTTTAGCATTTTGTGGTTCTATTCGTTGATTGTAAATTCCGTGGAATAGATCAATGAATAACTTTCCAAAAAATTCATAGATAACTTTACCTAACTTTGGAATGATATTAAGAAAATTAAGACCTACTTGACCAACTTGCTTCCAAATATCTCTAAATGTTCTTGCAATTTTTCTGTTTGAGTCGTGTTTAAAGTTTTCTGCTTTTCTGATAAATTTATTTTTATCTCTCAGTCTGTTTTCTTTAAATTCAATTAAATTAAATTTAATTTTTGTAACCGGTTTAAATATATTGTCTCTTAAGAAATTTGATTTAAAGTCTTTTGGTATTACAATTTTGTTTTTCTTAAGTATTAACTCTAACTGTCCTATCGTTAGATTTTTTCGACTATTTTGATATTCTCTAATTTCCTTAACATCATATATGTAAGCTAACTCTATTAATTTATCTCTGTAACTTAATTTTTTTTTCATTGTACCGCCTCAACAGCATTAACCTCTTTTACATAATGTTTTAAAAGATTCTGGACCCCTTGTTTCAAAGTCATCAAAGAGCTAGGGCAACCTGAACAACTACCTTGTAGAAGAACTTTTACAACACCATTTTCAAAAGAAACGAATTTAATATCGCCACCATCTCTTGCCACAGCTGGCCTGACTTTGGTATCTAAAACTTCCATAATCTTATTAACAATTTCACTATTATTATTAGTATTATTAGCCGTTTTTCTTTTATTATTTAAAATAGGTTCGTTATTTTTTGAAAAATAATCATTTAAATGAGAAATAACCAGTGGTTTTAACTCATTCCATGAGACTTCTTTCGTTTTTTTTACTGACAAAAATTTTTCTGATAACAAAATCAATTCCACACCTTTAAAATCCAATAATTCTTTTACAAACGGGATAGTAACTTTATCCTTTTGTTCTTTTTGAAATTCCTCTGTTCCTGACACAGAAATTGTTTTTTCAGACAAAAATTTTATTGAGTCAGGATTAGGTGTTGCTTCGGTTTGTATCATAAAAGCTTTATATTATATCAAACCCACTTTATCACGTATATTCTTTAGGTTTTCCTCAGCTATTATGCTGGCCTTTTCACTGCCTTTTTGAAGAATAGTTTTTAAATATGACTTGTCTTTAAGTAGTTTTTGTAATTCTTTTCCAATTGGTATTATTTCTTCTATTAAAATCTCGGCTAATTTAGTTTTTAAAAATGAATATTCCTTTCCAGCCATTTCTAAAACAACAGCTTCTAGTTTATTTTTTGAAATTTCAGAATATATATTTAATAAGTTTAAAGCCTCAGGTTTATTTTCTAGTAATTTTATATTATCCGGAATCTGCTGAGAGTCAGATTTAGCTTTTCTTATTTTTCTATTTATTTCATCGGCAGAGTCTTTTAAATTAATTCTTGAATAATCAGATTCTTCGGATTTACTCATTTTTTTTGTAGCATCTCTTAAACTCATAACCCTTGAAATATTTTTAGGTATTAATGGTTCGGGTAAAGGAAAAAAGTTTTTACAATCAAAATCATTGTTAAATTTTTGAGCAATGTCTCTAGATAGTTCTAAATGTTGTTTTTGATCTGCTCCAACCGGAACATGTGTAGCTTTATAGAGAAGTATATCAGCAGCCATTAAATTAGGATAAATATATAATCCAACACTAGCTTTTTCTTTATCCGACCCAGCTTTATCTTTAAATTGAGTCATACGATTTAGCCAGCCAATTCTAGAAACACAATTTAGTATCCAAGCTAACTCTGAATGACCAGAAACAGATGATTGGTTGAATATTATACTTTTATCCGGATTTAATCCGGTTGCTAGAAAACTTGCTGTCGTCTCTAAAACATTATTATATAATTCACTTGGTTTTTGAAAAACAGTAATGGCATGAAGATCGACTACACAATAAATACATTCCATTTCTTTTTGTAAAGAAACAAAATTTTTTAAAGCTCCTAAATAATTTCCTAAATGTAAATTGCCAGTAGGTTGTACTCCCGAAAATACCAATTTTTTATTATTCATCTAATTTGTTTTATAGTTTTTTAGTTTAAATACTCCTAATAAATAGCATGATATTAAATAAAGAATACCCACAAAACTAACAATTAATATTAGATAAACTGCTTTATAATCGTAGGAATAATCTAAATAATTTGCAAACTTTTCTAAAGCAAAAAACAAAATTAAAGACATAATCATTGTTGAGATCAATATTTTAATTAAATTAATTATTAATTGTCTTTTTAATAGAAGAGATTTTTTTGCATGCAATAAATATAAATAAAATATTACACCTACCCATGTTGAGATCGATGTAGCAATTGGAATAATTATAAATCCTATTTTAGAAAATAAACTTAAACTTATCAAAATATTAAAAATCACAATAAAAATAGAAATATAAAAAGGCGTTTTGGTATTATCTCTAGCAAAGAAGAAGTTAGATAAAATTTTAATTAAAGCAAATGCAGGAACACCATAGCCAAAAAATCTAAGTGCACTTGCAGTTATTTCAACATCTTTATCTGAAAATGAACCGTATCCAAATAATGCGTTCACAATTTGATTAGAAGCTAAGATTAAACCAAGACTAGCGGGAATAGAAAGCAATAACGAAAGTTCAAAACATTTATTCTGAATATCAGAGATTTTTTTTATGTTTCTTTTTTTAAAAGCTTGGGACAAAACTGGTAAAGATACAGTTCCTACGGCTATCCCTGCTATTGCTAAATTAATTTGATATACTCTATCCGCATAATACAAATAAGAAACAGCCCCTGTTTGGAAAGAAGCAATAATTGTTCCAACTAAAATATTTATTTGGGTTACACCTGATGACAAAATGCTTGGCAAAAGCTTTATAAAAAAAAAATTTACCTTTTTACTAAACTTTAAACTAAGAACTATGTTTGGCTTATAAAATTTTAATGTAACATAAACCAAAAAAATTAATTGAATAAGCCCAGCTAATGTTACTCCATATGATAACTGTTTAGCAAAATTAAGATCTAAATAATATGATGTTATTAAACTAATTATTAGAACTATGTTTAATATAATTGGGGCTGCTGCTGCAGCTGCAAATTTATTGTTAGAATTAAGAATCCCTGAAAAAAATGAGGATAAGCTTACAAATAATAAAAATGGAAAAGTAATTCTCGTTAGTTGTACAGCTAATTTAAATTTGAGTTCATTTTCACTAAATCCTGGTGCAATAATATAAACTAAGTATGGTGCGAAGATTTCAACAAGTGTGACTACTAATACTAATATAAGTAATAGTGAGCTTAAAACATCGTCTGCAAATTTCTTTCCCTCTTTTTTTCCTCCAACTTTTGCGGATATATAACTTGGTATAAAAGCCGCATTAAAAGTTCCTTCAGCAAATAATCTTCTAAAAGTATTTGGTAATCTAAAAGCAACAAAAAAAGCATCAGCAAAAATTGATGCTCCAAGAAAAATAGCTATAAGAATATCTCTTACGTAGCCGAAAATTCTGCTAATTATAGTAAAAAAACTATATAATGATGTTGATGAAAGTAAGTTCATAAATATTCTTAATTAGGCCATAAATTTTTAGTGAATTATCATTTTTTATATTACATAC
>Ga0209631_10003622_pt1 | contig 17644 bp, 8 predicted proteins | sample COG_08_FD_184752 | JGI IMG/M metagenome (GOLD analysis project Ga0209631, IMG submission 184752) | Pelagic Microbial community sample from North Sea - COGITO 998_met_08 (SPAdes) (version 2) | ecosystem: Environmental > Aquatic > Marine > Neritic zone/Coastal water | place: Helgoland, sampling...
TATACATACCTAGAGTTACAATCGACTGTTACAGCAAGAGCCCGATCACTGTCTTTAATGTTTATGATTCCAGCATCGCTTGGGTTGTTCGTGCTCATATTAATAGTACCAACCATGCTGTCATATTGCTTGGTTACCCATTTTTTGGAGGCAATATTTGGATGTTTGGTAATGAATCTAGCTACTTCAACTAAGTCAGTAGGTTCTGGAACTTGCTTGATATCGAATTTTCGATTCTCTGCTATATATGCTGGTTCGGTATATTCACGTTCATAGATTGGTGCACCGCCTCCAAGGACCAAGGATTCAGCTGGAACATCTGCCACGACCTCTCCATTCATATGGAACTTCAAATCGTTTCCTTCCGTCACTTCGCCGATTTTAACGGCTTGTAAATCCCATTTTTCAAAAATGTCTATTACTTCTTGTTCTCTTCCTTTTTTCACTACCACAAGCATTCGCTCCTGTGATTCAGAAAGCAGGATTTCAAAAGCTTGCATGTTTTCTTGTCGAGTAGGGACTTTATCAAGGTGAATAACCATTCCGTGTTCACCTTTTGCCGACATCTCACTTGTAGAGCAAATGATACCAGCCGCTCCCATGTCTTGCATACCTACAATCGCATCGATTTCAGCAAGATCCATACTGGCCTCCAAAAGAAGTTTTTCTTGAAATGGATCACCTACTTGAACAGCCGGTAAATCGTCTGCAGAGTCATCAGTTATATCGCCAGAAGCGAAGGTTGCACCATGGATTCCATCTTTGCCTGTTCTTGAGCCTACTATGAATACTGGATTTCCTACTCCATAAGAGATGGCAGAAATGGTTTTGTCGGTATCAACAATACCAACAGACATTGCATTAACTAATGGGTTGGTGTTATAGCATTTGTCGAAGAATACCTCTCCACCAAGCACCGGGATTCCAAATGAGTTTCCATAATCCCCTATTCCTTTAACAGCTCCTTTAAGATGCCATTTAGTTCTTTCTTCATTTAAGTCGCCAAAGCGAAGGGAGTTTAATTGCGCTACAGGACGAGCGCCCATAGTAAAGATATCTCTGTTGATACCACCAACGCCTGTTGCCGCTCCTTGATAAGGTTCAATCGCAGAAGGGTGATTGTGCGATTCGATTTTAAACGCACAAGCAAGCCCATCACCTATATCTACTAAGCCTGCGTTTTCCTCGCCGGCCTCAGCAAGCAAGTGTGGTCCTTTCTTAGGAAGTGTCTTTAACCAAGTAATGGAGTTTTTATAAGAGCAATGCTCAGACCACATTACAGCAAAAATGCTCAACTCTGTGAAGTTTGGGTCTCTTCCTAAAATCTCTTTAACGCTATCAAATTCGGATTCAAGTAGGCCAAGTTTTTTGGCGGTTTCCAATCCTGCTAGTTCTTCTGTTTGACTCGTCGACATATGCATCTAAAATAGGCCTCAAAAGTAGGTCAATTGATAGGCTTAAGAATCAGTCAGAAGCTATTTTCTTCAACATGTTTTAAGTATATCTTTGAATTCGCTCATGTCTTGGATTCTAGTTGCACTCTACTTCGCCATAATTCTGTACTTCATTCCTAGAATCCCTTTTTTTCAAAATACAGGATTGAGCAAGTTTGATATTCGCATGGTTTATTCAATCAAAGTTGCTGCAGGCTTTGCTTTGTTTGCAATCTACTTTTTCTATTACGGTAATAATCGGAGCACAGCAGATTCGTTTAGGTTTTTTGATGATGCTTTAATTATTTACGAGCAGCTGTTTAGCTCACCCTTAACTTACTTCAAAACTCTCTTCGGAATTGCATTAAATGATCCGGAAGTAGCAAGCACAATTGAGAACTTGAATAATTGGTTTAAGCCCTACAACCAAGGTGTATATAATGACAACCAAAGTATTATAAGGTTTAATGCCCTTGCGATGCTCTTGAGTTTTGGGAATTTCCACATTCATACCTTATTAATGAACTTGCTTTCCATGTTTGGACTAATGGCGATATATCGCTTGCTCAAATCTGAGTTGAACTTGGGAAAGTACACTTGGCTACTTGCAGTTTTTTTCCTCCCACAAGTTTTACTTTGGAGTTTAGGAGTCCTTAAAGAAGGTTTATTACTTCTGGCTATGGGCCTTTTTATATATGCTGCATGGAAAATTGTTAGTAAAGCCGATTATTCAATAAATCACTTTCTAATACTTGCCTTCTCATTTTGGGGATTACTCCTTGTGAAAAATTACATCATACTCTGCTTGATGCCCTCATTGATTTTTCTTTTTGCTCAGCGTTTTCTGCCAAAGCTGAAGAAAGTTAATGTTGCCCTCATCGTCCTCGGTGCTTGCGCAACAATGATTATACTTTTAAGCCAAATAGAAGCTCTTGGATTGCTAGAAAAGATTGTCAGCAAGCAGGTGGATTTTATCCGACTTGGAATTATGTCTAATTCCGGAAGTTATTTCGAGCTAAGCCCACTCAGTCCAAACCTAGCTAGTTTCTTCAAAACCATTCCTGAGGCATTGTTAAATGCTAGTTTGTGTCCTTTTATTTATGATTCTTCTTCAGTATTCGAATACCTAGCCTCTCTAGAAGCCCTGTTTATTGTCTTTCTTATCATTAGTGCTTTTATCATAGGCCCGAAACAAGGTCTTTGGAATAGCAACACCTTTTGGTTTTCATTCTTATTTTACCTCAGTTTACTAGTCATCATAGGTCTAGTTACTCCAGTGTCAGGAGCCATTGTTCGCTATAGAATACCAGCTCTTGTTATACTACTTCCTGTATTAGTTAATTTTTTACCCAATAAACTTCATGCGTTTACTCGTAAGTTCTAGTATCCTCTTCCTCTATCTTTTTTCGGCCTGTGTCAAAACAGAAGAAGCGGATTTAGTAGTGCACAATGGCAAGATTTTAAGCTTTAATGAACAGAATGAGCTTTTCGAGGCCATGGCTATTAAAGATGGAAAGATCATCGAACTTGGTGCTGAGCACGAGATTATGAATCGATACCTTGCAGCGGAGAATGTTGATTTGAAGAAGCAATTTGTCATGCCAGGTCTGATCGACAACCATGCGTATTTTATAGAGTATGGCCACCTTTTGACAAGCTTCGATTTAAGAGACTATTCAAGTCTTGAAGATTTTAGAACCAAAGCGAAGCTAGATAAAGAGTCTGAGATCATCTTTGGATTTGGCTGGAATGAAGATTGGTTTTCAGGGCTTTCTGTTCCTGATTTAGAGATAATGGATAGTCTTTTTCCAAATAAGGCGATCTATCTAAAGCACGAATGGGGCTTTAAAGGATTGGTGAACTCACAATGTATTGCTGAATTCAACCTGGAGAGCTCCAAGAGTGTCATTAAGGATGCTGACTTAGAGAAAATGGATGATTGGAAAGATCAAGACATACTTGAAAACCTAGCTAAGGTTTATGCAAAAGCGGAGACAGCCTGTTTAAAAAGAGGTCTAGTTGCTAGTTCAAATTTTGGTCTAAACCTTAAAGTATATAGCAAGTTAAAGGAGTTTTTGGAAAACTCTGAGAGCAATATTCAACAGGCTTTATACTTGAAAAACGGAGATGAAGAATTCAAGTACCTAATTGATCATCGTGATAATAGCGCAGTTTATGCTTTGTTGGGCATCAATGAGTATATGCCCATAGATAGTATAAAACTGAAACAATTATCCACCCGTGCAATGTTGTTAAGGGAGTCTGAAAGGCAATTAGTTCTGCATGGCTTCGGGCCAGCTGGAGCCAACCAATCTTTGGACTTATTGAATGAGCTACTCGGGGATGTCAATGATTTGAGGTGGAGATTGGAAAATGCCCACTCAATTCCTCGAAGAAGATTAAATCAGTTTAGGAAGAATACCATCATTCCAGGGCTTGTGCCTCTTCAGGCAAACCCAGATATGGACGTAAATTCAGAAGCCTTGTATTTTGCCTATGGAGCGCTTTACAATGAGAATAAGATTTTGTCTATTGGCTCAAGTATGCCAGTGTCGGAAAATAATCCTTGGTTAGCAATCAGTAGATTAGTATCTGCAAAGAACTTTGATAATGAAAAGGCCTTGAGAGCCATGACCAGTTGGGCTGCATTGGCAAGGTTCAAGGAGGATGAATTAGGTTCATTAGAGTCGGGAAAGCAGGCTAGTTTTTTAATTCTTAAGGCTAATCCCTTAAACATGACTCAGGAAGCGCTTAGTGGTGTGGAGCCTTTATCGACATGGATAAAAGGGAAGAAGCTTTATTCAAACTGACATTTCACATATATTTGAGTGCACACTAGCTCTAAATTATGTTCGATAATATTAAACGTCTTTTTGACATCCCTTATCATCAACTTGAAAATTACCCTCAATCAGATGCGCTTTGCGCAAAGATCAATGGAGAATGGGTAAATTATAGCACTCAAGAGTTTATTGACAATGGAAATCTCGTTAGTAAAGGTTTACTCAAACTAGGTATCAAGCCAGGAGAGAAGATTGCACTGATCTCTAATAATCGTCCTGAATGGAACATGCTGGATCTTGGTATTCTCCAAGTAGGCGCAATTGATGTCCCGGTTTATCCAACCATTTCGGAAAACGATTACAAATTCATTTTTAATGATGCAGAAGTTGTGCTCTGCTTTGTATCTGATCAAGAGTTGTATGATAAAGTAGATGCCATACGCGGAGAGGTTCCAAGTTTAAAAGATGTTTATTCAATCGATGAGCTAAATGGAATAAAAAATTGGAAAGAAGTTCTTGAGCTAGGAAAGGATGGAGATCAAGCCGAGGTCGAAAAAATCAAGGATTCGATAAAATCGGATGATTTGGCCACCCTTATTTATACAAGCGGAACTACGGGAACTCCCAAAGGAGTGATGCTTAGCCACTGGAATATTGCTAGCAATTCAATCGGAAGTTATTTTCGCCTACCGGTGAATCAAGATGCTATTGCCTTGAGCTTCCTACCAGTATGCCATATTTATGAGCGTATGTTAATGTACTTGTATGTTTTGACCGGAGTATCAATCTATTTTGCAGAGAGTATGGAAACTATTGGCGACAACCTTCGAGAGGTTAAGCCAGATGTCTTTACTGCAGTTCCTCGTTTGCTTGAAAAAGTATATGATAAAATTATCGCAAAGGGATCAGATCTCACAGGAATAAAGAAGGCTTTGTTTTTCTGGGCTGTAGCTGTTGGGAACAAGTATGAAATTCATGGAAAGAGTCCTATATACAGAATGCAGCTAGCGATTGCTCGTAAACTTATTTTCAGCAAATGGCAAGCGGCTCTGGGTGGGCGAGCAAAAGCAGTAGCGAGTGGATCGGCGGCACTTCAACCTCGTTTAGCAAGAATCTTTCTTGCAGCAGGTATTCCAATAATGGAGGGTTATGGACTCACAGAAACTTCTCCAGTGGTTTCGGTAAACTGTCAAGACAATGATGGATTGAGAATAGGGAGTGTTGGAAAGCCGATAAAGGATGTTGAAGTTAAAATAGCCAATGATGGTGAGATTTTAATCAAAGGGCCCAATGTTATGATGGGTTATTATAATCGTCCAGACCTTACTGCGGAAGTTATTGATAAAGAAGGCTGGTTCCATACCGGAGATATTGGTGAAGTAACGGACAGTGGGTTTTTAAGAATTACTGATAGGAAGAAGGAAATATTTAAAACCTCTGGAGGTAAATACATTGCTCCTCAGATCATGGAAAATAAGTTCAAGGAATCTCGATTCATAGAGCAGATCATGATCATCGGAGAGGGCAAAAAGCATCCATCTGCTTTGATTGTGCCTATGGCTGAATTTGTTCAGGAATGGGCAAAGCGACATGGAATAGCTTTTTCAGATATGAAAGATTTGACCAGTAACGAGAAGTTCGTTGCCCGTGTCCAAGAAGAAGTGGATGAGTTTAATGAGGCTTTTGGAAATTGGGAGAAGGTCAAAAAATTCGAAATTCTTTCGGATCAATGGGGGGTAGATACAAACGAGCTCACCCCAACCTTAAAGTTGAAACGAAAAGTAATTATGGAGAAATATGCTTCCCTAATTGCAAAAATATACGACGAGTGAAATCCTTATTCTTAACCACAATTCTCTTCTTAAGCAGCTACTCATTAACAGCTCAATACTTTCAACAGAAAGTTGACTACACTATAAAGGTAAAGCTGGATGATGAAAAGCACCAGCTGAATGGCAATATCAGTATTGTTTACACCAACAATTCAAGTCAAACTCTAAATGAGCTTTATTTTCATTTATGGCCAAATGCCTATGAAAATAAGAAATCGGCCCTGGCGGAGCAGATGAAGGAAGATGGAGAGCGAATATTAGAATTTCCAAAGGAAGGGGAGACAGGGAAAATTTCAAACTTAAGTTTCAAACAAGAAGGAGACAGTTTGGGATGGTCTTATACCGAAGAGCCTGACGTTGCCTTACTAAAGTTGAATCAAGCTTTATTGCCTGGTGGAAAAACCACGATAAGCACTCCATTTCTTGTTGATATTCCTTCAGGTAAAATATCGCGCTTAGGGCATATAGGTCAACAATATCAAATAACTCAATGGTATCCTAAACCGGCGGTATATGATCAGAACGGTTGGAACGCTATGCCTTATTTAAATCAAGGTGAGTTTTATTCTGAGTTTGGAACTTTTGATGTGGAAATTACACTCCCAAAAAATTATGTTGTTGGAGCCACTGGAAATATAGAGAATGCCGATGAAATTGAATGGCTTGAGACTTTGGCCAAGGATACCAGCAAGACATCAAAAGAAGATGAGAAATTCCCCGAATCCAGCTCTGAATGGAAAACCCTGAAGTATTCAGCTGAAAACGTACACGATTTTGCATGGTTTTGCGACAAGAGATACCGAGTTAAGAAGTCAGAGATCGTTTTGCCACATTCCAAAAGAGCCGTTACTACTTGGGCAATGTATTCTCCTGCCGGCGGAGAAACTTGGGATCGAGCGACTGACTACTTGGATCATGCAATATTCTACTATTCACTGTGGAACGGTGATTACAAGTATGATCAAATGACCGCAGTGGAAGGGGCCTTAAGTGCAGGCGCTGGAATGGAATACCCAAATGTGACGGTGATTGGTTCTGAAAGCAGTGATTTATTGCTTGAGCAAGTCATCATGCATGAAACAGGGCACCAATGGTTTTATGGTATGCTTGGTTCCAATGAACGGCTTCATCCATGGATGGACGAAGGAATGAATACTTACTGTGAGATCAGGTACATGGAGACAAAGTATCCCGACGGCGGCTTTGATATTCCTGAACGTTTGGCAAAACCTTTCCAGCTTGAAAATTTCACGCACTACAGTTATCATCAATTGCTTTATGAATTATCTGCAAAAAGAAACGATGATCAACCGATCGAATATCACAGCAGAGACTATAGTTCTTTGAACTATGGAGCAGTAGTATATTCCAAAACAGGACTAATGTTAAGGTATTTACAAGAATACCTAGGCAAAGAGCGGATGGACAAATGCCTGCAAGATTATTTCGAAAAATGGAGTTTAAAACACCCTCAACCTAAAGATCTGATCGAGAGTTTTGAATCCAGCGCTGGAGAAGATTTGTCATGGTTTTTCGATAGTTTTCAGAATGTTGAGAAGCTTGACTATAAATTGAAGTCTGTTAAAAAGAAAGACGGCGCTATAAGCCTTAGGTTAAAGGCTAAAGGGGGCTTGGACTTTCCAGTTCAAGTTGCTTTGATGAAAGATAATGCAGTAGTCCAATCTGTTTGGTCTAGAGATTCAACGATTACTTTCAGTTCAGAGGGAACTTCGATTAAAATTGACCCAATGGGCAGGACACCAGATGTGTACCCAAGGAACAATCAAATCAAAACCAAAGGTTTATTTAAAAAGCTCGAATCACCTAAACTGAAACTACTGGGATCTTTGGATGATCAGGATAAAACAGAGCTTTATCATCTCCCTTTGTATGGATACAATAGTGCAGATGGAAATATGCTTGGGTGGAGTCTCTACAATAGAGCTTTATTAAGAAAGAAGGTGGAGTGGATAGTAGCTCCAATGTACGCACTTCATTCAAATCGACTTGTTGGTTTGGCGAACCTCAAAACTTTTATAAGTCCAAACACGCGCTTCATTAAGGAAATTGAATTGAGATTAAACCTTCGTCGTTTTAGTTGGTCTGGTGCAAGCCCATTAATTGTAGACCAGGAATTTGTCACTCAAGATTATATTCGTTTCGCACCTGAACTGCGGTTCCAACACGGGCTAACCAAGCGGAAATCGAATTGGAGATATTCAACTGCATTGCAGTATGTGTTTCTGTTTAATTCAGTTTTAGCTGATCAAGTTCTATTTACAGAAGCGAGTGATCATTTTGTGAGATTTGGCCATGAAATGAAACGGGATAAAGGAAGGTTGAAACAATCCTTAATCTTAAGATCGAACGCGGCTGATGGCTTACTCAATACCGATGTGACTTACACACACAATGTTACTTATAACAGAAAAGGGAAGAAAATCAGGAATCGACTTTTTGTAGGAAACACTTGGCTCAACGAACGAGGGAGGTTTTATGACTACACCCTTGGAGGACAAAACGGAAACTACGATTACAGTTTTCAAAACTTATTCATGGATAGGGCAGGGGTAAGTCCCTTTTGGTCGAGGCAAAACCAATTTAATCATGGTGGTGCCAAAGCAGATTTTGGAGGATTATCCAGCGCAGCATTTGTTGCAGGTCTGAATGTAGAAGCCGATATTCCTATTAAATTGGGACTCGGTGTATTTGCTGATGTTGTGAGCGCCGATGTAAATAATATCTATGCTGATGCTGGAATTTATCTAAGGCTGATTCCTGAGATCTGCACAATCTATGTTCCCTTAATATATCGAAATGGAAGTACTGACATATGGGATTCGCCAGGATTCAATCAAATTCGATTTACTTTGCAGCTAAATCGCTTGAACCCATTCGAGCTGATAGATAATATTGAGATTTGAGCTTAGCAGAGGGTAAAAAAATTTATTTCGCTTCCGATTTTCATCTTGGAGTACCTGCGGGAGCACCTAGCAGGGAGAGAGAAAAGCGCATTGTAAGATGGCTTGATGGAATAAAGGCCGATGCAGAGGAGGTGTTTATTGTTGGTGATTTGTTCGATTTTTGGTTTGAGTATAAACGAGCAATTCCGAGAGGGTTTGTAAGGGTTCAAGCCAAACTAGCTGAGCTTTCCGATTCAGGAATTAAAGTGCATCTGTTTACTGGAAATCATGATATGTGGATTTTCGATTACCTCCCTGAGGAATTGGGTTTATCACTTTATAGAGCACCTATTTCAAGAACTTGGACCAATAAGAAGTTCTTTATCGGACATGGAGATGGATTAGGTCCAGGAGACTACGGATATAAATTCATCAAAAAGGTATTTGCCAATAAAGTTTGTCAATGGTTGTTTGCCAGATTACACCCCAATTTTGGGATAAGGCTAGCAAGTTCATTCAGTAAGAAAAGCAGACTTGCAAATGCCGATGCAGATGAGCGATTTGAAGGAGCTGAAAAGGAATGGTTGTATCAATACTGTAAGGAAGTACTAGCAAAAGAACACTACGATTATTTCGTTTTTGGTCACCGACACTTGCCTTTGGATTTAAAGCTTTCAGAAAAAAGCAGTTATATCAATCTTGGCGAATGGCTCCACTATAACACTTATGCAGTGTTTGACGGAAACAAGCTTGAACTTAAAGCCTTTGAAAAGGAACTTAAAGTTCACAATTGATCTATTGGATTACTGTCAACTTTGCTGCAGTCCTAGACTCTCCATCCGATAGGTTAATTATATAATTCCCAGATTCAAGGTTAAAGTTGTTTAGGTGGAGTTCATGGTTGAAAACCTTAGCTTCCTCTTCTTGAAATCTTAGCCGTCCAAATATGTCATATACATAGACTGAGACATTCTTCTTAATGTCATTCTGAAATTTGATGATAAAATGGTCTTTGGCAGGGTTGGGGTATATTATCAGTCCATTGCTGAATTCATATTCCCAGGCTTCGTTTTCTTCACTTCCTACAAAGTTTGATGACCGCCAAATTCCTCTACCATCAGTTCCAAAATAAAATGCTCCTTCATTGGAGGATCCTAGCGTTCGTTGTTGGTAGACTTCCAATATTGGAATAGCTCCGATTTTTTTTGTCTGAGGTTTCCATTCAGGGTTTGATTGTGTGTAATCTGAACAATGGAATACCCCTTGGTGGGTTCCAATAAAAATGTTTTTGGTGTTGTAGTAGTTATACTGAAGGTCATTAACATCTATATCTGGAAGATTACCCTGTAAACTGCGACCTGTGCTGTTGCCAGTGGTATTCAAAATGTTATCCAAAACGACAAGGTTGTTGTTAGTTCCGTTGCTGGTGCGACATATGATCATTTCGTTTTGCTTACTAGGATGTAGGTCAAAAGATTGAACTCCAATTTGAGCATAGATTTTAGTGATGGTAATCGAATTTGCTACTTCGTTTGGGCTCATCGGATAGTATAGTTTGTCGATGCCGCTTACCCGATATATACCACCGCTATTTGAGTAAAAAAGATGTCTACCATCGTTTGAGAATTTAACTTTAAGCGCTTGACCTGTGCCTTCAAGAAATATCCAATTGGGAATTGTATTTGATTTGAGTGCATCGCGGCTAATACTTATGCCTTGGTTTATCCGAGACGAGTTAAATGCGATAACAGATTGTATTGGGTCTTGAATTAAGACTTTTTCTCCGGCTCTTAGATTAATCTTTAAATCATGTTCGAAGACTATTTCACCGGTTTTGCTCTCTAGTTTTAAAACACTTCCTGCTTTATAATTAGTAGTGAAGGAAATGATTATCGGCGTTGATGAGCTGGGTGCTGAATTCCAGCTTATGTTCAGCGAATTGTTTCTATAGTCAACAGTGCCAAATCCGTCTCCAGTTAGGTTTCCATCTCCATTCGAATCTCTTAATAGCATATTTCCAGCCTTAACCTGGAAACTTAGCTTGTCGATGTTAGCTGATGCTTGAGGAAGAGCAATCTCAGCGGAGAATGATTTATCGACTCCATTTCCAATTCCCAAAGATTGGAAACTTGTGTCTACTTCGAAAACAATTGAATCTTTGCTGGTTCTATCGTTTGAAGACTCCCATAAATCCATTGCTGGAGTCCAATATCCCCCAATTCCCATCGTAGCGTCTGAAATGAGAAATGCGGAATTACTTATGAGTTGTGATCGAAATAGCTGTAAACGTGTATTGGTAGTAAATTTGAGCTCAAGCAAGTTCGAAAACACACTAACACCTCCTGTTTCATAGATTCTTGGTCTACTAGGAACGCTATAATTTCGGAATCCAATCGAATTGGGTTCTGGAATCAGCAAGTTCGAACTTACTTCTCTTCCAGAGGCAAGGATTAGTCCTTCTTTAGAGCTAGAAATGTCCTTGATTTCACAGGAACTTATTCCATCGCTGATTTCCTGATAAGATTCTCCACTTATTAATGATCTGCCCAGGCCTCTACTATGAGCATAAAACATAGTGAAGGGTGCCGATTTCATAGATGTTATGCAATGAAATCCATAGGGCGAGCCGATGCTATTAGCACTTTGAACCAAAGTCCAACCTTGGTCGTATTTCCAGACTTGTCTGCCTCCTATAAAAAACACCTTTGGGTCCAAGGGAGAAGAATAAAAAGAGAAGTTGTGAAGCCCAATGCCTCCTCCAAGGTTTGCGTCGTCGAATAAGTTGTAGTCTGGATGTGATCTAGGGATTTGTTGTGAAAGTTTTGACCAAGATTCTCCCGCATCTTCAGAAATATATATATCGCCCATTGCTCCTCCGGTAGTGATCGTGGCAGCATGCATTATTAGATCGTCTTCTGCAGAATTTGAAAGGAGGATTTTTTGAATCCTATTGGATAAAAATTCACTTACAGGCACATAGGTGCAATCAGTCAATGGGTTTGCCGAGACGAAAAGCCTTCCGTCAATACTTACAAAAACTTTGCTGCCATTTGAATTGAATAAGACTTGATCTGCCTTTGAGTCTAAAGGAAAGAGGCATGTGCTGTTGTTAACATGGACTGGGTTTCGCCAGCTGAGACCGTCATCATTCGTTAAATACAGACCGAGATTAGAAGCAGCGAATATGACTTTTGGGTATACTGGGTGTGCTTCAAGGTCATCTATGTATTTTAATTCAGGAGGGGTGTTTATTTTTTGCCATGAAACACCCCTGTTTTCAGATTTGTATATCTCTGCTTGTTGATTCGAGGCTTGAAAACCATTGGATGGATTAGTAGCATAGTATATGCTGCCGTCACTTGATTGGCAAATTGAAGAGACAACTCCAGATTGTTGGCTACCCCAAGTTTCTGTCCAATTTATTCCTCCGTCAACTGACTTTAGGATTCCTCTAGTTGCTCCACCCGCGTATAAAATATTAGGATCGTCTTGGTCAACTACAATCGCTCGAAATTCACCAGAAATATGAGGGCCGATTTGTACAAAGTCGAGGTCATCCTGTCCCAAAGGACTGCATGGAAATCCCTTTGCATTGTGTTGCGTTCCAAACAAGACAAGGAAAAGTAGAATTGATGCTCGAATTGTATTGTTCAAAGCGCAAATTGAGGATGAACAACTAATTTAACGAATTCTACGATTATATAAAGTCAAACTCAGGCTAACTTATTAATCGAGGCAGTTGCGCTTAAGTGATGACTTAAGGTTTAGTACAATTCAAAAGCAGATGTCTGTGAAATCTACTAAGCTACCAAGCGAATAACTAATTCAGCAAGGCGATTAGAGTAGCCCATTTCATTATCGTACCAGCCAACGATTTTCACCATTCTGCCTAGTACAGAAGTTAACTGAGAGTCGTAAATACATGAATGAGGATTGCCAACAACGTCAATTGACACCAATGGATCTTCAGTATATTGAAGGTATCCTTTCAATTCATTTTCCGCCGCTTGCTTAAAAGCATTGTTGACCTCTTCGATACTTGTTTCTCCATTCACTATACAAGAAATGTCTGTCAAGGAGCCATTAGGAACTGGAACTCTTATTCCGCAACCGCCCATTTTACCATCTAAGTGTGGAAAAATTTTGGTTATGGCCTTAGCAGCTCCAGTAGTTGTAGGTACTATCGAAAGTGCTGCTGCTCGTGCTCTTCGCAAATCTTTGTGTGGTGCGTCATGTAGACGTTGATCTGAAGTATAAGAGTGTATTGTTGTGATATAGGCATCTTCTAAACCCACGAGTTCGTCAATAACCTTCACCATGGGTGCTGCACAGTTGGTAGTACATGATGCATTGGAGACGATGGTATCATCTTCGCTTAGAATGTGGTCATTGATGCCAAGGACTACTGATTTCACCCCACTACCTGATGCAGGAGCAGAGAGTACAACTTTTTTGGCACCTGCTTTCAGATGAAGCTCCAAAGCATCTTTCGTTCTAAAAAGCCCAGTACATTCAACAACTAGATCTATTTCAAGATCCTTCCAGGGTAAACTTTCTGGATTCTTTTCAGAAAAATACTTAAGGCTTTGACCATTGATTTTAATGGCCTCATTTTCGACCGAAATAGATCCTGAATATTGTCCGTGAATTGAATCGTATTTAATAAGATGAGCAAGCGTCTCGACAGGGGCGAGGTCATTTACTGCAACAATTTCCAATTGATCTTCTTGTAAAAGAAGTTTTAAAACACTTCTTCCTATTCGACCTAGGCCATTAATGGCAATTCTCTTTTTACTCATATACCAAAAATAAAAAAGGCCATCCTATGGACGGCCTTTTTGTTTGTCATTATTCAAAGCTGCTAGCGATTTACTATGAATTTAGAAACACTTCTTTCAGTGTTGTTTTCAAGGCTGATGATGTATGCACCAGGCTTGAGGTTGCTAGCATTGAATGGAATTTCGTTACGGCCTTCTTGTAAAGGCATGTCTTGAACGAATTTCACTAAATCTCCTTTAATGTTGTATACTCTCATATCCACTTCCTTCGCTTTATCACTAGTTAAGCCAATGAAGCCGTTTGTGTTCATCGGATTTGGATAGATACTCATGTCACCAAGAGGAGAATTGTCGCCAAAGTCAGTGTGTTCAGTTTCACCAACCAAACTTGCTGAGCTCCAGATTCCACGACCGTGTGTTCCAAAGTAAATCACTCCTTCGTTACTAGCACCTGGGTAACGTTGTTGACGAACGTCATAAACAGGAGCATGAGAAAATCCAGTTACCTCATGAGTCCAAACCGTTGGTATTTGAGTGTAGTCTTCTGTTACGTAAACTCCAAAGTCTGTTCCTAGAACAATTTGATTCGGGTTATTGATGTTGTATTCTGCGTCGAACACCGGCATAGCTGGCATATCACCTTGGATACTACGTCCTGCGCTTGCAGTAGATCTGTTTTCGATGTTATCAATTACAGCAACATTAGTTCCTCTTCCGTATCCACCAAGTGTTACGATCAACTCACTTGGATCGTTAGGATTGATATCAAATCCAGCAACATTACTTCCACTGTAAATTCGAGTAATCGTAATTGCATCCGATACTTCTTGGTTATTCATTGGGTAATAGATGTTTTCCATTCCACTTACGCGAAATAGTCCGCCTCCAGTTCCATAGAACAAGTGTTTACCATCTTCAGAGAACTGCATGCAAGTTGTTTGACCAGTTCCAGGAAGGAATGTCCATTTAATTTCTTCATTGAATCTGAGCCCGTTTCTAGTAACCATAATACCGTTGCCATTCGCTTGAGTATTTGGATTCCAACCTGTGTTAAGAGCCACCAAAGATTGAATCGGATCTTGAACTAGAAGGTGGTCACCAGGATTAAGGTCAAACTTCAACACATGACGCACTGGAAGAGCTTCAGTTTTACTTTCAAGATTTAATACGCTACCTGCATTGTAATTAGCAGTGTAATGTAGCTTGATCTGAGTGTTCGTTTGAGGCGTTACATCCCAAGTAACAGAAACCACTCCAGTAGAAGAGTTAACTGTTCCTGTTCCATCTCCTTCTAATACACCGTCACCGTCGAAGTCATGCGCTCTTGAAACCCCAGCGCTCACATAAACAGAGTTGTAAACCACATTGGCACTAGCCTGTTCTGCTTCGATTGTTCCAGTAAATTGTTTCTGTGACCCATTCGCTACGGCAAATACTTGATCGCTCGTATCCACTACAAAGTCAATAGAGTCTCTACTATAAATGTCATTTTCAGATTCCCAAAGTCTAATAATCGTGTTGAAGGCTCCAGTTCCATCAACAGTATCAGGAATGATCGCTGCACCAAGTTGATCTAAGATTCTCGAACGACCTGCACTTGAACTCTGAGCGGTTGTGAATTTAGCATCTACGATGTTTGAAATTTCCACATCAAAGCCATCACCATTGGTAACTCCTTGATTAGAAACACCAATTCCAAAATCAGGTGTTCCAAAAACGGAAGGATCAATAATGATGTTTCCATTATCCTGAGTTCCGCCGATTGCAATTCCTTGTTTGGAGGCAGCGATTCCGTAAAATTGAGTCGTTTGATATCCATTGTCCATATCGAAGAATGTATATCCTCCATCCAGTGATTTAGATAGACCACCATCATGTCCGAAGAATACAATGTTTGGATTGTTTTTATCGAATGTTATCGTGTGGTGGTCAACATGCATATTGAATCTTCCGCGACCAGCAGCAGCTAAAGTCCAGTTGCCATCAAATCTCCACATTTGAACTCCTCCTATGAAGAGTACGCCAGCATCTGCCGGAGAAGCGGCAAAAGAGAAATCATACCATCCTTGACCTGATCCTCTGCTTTCACCGAAGTGATCATAATTAGGACTACTTCTTGGAACGTTAGGGTCCATTGAAGCCCAATTATCTCCTCCATCTTTTGATTGATAGATATCAAGCAGGGCGTTATTTGCAGGATTGATACATGCAGCATAAACTATTTCATCATCAGCTGCTGAAGTAGCAACCATGATTCTTTCAGACCCACCTGGGAAAGGGGCTCCTACAGGCTCGTAAGAACATGATTGAAGTGGATTGTCAGATTGGAAAAGTGTTCCGTTCATACCAACAAAAACTCTACTTCCATCAGAGTTAAACTGAACGTGTTGGCATTCGCCATTTCTTGGAATTGAACAAGCAGGATCGATGAACATTGGGTTGCTCCAAGATGTTCCACCGTCTTGTGAAATCTGAAGATTTGATCCTGTGGCAGCAAATACCACATTAGCATTTGTTGGGTGAGCTTCTAGGTGATTAACTTCAGACCAATTCTCCGTTGATTCTAGAATTGTCCAAGTTTCTCCTTTGTCAGTTGATTTGTAAACTCCGATTCCATCAGCTCCAGAACCACCGCCGAAGTTTCCGTTCTCATGGCTACAACCTGTACCAACATAAATGTCACCATTTTGAGTTTGGCAGATGGAGCTAATTAAAAGACTATTAAAGAAATCCCAATCTGTCGTCCAGTTATTTCCACCGTTGTCTGAAACAAATAATCCTCCTGATACTCCACCGGCATAGATTCTCTCTGAATCATCCATGTCAACCAAAATTGCTCTTGTTCTTCCACCTTCGTTAGAAGGTCCAACAAAAGAGTATCTCAAATTAGAGGCAGCACGTTTGGCAGCATCTTGTGTAAGGACTTCATTTCTTACTTCTTTAATGAGGTCATAATTCATCTCTCCAGTTCGAACATCTGCACGCATCTTCTTGTACCAAGTTTGGGCGCCATTCATGTCGTTACTATTTACTTCGCTTTGACGCTCCGTATATTGAGAACTTGGTTCTTGGGAAAGGAAGCTAAAAGCGAATGCTAAGAGTGCTATAAAGCTTAAAGAACCTGTGATTTTTAAAAATGATTTCATAACCTAAATTTTCTTCTTAAAAGTGTTGCAATATATCAAATAATTAGCTGTTAAAAGAGCCTTAATTCTAATAAGACATTGTACTTAGCTAAAGGTTCAATTGAGTTTTTGAAAGGTTCAATTTAAAAGAGGTGTTTCTCGGCATGGTAGGAAGATCTTACCAGTGGACCGCTTTCAACAAACCTAAATCCCTTTTCTAAGCCTATTTTTTCATATTCGGCGAATTTTTCAGGATGGATAAACTCATGAACTGGAAGGTGATTGGGAGTTGGTTGAAGGTATTGTCCGAGGGTTAAAATGTCTACTCCAACTGAACGCAAATCATCCATCGTTTCAAGAACTTCTTCTTCTGTTTCACCAAGCCCAAGCATAACCCCAGACTTAGTTTTCATGCCTCCTTTTTTCAAGCGATAAAGCACCTCAAGGCTTCTGTCATATTTTGCTTGAATACGAACTTCACGTGTAAGCCTTCTTACAGTTTCCAAATTATGGCTCACAATTTCAGGAGCGACATCTATAATACGTTGCAAATTATCCCACTTTCCTTTAAAATCTGGGATCAAAGTTTCAAGGGTGGTTTCAGGACTAATTCGTCTGACTGCATTAACGGTTTCAGCCCAAACAATAGATCCGCCATCTTTTAAGTCATCGCGATCAACAGAGGTAATCACACAGTGCTTTACACTCATTAGTTTAACCGACTTCGCAACACGGAGTGGTTCAAATGGGTCAACGGCATCTGGTCTTCCAGTCGCCACAGAGCAAAAGC
>Ga0209631_10003623_pt1 | contig 17643 bp, 11 predicted proteins | sample COG_08_FD_184752 | JGI IMG/M metagenome (GOLD analysis project Ga0209631, IMG submission 184752) | Pelagic Microbial community sample from North Sea - COGITO 998_met_08 (SPAdes) (version 2) | ecosystem: Environmental > Aquatic > Marine > Neritic zone/Coastal water | place: Helgoland, sampling...
ATGAGACGGAGATTCAGAAGGAGAATGATAAGGAGAAGGAGGATGAGGCGGAGGAGCCGGAAAAGAAGGAGGATCAATCCGATAAAGTTGACGATGAAAACTTTAAAAAAAACAAACGAGTTAACTCTACTTTATTAAAAACAGATGGGTATAAACAACTAAAACTAAAGGGTATTACATATTGGTATAAAGATCCATTCTTATTTAAAAAGGAAAGTAATAATTGTTTAGGGCTAAAAGTTGGTGAAAAAAAAGAAGGAGGATATACATTATATTAAAATAATAAATTGATTTTATTTTAACCACTCGTAGTATGACTATCATCCCTCGTAATACTGGCACTACAAGTAGACCCTGTACTTTGATCTACAACTAATTCAAAACTAATAGAAAAGAAAGTCATAAATAAAAGAATTAAAATTATAATTCCAATAATTGTATTGATTGTCGCATCAGATGGCATTTCCATATTTCTGTAAATGTAATATTTATTTTATAGATAGTGTATATTTTTTATTCATACTACAAAAACACATTATTGCCATTTACATACCCGCTGATTATGAGGTGTAAGTCTACAAACAAACTCTTGACCTTTCTGACATTTATCAGGGCACCCCTCCAGACAGGTGTGTTGATAAGGAGTCGTATATTTCCAAGAAGTATCTATATTTGATTGAGGGGGTAAAGAAGAATAGACGGAATTTTCAGTACTATTAAATGGGGATAGGTTACGGGTATAATTTGTAGTGTATGGAGACATGGTACAAAATGATTCCGTCAAAAATGTTGTATAATATTCATAAATGACAAATCCAACTAATAAAATAAGTAATATAATATTTATCCAATCGTGTACAAAAAGGTTCATTTTTTCTATTAATATAGTGTTGTATTTAAAATTAACTACATATAAAATTTTATAAAACCGAGAAAATAAAATTAAATTTTTTTACTATTGAATTGTAATTAATTAATTAATTAAAATGAAATACATATACACTATATTAACAATACTTATTGTTACCGAGTATTTCTTAGAAAAAACATTTTCCACAACATTACCTGTAACAAATGTTACACAAACAAATAGTACAGTATTGAATGATATATCTTCATCAAAATGGAATAATTTCATACATTTTCCTTTTCAAACAATGTATTCTTCTTTTATTATTCCAGAATCAGAAATAATACAAGACGAAACCCGTACCTATACTAACGGCGCAGATAATGATGATGATGATACTGATGATGACGATGATGATGGAAATAATTCAAAATCATTGCATATTTTTATCTCTCATCAAAAATCATATACAAATATATTTACAAGTATATGTCATGTCTTATATTTATATGCATTTATTATGATTATTCGGTCATCTGATAGTTGACCCTGATCCCCATCTAAAGAATAAATCAAGAATAAGGATTCCAAATAAGCCAATTACAACAAATAGAAGTATATCAGATGCAGATGAAGATGATTTTACATTCGTATACGTTTTTTGCTGTTGCTCTAATTGTGTAGATAATTGATCCATTTTTGTTAATAAATAACTGACCTGATTTTTAAGCCATTCTAATTCAGAGGGCTGTGTTCGTAAAATAGTTTGGTGTTCATCTTTTTCTACATTTGATTGTGTGTTGGATGTAGTAGATTCCCTATTATATTGTGGTCGGTCTTCTTCATCCTCCACATATTCGGCTTCATCTTCATTATTTGATTGTATTTGCATAACATGTTGAGGTGGGTTTTCAGAATATTTGGAAACAAACTTTGGAGCATAATTTTGTTGTTGATATGGTGCACCATTAACGTCCGTTTCGTCATATGGTAACAATGATCGTTGAGATGGGTCAGATATTGGCTCTGCGGCGGCAACTTCTTCATCCTCAACCTGTTTCTTTCTACTCCGAGATGACGATTTTTTCTTGCGTTTCGGGCGAATTTCATTCCAATCCATTGTTGACGGTGGCGAGCCCCACGCTTCTTTTAACGTGCAATAATTAGACATATTTTAATCCAACGAATGTTAAATTCTAGTATTAATAATGCTCCAGATTTTTATCCCATCTGCAAGTACCCACAGAATAAATTGTTTGTTTTTATTAAATAAATAAAATGTTTATTCATGCCTTTAATATTATTCTCCTATTAGTAATCGTTTTTTTTCCTTGGAATACAATTCCTCCTACACTTTTTAATATAATGAAACTATTTTGGTTCAAAATATTATTATTAATTATTATTGTAACATTATGTGAAGAAGTAGACACTCTATGTGGGATGTTTGTCGCAATTATATATATACTACTTTCGCGTGAACAAATAAATTATAATTTACCTAAAATTCATAGATCATCACTTTAATTCGTACATGCACCCGGGTCGTCATCATGATTGCCTTCCCCGTCGTTGTTGTCGTCTAGTTAATATTTGATTATTAGATGACAATACATTTTTTTTACTTATTAAACTTGATTTCCGATTACGATTACGACTACGACTACGACGACGATTTCCGCCAACACCGGATCTCCAATTATATCTATTATCTTCAAATTGTTCTTCTTCGTGTTGAGATACTTCCTTTACACTCGTGTATGCAGATTCGATGTTGTAAATGTTTCGAGGAATAGATTGAGTGAATTCAAGTACTCGCTGATCATTTGTATCAAAATCACTAGTTGCAACACATTTTTTTAATTTCTCTCGTAATAAGTATAGTTCATTCTGTAATATTTGACTCGCGACTTGAGTCGCTTTTTCATGATTAGGACTATTAATAAAACTTGGATCTAAAAGAATTCGTTGGAAATTTTCTAAACGTTCATTTAAAAATTGAATCAGACCCGGCCCAATTATAAATAGCGAATCATACATTTTCGATAGGATTTCATGAAACATGGTGGTTTCCATTTTTTGATCATAAAGAGAAATTTTATAATCCGCCTCTAGGGCGTCCGTCGGTTTGAGTGCCTTGATACCGGTTGGATTAAATATAATTGGAAAGTTGGATAATAGAGAGTTTAGGGAGTGTGTACTACAATATTGTGCATGTAAGCTTAAACGAAAATCATGTTCAAAATATTGATCTTTTTTTTTCATCGGGTTAAATCTTTCTCCGGCGGTTGATTTCCTTTTAATTCTGTATTTAAGTTTAACCCAACCAACCGATGGAAAATCATCAGTTTTTGTTAGTATCACTTCAATTTGATTTGGTATATTGTAACAATTATAAGTAATATCAATTGTTGAATATTTATGTTTTATATCATCGTCCTTTTGAGAGTCAACCGTACCGGCTGTTCTGCGTTCTTGTAAACTTTTGACACACTCACTATTTAATAAACTTTTATCGATTAATGCCATCAAACAAAAATAAAATAGCTCAAATTCATAGATTGCTATATATTTTGCGGTTGATCTTCTACGCTGATTTCCATATTTTTCAGATAACGAATAATGTTCAAAATGAGTGTTGATTACTTCATATATTTTTTTAAATAAAAGGAATCCATCTAATTTTGCGTTGGTACTGGTGGTACTACCAATCGTATAATCTTTTTTTTTCAATAATCTTTTAAATTCATCATTTGATGTGTCGAATCCGTTGTTGACATTCTTAAGACCATCGTTGTCGAAATCGGTTTTGTTGTTCACTATAAAAAATCGCGTACATATATTGCGTTTTTTTTCATCACTGTCATCGTTGAAATATTCATAAATAAACATTTTAAGTAATTTTTCTCTATTTTTATTTTCTGTATTTTTATCGTCATCAGTCCCAGACTTATAAAAATGCCATAACAATTCGTTTTCAACAAGTTTTTCGAATGCGCGTAAAGGTCGTAGATTCGGGAAAAAATAGATTCGTTTAAAAATAGCTTTCATTTGAGATGCAGAAAGAGATATCAGATGCCCGCGCGTGTTAGGAATAGGGCCTGGCAATGTACCACCACCACCACCACCACCACCACCACCAAGCAGCGGCGTCGTGTCGGTGTCGGCGTTGGCGTTGGTGTTGTCGGGGGCGGGGTCGGTGTTGGTGTGGGTGTCGGTGTTGGGGTCGACTGTTGCGGTAGGGTCTGGCTGGGGGGTCGCTGCGCGTACATAAATCGGTGGTTGAGACGGTATGCTTGTGGCGTTAGGATATACAATTTGGAAATATCCGACTCGATACATGTCTTCAGTCTTATAATTTGCATTAACGTATAATGCAATTACGGTGTTTGTTTGATTTGTATGTGATACCTCATTATACTTTTCATTAAATTTAAAATATTGCTCGTTACTTAAATGATATCTGTATGTGGTGGGTGAACTTTCCGTTGCATGTTTTAGACTGTTGACTTTATTAAAATATAACGAGTTCGGATTCAAGGTATCCGTTTTTGAGTCGCTTCTTTGTAAGACGTTTTTTGGAATGGTTGTTGTGTGCGTATTTGGATATTGAATTTGATTGTAAAACCCCTTTTGTTTTTCGGTTGTTTTGCTGAGTGTTTCTGGGCTTGTTAAATCATTTAAGTGATAATCATTATGTAGAGAAATATTATTTATTTCAAAAATATCGTGAACTCCTGCGGCTTCATTTGGTTGATAATTTTTTTTAAGAATAATTTTTTGTGTGTGTTGTAATAATAATTTTTGTATAAAAGATGCAGTTTTTTCGGTAAGTGTAGTTGTGGATTTTGCATTCCAATAATTAGAAGAAGAGTTATCATCTTCTTCCGAATATTCTAAAGTTTTGATATCGTTACCGGTACACTCAATTAACATACCCGTTTTTTTTACGAAAATATCATAGTTTGTTGTCTTTTTGTCTGTATTTTTGCGGGTATGATTACTGCTTGTGCTACTGAAACAAAAAGTTCCAGACGTATTCTGATTCTCACGTTTAAATCTGAAAACGGCCCAACTATCAATTTGTTTTGTAAACCAAAAACTTCTAGGGTTATCTATTACACTTAAAGCGCGGTTATCATCTGTCATCTGATGCGATTTCCATATAATATTTGTAGCAGTGACTACATCTTTTATGTTTTGGTTTAAATACACGAAAACATCTAAATATGGACACACAGAGGATTGCAATTCCAATTGTGTTTCAATTTCGTGTATTGATAAATTGAATGCATCAATCCATCTAAATAATTTATCATCAACCTCACCATCAACAGTTAGAATCGGTGGTATTAAAATATTATCTTCAAATCCAAAGGGAACTGTTTCGCTTTTGTGTGGTGTGGGCTGCTGTATAATTCCCGATCTTATTAGTGGTAATTGTTTTATACCTGTTCTGTATTTATAATATTCAATATCATAATATGTACATGGTATTATAATTGAGTTCAAATCATTAACATTATCTGCAATAGATTGATATACCGGACAGGGGGCAGACGGGATACTACTGGTGATGGGGGGGGTATGAGGAGCAGTATATTCTGTAATATGATTCATTAAATTGGAGGGATAAGTACCACCTATACTTTCCATTCCAATATAATTAGTAGAATTCTGGGTGGCGGCAGGAGTCCCCGTTACCATTACGGAACCAAACCCGGCGGTATCTATATTATAAGTTATGGAGTTACCTATATCTGAATCAAATTTAACGTGACGAGTCTGGTGGGGTGCTATTGTTGTTGTTGTTGTTAATGTGGCTAGTTCAATTGTCGGGGAAGACTCGCTCGAAAAGATGGTACGTATTTGTTGTTTTGCGGTGAGGAGGTTGTGTTCCTTCTTCTGTTTTTGTTCTACCGTAGAAGCTTGCGTTTGGGGTGGCTTTATTGCAAAAATTCTTTGGGGTTCATTATTATGATTCAAATCCGAAACAGGATACCGAATATATTTTGATTTTGCAACAATATCCGTATCAGTTATTTGAACTGTTTTTTGGTCTTTTTCTGATTTAAGACTAAATATATATTTTGGGTTGTTAACTTCAGAAGAAGAAGCGACTTGTCCTGTGCCCGCGCCGCCGCGCCTTTTTCTCTTCATCTTGCCCACGGCAGCAGCCACCGCAATGGAGGTGCTCGGTGCCACCGCATTTGTCACATCTAATTCTACTTCCGTTTTTGTTAATATTTTATAACTAGCTGAAGAAGAAGAAGCTACTTCTTCCCAATACATACAGTTGCTGCTTACGGATATGGCTGATAAGGTATAGGAAATACCATCATTAGAATCTGACTCTTTATTAAAATAAAAAAACTTCAAATATATTGTGTCGGGTAATGGGGGGGGAGTAGGGCGAGTAGTGTTAAGAGAAACCGTTGATTCGTCTCTATTAAAATCTAATTTGAATACGGTGTCTGCCGGCCGAATCTTATTCATGGAGGACATGGCCGCACATATTATATAATAAGATGGATGTTTCTCATAAAAAGGATATAATCGAATCATTTTAACTTTATTATCATCATTAATACCGTCGAACATTTTGGTAGATGTCCAGTCCAAATGATTAATTTGGACTAGCGTGTTAGTACTATGGCCTGTCGGTGGGTTGGGTGTTATAGTTCGAAGTTGAACACTATCGCCAACTTGATATTTGAACGTTGAAGGGGTATCACTGTACGGTATGATATGTGGATTTTTATTCAGTGGCGTTTTAATCTCGTTCTCTCCTAACATATGTATAGGATATGTGATTTTATATTTTTCGAATCTCTCTTTCAGATACATTGTAGAACCAAGTTTATTTTCAGATATTTTTTTGACTCTTGCTTCTTGTTTTTTTTTCTGTTTTGTTTTGTCAGCAATACCTACAATAGACGATATCATATCATATAATTTTATATCAACTATATATTTTATTAAATCTCTATAATCACGAATTGCGTCTCGAACTTTTAATGATAATATTTCTGTCATTATCGTTTCTTGAAAACTATAATAAGCTTTAAATTCATCTTTATTATCTCGCTTTGTATATTTAATATTTATGTTATCAATTACAAATAAACGACAGTGATTAATACCAACATACGCTTCTTGCTCTTGAAATCCGAATTGCTCTTCTAAACTGGATAAATAACCTCTTGGCCTGAGTATTTCTATAATATGTTTTTCTATATCATCTTTTATATCATCTTTTATATCATCTTCTAATATAAATTCTTTAAAAAATTTTTCTAAAAATAATACTGCTTGATCTTCTCTCATCCAACGTGGACATTCGCCTCGTGCCTCTTTAAGTAACTCCGTATCACGACTCCATTGCCACCATATTCTTTCTTTTTTTGAGTTATTCTTTATTGCAATTTTGGCAATATTTTTATTTGTATGAAATATTATTTCTATAAATGTGTGATCCAAAAAAATATTAGCACTATCAAGCATATAGGCATTTTGTACCATTAAATCGCTGGTATACGTCGTTTTCGGCGAGGTGGCTGAATTTGTAAACTTAGATTTTAATTCAAAACCTAAACAGTTTACTAGATCTGATATTACATAATAAAAAGGTAACATAGATTTTACGGCAATAAATGGTTTGAATTGGGCATTATTGTATTTTGATTTATGATCTGAACGACTGTAATATCTATAACTGGGGGGTGCATTCTTGCTTTGCCATACAAGACCATCATATATATATTCCTGACGATCTTCTTCAATTTCAATTTCAGAACTAGTTATTGGTTCATACTCCTCTTCGTCCTCACTTGACTCAAATGTCATATCGTCGAATTTTTTTTTTGAAAACGGCACCGGTCTTATTACATTTCTAAATTGTCCACTTGAGATTGTAACATATTTCCAATCAATTTGGGTAGTACTTGGGATTATATACGGAATAATACGTGTTGTTTTAAAAATTTCGGAAACAATGTGCTTATCATTATAACCCGTTTTTGGATATGTGCTAAATCGAGTTTTAAAATCATATGAAACGTCTGATTCCCATAATTTATCATTCGGATTCCAAACATGCGGACGATGTGGGGGTAAGTATGGTATTGGTAGTTGGAAACTAGTCGACTGTGTAGTACTATTATCATTTTTTTGGAATATTTGTGACTTGGTGGACGGCCCAACAATTAATGATAAAGAGTTTATTATACTAATCAATTTATAAGTTGATATATCTTTCATACTGTGCTGTATATAACTCATTATAAAAAGCAATTGATATGTTTCACGTGGTATTCGATTCTTTTCAAAAGCTTTTGGTATTCCTCCAAACCAGCTCGTTTTTCGAGCGGTTTTACCCTTATAAACTGGTAGTATCGAACCTGCCTGTTTAAAAAAATTTAAAAATGAATCTACAATTAATGGTTGCATCATTGCACCTAATTTTAAATTTTTAGTTGATTTTAACACAAATAGTTCGTTTTCAGCTTGAATATATTGTTCTGTTTCTGGATCGTAATCACCGTCATAATTTCCATATTCTCTCCAAGCAGCATCATAAACTCGTCTAGTATTTTTGTTAGTTTTCGTTGTTTTAAATAATCTTTTTGTTTTTGCAACGAAACCGCTTCCTTTCTGATGACAAGATTTTCTCGTTTTAGATTTAATTGTTTTTGAAAAATCCTCTTTTTTTCGAGATAACATTTTTTGATAATATTATTATATGTTTATATTATTTATGAGCAAGATTAAAAACAACATTTATTTTGTTGCTTTTTTGGTTGTTCTAGATATATTTTTTGATTCGTCTGATTATAGTTTTTGTTTGTTCCTTTAGATGCAACAATTTTAAAAATGTCTATAATTTTATCAATTGAATCATATTTTGCAGATAGTTCAAAGTAAATTATATCATCTTCGATATTGTTTTTCCAATGTTCAGTCTCGCTTTGTAAAACAACACGATTGGCAGATTCGTTTTCATGCGCCATATTTCCAAGTATAATAATTGGACTCTCTGGTTTACAGTCTCGACTCGTTTGAATGTACATTGGAATCGCATCAAAACTTGCACGGTCACAAACATTAAATACAATGATATAAACATCCGCGAGTCTATAATATGATTGGGTAACCGCATTAAATCTTTCGTGACCGGCCGTATCCCAAATATGTAACTTTGTTTGTATATCATTAAAGAACCGACAAAAAAAATCAAGACCGATTGTTGTTGGTTCGTTTGTATTGAATGTATCATGCAAAATACGGTTCGCAATTGAAGATTTACCAACCCCATATGATCCAATAATTACTGTTTTTACAATCTTAGCATCTGTCTGCGAAAAAACATTCATTATTTAATATATTTATTGAATTTTTATATTGGTAATTAGTTAATAAACTAAATGATAAAAAAAAATCATTTTAAAAAACAGAGAAAAGGGGGAATACCCCATCATCCATTACAGTCTCCCCGGAGCACTGTCGTCGATACATCGATGCAAACATACTATAAAAAATTAGGTAATCGTATTCAAGGCAGTTTTTTTGCAGCACGTGTATTATGGGAAGTTGCATGTTTTACATTACGTAGTCATGGTCTCGAGAGAGCAGCCGCGATTCAAGAAGGGATACCACTTGTTCCCGAATTATTTATGATTGTTACGACATGTTTATCATGTAAGCTTTGGAGTAACTCCTCCGAATCAATCCTTTTTAAACAGAATTATTGCAAAAATCCGTTGTATATAAAAACCGAAATGCGATTTGTAGTTGATATTTTAAAAAACGATTTCGAACTGTTGCATAAAGACGTACTTGTTTTGAATGATGTTCCAAAAGTATATCGTGTAGCAACGATAACCATTTTAAAACAGGTTTTAATAAATCATCTTAAAAACATTGAAATATTATGGGAACGCATGGATAGATGGCTTATTACTCTGATAAATACAGATTCCTTTGATTTATTGAAGCAAAAGCGTAAAATTCTTAAAGATATATACGGTAGCCAAAAAAAAATATTGACAATTATAGACGAAATTCAAATCGAAGAACTTCAATCTTGTATATTAAATATACTTAGTTACATTGATCATTTTAATATCGATGTTGAGTCTCATCCAAAATCTTTAATGCATATATTTGTCTCTTTAACGACATCTTATTACACCGACAATGCCTCAAAGAATTTTATTTTAATTGTGACAGCAGAAGGGGTAAATCAAGCCGACTATCAAATTAATACACATTCCAATTATATGTATTTTCAAAGTGTATTATATAATTGTATAAATAATATCAATTCATCAACTGTTTCTCAAAAACAATTAAGTGAACAACTTACAGTGTTTAGTAATTATTTATATAAAAACAAACTGACCCGATTTTTAGATCTTGCTATACCCGCGACTACCCTTGGTATTGGAATATGGGCGTTTTTTGGAGGCGGAGCAACGATGCTTAAACTGGGAATTGGCGCACTTGTTGGTACTGCTTCGTCAGTTGTATACCCAATTACACTTGCTATAATTTTAATAGGACTAACTTACATTTCTTCAAACCGTGAAATTATGCGACACATGATATATCAATTTCGTAATATAAATCGTATATATCTAAAAATAGGTTCAGAAACTATATTTCATAAATATATACCCGCAATATTAGCATCCCCATCACTCGAACCGGCAATTATAAGACATATTGCATATAGTATGGTCGACTTTTTATATCGTCATACATTATATTCTTGCCAATCGAATGGCAAATCGCGTTATGTACACGGTTTCAATCAAAAATGTAATTTTGTAAAGTATCCAAGTAATTGTCAAGATTCATTCGGTAAAGAAATACCGACTTCAGATACAACTCAAACCGGTGTATGTAATTATTTTAAAGAAACAACAACATTGTTTCCGTTTCGTTATTCACCAAATCCAAATACATTCTATGACAATATTTTAAATAAAAATCATTTCGAAAAAATGAATTTTTCATGGAAAGACATCAAATATCATACCCAAAAAAAAATAGAAGGATCTCCTCCATATAATAACGCAAGTGTAAAACGTCAATTTGAAAATGACCTAAATCTTACAAATTTGACAGATATTCAGCATTTTATTTATGGATTATTATATTATACTGTTTCAGATTTAAATATAGCAGAACGTACAGCTGTAAGTTTGCGTGGTTCTGGTCATGATTTTTTACAACAAAAAATAAAAACAAAATTGGTTTGTTGTCAATATATCTTACAAAAAATACTAAATTGTAGTAATAAAAATAAGACAACACCGAGTCAAACAGCTGATGTAATATTACATCAATATATACAATCCATAATTTATAATAAACCGATTGATATTACGATTGATTTTAAAGATGATGAAATCGTTTCCGCAATTCAATGTACATACAAAGAATTAAATCAAGAAATTACGAAATATATTTCACAATGGTCAATACAAAATAATCCGAATGATGCTTCGAACGGTGTAACAATTATAAATAAAATATTGACGACGTTTGCAACACCTTCTTCTACAACATCAGAATCTGTATTCTCTAAAAATAAGGGAGGTGTAAAAACATTTGAAACGTATCAATCTAAATTTATACAATATGGTGAAAATCAAAATAATATTGATATGATTTTACGAGATATTATTATTCAAAAAGCAATTGAAAAAGAGGCAACTGAGAAACAGAATATAACTTTTAAGAAAACAAATGTAATAAAACGAACATTGAAAAAGGTTGGGACATCCTTTGGTGCAACTGCCCATACCATGCGCCGACAGAGCAACCATCCGGGTGTAGACGACGTTACCCACACCGATGATAATTCAGATGAATTTATATGGAATAATTCATATAGACAACAAAACGTTTATCTTACATGTTATAAAACATATATGCAAATGCAAAGTGGATTATCTGAAAAAATAAAAGTCAAATTTACCCCTTCATATACTCATCCAATGGATATAAAATATGTTTCACGTTCTGAAAATTTTTTGAAACAATGTTTACCACTTAAGCAAGAGGGTTTTCAATCTGTTCCATTCAATACAATTCATCTGAATTTGCAACTACAAATTAGAGATACAATACTAGATATAATTAAATACTATTTAAATATAAAAACAGAAGAAACGATAATTATAAATCAATTAACAAATAAATATGACACTCAAAATATTGATTTAAAAGCGCACCAAAACGATAAAGATAACGATGATAATGATAATGATAATGATAATGATAATGAAACAGATGGTTCGATTCCAATTACTGAAGCAACGATGGATGATATTTATGGTTCAAAAACAAAAGAAGAAGTCGCGCATGATGATTCAAAGAATAATTTTGTATTAGAAGGTGCATTATATAATTTGAAAATTTATGTTCCTAAAGACTCATTCTCATTCTCAATTATTTTTAGATTTAAACATTTGCTAGAAGCACTGAAAACAACATCAATATCTCATACTTTAAAAACACTCACCTTATCTCACAATAATAAAAAAGAGAAGTTACTTCAAGAACGATTTACAGAAATACAACGTATTTTATTAACTCCAGATCATTGGTTATTGTTACATACATTGTGGGTAAAATCAAACAATAGTTATCATCGCAGATATTTATTACAATTAATGGTATTTGTTAAAAGTCTAAGTTGTTATTATGATGGCTTTCTTCCAGATATAATTGATTATTATAAGAATGGGAGTGAAAATGAGGATGCTGTTATAAGTCTATTAGATGAAATGAATCACGCGTTGCTTAATTCATCCAAACAAAAAAAGAGTGGAGGCGTTCATAATAATAATAATAATAATAATAATAATAATAATAATAATAATAATATTAAGGAAGAGCTTAAGGAATGGATAGCCCGTGGCCAAACCATTTTAACGAAATTATCTGCAATTGAAGGATAATAATTGATGGAAAGAAACGAACAAATAAAGAAAACTGACCAATACCGAATTTTTCTCTTAAATTTTTTATGAATTAATACCGTTGTATTAAGTTCAGTTATTGTAAGGGGGATGAGGCACACTCATGTGTCATATCATCATGTCATGCTCATATATGAACCATAATTGCAATTGTAGAAACGGCTTCTCGCTCGCCGATGATTATAATTCTTATTCGTCCAACCATCATTGGACAGGAGAGTCGTGTCGTGACTTCCTGAAGTACACTGTTCAGAGTTCCTATATATAGTTCTCATAGTGGTCGCATTATGTTCGTAGAACGTTCTTTTGTTTTATGATTTTTTAAAAAGAGAATATTGCCAACGGAGGGATTTGAACCCCCGACCACCCCCTAATAATGGAAGCTGTAGGATTGCTGTGCGTCGTCTATACAGACCACGTTTTTTTGCATGGGCGCTCTACCACTGAGCTACGTTGGCTGTTAGAACACACTGTTCCTCTCTTCTATATATATACCTCTAGCAGGATGCAATCCTGCTCGTAGAACGTTCTTGTGTCTCACTACTTCTCAAAAAAGAGAATGTTGCCAACGGAGGGATTTGAACCCCCGACCACCCCCTATAGATCCTTTCCGACAAAGCCAAAAAGACACAGGCGGGTTATGTTAGACGATTCGGTACATACCGGTAACGGTTTACACAATGTACTATAATGTTTTTCATATTCTATGCCGGGAACGTCTTCTCATCTTCTTCCCTTTGGTATTCGTACTATATCTACGGCGATTTTGAAGAGTGCGACGTTTTTTTAAAGCCCTGTTTTTCCTGGATTTTCGGCCTCCTTTTAATACCTTCATTCTGTTGAGAAAGACTTCTTTTCCCTCCGTTGATAGGCATAACGCATATGTCACCCACCGTTTATTTTCATTTTCGAATACCAAAAATGGAATCCAGTATAGTTCTTTGTCATAACGTGTATCTATTACTGCAGAGCTTGAGCCTTCTTCAAACTCATCCAATACTTCCGAGTTGGTAGTATAGGATAAGTGGTTTACGTTTATTATGTGCTCGAGCGTACGACGTGGTTCGTTTATCAATCCCAAGAAAAAATGCCAAATATTAAAAATCGGGAAATCCCCTGTTTTGGTTTCAAAAACACGTAAATAATGTAGGTTACATTCAAAAGTCGGTTTATCGCCCATTGGTGTAAATATGTTCGTATTAAATTCGTTATTATTTTTTTACTTATTACGTGAATATTGAATTGCAATCCAAAACATAAGTAATCCACCTGTCAAAAAGAACAACCCCCACACGACAAATGGGACAGTCGCAACACCACCCGTGATTGCTCCGGCCACAGCTGCCATGGCGAAATTGCCTATTGCCTTATATATACAAATTAATCCGAGTATAATATAAAATGCAATAGTAAAATTTGTACCGTTCTCTTTTTCGTTATATTCTCCTCCACTTGCCTTTTTATTGATTTGAAGCGCGAGTTTCAATAATTTAAAATATTTTGTAATAGATATATTTGGTTTTTCGGGCAGAAGATGTGGTAATTCTGCCTGTATTTTTGTATCATTTAATACACTTTTGATTAAATCATATATTTTTTGTGGATTACATTTAATAATATTAAGAGTCGTTTTTAGTATTCTTTTTGTCATCACTTTATTATTCCATTTTATGAATGTATCATCATTCACCTTTTGTAAAAGAGTTATTTGGTTTGCATTAAGGGTTTCTAACGTTCCTTCCCACCCCAGTTGTTCATCATCATTCGTAACCTTCTTTAAACGATGATATCTTTTAAATATGTTATACTCAGATTGAGATTGAAATGTTAACACTAATTCATCAATCTGAATAGTACGATTCGTAGTAGTACTCGGGCCTGCAGACCCTAATACTAACACTTGCGCATGACATTGAGTACTCGTTATTTTAATAGTTTCTCGATCTTGATATTTAACAATAATATCACCATCATCATTAAAAATTAATGTAATTGGTTGTAATTGTTTATCAAAAAATACATTTAATATTATATAATTATTTGTATTCTGTAATGTCTGTTGTAATGAAATAAATAATTGTTTTTTATTATCACGAATATGATCGTCGAAATGATAATCAATAGGTGATTCTTCGATATTCGTTTTGATTATGTCTTGTAATTTATTACGAATAAATTTTAAAAAAGAAGCAAACCATACTAAAAACACTTGAAGACTTACGTCATCTTTATTATTTTGAGGTATTAAAAGTGTTTGAATAAGATCTATATTTTTTGTTTCAATCGTATTATTTTTTATAGAATTTTTATAGTTATTATGTATAATATCAATAACCGTTTCCATCTTACATTTACATGGTTTTAATATTTGTATTAATTTAATATCATTATCCTTACTAAATAATTCCGGAGTACCCTCCTCATTTTTTGCAGGTAGTTGATCTTCTTCTTCTTCTTCTTCTAGATTGACTACATTTTCAATATCACCTATATCTTCTTCAGTTTGACTTCCATTTGTACTTGCATTTAATAAATTAATAGCTAAAAGTGGTATCGGTTCGGTTGTACTTGACATGTCTAGACTCGTCATATTTCTTTTTTTTTTAGTTGAATTACGAATAAATTCATAATATTTTTTTTCACCAATTTTTTGTTGTTTTGATTTTGAGATAATTTCAATATGTATAAGATAATTAAGAAAAGTTATTAAATCATCAAAAACATTTATGTTATAATAATTTGTTTCATTCCGAGAAATAAACTCGTAAATTTTTTTTTCTACTATTTTTTTTAATAGTTCTTCTGGTTTTGGTTTAGTAAATCTAAATCGACTTAATATACCTTTACCTTTTCCACCTCGCAGCATCCGCCGAGTACTAACCCGACGTGTGGTTGTGTTTGGGGTGGTCTTCTTATTTTTTTGACTATATCTTTTCATTTAAAAAAATCTTGATACTATATAATTGTAAAAGTAAAATAAAATAATGATGGAGAGAGTTCATACCCTTTTAAAAAAAAACTCACCCCGTACAATTTTAAATACTGTATTAAATAATTCAGACGTATCTGTCGCGGACTTTAGAGCATTAACAATGGCTGTAAATAAACATGGCCCATTCTGTTATTTTAAATACAATGGTGAAGAACGTACGAAAGAAGATATTCTTCACCAAATTTCAGTTTACCAACATTCGACTGTATTACCGAAAATAATGTTTGGTATTTCAACGTCTAATTTAATATACAATCACGTTCAGACTTTTTTATCCAATTTGAAATTCGATATAAATGAGTATGGTGTCAATCTTTGGTCATATGGTATTGAACATCTTGGTATAGCGAGTCCGACTGACGCCGAGAAAAAAGCTTACCCTCAGATTACTTCTAATTTACCCGATACACAAACACAAACACAAAGCCATACCCCAGAACAGGAAAAGGCTTATAACACCCTATTCTATCATATGACGTTGATGAAAATCCATCAGAATGAAAAATTAAATTTCGAGACTCAAAAGTTTGATACCTTACATACACAACTTCTGCAATACTACGACACAGTTTTCACCGATGTATCTGTGCCTGCGAATGCACTTGCACTTGCTGCGCCTGGGCATGCGAATGCACTTGCACTTGCTGCGCCTGGGCATGCGAATGCACTTACACTTGCTGCGCCTGGGAATGCGAATGCACTTACACTTGCTGCGCCTGGGCCTACAGACAAAAAAAATAAAAGACAACTTATTAAAAAAATACAGAATGCATCTACAATCTTAAAAGAATATGTTATTAATCCTCCTGCTATTGGATATCTTACATATCACCCAGATACAGAAAATGAGCGTAGTTCTAAACTGATGAACAAAACTTTTGAGATATGGGAAAATAAGTTAAATACTAATCCAATTTATAAAGATTTTGCGGTAAATTCGACTATGGCAATTGTATTCGCAATTATATTATATATGGCATCTCGAAGACATAAAAAAAATAAACGTATGAAATTTGCGAAAGCCGTTTGTCGGGAACATCGTGATCCAATACCACTTTCTAGTAATAAAAATGCATATGACACCGACTCAAAATATGCGGATTGGATTGCACATGCTTACCCTGAAGTACATAACATCTTACTAAAAGTAAAAACCCCATTACAGGCTCGGATTAAATTGACAAACCTTGCCAAACAAAATTACGAAAGAGATGGACTATCGACTATACGCTCACTCACTTCTCAATACTTGATTCGAACCGATGGACAACTTCGAGATAATTTGGATGAAATCGGAAGAGCATTTTATTATTTTAAAAAAGGTATGGTATCAAATACGAGAGCAACCCTCCGACGAATTAAAGGTTATCGTCGAACAAAAAAAAAGACATAAACCTTTCATGGAGAAAATTACTTGGTTTTGATTTGCACATCAAAATCATAAAAAGATATGTTGTCAGGAGCGGGATTCGAACCCACGCGCATATTTCAGCAATGGGTCTCTTAAGAAGTCCATCCCCTTCGACCACTCGGGCATCCATCCTGACACACGTTTGCCGAGAGCGGGATTCGAATCCGCTCGCAATGAAGCAGTGGGTCTTGAATCCAACCCCTTAGACCACTCGGGCATCTCGGCGTATGTGTATGTAAAGAAGAAGGCACACCACATCGGCTATCTTTTTCTTTTCACATCTTATACTTATTCAAAATAGTATATATATATCATTTTTATTTATTAAATCTTGTTCTCATAAAATTCCTAAGATTTATAAAAGTATATAATAAATAACAAGTATAGTAATTACAAGTTC
>Ga0209631_10003628_pt1 | contig 17611 bp, 15 predicted proteins | sample COG_08_FD_184752 | JGI IMG/M metagenome (GOLD analysis project Ga0209631, IMG submission 184752) | Pelagic Microbial community sample from North Sea - COGITO 998_met_08 (SPAdes) (version 2) | ecosystem: Environmental > Aquatic > Marine > Neritic zone/Coastal water | place: Helgoland, sampling...
TCCAACTATTATAATTGTAATTGCAAGCCTCAAACAGCATCCTGTAGTTCCAGAAATAGAGCAAATAATCTCAGCTGGAGCTGCCGCTCAAAATATGCTAAATGCAGCTTATGCTTTGGGATTAGGGGCAGTGTGGCGAACTGGTGAAGTCGCTTATGACTTAAATTTTTCTGCCGGATTAGGCTTAGCTGTTAGTGAGAAAATTATTGGTTTTCTATATCTAGGAACTATACCTGATGGGCGTGAGGCTAACGCGTCAAAAATTAACACTAACGATTACTTTAAGGATTGGCCCTGATAATTGCTATTGATAAGTGGGTTGTGTAAAGTTCCGCCTATTTATTATGGTTAGATATGCAAGCATAGAACGAAATAGTTTTTTCATTATTATGCTTGTTTATATGGTGAGGTGGCCGAGTGGCTTAAGGCGCCCGCTTGGAAAGCGTGTGTACGGCAACGTACCGAGGGTTCGAATCCCTCTCTCACCGCCAAATAAACAATATGGATAGATAATTTTTTAATCTATCCATATTATCTAGCGATTTAAGCGCAATAATCTCAGTATTATTTCATTCAAAATATCAATTAACTATTGATATATATTTTATAAAAAATATGCGAGTTCACAAACTTACTATGATAAACTATATGGATTGGAGATATTTCTTACGAGCGTGAAAACGCATCATTATCTTCTATCAAATTTGTCTGCAAGTCATTGCATGTCATGCGGTAGCCTTCCCGAAAAAAAATCTTTCTAAATTTCCATAAAATAGCTTCTATTTTTGATGCTTGTATTTTTGGACTGTTATTACTCTCAGGTGGCGCTAATATAAGGTTTTAATTTGAATGTTAAAGATTTTACTTGATCTTCTCCTGCCAGCTGAACGTATCCGTGCATTTTTTTTAACTGCATGGGTTTTAGTCGTGGCTCTAGTGGATGTTATTGGAATTGCTTCAATTATGCCATTTATTGCTGTTTTATCTAATCCTGGGCTCGTTGAAACTAATGAGTATCTTGCTGGGTTGTATGAATTTTCAGGGTATCAAAGCTCCCATGACTTTTTATTTTTATTAGGCACGATAGTTTTTTTGCTTTTATTGATATCACTTAGTCTTAAAGCGTTCACTATATATGTTCAGACACGGTTCACTCTAAAAATTGAGTATAGCTTGGGTCGCAGACTTTTATCTGGCTACTTAAACCAACCTTATGAATGGTTCTTAAATCAAAATAGCTCAGAGTTAGGAAAAAGTATTCTTGCCGAAGTTTATAATGTTATAAAAGGTGGATTTGCTCCAATGATGGCTGTGATAACACAAACTATTATTGCGATTACAATTTTAATACTTCTTTTGTTCGTTGACCCTTTTCTTGCTTTAGTCGTTTTTATAACTTTAACCGCTTCATATTTTTTAATCTTCAAGACGTTAAAAAAATTTTTGAAAGGTATAGGTCAAACCAGATTCGATGCAAATCACCAAAGATTTAGCGTAATAAATGAAGTGTTTGGCGGAATCAAAGATGTAAAATTAGGTGGGTTAGAAGACTTTTATTTAGAAAAGTTTGCGGAGCCTTCACTTATCTATTCAAAGAGTAATGCAAGTTCGCATGTAATTAATATCATGCCACGCTTTGTATTAGAGGCAGTCGCATTTGGTGGACTGCTATTGATGATTTTATACATGATGGCCATGAATGACGATTTTGAAGCAGTTTTACCTACAATAGCTTTGTATGCTCTCGCGGGCTATAGACTCATGCCAGCATTACAACAAATTTATGAAGGTTTTTCTAAACTAAAATTTTCCACTCCAGCTGTAAAGAAGCTTCATATTGATCTTACTAAATTAAAAAGAACAACCAAATATAGTGGGGGGCATCCTGTATCGTTCTCAAAATCTATAGAGCTGGAAAACGTTGTTTTTAAGTATCCTAAGTCAGAAAAACGAGCGATTGATAATATTAACCTTGTCATTCCAGCATATAAAACCATTGCCTTTGTAGGGCCTACAGGAAGTGGAAAGTCCACAATAATTGATACTATTCTTGGTTTGTTGTCTCCCCATGAAGGAGAAGTTAGGATTGACAGCAAAGCTCTGGACGCTAGTAATTGTCGAGAATGGCAAAAAAATATTGGCTATGTTCCACAACACATATATTTATCTGACGCCTCTATTGAGGCTAATATTGCCTTTAATGAGCATAAAAATCATATAGATAAAGCTGCAGTTATACGTGCTGCAAAGATTGCTAGTCTCCATGGGTTTGTATCTAAGGATCTCCCTGAAGGTTACGATACTCTTGTAGGCGAGAGAGGTGTACGTTTATCTGGTGGTCAAAGGCAGCGTATTGGCATTGCTAGGGCGCTTTATCATAGTCCAAGGCTATTGGTTTTAGACGAGGCTACTAGCGCTCTAGACAATATCACAGAGCGAGCTGTAATGGATGCAGTTGCAAATATTAACCATGAAATAACTATAATTATGATTGCTCATAGACTTAGCACTGTACATAATTGTGATAAAATCTTTTTCTTGGAAGAGGGAAAAATCAAACTAGAAGGCACCTATTCTGATCTAGTTAAGAAGGATGAAGTATTCCGATCAATGGCAGCAGAAAACGTAAAAAAATAGTCAAATAATTATATTAAAAAATTTAATATTTGATTATATTTTTACATCTAAGAGTTTATGAATTGAAAATAAATTTTATTTGCACTTCAGGTAAAAGTAATTTTTTAGATGCAAGAATTGGACACCTAAAGAGGCCTTTAATTTTAGCTAACGAACTTTCTAGTGATGATAACAAAATAAACTTTTTTGTTTTTGACGGGGACAGTCCGTCATCAAAAATAAGTGAGAAAATAAATTTAGAGATATTGGAAGTAAAATATCACAGTAGCTTTCTTTATGACAAAGATGTATCCATAGAACTCTCATCTTCAGATATCTCTTTTTTGAGATATCTAACCCTTTTTTAGAGATATTTGAATTATGATCCCATATGGTAGGCAAAGTATAAATCAAGATGATATTGATTCAGTAGTAGAAGTTTTACGCTCTGATTGGCTCACGCAAGGTCCTATGGTGCCCCGATTCGAGCAGGCAGTTGCCGCTTATGTTGGCGCTGAACACGCTGTCGGGGTTAATAGTGCTACTAGTGCACTTCATATTGCTTGCCTTGCACTCGATCTCGGTCCTGGTGATTGGCTGTGGACTAGTCCTAATTCCTTTGTTGCTAGTTCTAACGTTGGTTTGTATTGTGGTGCCCAGGTAGATTTTGTTGATATAGATCCACGTACTTATAATATGAGTGTGGAATGTTTGACAGAAAAACTAGAACAAGCAAGGGCCGTAAACAAGCTGCCGAAAGTCGTCATACCTGTGCATTATGCTGGTCAAAGTTGTGATATGGTTATGATCAATAAGCTGGCGAAGCAGTATGATTTCCGTGTTATTGAGGATGGATCACATGCTATAGGTGGCCAATATCGAAATGAACTGGTAGGAAATTGCCAATATAGTGACATCACTGTTTTTAGCTTCCACCCAGTGAAGATTATCACAACTGGTGAAGGGGGTATGGCGCTGACCAATAATGCTGATCTTTTAGAAAAAATGATACGCCATCGCTCTCATGGTGTTACCAGCAAGAAAGAACATATGCAGCCGCGTTCAGCCGATGAGATTTGGAATTATCAGCAGATTGATTTGGGCTACAACTATCGTATGACTGACATTGGGGCTGCTTTAGGGTTGAGTCAGCTCGGGCGGCTGGATGAATTTATTAAACGCAGGCATGAAATTGCGCAGCACTATGATCAATTGTTGTCTAGCCTACCTATATCCTTGCCACAGCAACACTCTGATGTATGGTCGAGTTATCACTTATATCCAATTAGAGTAAATAAAAACCAATGTGGAAAAACACAACGGCAGGTGTATGACAATCTTTTAAGGAATGGCATTGGAATTAATTTACACTACATTCCTATCCATCGACAGCCTTATTACGAAAAAATGGGCTTCTCAGCTGGTTATTGCAAAGAAGCTGAACTGCTTTTCAAAGAAGTCATTAGTATTCCCATCTATGCATCTCTTACAAATGAAAAACAAAATCAGGTGATTGATGAATTGAAAAAGGTGTTAGCTTGAAGTTAGCACTTGGCACTGTCCAGTTTGGCCTGGCTTACGGTGTAGCTAATCAATATGGGCAAGTGAGCAGCAAAGAAGTAAACCAAATCTTGAAACTTGCCAATGAAATGGGTGTTGACACACTAGATACTGCGATCGGATATGGCGAGAGCGAGAAAGTTTTAGGTGAGTTGGGTGTTGATGATTTTAAGTTAGTAACTAAGCTACCTATTTTACCTGATGAAGTATCTGACGTGGATGGATGGATTGAAAGTCAAATGGCTGATTCTTTGGCTCGCTTAGGTGTTCAGATGGTTTATGGTGTGTTACTACATCGTTCCGAGGATTTGTTGGGTGATAAAGGTAAACATGTAATTCGGTCATTGGAGAGATTGAAATCAAACGGCATTGCAAAGAAAATTGGCATATCAATTTACGATCCATCTGAACTAGAGCATGTTCTACAGGCGGTAAATATTGACATTGTTCAGGCCCCACTTAATCTAGTGGATCGTCGATTGGAAACTAGTGGATGGTTAAAGCGTTTAAATGCACAAAGTATTGAAGTTCATACTCGCTCAACATTTCTGCAAGGGTTACTTCTAATGCCTCGCAGCGAAATACCCAAGAAATTTGAGCGTTGGAATAATCTCTGGGATATCTGGCACACTGACCTTAGTAAATACCAATGTAGCGCAATGGCTGCCTGCTTAAGTTATCCAATATCGCTGTCAGAAGTCGATAAGGTTGTGGTCGGGGTAGACAATAAGCATCAACTCGAAGAATTGATACATAGCACTAAAACGAACATTACATCATATGATTGGTCTGCAATGATGTCGGATGAAGATCAGTTAATCAATCCTTACCAGTGGGATTATTTATGAAAGTTGTTGCAATCGTACAAGCTCGCATGGGTTCAACCCGACTACCCAAAAAGGTCATGAAATTGATAAACGGCGTGCCGATGATTGAGTTATTACTAGCACGTCTTTCAAGATCTAAAAAGATTGATAAAATTGTGTTAGCCACCTCGGAGGATCCTCTTAATCAAACTTTAATTGATCATGTCTCTGGATTAGGTTTTGTCTGTGAGCAGGGCAGCGAAAATGATGTTTTAGAGCGATACGTAGATGTGGCTGAAAAACATGCGGCAGATATTATTGTGAGGATTACCGGTGACTGCCCTTTGGTAGATCCACAACTAGTCGACGAATGTATAAGTCGCTTCCACCAAGAAAACGTAGATTATCTCACCAATACCTTAATACTGAGCTATCCTGATGGATTGGATATTGAAGTAGTTAGATTTTCTGCTTTGCGTAAGGCTCTTCAGGAATCTAGCAAGCCTTTTGATCGCGAACATGTTACACCCTATGTGAGAGAATCAGGTTTATTCACGACATTTTCTTATGAGCATGATGAAGATCTTTCTGAACTTCGTTGGACTGTTGACAACTTTGAAGATTTTGAAGTCATAAGTAATGTTTTTCAGCATTTTACGCCTAATTTACATTTTGGCTGGAGAGAGATCCTCGCCCTGCAGTTATCACAGCCTAAACTATTTACTGCAAATCTAAATATTCTACGTAACCAAGGAGCTAAGATGGGTAAAGGTCAAAAACTTTGGAAGCGCGCCAAGCGAGTAATTCCTGGAGGCAATATGCTTCTATCCAAGCGTGCTGAGATGTTTCTCCCTGATCAGTGGCCTACTTATTTCAGTAAAGCAAAAGGTTGTGAAATATGGGATTTGGATGATAACAAATTTATTGACATGTCCATCATGGGTATTGGTACGAATACCTTAGGATATGGTTGTATTGAGGTAGATGAGTCGGTAAGAAAAACAATAGACGAGGGGAATATGTCTACTTTTAATTGCCCTGAAGAAGTTTATCTAGCTGAAAAATTGATTGAACTGCATCCTTGGGCACAAATGGCAAGGTTTGCAAGATCAGGGGGGGAGGCAAATGCTATTGCGATACGAATCGCTCGAGCAGCATCAGGTAAAGATAATGTAGCCATTTGTGGTTATCACGGTTGGCATGATTGGTACTTGTCCGCAAATCTTGGAGATGATAAAAATTTAGCTGGCCATCTACTACCTGGTCTAGAGCCTAATGGAGTACCAAAAAGCTTACGTGGAACAGTTTACCCATTTAAATATAACAATTATTCTGAACTTGAAGCTTTGGTTAATGAGCGTGATATTGGTGTGATAAAAATGGAAGTCATGCGCAATGAAGCTCCTAAGGACAACTTTTTACAGAAAATACGCGCGCTAGCATCAGAGCGTGGCATTGTACTGATATTTGACGAGTGTACTTCTGGTTTTCGTGAAACATTTGGCGGTTTACATAAAAAGTTTAATGTTGAGCCAGATATGGCAATGTTTGGTAAAGCATTAGGTAATGGATATGCAATTACTGCAATTATTGGTAAACGTGAAGTTATGGAAGCTGCTCAATCTTCATTTATTAGTAGTACTTTTTGGACTGAAAGAATTGGACCTACTGCCGCTCTAGCAACTTTAAATGTTATGGAAAATAATAAATCTTGGGATACTGTTACTGAAATAGGTTTAAATATTCGCAAAGGGTGGCAAAAACTTGCAGAAAAAAATTCTCTTGAAATTGAACATTGGGGATTGCCAGCCCTTACTGGGTTCAGTTTTAAAAGTAAAAATGCATTGGAATATAAAACGCTGATTACTCAAGAGATGTTAGGTAAAGGCTACCTTGCAGGAAATAGTGTGTATGCATGCACAGCACACACCCCTGATGTAGTTGAGGGGTTTTTGACTGGATTAGATCCGATTTTTTCATTGATAAAAGAGTGTGAAGATGGGCGTGATGTAATGAGCTTGTTAAAAGGCCCTGTGTGTCACTCAGGCTTTAAGCGTTTAAATTAAATTTTGATGAATATATTTTTTCGTACTGATTCATCAACACAAATTGGCACTGGCCATGTTGCACGATGTTTGACATTAGCTGAATTATTACAAAAAAATGGAGCTAACTGCCGTTTTATTTGTCGAGAACATGAAGGAAATTTAATAGAACAGATTCAACAATGTAACTTTTTAGTAAGTGTTTTGCCAGCAGGTGTAAATAAAAATATTTCTTGCACTACTGCAAATAATAAGAACTCCGATTACAAGTCTTGGTTGGGTGTGGATTGGAAAACGGATGCAGAGCTGACAAAATCAATTATAAAAAATAATGCGGTTGATTGGTTAATTGTTGATCATTATGCACTTGATGCAGCTTGGGAGAAAGAGTTACAGTCTTTTTGTACAAAGCTTATGGTGATTGATGATCTTGCAGATCGAAAACATGATTGCGATATTTTGTTAGATCAGAATCTTGGTCGGACAAAATGTGACTATAAAGAGCTTGTGCCAGATGCTTGCACTATTCTAGCGGGACCACGTTATGCGTTAATAAGAGATGAGTTTTGGAGACTTCAAGATAAAGAAAAAAATTATAATAAATCTCATTTTAATGTATTAATATTTTATGGTGGAATAGATGCAGTAAACCATACAGGGTGGACTATTGAACTTTTAAATGACATGGAACTATCCAATATGCACGTTGAAGTAGTAGTAGGCGCACAAAATTCAAATATTAAACAAATAAATTCTGCTTGTGAAAATTATGGCTACACTTGTCATGTGCAAACTGACCATATGGCAGAGATTATGCATAGATCTGATTTGTACATCGGCGCAGGTGGAGGTGCAATCCTTGAGCGGATAATGATGAAGTTACCTTCGGTAACAATAGCAGTAGCTGAGAATCAAATTGAACCGTTGAAATATTTTTCCAAAACAGGTGCAAGTATTTATTTGGCGGCTGATGAATCATTTTCTGACGAAGGATTTAAACAGGCTATATTACAGGCATTAATTGACATTAAGTCTTTAACTAAGAACTGCGAGATATTATGCGAGGAATTTTTTTCGGATCGAGTCCACTGGTTGCAGAAATTGTTAATAAAACAATCCAGCTAGATACTATTATTATTGAATCTCATTTATTTACAAAAGAGATTCTGGATTTTTCACACTACATTGATGCTGAGTTAGTTTCAGTTGAGAGCGTTGAAGAAATTCTAAAAGTTCCCAATCAGGATCTTATTGGAATATCATGTGGGTTTGGATTGAAATTTTCTAGAGAAGTTATTGATCTTTTTTCTCAGGGAATATTGAATATACATACTGGGGATTTACCAAGCTATAGAAGCAGGCATCCAATATCATGGGCAATGATTAAGGGCGAAAGTAAAATAGGAATTACAATACATAAAATAGATGAACAAATTGATTGTGGTTATTTAGTACATAAATTCTTCGTGGAAAGGTTATTTTTTGATGACTTAACTAACGTTGAAAAGAAAATAGAAGCTGCACTTATAGATGAGTTCCCAAAAGCTATTGAAAAACTGACTAATAACGATTTTACAAAACTCCAAGATGGTATTTATTTGAATCGAATTGACAAAGTATTTGCAAATGTAGATCCGTGTAAAATGCAATCAAAGCAATTATTTTCATTATTTAGATCACAAAAGATTTATGGTGGTGTAAATATATTAGGGAAAAATAGAACTCGATGTCATATCTATAAAAAGGCCTTTGATGCTTATTTTCATGGTTATGACATATACCAATGTAGCGATGATGTGTTAGTTGCAATCAAATGAGAACTTGTTCTGTTATGCAACCCACATACGTACCATGGGCAGGCTTTTTTAATCTCATTGCAAAATCAGATGTCTTTGTTTTTTTAGATGATGTTCAATTTCAAAAAAATTCTTGGCACAATCGAAACCGACTGTTGGTCAATCATAAGCCACATTGGCTAACTGTTCCTGTGAAAAGTAATAAATTAAATCAAACCATAAAAGAGACAGAAATAGATGTTACTAAACATTGGCGCAAAAAACATAGAAAAATATTGCAACAGACATACAGTAAACATCCATTTGCTTCTGATATGTTAGAAATTTGTTCAGAGATAGAAAAAGATAAGATAACTCACTTGGCTGATTTAAATATTCATTTAATTTTGTGGATTTTAGAAAAACTTGAAGTGAATACTGAGATATTTGTTTCAAGTAAAATGAGTTTAGAAGGAAAGCGCACAACCCGACTTATTAGTATTTTGAAAAAATTACAAGCAAACCGCTATTTATCACCGATAGGAGCAATGGAATACCTTCAAGAGGATAATTTTTTAGGGCAAACGTCTATTGATCTAATATTTCAAGAATATGATCCTCTACCTTATGAACAAATGAATCAAAATTCTTATGAAAGTCATTTGTCAATTTTGGATGTGGTGGCAAATATAGGTTGGGAAGAAGCAAAACAATATATAAAGTCGTGAGTAGTTTTCTACATTTTTGGGTTAGCCCATAAAGTAAATTTATTAAAGTAGATAAATATTAGAGTATAGGGATTTAAGGAGTATTTCATGAAAAAAAATAACGATCCAGATAATTTAGAAAAACATCCCAAGTATGGTTTTTTGCAATTCAAACCAACTCCCTCGCCAGAAGAAATAACGGAGTTCTATGCGAATGAGTTTTATTCTGGCGAATATAAAAATTTTAATGATTCTTCGCTAGAAGTGCAAATGGAGGATCGTGAGTTTTTTGAGGGAGAGTGGGATGATATAGCTAATCACATTTCTGATATTTTCGATAAACCACTTAGTGGCATAAGTTTACTAGATGTCGGCTGCGGTTGGTCGCAAGCCCTTTTATTCTTTGCAGATAAAGGTATAGATTGTTATGGGTTCGATCCAGCGCCAGAAGCGGTAGAATATGCTATTAGCAAGGAGTTGAATGTAAAACTTGCTGGTATGGATAAAATGGATGTCTTTGAAGGTAAAAAGTTTGACGTTGTTTTGCTCAAAAACGTATTGGAACATTTAGCTAATCCGGTTGAAATATTAAAAGAGATTAATGAAAAGTTACTCAACAAAGGTGGAATGATTATTATAGATGTACCTAATGAATTCAATGTATTCCAAACTGCGGGTAGAGATTTACATCAACTGGGTAATTGGTGGGTGGCACCACCTGCCCACCTTAATTATTTCTCTAAAGATACTCTAGCTAACCTCCTTGAAGGAACTGGTTATGAAATTAAACTATCTGAGGCTTCGTTTCCGTTGGAAATGTTTTTACTTTTTGGGGATTGTTATGTGGGTAATGGGGATATCGGCAAGCAGTGTCATCAAAAACGTGTGGCTTTCGAAACTAATTTAAGAAAATCAGGGCATACTAAGACGTTACATCAGTTCTATCAGGCATTAGCTGAACTTAACCTAGGAAGACAGGTAACTGTATATGCAGTGTCTAAATAATTGATAGGAGCTTGTTGTTATGACTGCTTTAGACTATAAAAATAAGTTGGACGCTTATGGATATGTTCATATACCTGATCTAATTACTCCAGAACAATGTGATCATTACAAGGAATTGTTGGAAGAAAATCATAAAAAGTATTCACCATTATATGAAGGTAACTTTTCACCAAAAGCTAATGAATTGGCCAACAAGTCTGGAGAGAAAGTTGTTTTTAATTTACATAATAAAGATATGTCATGGTTTATTTTATTTGAGCATCCAATAATTCTTTCCTTGCTAGATTTAGCCTTAAAAGAAGGATCATATAAAGATTCAGAGCCATATTATTTAAATAATATTTCAGCTCGTTGTCCACTGCATGGTCATCCAGGACAGCAATTACACCTTGATAGTAATCTACCAGGTATAAATCATACAATCATAGTAAACGTGTTGTGGATGCTCGATGATTTCACACTAGAAAATGGTGCTACTAGAGTGGTACCTTTTAGCCATAAATTACAAAGTTTTGCACCAGATGGATTAAAGCATCCTGATGAAATTCAATTAACAGGAAAAAAAGGTGGAGCTATAGTTTTTAACTCTAATCTATGGCACGGTGGTGCAGAAAATACTACTGATGAATCACGATGGGGTGTTGCACTAGGTTATGCAAGATGGTTTATAAAACCTTCTTTTGATTTCATGCAAAACACACCTGCACATATATATAATCAAATGACTGATGCACAAAAAGATTTACTAGGTTTTCGTGTGGTGCCATCAAAGGATGAGTTTACACGTATGCGCCGCAGATCACATTATTTTGAACCACCGAATGAATACAAACTCCCTAAAGTTTGAATGGTGTTTATTTTTTAAGAATAATAATATTAGTTTAACAATACTCATTGCTCGCAATGGGAGTAAAGAAAAATACTTCTACCGAGTTTTATGACGCTACTGGTATTAAATAGTTTTAAAATCAAGAGAGTTTAAATATGATAACAATTCATAACAGAAAAATTGGTTGTGATCACCCACCATTTATAATAGCTGAAATGTCTGGAAACCATAATCAATCACTAGAATGTGCATTGAAAATTGTTGAGGCGGCAGCAAAGAGTGGCGCACATGCTTTAAAAATTCAAACGTATACTCCAGACACTATGACGTTAGATTTGGATGAACGTGAATTTCATATTAGTGACCCCAATAATATATGGACAGGTAATTCATTATATAAACTTTATGGTGATGCCTATACACCTTGGGAATGGCATAAACCGATTTTCGAAAGGGCTAATGAATTAGATATCATTGCCTTTAGTTCTCCATTTGATGAGACTGCGGTCGATTTTTTGGAGAGTCTTGATGTACCGTGCTACAAAATAGCCTCTTTTGAAAATACTGATCTCCCTTTGATTCGGCGTGTTGCTTCCACAGGAAAACCTCTTATCATTTCGACGGGTATGGCTAGCCTTGCCGAACTTGATGAGACGGTACGAGCTGCACGAGAATCAGGTTGTAAAGATTTAATTTTACTCAAGTGTACTAGTACTTATCCTGCTACTCCTTCTAACACTAACATACGTACGATTCCCCACATACGAGAAATGTTTGATTGTGAAGTAGGCTTGTCAGATCATACGATGGGAAATGGTGTTCCTGTAGCCAGTGTTGCACTAGGGGCAACAGTTATTGAAAAACATTTCACATTAAGTAGAGCGGATGGGGGGGTGGATAGTACATTTTCTATGGAGCCAGATGAACTTAAAGATTTAGTCGAAACGACCGAGCAAGCTTGGCAAGCAATAGGGGTCGTGAGCTATGGTCCAACAGAAACTGAAAAAAAGTCTCTACAGTATAGGCGCTCACTTTATGTTGTTGCAGATATTTCAGCCGGTGAAATTTTCTCACATAAAAATATTCGTGCAATTCGACCAGGACTTGGGTTGCCAACGAAGTATCTTGATGTGATGATCGGAAAAAGAGTAGCTAGAGATATCACACGTGGCACAGCTTTGTCATGGGATATGATAGAATGAATTCTGAAATAGTATTGCCTATTGAAAATGGATTTCTCCGTGTTTTAAAGGTATCTGATGTTCATGAAGGGTACGTTAACGGTTTGAATGAACCACTAGTAAATCGCTTTCTAGATGCAGTTAAATCTTCTACACAAACTACTACTACAGTGTCTAATTTTGTGACATCAGATCTGCATTCTTCTTCTTCTATATTATGGGGCATTTGGACAAAAGATGCCGAATACCATGTTGGCACTATTCGGTTAAGTGCTATAGATTGTCAACGCCACCGTATAGCAAACATTGGTATTTGCTTGTTTGATAAAAATGTTTGGGGGAAGGGGCTAGGTAGTGCTGCAATTAGTGCAGTAACGCATTGGGCTATGACTGATTTGGGTTTGCACTGGATTGAAGCGGGGGTATGGGAGGAAAATACAGCATCACAACGTGCATTTCTTTCTGCCGGTTATGAATGGGACTACGATATTGCTGGTAAATATATCTTTGAGGGCTCTCCTGCTACAAGTAAGTTTTATGTGGCACACGGTTCATAACAAGTGTTTTTTGTTTAATATCTAGCAGTTATTCTTAATAACTTGGGTTTTTTTGATCAGTAACTTAATATTTATTTAAAACAAAGCTCTTTGGAAATACTTACACAACAACTAAAGATAATACATATATTTTATAAGTTTATTTTCGATATTTAAAATTAACTTATCTAGTGCTGAATGATATTAGTAGTGTGAGATATACCTATTTAGCCAAATGGCAGTGTTGCAGGACTAAACACAATTTTAAGTAGGTTTTCTATGAAAAAATATTGTTATTTTGTGACTGGCAGTCAAATATGGTTTGATGCTGCAGCTCGTTTATATCGAGAGGGTATAGCCAAGCCAGTATTATGGCTTGGCGATGATTGTCATTTTGAGAAAGCTAGAGGGATGTTTGGTAATGATGTTGTTGTTCGAATGTTAGATTTTGTTCATTATCAACAAAAAATAAACAACGTGGATTATAGCGGTGAGAATATAGGTTTTTTTCTTTCAGATAATTATCTTAGAGCTAAAGATAGGTGTCTAAAAATGATGGATAGGACTGATTTATACGGCTCATTTGGTAGATTAGATAGAGAGGTAATTTTTAATAAGTTAGCTATTTGGACTTTAACAAATTTAGAAAAATCCAAGCCAGATGCGCTTATTATGGCAGAAGCGCCCCATTCACATGCTCAGTATTTAATTTATGAAATCTGTTTATATCTTGATATTCCTGCAGCAAAATTTAACACCTGGGTTCCTGTGCCACTAATGTTTCTAGAAGATATGAAGACAGGCACTCGACAAAAGAAAAGTTATAAAGTACCAAGTTCTGTGGATAAAAATATTACCAAAGAATTGGAGAAATATATTTCTTTAATTTCTGATTTGGCAGTTAAAGATGGTTATGAAGCAGATTATATGGAACGTCAACGATTTGACTCGTTAATAGTAAATAAATTTAAGAGTTTCATTAAGTCAGGTCTTATTATTTTTATAAAAGATATTTATTTTCACATGAGAAAGTTTTATAAAAAAGAATATCTTCATATCAATCCTTATAAAATTGGCATATATGGTAGAAAAAAAATTCAAAGAGTAAGAAAAAAGAATTTAAAAGATGCGTGTGAAAAAAATCTAGACAAGTTAGATTTAAATCAGGAATTTGTTTACTTTCCATTGCACTTCGAACCAGAAAGAACAACAAATCCAGACGGTGGTAGATTTCATGACCAGATATTAGCAATTCTTGAATTAAGAAAACTGCTTCCAAGTGATGTTTGTATTTATGTAAAAGAGCACCCATCTCAATTCTATAATCCAGATAAAGGGTCTAGAGGCAGAAGCCCTTTGTTTTACAATTTATTAAAAAATATAAAAAATGTTAAATTAATAGATCCATATGAAAATTCTATTAAGATTTTGAGCCATGCAATGTTTGTAGCAACAGTTAATGGTACGGTTGCAATAGAAGCTGCACTAATCAAAAAGAAGGCATTAGTTTTTGGATATAACTGGTTTCATGGCTGTCCAAATATAATTTCATGGGATGGTAATATTAAATATCAAGAATTTTTAAATATTAAAACTTCTAATGCCAATGAAATATTAGATTTTTTTATACAACAGAAGGATCTTTATTCAGTTCCCGGTTGTCAGAATCCAAGTGCTGAAAAATCTTATAAAACATTTAGAACTCAAGATTTCTTGAAAAGTGAGTGCTCTGGAGTTGTGCATTTAATGGAAGAATTTTTAAAAGGCGAAGGTAGTTAATATTATAAATATAGGTGCAATTATTTTTTCAAGAATGACTTCTCAAAGGCTTCCAGGGAAAGCTTTGCTAGATATAAATGGTAGATGCCTTCTAGGGAGAGTAATAGATAGATCAAAACATATAGAAGGAGTTGATAAATTGATTATCGCGACTTCCACAGATGTTGAAGATGACTCTATTGTTAAGTTTGCTGAGACTGAGGGTATTGATGTATTCCGTGGTAGTTTGGATAATGTTGTTGAAAGAGCATTGGCAGCATGTGAATGTTTTAAATTAACTCGATTCGCTCGGATCTGTGGTGATAGGCCTTTTTTTGATCCAGAATTAGTCTCTAACTTAATACAAATACATCGTAGGTATGACTTAGATTTGGCGACAACCACATTTCCTAATACTTTTGCACCGGGGCTAGCAGCAGAAGTGATAAGTACTGAAGCGTTAAGGCGAGTTAATGGACTTTTTCTTGAAAATGAGGATAGAGAGCATGTGACTAAATATTTTTATAGCCATGCTAAGGACTTTAAAATAAAGAATATTGAGAATTCGTCAAATATTGATATGGAAGGATTACATCTTGCTGTAGATGATAAGGAAGATTTGGAGAGGACACGCTGGATTGCTAGTCAATTAAATAAGGACTCAGAGCACCATTTTTCAATGAAAGAAATTATTTTTCACGCTCGTAATTGGGCTAATTTAAACCAAAGGAAAACTCTATGGTTATTTTAGGAATCCACGATGGACATAATGCCAGTGCAGCGCTTCTAGTTAATGGAAGACTGGTTGCCGCCATTGCGGAAGAGCGTCTGACACGAAAAAAACACGAATACGGATTTCCAGGTCAAGCAATTCAAGCTGTTCTAAAAATTGCAGAAATTAGTATTGCTGACGTCGATCATATCGCAATGTCTACAAAAACCTTACCACCAGCTTATTATCTCACTCTACGAAATGCCAATTTTAGTATTAAAGATTATTGGAAAGAACAAAAAGAATACTGGTATCCGAAATTATATGAAGGCAAAGACCCAAGCTATACAGAGCTTTTTGCTGATCATATTGATCCCAAAAAATTCCCTTATGACGAATCTTTAATTTCTAATGAAAAAGATCATAAAGGTATGTGGAAGGCAAGAGTGAAACATTTAACAGAGACATTAAGCGTTAAAAAGGATATCGTTTCTGTTCATAATCATCATGATTGTCATGCTTATTATGGATACATTGCTAGCCCTTATCGTAAAGATACACCAGTCTTAGTTTATACAATGGATGGCGGCGGCGATGGCCTGAATGGGACTGTGTCTATAGGTCAGCCAGGTAAACCTCTTGAATTTCTTTCTAGATCTTCCAATTGCAATATTGGAAGAATATTTCGCTACACCACTTTATTATTAGGTATGCGGCCCACTGATCATGAGTATAAACTAATGGGGCTAGCTGCATATAATATTGGTGACTATGCTGAGGAGGCCTACAAAGTTTATGCCGATACTCTTCAGGTGGATGGTTTAGGATTTAAGTATAAAAATGAAGTAAAAGATCATTTCTTTTACTTCAAAGAAAGGCTCGAGGGCCAGCGATTCGATTCGATTGCATATGCTATACAAAGACGAACTGAAGAGCTATTAACAGAATGGATTGGAAATGGTGTGGAGCTCACAGGTATTGGTAATATAGTAATGTCGGGGGGAGTCGCTCAGAATATTAAAGCTAATAAATCTATATGGGAAATGGATGCTGTTACTCAGGTATTTATTCCGCCTGGACCAGGTGACGAATCAATATCGATTGGCGCCGCTTATGCTGAAGCCATTAAGCAGGGTATGGATATTAATAAAATAGAGTCAATTCCTGATGCTTATTTTGGAACTTCTTATGACGACGCATCTATCGAAAAAGCTATTGAGAATGCTGATACAAATGATTGGACTATTAGCAAGGTTAAGCCTGAGGATGTGGCCGAACTTCTTGCAAAAGGCGATGTCATAGCGCGCTTTGCGGCTGATAAAGCAGAATTTGGTGCACGTTCCCTTGGAAATCGATCAATAATAGCTGATCCAAGAAGATCTGATGTAATTCATCATATTAATAAATTGGTGAAAATGCGAGATTTTTGGATGCCGTTTGCACCAAGTATATTGGCTGAAAGAGAAGTGGATTACATGGTTAATCCGAAAAATATTGATGGTAGATTCATGGCAATTGGTTTTGATTCAACATCACTAGCTAAAGACCACATGCCTGCTGGTCTTCATCCTTTTGATCGGTCGGCTCGCCCACAAATTGTCCATCAAAAAGAAAATCCAGGCTACCATGCACTTATTAAGGCTTTTGAGAAGAAAACAGGGGTCGGCGCTGTTCTTAATACTTCTTTTAATATTCATGGTGAACCTATTGTAGGTACTCCTGGGCAAGCTATTGATACCTTCAGACGATGTGGGCTACATCACTTGTTGTTGGGTTCTTGGCTTATTAGTAAGCCCAAAAAATAGATAAGTATTAGCGTAGATAAAATTCTTGGATATACATATGGTTAAAGGAGAAATAATCTGACTATTGGTATCGTGATAGCAAGTTATAGCAAATCCAATAAGACAACTTTGGATGTACAAGAGGTTATATCTTTAAAAGAAAAGATTAAACATTTAAAAATTTTTCAGGGCGACGGTATTAAATTGCCGCAACCTAGTGAAATTAATAGCGGACATGAAATCTCATTCCGTCGTGGTGTTTATTTGAGTCGTAAAGTAAAAAAAGGTGAAATTATT
>Ga0209631_10003637_pt1 | contig 17585 bp, 16 predicted proteins | sample COG_08_FD_184752 | JGI IMG/M metagenome (GOLD analysis project Ga0209631, IMG submission 184752) | Pelagic Microbial community sample from North Sea - COGITO 998_met_08 (SPAdes) (version 2) | ecosystem: Environmental > Aquatic > Marine > Neritic zone/Coastal water | place: Helgoland, sampling...
TGGACCGACGGCCTGGACCATTGATGGCTCCAGGGCACATCAATTATCTACTGGACCAGGTTCAAACTCAGGACGGCGCCTTTATAACCGCAGTTATAGATAATGATGTGATCGGTTTTCTAGTCATGATCATCAGCGCTGAGGATCTAGGCGACGAACATCTCGAAGCACATTACCGGCGCTATGGTGAAATCACTGATCTTGTTGTTGCGCCTGATCATCGGGGGCAAGGTATTGCTCAATCGCTTATAGGGCACGCCGTTCAGCACGTGCGAGACCGCAATCTATCCCGCGTTAAAGTCACCGCGCTCGAAAATAATGAAGCCGCCGCCGCACTTTATCAATCTTCGGGATTCAGGTCCGCCGAGCGCACCTTTATTCTCGATATCTGACCGCCAGCATTGATCTGACAAACGCTCCTTAAAAGAGCAGATCGCCGCCCAAAACTCTACGACTCGATCAGCAGGCTACATCAACACACCTGGCTACTCTGTGAACAACGCACCCTAATGATTCATCGCACCATTAAGCGAGTGAATAATCTCATCCACCTTGAAAAACTGACAGACACCCCAGTATCGCGGCGTTGTGGCTTCAACAATGGCACGTTCGGTATCGCCCCCGTTGGATAAAAAATTACCGACCATGCTTGAAAACCCGAACAACAAAACGGCAGCTAATTGACCGTCTCGCATCAAGTCCGAAAAGCTATAGCCCCTCACCCCGCCAGCCAGAAGCCCTGCATGGTAGTCTCTGAGCATTGATTCGCCCTGCTCAAATAGGGTGTCCGGCGCCACTGAGTTAGCAAAAAAATACATAACATCGTAGATACCGGGGCCGGCTGCTGCCAACTGCCAGTCATAGGCTCTCGCAGCGCCTGAACTTGCATCAAAGCAAAAGTTTTCAATCCGAGCGTCACCGTGCAAAAGTGTTTTCGGACGACGCTCAGAAAAGTAACGAAATATCGCACCGGCTGCCGCATTTCCAGGTTCATACATTGGAAGCATCTCTGGGGGAATCAAGTCACCAAAATCTTTTTGAAATAGTGGCCAGCCGGTGGCGATGATCGGTGCGTAGATATCCGCCCAATCAGAAAACTGATACAAGCTGTCGACGACATCAAGTTCAGGCTTTTCCCAATAATAGGCATGCATACGGGCCAAACCCGCCATACAGGCTGAGGCATCCTGAGCAGAGAGCGCTTCAAGCTGGCTCACAAATCGGAAGGACTCGAGATCCTCCATCAATAGCAAATAATCCCCCTCACCGGAGACATCTGAGCCACCATAAAATGCGGGTGGGCTAAGGGGGCAGTCAATCGAAAAGTTTTGGTAGAAACGCATCTCACGCTCATAAGCGAGTAGGCCCTTGCCTGTCTCAAGATTTGAAATTCTCAGAGTAGGAAATTTGACGATAACGGATTCGGGCCCTGCACCAGCAGGATCCCAGGACAATCGAATACGGCCAATATCACCAAGAAATCCCGCCGTCTCACCAACCGGTTCTGCTTTAAAGTCGGTGATTCGCAGCGAGCTATACTCGTCATTCTGGTGGGGATCAGCGCCCCGCCCCTGCTTGAGTCCTGCCTGCGCATTCAGCCAAGCCAAGGACAGCTCACCTAAAGATCTTGGATTGGTTTCGGCCATTTAAGACTCCCCTTCACTATTCTTATCGAGGTTGCAGTTGCTGCCCTCTTTGGTGAATTTACCTATCGATCCGACAAGGCAAGATTTACCTCATTGCCCACCAACCGTATCAACTCGCTTCTCTGTGGGTTCGCACTAGCTCGTGTCGCACGGCACTTTCTCGGAGCTCATTGTTTTGCTCAATGTACCTTCAAGTGCGAAACAACCGGACTGCTGTAAAAAATTAGAGCAGATCGACGTTAAGCTCAAGTTAGAATGCGACAAACGTTCCCTCGACTCAACTGCGATGACAATCTTTGCTTCAGCTGCCCCGAACTTTTAGACCGGCCTTTTGGTAGCAGGCATCGATGACTTTCATTTGGCTGACCGCATCATCCGGATCTGTCCAAATTGGGTCACCGTGGGTCACTGCCCTACAAAATGCCTCAAGTTGGAAGGTGTAACTGGCCTTCTGGGTAAACGTTTCAATCCGTTCTTCGCCCCCTGCCGCCACACGCATCTCATGGCCAAACTGTGGCACCAATGGGTTGGCAATCGTCAGCGTGCCAGTACTGCCCTCAACGTTGATCAAAGCCTTGAAACGGTCACTGGACTGCATGCCGCCAATAATCTCGGCTTCTGCACCGGATGGAAACAAAAGACTCGCCCGCATCTCTAGGTCAACTTGGTCAGGACCCACAACCGCGCGAGCGCTGGTGACCTTCGGCTCCTCTTGCAGCAAATGCCTTGCCCAACTTACCGGGTAGCAACCAATATCCATCAGCACTCCGCCGCCCAAGGCATAGGTCATCCGAATGTCATCTTCTGGAACTGGACCTTTGACTCGGAACTCTGCTTCGAGCCTTTGCACTTTCCCAATCTCTCCGCTTTTTATGACCTCGACAGCAGCAGCAAACAAAGGATGGTATCGATAATGAAACGCGTCCATTAAAACCAGACCCGATCGGGCCGCAGCAGCGCGCATCGAGCGCGCCTCGGATGCATTCATCGCGAAGGACTTCTCACACAAGACATGCTTGCCCGCATCCAGGGCTTTCTGCGTCCACGTTGCATGCTCTGAAATAGGGAGCGGTATGTAAACGGCTTGGGTCTCGGGATCACTAATTACCGAACCATAATCTCGATGGACCACCGGCACTTGATGCACCTCTGCAAAATGCCGCGCGCGGGCGACATCACGCGCACCAATGGATCGCACCGCCACTCCTGGAGTTTCGCGAGCAGGTTCAATCAGTCCCTGGGGAGCAATTTTTGCTGCGCCCAAAATCCCAAAATTGAGGGTCATGCAACAGCTGACATAAAGCGCGCATTCATATGTAAGTACGCATCAGGGCATGGATGTTCTGCCCAAACCGCTTGCCACTCGGCCGACTGGGTCCACTCCGGCCAGCGCTTCTCGCGCGCCTCACGGCTGTCCCAACGAATAATCCAACACACATTGGCTTGACCATGTTTTGAGACTTGAGGATCGCTCCCCCCCACCTCAGCGGGTAGCCCCTCATCCATCCAAAAATCCAGAACGTCTAAATTGGCTTTCAGCCAAGGACCTGCTTTTTGCTCCGCCCAAGCCTTATAAACTGGAAAATCTTTTGATGCGATGGTGTAGTCTCTGATTTCGTAGATGGGTTGGGACATAAGCGGCTCCTTTAAGATAACGGACTCTGGGCAAATCAAATAAAGACGGGGCAAGACCGCGCCGTCGCCATTATTCAAACACGGGCGTCGGTCTCTGTCATCACTCCCTTCAGCCCGGTATGCCAAAAAACTGCCTAATGTCTGATCATCCCATGCCTATCGAAATTAGAAGCGGATACCGCCTGATTGCGATTTTTCAGGGGACATGCTTTAGTCAAAGCCAACTGAAAAACGGTCGATTCAAATGATCCTGCTGTCATCTCGTACAGCAGCAGACATCACCGACCCAACAATGCCCTAGGAAAATTTATTTTGAATGCTTCGATCTTCAATCGGCGTCCTGATGTCTGGCTCGACGCGTTGATCCTGACCGGGGGCTTGGTGTTTGCAGGCTACCTACTCTGGGCTCAAGGTTTTCTCTCGCTGCTGCTCGCCTCAGACAAAAGCTATCTTTCGATCATCATCATCAGCATTTTTCTTCTCAACTCTTTAATCTGGCTTGTGCGATGTAGATCCTTGGGCAAGATCCAAAAGGCCCTCGAGCAACCCGAGCATCCCGTCGAGGACTATTTGAAGCTTCAGAGGGACCTGTTAGGAGAGACCAACGCTGAGCACACAATGGATCAGTTGAGCCCTGAGCGCCTCGCAGATCACTTACTGAACCGCCATGCCTTTGGCTATTTCATCAGCGACCTACTTCTCAAGTTAGGCCTTATGGGAACGATGATCGGGTTCATCTTGATGCTTGGGCCCATCGCTGAGATCAAGAGTTTTGAGCCCTCGATGATGCAGCAACTCTTGACCGCAATGAGTGGCGGAATGGCGATTGCCCTATATACGACCTTGGCCGGACTGGTAACCAGCACGCTGGTCAAAGCTCAGTATCATCTCGCGGACCAGAGCGTCGTCCATATCATCAGTGCCTTTGAACGTGTTAAGTCAGCCAGTACAAAGCCCCGTGCGCCATCCTAGCCTAAAACGCTTCCAGCAGGACGACGTCTTCACTGACTTGCTATTCAATGCCCTTTTGGGCTTCGTTTTTATGTTCGCCATCGCCTTCTTGTTGATCAGCGTACCCGAAAAAAAAGGCGAAATTGCCTCTAAGGCAGAGATGCTCATCACCGTTCGCTGGGCAGACAATCATCCCGATGATGTCGATGCCATCGTTGAGGATCCAGCAGGCACCCTCATCTGGTATTACAACCGAGATTCAGGATTGATGCATCTTGATCGCGATGACCGGGGCGTCTTTGCCGATGAAATCAAAAGCGAGGGCACACGGATCATCAACCCCATTAATCAAGAGACCGTCACCCTCAGGGGCGTGCAATCGGGGGAATACGTGATCAATTTATTGCACTACAAAGCCCATTACAGAGCACCGTTACCCGTGACGGTCAAGGTTGAACGCCTCAACCCAAAAGTCGAGCTCATTTACTATGGCGATCATTATTTAAACGGTACCGGTGACGAAATTACCGCCCTACGAATGAACCTTGACGCCCTAGGGCAAGTGGTCGAAGTCAACCAGCTGCCGAAGTCCTTGTTACTGAATCATCGGGGTAAGCCCAGATGAACGAGCATTATCTTATTGGTCTTTGCTACATTCTGATCACGCTGCTGCTCTTGATCTGTTTAAAAACCTCAAGTATTCCGATGCGACTAAAGATCGGCTTAGTCGTGCTCATGAGCGGTTTTTATATCGTGACCTGGGAGCAAGCCAGCGAGATAAAAGGATGGTCGACCTTCTCGCCACTGCCCGAGTCTTTTCGCGTCATCTGGATTCATATTCAGGAAGACAATAAGACCACAGGCGAGGCCGGGAAGATCTACTACTGGATCCGGCCCTTGGATACGATCGGACTTCCGAGCAAACCACCCAGAGTGCATCATGTTCCATGGAACGTAGAAGCCGCGGAGCTGGCGGAATCAGCGAAAACCAGACTCGACGCTGGGGAAGTTCTTAATGGGCGCCTAAGCAACAATGCTTTGATCCGGCAAGAGGCCGGTTCAGAGGAGCCCCTAAGCGGCGAGGACCCATTGAGCAGGGGCGCCAACCAAATTCAGCCACAATTTGAATTCATCACTGTGGCACCGCCGAGTTTGCCAACAAAGACAGTACCGATTCAGTAAACGATTACCCGCCCGAGGCGGTTTGCCAAGTCATTTGCGGGATCTCTTTTTCCCCAGCAGCGACCCGTCGGTCTTCTTCAGCCCGCGCTTTCACGTAACTCAACACATCGGTAGATTGCTCTGCATTGAGGACATCTGCGAAGCTCGCCATGCCTTTCGCGGACAACAGGCCGTCAAGAACAATATTGTTAAAAGCCGCGATCGTCTCCGACGACATTCGCCTCAAATCTGGAATAGACCCTCCGGAGCGGACAAGGAATCCATGACAAACAGCACAATTTTCATTATAGGCGACTTCACCGCGCTCAATGCTGGCGAGTTCAACCCCTGCCAGATCCTGATTAGGAATACCGCGGTCCCTAAGATTTGGAACCGGTAACTCGGCCTTGCCGCCCAGGGCAAACACCAGCAACCGACCGTAATTGTTGTACGTCAAAGAAGCATGTTCAGCCACCGGGGGCAGCGGCTCACCGCCGAACAGGTCTCCGCCACCCGTCCCCGTCAAAACAGAGACATACTGAACACCATCAAGCTCAAAACTGATGGGCGGTGCCAACATCGAGGTATAGGTGTTGAATTCCCAAACCTTCTCGCCGGTTGCTTTGTCGTAGGCAACAAACATGCCCAGCGCGTTGCCTTGAAACACGAGGCCGCCCTGGGTCCCAAGGACCCCACCATTCCAGTAGTGCGGGATCTCGACAACCCAGCGGTCCTCGCCCGTAAGCGGATCAAACGCTTTCAAGTAACCCTTGGGCGTCGGCTGATCAGCAATATTGTCGAGGGTTACTTGGGCAAGTCGTCCAAACTCGAGACCCGTATTCCAGCCTCTCGGTTTGTGTTTATAAACACCGGTTTGTTTCCACTCCGAGGTCATTTCAAAGAACAGTGGGTTGTCTTGGGCTGGGATATAGACCAGGCCCGCTTCCTCATCAACGGACATAGCCTGCCAGTTATGCGCACCCAGTGGCCCAGGTAAAACCCATTTCCCATCCTTTCGATAGTCAAGGTCAGGGTTTTCTACCGGTCGGCCCGTTTCAAGATCAACGTGAGTTGCCCAGGTTACGCTCGCAAAAGGATTGGCCGCAAGCAAATCGCCATTACTTCGATCAAGGACATAGAAAAAACCATTTTTAGGGGCCTGCAGCAAGACTTTTTTCATCGACCCATCGATCTCGAGCTCCGCTAAAGCCATGTCTTGGACCGCTGTGTAATCCCAATTATCCCCCGGCGTCGTTTGGTAATGCCATTTGTACTCACCCGAATCGGCATCCACCGCAACGATTGAAGACAAGAACAGGTTATCACCACCGCCAGGCGAGCGAATCACTCGGGTCCAGGGCGAGCCATTGCCAACACCCAGGTACAGATGATTAAAATCAGGGTCATAGACAATAGAATTCCAGACTGTGCCGCCACCCCCAATTTTCCACCATTCGCCGCCCTTCCAAGTGGCTGCTGCCATTTCCATCTCAGGGCTCTCAAAGGGCAAATTAGGATCACCAGGCACTGTAAAGAATCGCCAGATCTGTTTGCCGGTGTTGACATCATAAGCGGTGACATAACCTCGAACGCCATACTCGCCGCCGCCATTGCCAATAAATACTTTGTCGTTTGCGACCCGGGGTGCGCCTGTAATGGTATAGGGTCGGTCTCGGTCCGTCAGTGTATCGACCGACCAAACCTCAGCGCCGGTTGCCGCATCGAGGGCAATCAACCGTCCGTCTAAACTGCCAACAAAAACACGTCCCTTATAAACTGCAACGCCGCGATTGACGACGTCACAACACGCCCAGCGCGCCCATTCACCCGGCACCTGCGGATCATAGGACCACACGGTATCGCCTGTTCGAGCATCGACCGCATAAACGCGACTCCAGGAGGTTGTAAAAAACATTATGCCGTCAACCACAATCGGCGTGGCTTCAAGTGCGCGACTGGTCCCCATGTCCTTGTACCAAGCGAGGCCCAAATCACTGACGGTCTCTCGGTTAATCGACGCCAGCGGAGAGAATCGTGTCTCTCCATAATTGCGACCAAACGCAAGCCAGTTACCGGGTTCCGTATCCGCGGCCTTAATTCGCGCATCATCGATCAGGCCAATGGTGGGCGATACTGCCGCGTCTTTTTGAACACCTTGGCGAGCGTCATCTGAAGTCTCGGTTTCAAGCCCTGACTGTCCGCCCAACAAGTAAACCACCCCCACCAGTACCAAGATCGCAACCGCCAATACACCTTTATTCACAATGCTTCCCCTCTTGTTTCTGATTCTTCTGTCCCTCTTGGAGAATAACGCCGGCCATTGGGTTTCACAATCAAAAATCGGCGACCTTCCCTCCCCCAAATATTACTGCATTGACCCAGCCCGAAGGATCATGGTCAACTCAAGCCGATCCCGCTCCAAGGAATACGCATGAATCCCCTCTCACAAATCACTGTTCTTGATTTCGGCCAGGTCTACAACGGCCCTTATTGCGGATTTTTACTCGCCCAAGCTGGGGCAAGAGTCATCAAGATTGAATCGCTTCAAGGCGAAACACTCAGAGCAAGAGGCTCGAAAACGGCTGCCAGCTACCCTTTTTCCCTGCTCAACAGCAATAAGGAAAGTTTATCGATCAATATCAAAACCGAAGCGGGCCAATCCTTGATTAAAGCACTCGCTCAAGAGGTCGATGTCGTCACTGAAAATTTTGCGCCAGGAACAATGACCAAATACGGGATTGGTGCAGAGTCGCTGACTGCGCTGAACCCCAGACTGATTTATGCGTCAAGCACTGGCTACGGTAATGCCGAAGGCCCCTACCGAGATTATCTGGGAATGGATATCACCCTCCAAGCGATCAGCGGGGTCATGAGTGTGACGGGTGAAGAAGAGGGGCCTCCGCTTAAAACGGCGGCTGCTTTTGCGGACTTCATTGCAGGCACACACCTCTATGCGGCCATAGTGACGGCCCTGTATCGCCGCCGGGATACACAGCAAGGAGGGATCGTTGATATCTCCATGCAGGACTGCGTCTTCCCTACCCTCGCCACAGCCATTGGCAGTTTTTATGTGAACGGTGGCCAGATGCCTCGAGCTGGTAATCGCCACCCCGGTAAAGCTTTGGCGCCCTATAATACCTATGTCGCAAGCGATGGCTATATCGCGATTATTTGTATTCGGGAGGGTCATTTTCGAAAACTTTGTGAGGCCATGGAGCGGCCCGATTTGATCGACGACGAGCGATTTAAAAACTTTCAGGTGCGGTGTGAAAACATGGCTGAGCTCGATGCCGAAATCACCCGCTGGACCGCACTGCACACTCGCCAAGCCCTGCTTGAGAAGACTCAGGCCCATGGCGTCATTTGTGCACCCGTCAATAACCTTGAAGACGTCGTCAAGGATCCCCACATGCTTGCTAGGGGATTCCTGCAACCTAAGGAACATCCCAGCTTCGGTTTAATCGCGCAAATGCAAACGCCCATCAGAATTTCAGATGATCACCCCCCTGAGCTGGGAGATGTTCCCGAGCTTGGAGAACACACCCGTCCAGTTCTTCACGATCTTTTGAGACTCAGTGACGCCGAGGTATCGGCCCTCGAGGCGCAGGGCGCTATTAAAACAAATGGCTAGGTCAGCCACTTCCCTCTGGCCTGTGGATCACGCTGAACTCGATCTCGGGGCCATTGCGGCCTGCCTTGGTTTCCTTCGAGGGACAGGCGGGTCATCCCAGGTGAACGCTAAAACTCGAGTGCTGTTTGTTCGGGCAGACGACCTTCTACCAGCGCTTGCCGGATTGCTGTGTCACCGATCTTCTCGGGCGGGATCCAGGCTTCATCGTTGGCGTAAGATGCCTTGATGATCTTATCGATGGCCTCGAAGGACGACTCATCGAGTTGCATTCCAGGCGCCTCCGGGTCGCCGCCACCCGCTCTAAATTCTAGAAGTTCCACCCCCGCCGGTCCTGCGGTGTATTTATAGGGTTGGCCATTGGGCACAAAGAAGGTCGACCCTGCGCCTAAGCGCTGCTGGCCTAAAAGGATTTCACCCGCAATCACGTAATACAGGCAGTCCCCATAACGAGGATGACTATGGCGAAACAAAGGGAAATTAGCGCCGAACCAAACATGGACCAGGCTCATTCCCTGCTGTCCGCCCTGAGCCAATAATGTGGTCGAAATCGTTCCGGGGATAAACGCCTTGACCATCTCGCCTATTTTCTGGGCAGCCGCCTCGCTACCGTATTTTTTTGCCAATGGGCCGTGGGCAAACCCTGCTGCGGAGCGCTCTGGTCGAATCTTATCCCGAGAGACCGCTTCTCCTATTGAAGGGTTCGCGTTCAGCTGGAAACCGCCGCGCTCAGAAACGTGTCGTTTCCCCTTTGATGCATCAACAGCCTGCTCGCTCATGGCGCCTCCCTTTATTGCTCTCGTTGACAAAGCCAGCAACAGTCGCTTAAGCGCTCATTCCTTGGCCGCAGCGCATTCCCTACAAACAAGCGCTCGCTGAAAGGAAATCAACTTCCACATCATTGCTTTCAAAACTTTTGTCTTCAAAGCTTTTGTCTTCAAGTCTCTTGCCTTCAAGCCCTCTCACTTCGAGAGGACCGGTTGAACGGGCTACAGCTCAACGACAGCGCAGATGTTGCCCAAGATCCTCAGTCGGGTAGTCCCAGCACTCGCTTGGCAATGATGTTCATTTGGACTTCGTTGGTGCCACCATAAATTGTCACTGCGCGATCTCGGAGCCAGCCCCGGGTCGACTCGAGCTCTTCTGGCTCAAAGCCTTCTCCATCCCAGCCCGCACCCGCCAGTCCTCGTAGCTCCGACTTAAGTGCAGACCCTTCCTTGGCAATTGTAGATCCCACAAGCTTAAAGATGGATGTCGTTGCACCAGGCGCTTTCCCGCTTTGAGATTCAGCCGAGACTCTCTGCACAGTCAATTGCATCGATTTTTCCAGCATGACTTGCTTGGTGATTTTCTCACGCGCTTCAAAATCGCGCACACGGCCTTGGTCCTCACCGAGATACTGCTTACCAATTTCGGCGTAAGGGTTTAACGTCTTCACCACTTTCTTCCGTCTTGGCGCAGGTGCTGCAGATCGCTCGTACTGCAGCAAACGCTTGCCCACCGTCCAGCCCTTGTTGAGTTCTCCCACCAGGTTGCTGCGCAAAGCGATTGCGTTGTCAAAAAATGTTTCGCAAAAAGGCGATGAACCGGAGATCAATTGGATCGGTTTCACTGAGACGCCCTCTTGATGCATATCAAGTAGTACGAAACTAATCCCATCATGCTTACTGGCATCAGGGTCGGTGCGGACCAGTGCAAACATCCAGTCCGCATTATTGGCGCCTGAGGTCCAAATTTTCTGGCCATTGATGATGAATTGATCGCCTTCTTGTACCGCTTTGGTTTGCAGACTCGCCAAATCAGAGCCTGATCCCGGCTCACTGTAGCCCTGACACCAGCGAACTTCGCCCGTGGCGATTTTAGGCAGGTGCTCGAGTTTTTGGGCGTCGGTTCCAAATTCAAGCAGCGTCGGCCCAATCATCGCCAGACCCATGCCTGATTCAGGCGGTAGCGCTTTAATCGCCGCCATTTCTTCTTGAAAAACTCGATATTCCTCACGACTCAACTCAGCGCCGCCGTACTCTTTGGGCCAAAGCGGCGCTGTCCAACCCCGGCCAGCGCAGGCGTCGCGCCATGCCCTGGCATCATCGGTATTATAGATATCGAAAGCATCCTCGAAATGCACCGGTTTGTTGCGCATACTGCTTGGGCAATTTGCCTCTAACCATTCCCGGGTTTCTGATCTAAACGTTGTGATATCCATAGCTGTTCCTCGTTATTGACGCTACTGCACACCGCGCTGCCTTGCGCAACCTAAGGTCGCCTATCGCACCGCGGTGAATCCTAAATTTAGCCCTGACACTACCACAAAAAAGGACTGCTTATAAACTGATACGAAATGGGCCACGAACAGGTTCTATGGCGCGCCACTGGGGCGCACTAAAGACTGAAACAATCAGACCCGGCATAATTTGACCCGTAACATTGATCATCGACCCTCATGGGGACAGTCCTCGCTGAGCGCCCGTAAAGCTATCATAAAGCGACCATGAATCCAGCCCGCAACCCAGCCAAAAGAAGACTAAGCAAACTCAAATCCGCGAAAGTCTGCCTCTGCAACCGCATCACAGGCGAGCCGATAAGGACCGACCCCCGCCGCATAGGGCATAAAGACCCTCGGCTTACCCGGGACATTCGCGCCTAAATACCAAGACCCGCCCTGAGGGAACAACGTGCTATTGGCCACTTCCTGGACATGCGCCATCCAACCCGATTGGGATTCGGGGTCTGGCTCGACCCGTTGATGTTGATGATCCACCATAAACTCGAGGCAACTCATGACAAAATCGACATGCTGCTCGATCGACACCATCATGTTCGACAGTACTGAGGGACTACCAGGCCCGGTAATCATGAAAAGATTGGGGAAGCCGCAAGACATCAAACCCAAATAGGTTTTAGGTCCCTCAGACCATGCCTCTGCAAGAGTGAGGCCTTTTGAACCCGTGATATTCATCGACAACAACGCACCCGTCATCGCATCGAATCCGGTCGCGATGACCAAAGTGTCGAGGGCGACATGCTCTGATTGGAGCTCGACGCCGTGCTCGGTAATTTGAATAATCGGATCTTTCAAAAGATTAACCAATCTGACATGGGGTAAGTTATAGGTTGCATAATAATCGCTGTCGACGCAGATCCGCCGAGTTCCGATGGGGTGATTGCTCGGGCAAAGCGCCGCCGCGATCTCTGGATCATCAACGATGTCCTTGATTTTTTGATGAACAAAATTCTGAACAAACGCATTTGCCACCGGATTCATCAAGGTGTCGCCGATTGCGCCCATAAACCGAGCACCGCCCCGCTCCCAGGCAGCTTCCAAAATATCCCTCGCTTGATCTGCAGTCAGTGATTCAAACAATACGGGATCGATCGGGCCCGCTTGAGGAAGGACTGCAAGATCACCGAAGCCCGAACCTACGCCCTGGCGGTGATTTTCTCTATGTTCAGGGTACCTTGCTTTAAACGCATCGACCCATTCAGCGTCTAAGACCTTATTCTGCGCGGGCACGCTAAAGTTAGGGGTTCGCTGAAAAACTGTTAATTCAGCGGCCTCACTGGCAATCACCGGTACGGCTTGGATGCCCGAGGACCCGGTTCCAATCAAACCCACGCGTTGATCCTTAAAATTGACGGGTTCAGTCGGCCACTGACTCGCTTGATAAAAATGACCCGAAAAATCCTCCAATCCCTTGATATCGGGTCGTCGTGGCACGGATAAACAGCCCGTCGCCATGATACAGACGGAAGCCCGAAACATCCTGTTATGACCTGTTTTGACGACCCAAGATCCTAAGGCCTCATCCCAATCCGCGGAGGCTACCCTCGAGTCAAAATCGATGTGCTGCCGCAAGTCGAATCGATCCGCTACATGACGCGCATAAGCGAGAATCTCTGGCTGCTGGGCATAACGCTCGGACCAAGTCCACTCCTGCTCTAGATCGCTGGAGAAGGAATAAGAATAAGCAAGGCTTTCGGCATCACACCGAGCGCCGGGATAGCGATTCCAGTACCAGGTCCCACCAACGTCACTCGCTTGCTCTAGAACGCGCGCAGTTCGGCCAGTCGCCAGCACCCTGTGCAGCATATACAGTCCAGCAAAGCCCGCGCCCACAATAACAACATCAAATTGATTACCGCTCATCTCATCCCCTAACCTCTGGCATCCTATGAAATTGACCAACACGCTCAGACTCAATCTGAATTCGCAACCCCAACGCACCGATTGCAAGGCTCATCCTAGTCCGCCTGGAAGGCCAACGACCTCTATGGCATTTCTTGAAACCCCGCCCTACCCCTTTAACCTGGCGATTCATCACTCGACCATATCAAAAAGGAACCGGCATCGCGAAAATTCAATCTGTCCCTGGAAAGCCTCTCTTTTCCCAGTCAGCACGAAACTAAGAGGGCGACGACCACTCAAAAGCGACTCAATCAGACTGACTAGGCGGTATTAGGATTTTGCCCTTCTCTAGGACCAGCGGAATCTTCACGCCTTGGTCTTGAAAGCCCATCCAAACAGCCAACCAACGGTCGACTTAACAATCACACAGACCTTGATGAGTTTGGTGTCGTAGCCTGGAAGAACCAGCAACCATGATTCCTCGACGCGACGTCTAGGAATCATGCTATCAACGGTTCCGAACTATTTACTGTCGGCTTCAAGTGCCAAAGCTCAATGAGATCGTCATCTTGATCTAGACCAACCCGCGCTCTGGCCCCAGACAGTCACCCTGGACGACGCGCCTTGCGATCAACTCACAGAGGACGATCTCAGTCATTCAACCCTCGATCAATGACACGACCTCATTGCATTACCCCGTCATTTGCTTCTGGCGCTTGTAATCTGGTCCTGGTAAGGATCGCTCAACTGGGCACCCCGTACAGGCCGATCAGAGCCGCCCCAACCGGGGTGGCTGTGACCCTCATGCACAAACTAGGCGCTCCGCTAGGTTTTGTCGGATTCGTGACGAAAACGCTGATTTTTGCAATCTTGCAATTGATCTTAGCCTCACTCTGTCTGTCGTTTATGATGCTAATCTAACCGGCAAGCGACGAACCGCATTCGAGCGAGGGTGTGCACCCACGCATCATCGTCATTTTGGCGCTAGAATACAGAGAGACCAAAACCCTGATTTTTAAGCTCGACCTCAAAAGCCGCCGAATCAAGGAGACAATTAATGGAATGGTTATTCGGAAGATACTCCGCGTTCTTTTACAGCCTCGTATCAGCGCTTGGCATTGGCGCACTGATTCTGGGGCAGTCTAATCCGCCTATCTACCAGTACCTGCTGGCTGGAGTCTCTACCGTCAGCAGCGCTGTTGGTGCTTTTGACTATCTCCAAAAAGGCAGCGCTCTGCGCGCTAACTTTCCGATTCTGGGCCACCTTCGGTATTTCTTCGAAAGTATCAGGCCCGAATTGCGGCAATATTTCTGGGAGGATGATGATGACGCGCTGCCCTACTCCCGTAACCAGCGCGCCATGGTCTATCAGCGGGCCAAATCAGAAATGGCCGTCCGACCCTTCGGATCCATTGAACCCATGTACAAGGAAGACTTTGATTGGCTAAATCACTCCTTGGCACCACTTGAGGTTACTGCTGCTGATTTCAAGACAATGGTTGGTTTGGGTGAGGCCGCCTACGAAGTGTCTCTATTGAATATCTCCGGGACCTCCTTCGGCGCTTTATCACCGCCGGCAATCCGGGCGCTGAATCAGGGTGCGCGTCTGGGTGGGTTTGCTCACAACACAGGTGAGGGGTCGCTGTCTGCGCACCATGAAGCCGGGGGTGGGGATTTAATCCTGCAGGTATCAACTGGCTACTTTGGATTTCGAACCAGCGAGGGACGCCTAGATCGGACACTGTTTAAAGCCAAGGCCCAGCTAGCCCAGGTTAAAATGATTGAGATCAAACTCAGTCAAGGGGCTAAGCCTGGACACGGCGGGATGCTTCCAGGCTCAAAGGTGACCGCAGAAATCGCGTCAACCCGTGGCCTGCCAGAAGGGGTCGACTGCCTTTCACCACCCGCTCACATTGAATTTGAAACGCCTTTTGAGCTCCTTGAATTTGCCTGCGAGTTACGAGACCTTAGCGGCGGCAAACCCGTGGGTATCAAGCTCTGCATTGGTCACCCCTGGGAGTTCATTGCCATTGTTAAAGCGATGGTGACGTCCAAGCAATGCCTCGACTTTATCACCGTCGATGGCGCGGAAGGCGGAACCGGCGCGGCGCCTGCAGAATTCGCTGATCATCTCGGCAGCCCACTGACCGACGCCCTGATTTTTGTCGACAACGCCCTCAAAGGTGCAGGGCTCAGGGATCGAGTCAAAATTGCGGCCTCAGGCAAGATTGTCAGCGCGTATGACGTTGTGAAGCATTGCGCTTTGGGCGCCGATTGGATCAATATGGCAAGACCCTTTATGTTTGCCTTGGGCTGCATCCAAGCCAGAAACTGCGCCTCAGGCCTCTGCCCAACTGGCATCGCCACCATGAACCCAAACCGATATCGCGTCCTCGACGTCGACCTAAAAGCAGACCGAGTTAGAAATTTCCATCGCAATACGCTCGCTGGCGTTGGTGAGCTCATCGCAGCAGCAGGTATTGCCCATCCGGTCGACCTTAACCGGCGGCACATTGTACGGCGTCTTTCTGGCAGCGAGATTTTGCTGGCTGACCAGATTTATCCCAAGGTCACGCCCAATCAACTCTTTACTAACGAGACGATCGAGGATCCACGTCTGGCGGTCTATTGGCCGAGAGTCTCAGGCAACAACTTTAAACCCACAGACTAAAATAGATTTTCTCCGGGGTTGCCCCGCTTTCCCAAGCTTCCCTGATTTGGGTCATCCCGCCAAATGCCTATCGGACCCAGATCAACCATTAACCCGCGATTACATCGATTCAATTTGGCGATAATGCCTCTAGACAATCCCAGTCTAGAACAGCCATACCCATCTCCGGATGAATCGGCTGGATACAGACGTGATCGGCTCCTGCATCGTGATGCGCTTGAATTCGGTTACGGATCTGGTCCATTGAGCCCCAAGCGAAAGTAGCATCTATAAACCGATCTGATAGGTCATCGATGTCTGAATCAGTGAGTCCCATCCGCAGCCAGTTGTTTCTGTAATTTGGCAGCATATGATAGATCTTGGCCACCGGCCGAGCGGTTGCACGTGCTTTTTCTGGGTTCTCCTCGCAAATTACTTTTTGTTCGACGCAGAGTAATGGTCCCTCTCCCATGACCTCGCGGGCCATGCGCGTATGCTCTGGAGACGTGAAATAAGGATGGGCACCGCTCGCCTGCTCTGCAGCCAATGCCAGCATTTTGGGCCCAAGTGCGGCAATGACGGTGGGGGTTTCCGCTTCTGGCATCCGTCCCGTATAAGGCGAACCTTGCATTTTCTCAAGATAACTTCGCATCGTTGCCACCGGCGGCCGATATTCCAAACCTCTCACCCCCTCGACCAAAGGTTTATGGGAGACGCCAATACCCAGTAAAAAGCGATTGCCGGATTGTTCTGCCAAAGACTTCTGCGCGGCAAGGGTGACACCGGGCTCCCGATGATAAATATTCATGATCCCCGTGGCGATGTTTAAATCCTTTGTCTGACTCAGCAACCAAGAAGCCGTCGCAACAGGACTCTTGCCCACGGTTTCTGGGATCCATAAGGTGCCAAAACCGAGTTTCTCAATTCTTCTTGCAGCCTCAGCTGCCTCCATGGATGTCATCGCATCCTGAAAATACCAAACCCCTAGTTTTCCTAAATTCATTCATGCTCCTTAACGCAAAACGTGTTCCAGACAGCATCGGAAGGTACCACAGTTCTCGCAAGGCGTGTTGCCTATCCGCCTAAAAATGCTTTCGGGTCGCTTCAGGCTGCATCGGGCAGGAACCCTCCTCGAAGCGAGCAGCCCTTGCGGGAGGCAGCTGGCTTGGATCCCTCGGTACTTAAGTCGATCTTTTCTGACCTTTTCACAGCCCATACCCATTCTGGACGCCCATCACCCGCTTAGCCGTCAGGCCACCATCGATAACCCAAGCTTTCAAAACGTTCGATCGCTGTTTGATCGGGCAGACCGAAGTACTCCCCGGTGCCTTCGGGCGCATGGGTTTCGAGAGACCCTGTCTGTTGGACCCGTTCGATTGAGCCAATCAACTCAGGCAGTGCTTCCTGATACAAGTTGGCAAGCAAGGTCGAGTAATCTAGACCTAGGTCCAGCGGGAGAGACTTTCTGGAAACAATGGGGCCGGTATCAATGCCCTCATCGACGATCTGGTGCACAGTAAACCCGTAGCGGGCTTCTTGTCTCACCATCGCCCAAAAAGTCGCCATGATGCCTCTGTATTCGGGCAACAATCCGGAATGCAAATTGATCACCCCGTGTCGCGGCAAGCGGATTGCTGGCATCCGTAGGATCGAACCAAATCGCACGGACACGATTAACTCAGGGCCGAAGGCTTCAGCTGCACGCCTGCCTAAGCCCTGATTAATCGTGTCGACCATTTCTACCGCACAATTAAAATGTCCTTGCATTGCCTCAACCAGCGGAGCCTCCAA